>BNJV01000553.1_pt1 | contig 166784 bp, 235 predicted proteins | sample 8540591 | NCBI WGS metagenome assembly BNJV01 (sample SAMD00202457, study PRJDB9452) | human saliva metagenome | host: Homo sapiens
TATCTAAAAACTACCTACCATAAAAACTCATGAAGCAGGATTTCTACAAAGCAAATTACGATTCGAAACAGGAAATACACCTGATAAGATTGCAGAAATGTTGAGGGGCTTGGAATGAAAAGAGATAGGTACACTGCAGCTGAACTTTAGGAACTTACTACTACCGCTTAGTATCGAAAAGTTCCCTGGAAAGAGAAAGCTCTAAAAAGAAGTTGTGGGAAGCATTAAGAACAATGAAGGGAACACAGCCTGAAGTTATTCAAAAATATCATCAAAGAGAATGCATACTAGGTAATATTATTTCTGACGTTTCTAATAGCTTTTATTGCCTCTATTTTGCAAATTGATTTAAGTTGAGGAATTCTTGAGTTTCGGAAATCTCTTTTCCTTTTTGTTATTTATACGATTCATGCCTGCGCAAACCGTTGGAGTGAAAGACGGCTGCACAGGTATATTTTGCTTTAAAACAGAGTGCTGTCTTAATCATTACCCGATTCCGAATTATGATATGCACACACAAGTAGTGATTGCTGATAGAAAGATATTGAAGAATATCTTTCACAGAGGTAATAGTATGATAGTATCATGGTTCTCAATCAGCGTGTAGAAAACTCTGACGTAAACATAGCCTTCGGAATTTGGACTTTGGTTCCGGACTACGTACTACGGCAAAGAAACTAGGCAGAGAGAGTGGGCTGAAACGTAGAGCGGACTTATTTGACAGGAAGTCCGATTATTAACTAGAAGCAAGGAGCTTAGTTTGGATAAAACAGATTTAATGTAGAAAGATTTCCGGAGAGGATTTGGACTCCCGGATTGATTTTGTGTGTAATTGTCGTGAGGGAGGATTATTTACACTGACATTATTGTTGGAAAAGTTGCAAATGATAAAAGTTTTTCGAGTGGTTGATATGTACCATCAGGGATATGATGTAGAACGGGCGACAGGAAATTCGTGTTTATCAATTGTGACCAGTGCTTTTATTTCTCAAAAGGTCAATTGATGAACTTTTTAAATTTGTTTCCGGCAGAGGAGTTAACACCGGTGACAGAGGAGGCTTTAGAGCAGTTTTATCAAGAAAGTCTGGAAGAAAGATTCGATACAGAATATTGCAAAAGAGTTGCATTTATCTTTAGAAGAGGCGATGGACTGTTATTATAAGAGTGAGCTGGCAGGCATGATTCAGGAGGGAAAGGAAGGAGTGCAGTATCTGGATTATAGGGCTTTAACTGCGCTTTTTATGGAAATGGAGGAGGCATAAAATTTATTTACAGTCCACAAATAAGCTACACAGGCAGTATTTCACCTTATTCTTCAAAAGCTTGCGCATATACTTGCGTCCCCAGATCGCGCATGGAATGGATAATGTCTGTAAGGGTTTTTCCTCTCTCCGTAAGGGAATATTTCGGTTTTGGGCGGAATCACAGGGTGAGACTTTCCTCTGGATTATTCCGTCATGTTCTAATTCCTTAAGCTGCTGTGTCAACATTTTTGGCGGTGGCAGGAGATATATTTTATAGCTCATTATATCAGCAAGGTTCCATCGTGGATGAGATGGCAAGGATAATCATTTTTGTACTTTTCCGCCGATCTGGAGAGCGTTGCCTCTACAGGACAATGAAACAATTTTTCTGAATTTAGATGTCATGCTCCAAATTTCTTCGGAAATTCATAGAAAAAGTCAATAAAATCAAGACTATTATGGTTTACCAAAAAGTAAGTATATTACTGAAAAAGTGAGTATCTCACTGAAAAGTGCATTCTTGCTGGAAAAGTATACTAACTGTTTAGATAACATAATCAAGTTAGTGATGATACAACAGAGATGAACTCATGAGAACAGAACAAAAGTATAGTAGGAAGAAAAAAGGAAAAATCATGGATTTTATAACACTGTGCAAAAGTCGTTACTCTGTTCGCAATTATAGCGAGAGGCAGATAGAAAAAGATAAGCTGGATAAGATTTTTAGAGGCGGCGCATATCGACCCAGTGCCAGAAACAAAGCAGTCTGCCAGAATTTATGTTGTGCAAAGTACGGAAGGAATTGAAAAGCTTCGTTTCCCTTACCAGATGTGTGCAGCAATGCTCAACGATTCTGATGATTGGCTATGAGAGAGTCGAGCAATATCGGAATGAAATGGAAGAGAAATTGTATCCGGTCAGCAGGATGCCTCCATTGTAGCTGATCTCATGATGTGAGGCGGCAGAGCTGGGACTAGGCTCTGTATGGGTGGATGGGTTCCCAAATACCAAGACGGCAGAAGCATTTCATTTGCCAAAGTCTGTAAAGCTGGTATGCCTGATGCCTCTAGGCTATGCGGCGGATGACGCAATGCCAGCACCGATGCACGAGAAGTATAGACCTCTTGAAGAAATGGTGAAGATACTATAGTGAGGAACTCCGGCAGAAGAAAAGCTTGTGTATGAAAATGGAGTGATTTTTAGACATCCGGAAAATAATCTGAAAATATCTTAAACAAAACAAGACTTTATTCAGCGACTAATATAAAATGAGACTTTAGATTAGTCACTTTACTTTTGCTATGACTGGCGACTATAATAAAGTCAAACTTTAGATTAGTCGGAGGATAGGCATGGCATATATTCCAGAGCTATTTCGGATATTTTTAAAAAGCAGAGTAAAAACAGCAAATGTACATTGATTGTAGGGAGCAAGACAGGTGGGAAAATCCACACTGGTAAAGCAGGAATTTCCTGAATTTAACCGAAGTAATTTTGATGATCAACAACCAGAGTGCAGGCCAAAGAGAGCCTAAGCTTTTCTTTTTGAACAATCCCCTGTCCCTTTGTTTATTGATGAGGTACAGAAGGAGTCTTCCATTTTTGGAAGAGATTAAATTGAAGGTGGATGATTCTGATGAAAGAGGACAATTTATCCTATCCGGTTCTCAAAAGCTGGAATTGATGAAAGGGGTAAGCGAATCTTTGGCAGGAAGAGTATCGGTCTATGAGTTATCCGGTTTATCCTTACGGGAGCTTCATCAAATCCGTTTCAACCGCCCCTTTGTTCCCAAAGATGAATATATCAAAGAGCGAGAGAAGGAATTGAAAGACTATGACAATATTTGGGAAATCATTCATCGAGGTTCTTATCCGGAGCTTTATGATATAGAGAGGACTGGCAGGAATTTTTATTCCTCCTATGTTGCCACTTATTTGGAAAAGAGATATCCATGAACTGATTGCTGCGGATAGTATTACATTTACAAAATTCCTGACGGCAGTTGCGGCAAGAACAGGGGAGATGCTGAATTATAAAAACATTGCGGGAGATGTTGGCGTAAGTGAACCGACCATAAAAAACTGGATTTCTATTCTGGAAAGAACGGGAATCGTCTTTCTTTTACAGGCTTACAGTGCGGGGGCTTTAAACAGGGCAATCAAAACCCCGAAGATTTATTTTCGGGATACGGGTCTTGCTTGTTATTTGACCAGATGGTTAACTGCGGATGCTTTGAAAAAAATTCAGCAGTTGCCGGAAACATCTTCTGAAACCTTTGTGGTGTCGGAGATTTTTAAAATCCTATTCAATGCAGGAAAAGACTACCGCTTTAATATCTTCTACTATAGAGGAAAGGATAAGAATACCTTCGGTGAAAAATGAAATCGACTTAATCATTGAAGAGGATGGAATCTTGTATCCGGTGGAAATAAAAATGTCGGGCAATCCCTAAGGCTTCCATGGGAGCTACAAATCAAGTACTGGATAAGATTCCGGATAAAAAGAGGTATGGGAATCATTCTATGTCTTATTGATAAAAAGACCTATCTTAGAGAAAATTTATTGGCATTGCCGCTTGAGTATATCTAGTGCAGAGATTATCACAAGTGTCTCTTCTGCTTTAGGGAACTTTTTACGAATAGAAATACATAAAAAGTTCCCTAAAGTAGACACTCGGAAGAGTAAATTCAGTGATGCTCTCTACGCCGTAATCGATTGTTCGGCGTTCCACATGGCAATATATTTACCTCCCAATGCACAAAAGTTTCTCATGGGTTCCGGACTCCACTACTTTTCCACCGGACAGCACGAGGATTTGATCCGCGTTTTTTATAATAGACAATGTGTGCGCAATCATCACAACGGTCTTGTTTTCTTGCAGAAGACTTACAATTGCCTGTTTTACAGCGAATTCATTTCTCAATGTCCAAAGAGGCGGTTGCCTCATCAAGAAGCAGAATCGGGCTGTTTTTTCAATATGGCGGGCAATGAAAAGCCGCTGCCGTTCACCGCCGGAAAGCAGATTTCCATTTTCACCCGATAGGAGTATCATAGCCCTTTTTCCATTTTGGCGGATGAAACGGGTCACAGTTCGCTTTTTGGCAGGCGGTTTCAATTTCTTCATCGGTAGCGGAAGGCTTTTGCATGGCGTATATTTTTCCCGAACTGTATCATTAAACGGGAAGGTGTCCTGATCCACCATGGAGATGCTATCCAGCACATCTTCCGCATTGACATTTCGGATAGATTGTCCTCCGATGGCAATTTCTCCGCTTTCCGGCTCATAATACTTCGCAATCAGATTCAGAATTGTTGATTTGCCCTGATCCGGAGTCTCCACGATTGCGGTTAGCTTGCAATCCCGGGATGGAGAAGCGCATTTCTTTTCAGAACCACTTCCCCTGCACATAAGAAAAGGATACATCGTGAAAGGAGATGTCGTGCTCTTTGGGAGAAAAACAGCTTGGCTTTTTCGCTTCTTCCTTTTTCCGCCAACACGTTTTGAATGTTTGTCTTGGATAGCAGAAGATTCCTGTAACTGAACAGATCGACTGAAATCGCAGCGGTCAGACGGGCGAAAAACCATTGGCATCATGCAAGAGAAACAGGAAAGTGACTGCGGAAATGTCTCGGACTGCCATGGGATGAATCAATCCACATCACAAAGCGGAACAGTCAGCCAATGGACAATGTTAAAAGCGAAATTAACAGGTATTCCGTGTGCCTCATATTGATAACTGACGGTGCTGAATTTCCGCAGGACATCTGTTGTATTTCTGTTTTTAACACCGCCCATTCCATAGGAACGGAAGGTCCGGATTCCGTCAATGTACTCAACGATTTGTCCTACGGCTTCTGCCGTAACGGAATTCTTCTCCTTGCCGTACTTTTCCACAATTCGAAACGACAGCAACATTTCCGGAACGAGGGTAGAAGAGAAAACAGCAGGAGGATTGCGGCAGGAAAATAGAGAACACAGATCAAAGCAAGTACGATTACGGACAGCACCCCGTTTTTTACAAAGGGAGGCAAGTTTGTGCGTCAGAATCTGCTCATAACTGTTTACATCTGCCGTCATGATATGGATATATTGTCCTTCCTGTTTCTCCGTAAAAGAGGATAGCGGAACTCTCCTCAGCTTATCGCCAAGGCCGAGACGGATATTTTTAGAAACTTCAGCACCCCCGATTTGGCTCTGTGTATAGCCGGTGCTGTAAATAGCAAGCCGTATCAGGAAGATTACGCCGACGAGGCGGGATATACGGGTGATACTCACTTATATCAGCAGACCCGTCGTACAGCATTTTCAGCACCGCGTAAAGGACAATGTAGTTACTTCCTGACAGCAGTCCTTCCAGAACAGTCAATAGCAGACCGAGGTAAAACCGGGGATTCTTATGGAAAAGATCTTTGTCTCTCATCTTACGTCTCCTCCTTTCCCATAGCGGATATTTCTTGCCGCTTCATAGCTTTCCCAACTTTTCCGATAGGTTCTGTTTCCGTAAAAAGCAGTTCATCATGGGTTCCTATATCGGAAATCGTGTGATTTTCTACCACCAAAAACCCCTGTCACACATACCGACCACACTAAGCCGATGGGCAATGATGATGACAGTTTTTCCTTTGCAGAGGTTCTTAATCCTTGTCAATCTCCATCTGGTTTTCAGGGTCTGCGGCACTTGTCGCTTCATCCAGGATGAGAATCGGCGCATTTTTTCAAAATAGCCCCTAGCGATAGCGATTCGTTGTTTTTCTCCACCCGAAAAGCGGGAACCATAACTTCCGACCTTTGTATCATATCCATCCGGAAGGGACATAATGAAATCGTCAATCTGTGCTTTTTCTTGCAGCTTCCCGCACCTCCGTAAGAGATGCGTGCCTCCCCATACGGATATTGTCAAAGACAGAGTCCCGGGTCAGAAAAGTCTTCTGAAAGACAAGAGATATTCTGAAGAAGCGTTTCATAGTGAGATGCTTTTGACATTTTTCCTCCGATCAAAAACCTCTCCCTCGTCCACATCATGAAACGGGCAATCAGTGCGGCAACTGTGCTTTTCCCCTGCTCCGGATGCGCCCACAACGGCAATCTTTCTCGCCATCCCGGATGCTTAGGTTGGCATTTTTCAGTACGTTTATTTTTCCCGTCATAGGAAAAAATTGCACGTCTTTTAACGTGATATCATGGCTTTTCGGGAAAGCGTCGCCCCTTCAAAGGTAGGAAGCGCCAGTATTTCTTTTACTTTGTTCATGCCGCTAAATGCCTGTGCAAAATTCCCGGAAAGTTGTTGAAGCGGAAGCAGTTCCGTTAAATACAAGGATCCGATGTGAGGAAAAGAGGAGAAATACACTTGCAGGGATAGATCCCCGCAGGAAAAAGTCTCCCGCCAAGAGGAACAAGGAGTAAAAGTCCGGACTCCAGCAGCAGGATGAATACGGCATATAGGGGAGCAGTTTTTCGCGATTTTTGTTCCATGCTCTGTTCTCGTCGAGAATGGCTCTCTGAACTTCTTAAAGGTTTGCTGCCCATCCGGTAAGCCTTGATGAGGCGCATACCGCGGACATATTCGACCATGACGGAATTGAAGTCGGCAAAGGGATTCGTTGGTCTCCGGCAACAGGGCGGACATTTTCTGAAACACCGCCATCATCACGGGATATCAGAAGAAGAGGAATCAGGGAAATCAGAGCCAGCGGGATATTCACGGTCATGAGATACAGAAAAATCACGACAGGACCGGTGAGATAGCTGACAAGCTCCGGAATGTTATGGGCAAGACACAACTCCAGCTTCTCAATGTTTTCATTCAAGACGGTTTTGATTTCGCCTGTGCTCCGTTCACTAACGTATCCGAGCGGCACTTTCGCGAGCTGTTCTATAATCATGCAGCGCACGCGAAACAGCGCATTGTACGCCCCTTTATGCGAGAGCACGCCGGACAGCCCCAAAGAGAACCATGCGAAGAATGGTCGTGACGCCTACTGAGAACGATACAGTCCGTCAATCCTTTTCCTTGTCAGTGTTCCAAGCAGAACGGCGTCCATCAGGTGGTAAATACCGACGTACGGTCCGATCACAAACAGTCCGCTTAAGAAAGCACAGAAAACGGAGGCAAATAAGTACCATTTGTCGCTTCCTGCCCATGTAAGAAGTAATTTTATCGGCTTTTCCCGGTTCTTATGCAAAGCAATTCCCTCCCTTATTTCCACTCTTCTTTTCCTCCACGGCGGAAAAAGAACAACTGCTTATTTCTTCCTTATTCTCTGCACGGCATTGTAAATCGCAGTGTATTTTCCCCATCGGAAAAAACAAGCATGCGGCTACATGTCCTGCAAAAATTCATAATCATGCGTCACAATAAATAGGATTTTTCCCCTGTTCGGAGAGCTTGCGGACAATTTTTCGCGACCCTTTTCCATGCTTTCATAATCGAGCCCGCTGGTAGGTTCGTCAAAGACAATCAGCTCTTTTTACAGACCTGTCCCTACAGCGACGGCCAGTCTTTGCTTTTGTCCGCCGGAAAGGGTACCGGGATGCCGTTCGCTAAAGGGGGTCAGTCCCAGCGCATCCATTGTTTCTGCGACTAAATTGGCATCCGGGTTCTTTTATTCCAAAGGTGCATTCCGCTTCTACGCTTTCTGCAAAAAGCTCATAATTCACATCCTGCATGACCATATAGGAGATTTTTCTGCCGCGTCTTTTTTTGAGAGGATTCTACCATCCCAGGAGAAAACTCCCTTTTATTTCTTCATGTAATCCGCAAAGAGCCCGTGAAAATGTTGTTTTCCCTGCGCCGTTTTTTTCCCGACAAGGGCAATCACCTCACCCTGTGAAAACTTTTTCGTTGATATTTTTCCAGCACGGGTTTTTTCTTGTAGAAAAGAGAAACGTTCTTTCAGCTCCAGCCTTGTTTCTTGCTCTTTCCCGCAGGTGATTAAAGGGTAGCTCTTTTCGTAAGTCCGTCGTTCGAAGCCCCATGCTCCGGCGTTCTTCGTCTGAAAAGGGTCAGGAACTCTTTCACTGAGTAATCCTTTTTATTCTCCCCTCATTCAGAACAATAATCCGGTCAGCGATATCCCATCAGATAGTAGAGCCTGTGCTCAACTATCAAAATGGTCTTTCCCTGAGACTTCAGCATTTTTAGATGAGATTGCAAAGAAGCGACCGATTCCATGTCCAGATTGGAGGACGGTTCATCCAAGAGATACACGGAGGGGTTCATGGCATATACGGAGGCAAAAGCAATCTTCTGCTTTTCTCCCCCTGAAAGAGAAAATATTTCTTCCGCGCAGATTTTTCAATTTTTCAAATCTTTTGCTGCGGTCGCCACTTTTTCTTCAATCTGTTCTCTTGGGAATGCCCGATTTTTCCAAACCGAAAGCAATCTCACTGTCTGTGTCTACATTAAAAGAACTGCGTCCTGGGATTCTGAAATACCGAGCCGACAAGAGATGCCGTTTCATACATGGGCATTTCCGATACGTTTCGCCCGTCAAGCAGAACTTCTCCGCAAAGTTTCCCGGGATAAAAATGCGGAACAAGTCCATTTACGAGGCGTGTCATCGTGGTCTTTCCGCACCCGCTTTTTCCGGTGAGAAGGACGCATTCTCCGTCATGCACCGTCAAGTTGATGTCCTGCAAAATCCTCGGTTCTCCGTCCGTCTTTCCTGCTCCCCGTGCGGAGTCATACGAAAAAGATACATGCTGAAACGTCAATCATAGGTTACACCATCCTTTCCCGGATAAAAACCCAAAACAAGGATGAGACTGCAAGAACTATGGCGACGAGGTCCCTCCTCGAGAAACTGTATTGCAAGAAGGCAGGTACGGGGCTTTGGATTTTCTATCCCGCGTGTGACTGCGGCACAAGAGAGTTCTTCCGCTGTATTGGAAGCCGTCATCAATAAAGGAACATAAAGGCATTCCACCGTCATGGCCGGGGTTTTTAAGCAATCCGAATAAGGATGGTGTACATCTCTAAGCCGCATAGCGTCTTTGATATACGCCCCAGTCTTCACGAACCGTGGGAATATAGCGGAGCATGACCGCGAGCGGAATAAGCACTTTCTTCGGTATATGTGCCTTGTTCATCGCAGTCAGGAACGCATTCACTTTCGTCGTGGAAAGAATGATGCTCGAAAGGAAAGCACAAGGGTAGACCGTATAAAACAAGCCGAGCCAGGAGGTGAACACGGTGTAAAGTACCCCTTTTTCAAGCGACCGAATCCATAGCGTTAAGATATAGAAAGCACCATAAAATGCTATGCAGAAGAGCGATCTGCGTACTTTCCCGCTTGCACAGCCGAATACGGTAATCGCAAAAACAAGCACGCTCTCATACAGGAGAGAGGAGGCAATCGTCGCTGAAATCACGCATAGAATCAGTAGAACGATTTTTGTGCGGGGGTCAAATTGCAGGCCGGAGCGGTTTTCTGTATATGCGCTCTCGATTCATGCCGTGATTCCCGCTTTTTCAAAGTGTTTCTTTAACAGTTTGCTGCCAACAAAGCCGCTGAGAAGAGCGACGAAAACTGTGCCTGCCAGCATGGTCAGGAAAACCCGGTGGTTGACTGCGGATGTCATTCTATCCAGATACTCCTCCGGTGTGCCTTTCTCCAACATCCGACTTACCCAGACCTTGGGATTTAAGAAATAGGCAATATAAGAACCGGTTCCGCCGAGACAGAAAAACAATATAGGAAAGAATGTTAATTCTTATACTTTTATATCGTGCGGTCCATGCCAGAAGATCCGCCGCTGCGCTTCCGACCAGGTATCCGATGGTCATGCCGATATGCATGCCGGTCGCATAGCAGAAAATTGCCATCAAGAGTCCTGCGATAAAGATTGGCCCCGGTTTTGGCACTTTTGCAATCAGTAAAAGATAGACCGGTCCGGCAAGAAGCGATGCGCCCACCGGATAATAAAAGGTCAGGGCCGGGAACATGGCAAAGGGGCCTCCGCTCAAGGAGATACATACAAAAAAATGATGGGCAGAAAAAAATGCCGACTCGTAATGAGGGTCCTTTGATTGTAAGGTTCTGTTTCTTGATTTTTCTTGTGCTTGTCATAAGAGATGCCCTCCCTTTAGCCGTACATATTGAAATGAAAGAGATGCTGTGGTAATACATTGTTAGATGTCGCTAATCGCAAAAACAGTATAAAAAATCAGGAGAAGCGAAACAATACAGTCGAGCGTCATTTGCCTGAACTGTATGAAATGATGTCCGATATGTATGATTTTTGAGGGGATTCTATGGAAGTCAACGAATTTTACAGAGAATGGCTTACCCGCAGCGGTTTTGTTGAATGTGAATCTACACAGAACTTTAGCCCTGCCGGAAAATTGTATCTCGCGCCAAAGGAGCTGGCATGTGGATATTACTGGGTCTACGGAGAAAAAGGATTTGTTTGATATTAAAATCCATGATTTCTATTTTTTTCGAGGATCACTTTATTTCTCTTACTACGCCGGAGTGTTTAAGCATTACTTACTATGATTCCGTGTCCGGGGAGGAGTTGACCCCTTACCGCCGTTTAACTGCGGGATGTGTCAAAACCTTTCACGGAGGGCATGCGCTTTATCAATCCATTATGCACAAGAATATTCCAATCCGTTCCGTAGGGATTGAAGTATTTTCCCGCATATTATGAAAAAAATATCTGAGGGAAAGCTATCCGGATGACTACCTTCCTCCCAATGAGGCGTTCCGTCGCATCGGGCAGACGCTCGACTTTCCCGGAGATGTCCCGACTTTTTACGCCAAGTTTGGGAGTATAATGGAGAGGCATACCGGCAAAGTTATTCTATGAAGCCAAGGTCGCTGAAGCGGTTTCGCTTGTTTATGAACACGGAAAGCATAGTCAGAATGACTTTATCTGCAAAAAAATATCCAAGCAGGACAGGGATGCCTTAAGTAATGTTACCTCCTATATCCATGACCATTTTAACTCGGCGCTTCCGCTGGATACGCTTGCGCGAATCGCCTGTATGGGTACAACAAAGTTGAAGACCTCTTTTAAGCATGTCTATCAACGCACCATTTCGGAGTACATTCAAGAGCGACGTATGAGTCATGCGGAAATGCTTTTAGCCTCCACAGACCTTACAGTCGACCAGGTAGCTTCGGCTGTCGGGTATTCCAATGCCGGAAGATTTGCGGCAAACTTTAAAAAACAATACAGGACTCTTTCCGTCGGAATATCGTAAAATGGCATGTAGGAAATAAGGCAGAATATTTTTCCATTTATACGATTTTTTGCTATCCTAAAAGCTTGCAAACGTTATTTTTTACAGATTAGTGAAACAGCTTAAACAGATTAGTGAAACAGCTTAAACGAGGAGATATATGAAAACAATCAGGAAAAGCATGAAAATATGTATCGCTCTGGGCATCCTATGCGGTCTTGTTCTTCTTTTTATTAAGCTACGGCTTCAGCTTAGTGAAGAAGAAACCATGCGCATTTACATTTCTTTGTCGATAGCAGTGCTACTCATCAGCGTTATTATAAACCTGTCCTATAATTTATTTTACGGAAGGAAAATCAACGCCCTAACTCCCTTTACTCGGCGAAGCAAAAGTATGATGAATACTTTGGAAAAGATAACAGCGATTCGGGACAAGGTAAAATCCAAGCATCTTAGGGCTATTGCCGAGCTGAATCGTACTGCGGCATTAACAGGGGAAAAAAAGAATATGGTGCTGCGGTGGAAATTCTAAAGGAATTGGAGCCCGAGGGTAAAAAAATACCTTCCGTAGAGATGGTGAGAAGGCTGAATCTCTGCTGAAACTATTTTTTTACTTAAAGGACTACTAAAGAAAGGCGGAGACTTCTTTATAAAGACAGTGAAGCGCTTTTTCGGAAAAATATAAAGAAAAATGCATTCTATAAAAAGAACTTTACCATTCTGGATTTGTTTATGGATCTCTGCTGCTATGGAAAAAAGGAGGGAGTGGCAGAGCGGATTCAGGAAGCAAGAAGGATGTATCCGGAAAAGCAATTGCAAGAGGATTTTGAGTATTTGGAGGAACTTTTGGAAGAACGGTAGCATAAAAGAAAAGTAGAGGGATAGAAAAGGCAGAAAGGGAAAGATAGCCTCAAAGGAAAGAATGAGTAGGAAAATGAAAGATCAGCAAAATGGAGAGATAGGTGCAACGAATGGAATTTATTCAGGACGAAGTTCTTAGGATGACATGGCTAAGCCGATTTACTTCGCTTTAGCTTTAGAAAAGTTAGGTTTGGATGTGGACAGTCGCATCGGGGGCAGTCTGCACTTCTTTTTGTATGACTGTGTAAAAATCACGATTTTACCTTTGTGTGCTGATTTTTTTCATTTCTTATCTACAAAGCTTTTTCCCGCCGGAAAAGAACAGAAGAAGATACTGGGGGCATTTTCAGGGGGCTTTCTGCCAATCTGGTAGCCGCTCTTTTGGGGACGGTTACTCCCTTTTGTTCTTGTTCTTCCATTCCGATTTTTATGGGATTTACGGCAGCAGGACTTCCTTTGGGGGTATCTTTTTCCTTCCTGATTTCCTCTCCCATGGTGGACTTGGGGAGTTTAGTATTGCTAAGCGGTATATTTGGGATAAGGATTGCTTTTTGTCTATGTCCTTTTAGGGACTTTGCTAGCAGTTATAGGCGGAGTTTAGTGATTGAGCATTTGGGCTTTGGAAAATGAAGTAGAGGACATTCTTCGAGGGGCTATCAGCTGTAGAACAGGACATTCCCACATTATCCTTTTAAAGAGCGACTTTCTTATGCCAAGAGCAAGTGAAAACGACCTTTTCGAAAGGTTTTTCCCTATATTCTTTTAGGGGTGGGAATCGGCTCTTTGATTCACAACTGGATTCCTAAAAGCCTGGGTGCTCTCTTTACTGGGAGCAAAGGAAATCCTTTCGGCGTGATTCTGGCAGACCTTAGTGGGGATTCCCATGTATGCGGATATTTTTCGGAACCATTCCCATAGCGGAATCGCTTCTTTTGAAAGGGTGCGGAGCTCGGGACGGTGCTTTCCTTTATGATGGGAGTGACAACGCTGTCGCTTCCTTCTATGATTATGCTTCGGAAGGTGATTAAACCGAAAGCTTTTGGGAACTTTTTATAGGGATATGTATGGTTGGCATTATCCTGATAGGCTATCTTTTTAATGCGTTTGCAGGCGGTGCTTCCGGTATAAATTAGAAGAAATAAGGCTAAATGAAAGAAGTCAATGAAAAACAGATATTTGCAGAAGAATGAAGCGTAGAAATGAAAACCGAAAATTAGAAAGAAAGACAATGATGAGTTTTTTTCTTAGGAGGAATAATGGAAAAGAAAAAGTTATTTGTTTTAACAGGCTTTTTGGGGGCAGGGAAAAACCAGCTTCCTACAGCATGTTTTTGGAGGCATTTTTCCGATAAAAAAGCTTGCGGTGATTCAAAAATGAATTTGGAAAAATCGGGATTGACGGAAGCATTCTGCAAAAAGACAGGGAATTCAATCAAAGAAATCAATCGAGGGATCTATTTTTTTGCTCCTGCCTTCAGTTGTCCTTTGTGGAAGCTCTGGCGGAGACTTTAGCAAAGAGCGATGCGGAATCTCTTTTTGTGGAAAGCTCAGGGCTCGCGGATCCGTCCAATATCATGGATATTTTAGAGAGCGTGAAGGTGTCTGGCAGGGGACGTGTATGATTTTCAGGGGTAATCTGCCTGATTGACGGCGTGCATTTTCCCAAAGCAGGTGAAGGATACGGAAACAGTGGACAGGCAGTTAAAAGCATTGTGATGTTGCCATCATCAATAAAATAGATTTGATTTCAGAAGAGCAATATAAGAAAGTCTTTTCCTTGGTTCGGGAAGTGAATCCCGCATTGCCAGATTTTTATCCTGTGCTCATGGGCAGGCGGACTTAAGCTTTATGGAAGAAGCTTTTTACAGGGAGGATTGGGCATTTTTCGAGGAAGAGCTTAAATACGGTGGACAACAAGCCGAAGACGATTTCCTCTGCTTTTGCTCCGAAAATGTGGAAAAGGGGGATTTCAACAATTTCTGCAAGCGGTTCTACCGGAATGCTATCGAATTAAAGGGCTTCTTCCTTTTTAGACCGGAGCTGGACGCAGGTGGATGTGGTGGAAGAACTAATCGACTATAAGCCATGCCCTGAGAAGGAGGTTTCCGAGCTGGTATTTTTGTCGAAGGTTGGACCGAAGGTGATTCGGAGCATTGATGAAGCTTGGAAAAATATGATGAACTCGTCCCATGAAATTAAAAGAAATTAGGCGAGCGGGAATCAGGGAAAGAATAGAAAAAAGCAGGAAAAACGAAGAAAACATAAAGAAGAAAACATACAAGAAGAAATACAAAGAATAAACACAATGAGGCACTTGTCAAAGCATAGAAGCTTGAAAAGCAAAAACAGAAAAGAAATTCAGTGAGGTAAAGGAATATGCAAATCAAGGTAATCGGTGCAGGATGTAAAGAATGTGATACGCTCTATCAAAATGTAGAAGAGGCGGTAAAGGAGTTGGGAAAGGATGCCAAAATCGAGAAGGTAGAGGAGTTAATCGAGATTGTAAAAGCTTGGGGTACTGAGTGCGCCATCCCTCATGATTGACGGGAAAACTGGTCGTAAAGCGGACGGGTTCCCGGAGTCGGAGAATTGAAAAAGCTATTTGTCTTAAAGGAAAGGAGAAGCGTGGTGCAAAAGGTAAAAAAACTGTAGCCATTGTCAGTCTCTCCAGCGGTGTTCTGGGAGAAGACTTTTGTACAGCATGAAGTAAAAATAGGCTTGGAACGCCTACGTCGTTTTGGGCTGGAAGTGAAATTCATGGAAAATGCCTTGAAAGGCTTAGACTATCTGAAAAGAGCATCCGGAAAAAGAGGGCAGAGGATCTCTTACAGGCTTTTTTCCGACGATTCGATAGATATGATTTTTATGTGCCATAGGGGAGAGGATACTTATCGCCTACTTCCCTATCTTTTTGAAGAGGGACAATTGGAAAAGGTCGTAAAGCAAAAGATTTTCCTTGGCTTTTCCGATACCACGATGAATCACTTGATGCTGCATAAATTGGGAATCAAGAGCTTTTACGGGCAGGCTTTTCTATCGGATATTTGCGAATTGGAAGAGGAAATGTTGCCCTACAGCGAAAAAAATACTTTTTGGAATTGATTCAAAAGCGGAAGCATTCGTTGTATTGAGCCGAGTCCGGTTTGGTATGAGGAGCGGACAGATTTTGGACCGAAAGCAATAGGAACAAAACGAGTTAGCCATGAGAATGAAGGCTTTTTGCTCTTACAGGGAAAGTCCTGTTTTTCAAGGAGAAATCTTAGGGGGCTGTATAGATACCCTCTATGATATCTTTTGACACAACGAGGCACGAGGATTCTGTCAGCTTATGCAAAAAGTATGCACTATTTCCGGATTTGGAAGACTGGAAAGGGAAGATTCTTTTGCTGGAAAGCAGTGAGAATCAGCCAAATCCGGAGAAGTATCGGAAAAATGCTCAAAGCCTTAAAGCAAAGCGGTATTTTTCGAAGTCCTCAGCGGTGTGCTTGTGGGAAGCCTATGGATGAGCGTTATGCCAAGGAGTATCAGGAAATTCTTCCGGAAGTGATTGGAAATCCCACTCTTCCGATTGTCTTTAATCTGAATGTGGGACATGCCACTCCCAGAGCGATTATTCCCTTTGGAATCATGGCGAAGGTGGATGTTTCGGCACAAATAATCAGCTTTTCGAGAGCGTAAGACCGGATTTCTTTTGACGAAACAGGAGTAAAAGCAAGACACAAATTTTTCACAACTGAATTAGCACTCAACACTTGACAGTGCTAACAACTTGAGTATAATCATAATCAAGCAGAGGAACAGAGAAGACCGCAAAGGACTTTAAAGGTTCTCACGATGATGAAGATTCTTCCCTTGCTGAAAAACAATAACGAAAAGTCAGAAGTGAAAATAAAAAGAGTATAAGGAGGAAAAAGATATGTTAGCACCTAGCATTTTTGGAGAGAATTTATTTGATGATTGGTTTGATTTTCCCGAGTTTTCGGAGGTCTTGGGCAGAGTAGAAAATAAAGCTTTACGGAGACCGCAGCAGGAAGATTGATGAAGACGGATGTTCATGAAAAGGACGGGCAGTACGATATGGATATCGACCTTCCGGGATTTAAGAAAGAGGATATCAAGGTAGAGTTGCATGACGGCTATCTTCAGGTCAGTGCCGTGAAGGGCTTAAATGAAGAAGAGAAGGATGAGAAAAGGTAAACTCATTCGTCAGGAGCGTTACTCCGGCTCTATGCAGAGAAGCTTTTATGTTGGTGACAGCATTAAGCAGGAAGATGTAAAAGCAAAGTTTGAACAGGGCGTTCTGAAGCTTTCCTTCCCTAAAGAAGGGAGAAGAAAGCTTCCGGAGAAAGCAACCGATTATGATTGAAGGTTAAAGTTATTTGGAAAGCGATTCTGTTAAAAATAAAAGTGTAGCCGAGAATATTCAGAGTGGCTTTAAAATGCATTAGTAGTAAAGGAGCTACAAAGTAGTATGTTAACTATTTTGTAGCTCCTTTTTATCTTCTCTTTGTTATTAGTTGTCACTCTTTAATTGGAATTTAGACACCAAATCCTGTAAAACATTGGCCTGCCCGGACAGCTCCTCGGAGGCTGCGGCAGACTGTTCCGCTGTTGCGGTATTGCTTTTGTACCACAGAGGAAATCTGATCCAGTCCGGAGCTCAACTGTACAATGCCCCTGGGCTTCATCCTCAGAGGCATCGGATATTTTGGAAATAATATTTGTAATGCCTTCCGCTTTAGTTTTCACCAAATCCATAGATGCTGCGGTTTCTTCTGTGATTCTTGCTCCACGAGATACGGCATCCATGGTTTCTTCAATCAAGTCACTGGTATTTTTGAGCAGCCTTTTGCGGACTTCTGTGCCAGATTTCCGACTTCATCAGCCACTACAGCAAAGCCCTTTTCCGGCAGCACCGGCTCTTGCAGCTTCGATGGCGGCATTTAAGGGAAAGGATATTGGTTTGGAAAGCAATATCGTCAATGGTCTTTGATAGATCTTTCCGATTTCATTGGACTTTTCCGTAATTTCCTTCATAGCCAGAGACATTTCTTCCATGGTTTACTGAGCTCTACAGCTTCCACGGAAGACAGACTGAGTTTATTGGCTTCCAGGGATTGTTCTGCGGTACTCTTAATCTTATCGGAAATCTCACTCATGGTAGCACTCAATTCTTCTATGGAAGAAGCTTGTTCTGTAGAGCCCTGAGATAGAGACTGTGCTCCGTTGGATACTTGTTCTGCTCCACTGTTCACCTCGGATGCGGAACGCTTTAATCTCCTCCATGGTATTGGATAAGTCTGTAGTAATATCCCTAAGGGAAAGCAGCAATGGTCTGTAGTCTCCTTTGTAAAGGCTTTCATCAGAAAGGTCGACACGGAAATTTCCGTGGGAAACAGAGGAGAGCTTTTTCGTTTAAAGTCCTGCATAATACTCTTAATCTGCTGCATGACTTTTCAGAAAAGGCATGGGCAATGGTGCCGATTTCGTCCTGTCCTTATATTGAATTTCACATTTAAGTTTCCATCCGCTACTTGGTTTCCGACCTTGGCCATCATTTGCAAAAAGGCTTCAAGGAGGAACGAATTAAAAGATTGGTAATCAGCGTCAGTAATACTACACCGCAAAGCACGATAATGGTGGATACGGTAATCAAGCGCTTGGTCACTCTCAAGTATTCGTTACTGGAAATGCTCATAAGACTCCAAAGCGTTGTGCCGTCCAGCTGTGTGGGAGCAAAAATACAGACGTCTGCTTTTGTCCGCTCTTATTCTGTAAAAACCACATGGAAGGGTTTGTCTTCCTGCATTTTTGCTGAGCAGCTCAGGTACATCCTTTTCGTCCAGTGCGTCATTTAGGGTTTTTTCTTAAAATCTTCTCGAGAGCTGTAGAGGAAGTTTCCTGGTCATCCATTACAGAGGTAAAGAGGCTTGGGAAACGGCTATCTTCCCGTGCCAAGATATCAAAGGCGGAAAGATTAATTTCAATGGTACAACACCCTTAAATTCACCATTTACAAGAATGGGAGTGCAAACGGTAATCAAGGAATACTCGGATATTCATCATCATGGTAAAGGGATGTGATGGTGGTCTTCTGGTTTCCTTTGCGGTTTTTGTAATAGCCCTTATTTTGATAATAGGAATAGGATAATTGATGATATCTCTGGTTTCTGCGCTCTTTACAGTAAGGTAGGGCGCATAATCAGTTACGCTGGGAATCAAGACATGGCTCAAAGAAATACCCTACACCTGTAACATAGGGATTGCTTTTTAAGGTGAGAGTACATAGCGTTCATCATAACAACTTCCGCATTGTATCGGCTGGCAGGAATTTCCTGATTTAAAATTCGAGAACGAAAGGTCGTATTTTTGCATGGGAGTAATTTCCTGCACTTCTCTGTTGCCATCATCAAAATTATTGATTCTCCAGAGGATTGGCGGGGCGCCTCCTACAGCATCATTTTGATCCCAAACAAAACTGATGGATTCCATCATACTATCGGCTAATGTTTGCACTCTGGTAAAAAACCCTTCCGGTTTTCTCATTGGTGATATCCAGCAAATCTTCCATGTTTTTGTTTAAGTTGGCTTTTACGGATTTACTTCCCATGAGTTACGATGGGAACGCTTAGCTGGAGAGAATCAAAAGCCCTACAATGCCCAAGAGCATCGATAATCGGGAGCCTAGACTTCTGCTTTTCCGTCTTCTTTTTGTTGTCCTGTTTTCTTCATTTTTACATACAGTCCTTCCTTGAATAGATATATGATAAAAAGTCACACAAAAATTTGGTGGCATTTTTCCACGATTAGAGTTATTATGGATAAAAATATTTTTCAGCTTGAATGGAGATTCATTAGGTAATCTCGCTCTCCATCGGTACGAGCTTATTAAGTCTTTTCGGTTCATTCGACAGAATTTTCCTTTTTATAAATCAAAATAGAAAAGATTGTGCTATACTGTTTTTCATCTTTAGAAAACGGCAAGAGAAGGATTGCTCGTATGGGGCAGAGGTTTATGCCTTCTCTTATATTTGACGATTATGTATAGGTTACGGCAGACTTTTATAAGATTAATCTAGCTTTCGTGCTTATGAGGACAGAGACATCCAAGATGCGGGTTAGAAGCATAATCACGAAGGATATTTTTTGGAAACAGAGTATTCTATTGTAGATATCCGGAGCGGAGATGAGAAATAATTCCTTCATCAAAAAACATCAAACCGTCATTCTTTTGTTCCTCTCCATTTTGGTGGGGCTTCTTGTGATGCGTTATATTCTGGGTGATGTGGGACGTGTGCCCGAAAAAGCGATTATAAAGTGTTGAAGAACATGAGTGTGGAAGTACAGCACGAGGATGGAAGTGTAGATAATTTTCAGAGCTATCTGTTTAATTTTTCTTCCCGAAAAGATCATATCACCATGCATCTGCCCTTGGAATCTGGAATGGAAGGCGGAGTATCAGACGATAACTTTCTATAACAGTGTGTGAAGGCCTACTAAGGACCAGTTATTGGTGTCATACGGAGAAAATCCAAAAAGGCACATGATTGGACACCTGAAAATCAGTATACCGGTTCCTTTGGAGGCTTATGGGGATGAGATTCGGGTGGAAATCGATCCGCAGCTGGATATTCTGGAGGATAATTTTGATGTTCCGATTTTGATGTCCAGAGGAACTGAGTTTTACTTATCCGATGATTAGTCAGGAAACGACTTATCCTATTTTCGATGACCTTGATTGTATCGCTTTATCGGAATCATCATTTTTGCTTTCTTCTTTAAGACTCATATGTATGCGAAGCGAAGGAAGTGGGCTATTCTCGTTTTGCTGCCATTACCCTTTGGCGCTTAGAAATACCGGTTTGGCCTATTTGCTTTTCCCAAGAGAGGATTTCAAGTGGTTTGTGAGTATGTGGGATGTATTTGGTACTTCCCCACAGCTCCTTGTACGCCAGCTATGAAACCTCGAAGGGAGTAGTTAGAGAGTATCTTAGATGGTTTGCACCATTTTCTTGGCATTCTTCTTGCTTTGCCTGATTCTTTTATATTCTCCCTACGGGATTTCAGTATACCAGGGCATCTCCATCTGGTACAAAACGAGCACAGATTGTGATGGTATTTTCCTCTGTATAGCCTTCTTTTCCCCGGAAAAAGATAAAGAATAATTCAGATTATATTTTGGGTTACGGCTTGGTTTTTGTGGCTGTATTCGGTATTCTGGAGCAGGTTAGAATCATTTTTGGCCAGCAGTATTACGGAGAAGTGAGGATTCTTGCAAAAGCTTTGTACACCGGCTTTTTCAAAGATTTTTAGATTCTGCTTTTGATTATTGTCTTCTCTCCACGTATTTTTAAGGTTATTCTGATTGCCCAGGCCGGTATCGAAGAAAAGCATTTAAAATACCTGGCCTATACAGATCGGCTGACCGGTCTTGGGAACCGGCAGTATTTGCGATCGGCTGAGGTTTTGGATCACAGTGAAAAAGAAGGACTACGCCGCTATCTTTTATGGATATCAACGACTTAAAAGCTGACCAATGACCTTTATGGCCATGAGTCCGGAGATCGTTTGATCTCAAATGGTGGCAGAGGCCATTCAGGATGCCATGGCAGAGGTGGAAGGCTTTTTCCGGAAGAAACGGCGGTGATGAATTTGCATCTGCATCGTTTTTCCCGCAAGTGCAGTGTTTGAAGTGGAAAAATAAGATTAAAGGTATTTGCAGAATACGAAGGAGAAACAGAATCCGTCTTCCCTGCAAAGCATTTCCATGGGAAGTGCCAGCTATCGAGAGGTTGGGAGAAGCTCCCCATGGAAAAGAGAACATCCCACTGGTCAGTGCTGATTCGACAGGCGGATGGAAAGATGTACGACGTTAAGTACAGAATGAGTAGAGATGGGAAATTTCTAAACAATGGAAACCAAAAAGGAAAAGGACTTTGAAAGAAGGTTGCAGGGATATCCCTGATTCTTCCAAAGTCCTTTTTGATGAATGGAATTTTAGCCAGTATCAGAGCTAGCATAAGAATATGTTTAGCTACGCTTTAACGGTATTTCTGGAAATGATGTTTTGAATCAGGATGGGGTTGGATACAGGCGCATCATCCGATTGGTTCCTGAGAAGCATCTTTCTGCTACATCCATTCCTTCATAACCTGTCGCAATACCGTGTAGCGTCCATCAAGCTCAGGAATTCCGCTTCCTGTACTTTGCTTTTACATTCTCCGGAAGAGATAAAGGAAGGATGCTTCCATTGATCGAACAGCTGCACACTATAGAACTGATTTTCCGTTGGTATAGGGACCGTTATTTCCTAAGGCCTCCGTTAAAGTTGGTAGCTCCATGTTTACTTCGTCAACGAAGAACTCATATAGCTGGACTTTTGCCTCGTCTCCGGACCATCCAAAAGCACCGCCCTGAATCACAGAATCCTTTGATGACTCTGGCAAATGGTGTACCGTTGTAGAAGCCCTGTGGATAGGGTAATCAGTTTTGTACGGCAATAGAGCCCTTCTCCGGGAAGAGACGCATCATTACTCCCGCATCGGTGGTCATAATGCAAAACTTCTTCGCCTCGCTGGCTTATCCAACTGGTGAATCTTACGTCGGATACATCCAGCCCTATCCTTCGAGGATACCTACAATCTCTCCATTTGAGTCTGACATCTCCAAGTCTCTACCATTCTTAGAAGGACGGGTATGTTCCGTTACCTATTCTTTGCTTCGATGATCTGGAATTTTGAATTTCCATGATTCCTCGTAAATCATTGTACTCATCGGTTCCACGTACCTGATGAGCACCAACATTTTGGTGTAAGTGCCAGCTGGATGTCCTTCATACCTCAAAAGTTCCCGGAGTATTGCGGATAGCCTTCTCTTCTTCTGGAAATACTCAGGAACAAATGTATGATCCTCATGTATACTTGTGCTCCCTTGATATCTTGATTAGATTCTTCAGCGTGCATAAGCTACTATCATCCCAATGCCGGGACAGAAGCTGCCAGCTTTGTATCGTCATCATAGTTTTGGCAAAACCCATGGTGTGCGGTGAGGATAGGGACAGTAGCGATGCACAGGCCGAGATGCAAGAAGCTGGTTTCTGAATGATTTTTCTCACTAGCTCCTTTCTATTGCATGGAACTTGTGCTGAGTTTACAATTACTCTTTGTAAATCTGAATTTATATTTAGATAATAAGCCAAATAAAAGCTATATTTAAATACTTTTTAGAGAAAAGAATATATGCTATGAGGAAAGAGCTTTAGGGTGTAGTATTTCTGAGAATTCAGGTAAAGATGATTATTATATTTAGAGCCAAACAGCTAAAAATAAGTGGGAGAGTGTGACAGAAAGCATTTTGGGAATTTTACAGGAGCAGGATTTCCGGTTCAAGTTTATCTGAGTTTGGAAAAATGAGGCCAGACCTTCTTTTTCGAGAGAGAGTTTTGCAATTCTCATCACAGAAGATGAGGCATTCCTCTTTGCCCGGGTCAGTTTCTGACTCGTTTATAAATGTTAAAAGGGAGAATGCTAAGGAGGCGGGTACAGGAGGTTTTTGACTCCTATGCCGGAGTTTGGAATATAAGAAAAAGGCAGATAGAAGGAAGAGTACTTCCCAAAAGGAGAAAAGGAGAGACAGGAGAAAGAAGAACAGCAGGAGAAAGCGGAACAGACTAGAATCATCAATAGAAACGGTACTTATTCAGAATGCTGTTTTCCAAGGAAAATCCAGTCTCTGTTTACGAAAAATCCCAGAGAATTCTCAGTGAAATGGTAGTCGTTTTGGGACAAGGTCTTGGGATAAGGTGGTGGAGATCGGGAAGATGTGGTATTACCATTATTTTCCGAGGGAATACCTGTACCAGAGGGGCACAGTCAAAAAGCTGCTTGTCGGAACAGGCACAGGAAAGTCCAGGTTTAGGTTTGAAGAGAAAGGCTGAGAGCTTTGTTTACCCTTGGAGAAAAGAATGAGGCAGCTTTTTCCAAAAGCCCATGGATATAAATTTGCCATAGAAAAGGGCAAAGTTTACATTTTACAATACAGAGACATCACCACCTTAGACATGTATCTTCCGTTCGGATTTTTAGACAACAGCAATATCTCAGAAAGCTTTCCGAGGTTTGCCTTCCTTTGACAGCGAGAGCTTTTGCAGGGAGAAATGTATAGCGGGATTTTTACTTCTCTGGGAAGACGTTTTGGGAAAGAAGGTCTCTTCCTACGAGGGCTTTTTCAACACCTGTAGTAGCAGGGATTTTCCGGAAGAAACTGTATGTATGAAATCTCCTCCTGGTATGATATTTTTGCATCTCCTTCCTTTTTCCGGAAAGATTATTCCGGTTTGTGAGGAATGCTTGGGGTATCCAATGAAGAAAGTATCCTTTTCAAGAAGACGCCAAACTTCTTTTTAAAAGTGCAGAATCGCTCTTTTTATTTTTGCTATTATTTTATAGTTTCCCCAAAGGAAAATGAAGGAGCTGGACAAGTTTTCCAAGAGCGATATGCTCCTATAGCAAAAGGAGTGGAAGAGGAGGAGAGCTCAGAACTATACCGGATGGAAATGAAGGAGACCTCTTGCAGGAGTGGGATATTACTTTGATGATGATATGGTGTCCTTTTGATCAAGCACCCATTTGTATGGGAAGAAATGGCATTTTCCTTAGAAACGCATGAAGCCGGTACGAGCGCTTTCCACCTTAAAGGCAGTAGCTGAAGAAAGCATGGCTAGACAGCAGAAGAATACCGCAGGAAAAGCTATATTTCTGCCTATGGAGACCGGATAGAGGAGAGCTGAAGCTGGAAACCAGAACCTACAGAAGCAATGAAGGCTAGCTGGACCGGTGGATTTTGGATGCTTTAGAGACGGAAGAGACAGATTGCTCGGAGAAAGATTGCGAAGAGACGAGCCGTATGGAGAAGCACTCTGAGCAGAAACAGCGAAAGTCCTTCCTCTATCGCCTTGCCGAATCCTCCTGCAATAATCGGGAGATTTCCCGCCTTCATCGTACTAAAGATACTTTGCAGTCTTATCGGCGGATTGTAGATAAAATCAGAGAGAAAACCATAGGCTTTGATGTGTACATGTTGAGTCTTGATGAGTTGAAGGAATTTTCTATTTTCCGGCAAGATTTCTCCTGAAAATTGCGAGAGAGGAACTTCGAAAGGCCTGACACATGCTTCCTGTCTTGTCTCAGGTAAAACTCCTCGGAAAGGTGGATAGAGATCGCTTTAGCAGAGAGATTACTGTTTTTAAATTATGGAGCGTTTAAGACGAAAGGAAGCAAAAGTAGGGAAAGGTGGAAATAGCCGGAGAAATGGGTAAGAAGCGAAAAGTGAGTGTTCCATTTTGAAGGCCCAAGAACTTTTTGAAAGTGAGAAAAACGGAATCTACCCCAAAGAGTTTTCTTTGGAAGGGCGTTTTCCAAAGATTATTTTCGAGAGAGGTTTAAGATTACAAAAGCTTACAGAGCTAAGAGCCACGGAGGCTAAGGGAAAATACTAAGCTATTCTACAGACCCGGGTTTGAGTTCCCTATCTGGATGTAGAAGGACTCATTACGGAGCGAGGGCTCTCTTTTTATCCCACAGCGATATTCTCGCCGAGAGGTGGAAAAACCTGCAGTGGTCAATATTCCGAAGATTATGGAAGAGCTGCAGCGGAGACATCGTGGAGATAGATGGGAGTTTGAGGCATTTGCAGTGTCATAAAGAAAAAGGAAAATAGGATTGCAAGACAAGTGAGAGAGGAAATCGAAACTTATTCTCCCACTTGTTTTAAAATAGAAAGGGAAAAATGAACTATCAAATCAAAGCGGTAAAGGAACAGGAGAAAGGGGCAATTTTTAAATCTTCCATATGCTTTTATAAAAAGTCCTCGTCTTATGCAGGACAGGAAAATGGAGGAGGCAGTACTTTCTCAGAGCACATTTTAGTACAGGAAATCTTCGTTTTCTTCCCTTTCTTTTGCGTGAGCCCTAAAGGAGGGAAAGAGAATGCAGTAGTGGCGGATTGCTTTAACGCTGATGAAGATGAGGGCCTGCAGCTGCAGGATTCTATGAAAGTATAGAGGAAGAGAAGTAGCCCTTTACTTTTTAGAAACTTGTAGAAATGGAAGCCAGCAGGGAAGAAGGCTTAGAAAGGACCCATTGATCTTTCTTTTTCGGAAGGTATCGCTTTGCTTTGGAAGAGAGTGCCTATATCGGGAACCTGCAGACCGAAGCTTACTATCCTTATCTTTTTGAAAAAGCGGAGCTTTCAGGTTTGCAATACTTATGTTTCGCATTTTATGATGCTTTGGAGCCTTCCTGTGAGAATCTCAGGAAAAGAAACGCTTGGAACATTTTTCAGGAAAGGGCTGCCGATTTTGCACCTACAAAAGAGAACTTTTGATCGATACCTTTCTGAGATCTATCCCTTTTAATGGAGCGTTATAAGGATTTCCAAGGCTCGAAACATTTCCCAGAAAGCTTTGTCAGCCTTACAGCTCTTTAAAGTATATTGTAGATGAAGAAATGGTGTTTTTGAAACTATGATAAGGAGGAACTGAAGGGCTTTTTCCTCTGCCTTCCGGACTATGGAAATCTTCTGCAAAAGCCTCTCAATCCAGTTTCTTCTTTTGCAAATTCTTTTCAAAGAGAAAGGCCAGCTGCTACATTCTTTTACGTATTTGGCGGTGAAGAAAAGGGTCAGAGGACTGGGTCTTTGCCTGAGTTAGCCACGGAAGTGCTGAAAAGAAAAAGGCCAAGTCTATGCAGGCACTGATTCAAAAAGGAAGGCCAGCGAAGGCTATTTTCAGGGATCAAATGTGCAGGAGTAGATGTATTGTTAGTAAAGGAGTTTTGTAAATTTCGATGAAGAACATCACATTTCGACAAAGTGTGCTATACTTCATTAGAGTTTTATTTCGGACTAGGAGACGGAAAAGAACTATAAATATTATCTGAGGGATTAATCTCCTCTTTGGATTTTCTTTTTGATTTGCAGGTGGATTTGGCTACCTGGTGCCGTGATTTTAAGCTCTGCCGGTGTGTACGGTATGGAGTGTGCCAATACGGCAGTGGAGCATTGGCGGATTTTACCACTAAAGAACAGCACCCGGAGATTAAGGTGACTAAGGATCGCAGCTGCGGGGTGCTTTGTTCAGTGATTGCTTTCTTCCATGATTCAGATTGCCCATAGGAGAAAATATGGGGTAAATACTATTTATACGGTGGACCATATCTTTGCCATCACCATGTTTCCGAGTGATTCTGTGGGAGTTTTTCAATCACTGCTATTTCTGAAAATTCCTTTTTGAAATAGCCGTTACTGGCCTATTGACAGCGGAAAGAACTGGACAGACGGAAAAAATTTTTCAGGGACAGTAAAAGTGTGGGCTTTATTTTAATGACGGTTCTTGAGCTTACTGAAGTCTTTTGGGGTTTTTCTTTTTGCAGGCCTTAGGGCAAAAATAAGCGAAGTCTTTTTGTGCCTGTATTTTGAAAATACACCTGCCTTTAATTTTTCTGATTGGCATGCTTTTCGGGCTTTTTGTATGTGCTCTTTGAACTGCTCAACAGCTTTATCAAAAGGAGACTTTCGGTTTCGCGGCAGAGCAGGAGACGGAAGACGAAGGCTAAAGCTGTTTTTCTTTATCCCCGGATCAGTTGATTCCATGTTCGGGATTATGCTTTGCCTTGGTATACTGGTGCATCTTACACCGCACTAAAATTTTATATGCGATTTTCCTTGGGGACTTACCATGTTCTCGTGAACTGCCTACTGATTCTTCTTAGGTGAGAAATATCTATAAATAGTTGCTGGAAGTAGGAATAGTAGGCTAAGAATACATTGTTGCATTGGTTGAGGAAATATTGATGAAAATAGGGGTTTATCATCCCAGTGTCTTTTAACCTATCTTGGACTTTTCCATTTCTTTATACGGAATCTTCTTTTTCGAAAACTTTGGCTTTTCTGATTTTACTAGTCTTGTCGGGCTTTGCGATACAACTGACGGTATGGTGGCCAATGCTTTTCAAAGAAATGATTTGAGAAGCCTTCGAGTGCAAATTGATTCTTTATCGGACCTCATTTCCTTTGGTATTTTTCCAGTGCAAATTTATCTTCAGTATTTTTGCCAGTTCGGAATCTTTTTCTTTTCTGCTCTCGTAGTCTATCTTCTGACCATAGTGACAGAGCTTGCTTATTTTAATGCCAGCGGAGGAGAAAAGAGGAATATTTTACAGCCTTGCGGTGACCTACGCTTCTTTATTCCTTTATGGATTATTTCAGCGTATATTTTTCCATAGAAAAATCCTTCCAGGGGAGAACTTTTTATATGCTTTACTGGCTCTTCATCTTTAACTTCCGGATGAAAAAGCCGAGTTTGAAAATCCGTATCGGCTTACTGCTTCTAGCGATACTCTTTGTTATTCTTCTTATGAGAGAGCTCTAGGAGGAGAGGACTGTGGGAAAGAGAAAAAACAGAAGGAGCAAAACCCCTTCCATTATCGAGAGAAAAACAGGCAGACTGAGTTCAGGAAGAAGAGTACGGACAGAAAGCTATTTATTTTTGTACCCATCATTTTCTCGGAAGACTTCTTCTGAAAATGATTTTTGCCCAGTCCCTATTTTTCCTTTCTTCGAGGCTTGTATTACAACAGCTTTCTTTCTAAAAGAAATTGCGCCTTTTTGGATACGGACTTTCAAAGAGCTTTTAAGAAGAATTATCAGAACTTTTGGAGCTTTCTTTTCCAGAGAAAAGAAGCCTGTGTATTTACAGGAGGCCGGGAAGAGAATAGAAAGGAAAATGAGAGGCATGGAAGGAAAAAGTTACGGGAGAAAGGACAGGCGAAAGCGACTTTCTATCCACCACTTCAGAAGCTTCTGGCCTATAAAATAGACCAAGAAGGACAAATCATTTTCTCCGGCAGTGAAAACAATGGGAATCAATCCGCTCCTTTGGAAATCAAGGGAATTTCTATTCCATAGATCTTGAAAAGCTCCTGTCCGGAATTCTTGAAAGGCGGAACGCTATTGGTTTTCATCAGCCTGCCGGATTATCATCGCTACATCCCGGCAGGGAAGACTTTTAGAACAAAGAAAATCAGGAAGGCTGGATAGCGTGCGTAAAGAGGCCGCCCACTGGTATTCTCCGAAAATAAAGAAATCAGTCTTTTGGGTTGGAAGGCGTGGGAAAAATTCTCCATGTAGAAGTGGGTGCAATGCTCGTGGGGGCATATTCATAACCATAGGGCAAATCAGCTTCCTTTTCGCTGCTACAGGAGAGGAAAAGGGCTATTTTCTCTAGAGGCTCGACTATTGTGGGTTCTCAATGATAAAATCATGATTGATGAGAACCTTTTTGAGAATACGAATAAAGGCTTGGACAAGCTGGAAATCAGGGAAAGGATAGTGCTATGGAGAAGGCAGCGATTAAATATTTACTTTGAAAATGTACTATGGGTAAGATTGGGACTGGGCGTAATGATTTTTCTGAAAATCTACTTTGTGTACTCATAAATCATGGGTGGGAAAGGATACACTTCTTTCATATCACTCAGTAGAGGGCAATCTGGCATTTTACAGCTTTTTGTGCGCATGATATTTTGGGGATACTGATTTTGCAGTTTTACGGTTTTAGCTTCTGCTTTGGCTAAAATTGCGGATGACTTTAAGGACTATAGAGCTGGACAAACGACTTTTGCCTTTCATCCTCTTCCCTCAGGAAGAGTTACAGGAACGGATTTACGGATGTTGCTACCATTCTATTTCCTTTACCCTGCTGATTAACTACTTTTATGAAAAATTTTATCTTCTGCTTTATTCTTTACACCTATGGAAGCTTAATAGCGGTATGGTTTTCCAAAAGCATTAAGATTGCAAAATCCTTCCTCTTAGCTCTCGTTACCCATAATCCAGTACAGATTCTTTTTAAATCTTTGCGTGATTTCTTATACATTATGAAATATAATTGCCAGGGTTGGGATATCACAAATTTCATGGCCATTAACACCCTGTATTCGGCTCTTATCAGGAGATTTCGAGGGAAGATTCGGGCACCGGAGGAGGAAACAGGGTATGTGACCTATTCAAGCTTTTCGGCTATAAAATGTACGCTTTGTCTTTATTTTGACCTGGTGATGTTGCACGAACTTTGTTCTAGTATGGAGACTGAGCAGATTTATCCGTTTTCTACTTTTTCTTAACGCTTTATGGTGCTCCTACTGCTTCTATGGCTACGCCAAAGAAAGTCCAGGGCGTTATCGCATTGTGTCAAAGGTGGAAAGGTACACCTATATTCAGGAAGTCTGATGGTTTAACGATAGTGGGATGTTTGATTTTCGGAAGGAAATTTAGAATATTGGTTTTGAGAAAAATTTATAATAGCTGTCTTAAAGCAGGTAATGAAATGTCAGAGACATGGGAAAGGTATAAATTACAACATGAAAGTTAAAATGTAAAAGGAGGAATTGTGGATTTACAGGATTTTACGGAAAAAGGACAGGAGCAAATTAAGCGGGGTTATCGGAGGCGGTCATCAGCGATAAAGGAAGCAGGAAAAGAAAAGTTTTTAGCGTTGGTGCCGGAGGAATGGATCGAAAAGTTCCCTTCTTCGTACGAGGCCATGCCACCGCAAGACTATTAAGATTGCGAAGGAATATCGGGAATTATATACAGTGAGCTAAACGGGCGCGCCTTTCCGGAGAAGAGAGAAGGCTCAGTTATCACGGATATCTTTGAGAGAAAAATGAAAAGCATAAGATTCAGTAAAAGAAAGAATACTTTATGCAATATAGGTCTGATGAAATGCGGGAGTCGTCATTCAGACCTATATGACATTATATTTTACAGCTCCTTTACCTTTCGAGTTATCTATCTTGAAAAATCCTTAGCAGATCGACCAGAGCTGTCCTTCCGGATAGGACAGGTATCTTGCGCTCCCATAGAGGCGAGAACTTGTCCATATATTTCGTAGTCGAAAGGGTAGAAACGATTGGTGAGCATAAACCGATACCAGTTTTTCTCGGAAAAGCTATATGCTCTTTCCTGTCCCGTTGGAGAGAGGCATACCCCCAAATCAAGTATTCCGCCTTTTTCTTTTACATGGAAAATCTCTACGAAGGGTAGTCCATAGTACCGTTACTTTTCCGTTCCCGGTTATAACGCATTAAATCAATGCTAATCACTACTCCGTTGCAAATAAGGAAATTGGAAGGCTTGCCATGTCCCTCAGGAATCAATACGCAGACAATGGGAGCAAGAAGAGATAGCCTTTATCAAAAGCCAGAAAAAGCTTTTTCCTGCCTTCCGGAAAGCCAGGCATCCGATATTTTTCCAAATCCTGTAAAAGGCATCGGAAAAAGGCGAGTACTGCTACTTGAAAGGTATATCCTTTGTTTTCTATTTTTTATTGACCGCAGCTCGAACTTTTTGCCGATTTTCCACGAGATCAAAAGTCGGAAAGGAACCTTTGCACTTTCTCGAACTCATAAATTCATAGCCATCGTTATGGAGAAGGGTTAAGTCTAGCCCACCTCGCTGAAAGGCAGAGTAAAGGTCCCTCCGCTTCCGCAGTAAAGGAAGAGATTGCAGCGGAGAAATATTTTTCTCCCGATGGGTTCCACCGACGACCCTTTTCCGTCTTCTAAAAGCCAAATTGAAAAACCACTTATCATTCCATTTCCTGATAATAGTACAGTAACCTTATCGCTAAGGAAGGCCCAGAGAAGCATTTAAGTTCTTATTAGGGAAAGCTTTGCAAAAAGTTCTGAAAGCGTTCTGATTAAAATTTTTCTCGAAGGAAAAATGTTTATCTCTTGCCAGCGCGCCACGGCAATATAAGCGCAGGAATCAGAAACATAGGCAAAAGATGAAGAAGTAGTCTAAAAGAGATAGTGATGGGGCTTTGAGAAAGTATGTAACTTATGCAGAACTCCTTATGGAAAAATCAGAGCCAGGATTATCCTCCAGTGCTGCCGCTGGAAAGGTATAAAGGAAGACAGTATGAAAATACTTCCAGAATATAGGAAAGAGTCCTTCAAACGGTCTTCCACCGGGTGAGCTTTTCTGAAAGCTCTCTTCTTCGAGAGAATCAGCAGAAACAACAGAAGGTAGAGACTACTGAAAGAAGGCTTTCAGATTGATATGAAAAGTATACTAAGGCAAAGCAGAAGGAAAGAGGCTTGCATAGGCAGCTTTTCTTTTGAAAAGTCTTCCCAAAGGAAAGAAAGAACAGAAAAGCTTGGAAAGCTGCTGAGTGTGGCCCCCTTATGGGATCATTTGTCCGATGGGAGATACTATGGTTTCATCGGGAAGAATGGCAGTGGCCATCACCGAAAGTTTCTATAAAGTGGCTGATGCCCTGTCCCATTAGGGAGCTAAGCTTCTTCAGTGAACCATAAAATTTCTGATTAATCTGCCCTCCCATACTTTTGATAAAGAAAAGGAGACCGATGGTAGGGAATGATGTAATAAAAGATACGGAAAAGCAGCAGCCAGCTTGCCCGCCTCATTTCGATTTACCGGAAAAATGTAAAAGACCGCTCATCATCGTAAATCAAAGCTTCCGAGACTTCCGGGAATCTTGGAGACGATACCGATGCAAATGGAGATAAAGAACAACGGCAGGGTATTGGCAAAGGAAACGCTGTAGCCCAGTGTCCTTCACGCAGTAAAGAAAAAGCAGGAAACAAAGCCCCCAATCGAGGAGAGTCATGATTAAAGCCAGAATCTTTCTTGGACACGATTTCCAAAGTGGACAGTTTTTCTGGTGGAAAGAAAAAGTAAGACCGGAAGAATCGAAGCGGAAGAAGAACAAAGCTATGAGTACTAAAGACAGCATTTTTCTGAACGACAAGAGCACGAGGAAGGATAGCAGGAATAGAGGAAAGTCTGACATAAAATAAGGCATCACCTTGAAATGCCACTGCATGGTTTCTTCGCCTTATCCTCCTCATAAAATAAGCTGTAACGCAGTCCCACGTCCAAGGCCTGCAAAAGTCGATCGAGGTGTGTTTTAAGCTGTTGATGGTCCAGCTGCTTTCTATATCAGCTTCAAAGAAATCTTCTTTTTCAGCTCCTTACAAGGATAAAAGTCATAGAGCATCATCGGAGAAACGGAAAGGATTCCGATAACAAGGAGACTTACAATTTGGAAGAGGATAAACCACTTAAGATGCTTTTACCGCCTCCGGAAATGAGTCTTTCCATTTTAACAAGTTCCAGCACCCAAAAATAGAAATGCTCAGGAAAAGAATGCTCTTTAGAACATTCTGCCATTTTTTAAAAAGAAATCAGTTTATTCAATTTTTCCTCCTTACTAGAAACCATTTTTCTATCAAGCGGTTAAAGTAAACGCTATCCTTTTTCGGGATATTGTGCCCCTGTCCTTTTCTTTCCAGAAATTTTTCCTTTTGGGAAAAGCTTTGCAATAGCCATACTGTGCTTTCGTTTAATCATATCCCTGTCTCCCACCAAAACTACTACAGGGTGAGGCCTTGCGAGCTCCTTCGGCACATCCATTTTCCCGTAAAAGGGGGAGAAAACTCTGGACTTCCGTTTAAAGGCGGAAGGAAGAGCCCTAAAGCGATAGAGCCATTCTTCCAGATATGAGGCACAACGGGAAAGGAACTTTAGACCGGAAAAGGAAATATTTCCGCTGTTTGCCAGAATACCGGCTACTCTCTGCCGTGGCGACGCGTATTCAGAGCCAGGTTCGCGTCACCTGTGCCCCACCAAGACATTTTTCTATGGAAGGAGGAAAGGCTCCTCCAGACTATCAGCAAGGTAATGAAGCGTTTCTCCTTGCAGTTCTCCAGGATTTCCATGCAAACTATCTAGCAAAGAGGAGCTGGAACTCTTTCTCAAGAACCACTTTGCACCAATAGCCGCTTGCAGATTGTTTCCATGGAAGACAATGGGAAAGCCTTCTCCCAGAATATCCACATGGTTCATTCTCCGCTTTTACAATAAAATTCCATTTTGAACTCCCTTGGCATAAATTACATACTTGGTTTTTATAAGAATGGTACTTGGATTTACTGGTTTTTCATCTAGCGCTTAGTGTAAGTAGACTTTATCCTTTTAGCTTTCTCACAACATCCATGATACTGCCGTCTCTTGCTTCGATAATGGCAACTACCTTATCCTCAATTCCAGTTTAGCCGGTTTCTCCACAGATTTTTGTAGGCATCTCGTAATTCTTCAATACTCTTTATGGGAAGTTTAGCGGCTTTTGCAGCCTCAAAAGCTCCGGCCGCCGGGGATTAATGGCAAATGCCATAGTCAGTAACAATCACATCCACAGTTTCCCCGGGGGTGGTAACTGTAGTCACATCATTTCGAATGAGTAGGAATTCTTCCCTGTACCAAAGGCGTGATGACAATGGTGCATTTTGCTCCGGCCGCCGTATCCGGATGTCCTCCCTGAGGCCCCCATTAATTCTCCTCAGAGCTCATCACCACATTGCAGTGAAAATGTATATCTGCTTTCCAGAGTTCCTAAATCACAAAGTCCAGTTTAATGACCACCGCGCCTTTACAGAAAGGATCGGCATATTCTTGTGCTGATGGAAAAATGCTTCGGGTGGGAAATCAGATTCTCGATAGAAGGTAAATCAAAGTCCTGGGTATCCAAAAAGGCAGGAAGCCAAACCCTCATCCAATAAATCGCACATGGGTTTGGACATTCCTCCGGCGCCAAAGCCCATATGAATGTTTTTCTCCGCATTTTTCTCCGAAAGACAAAGTGCCGTGGCACTGAAAGCTGCACCGCCTATACCGGTTTGAAAAGGTGAAGCCTTCCTAAAAATGAGGGGTAGCGGCAATGAACTTTGCACAGCTTTCCGCCATCATCAGTTTTCTTCTATCCGTCACGGGACAGGCGGCACCAGTAGCGATTTTTCTGCCGGATGCTCGATAGCGCTCCACCTTTTGAGTACATAGTCCACGTCAGTCATACTGATATCTGCCGGAAAATTCGGAAAAAGGAACAAGACAATCCGTTAAAACCACCACATACTCGGCATACTCCGCATCAATGGCGGAGTAGGAGCGCACCACAGTTGCTGTTCTCACTGCCCGGCAATTTCCGTATTCATCACGGCTTGGGGCCCCGATAAAGGCAATGTCGATTTGCGTTTCTCCCGTTTCGATGGCCGAACTCCTTCCGCCGATGGGAGACGAAGAATGGCGATTCCTGCAATTTACCCTCACTGATGGCTTCTCAGATTTTTCCTCGAACTCCGGAGCTTTCGATATGGGTTACGGTGCCGTCTTCCAGCAGCAGGGAACGAGGCGCGTCCTGAGGCTTTGCTGAGGCTGGCACAGATGGTAATGTTCTTAAAGCCCATCTCATGAATAACCTGCATCACCTGCATAGCCACCAGATCTCCTTCCCGAAAATGATGGTGAAAGCTGAGTGGTCATACCAGTCATGAGCATTGCATTTTCGCAATACCTCCTGCACAATTACTCTCCAGCTTACTGCCCTCACCACCGATTCGCTCTTGCTTTTTACTACGTCTTTCATAAGAATAGCCGTCAAAATGTCTGCTTCCCTGAAATACCGTTTTCCCTGTTTCGCTAAAACCGCATCCGGAATCTCTCTACCCACTGCATTAATCATTTTCTGTACCTCCTCCAAAACGCCGGCAGCCTTTGCCAGCGCAAGAGTTCTTTGGCTCCATCATAAAAAGGCGATGTCTATCATTTTTCCCATCTACGGTAAATACGCCGATGCCCTGACTCGTTTTCTCATCAATTTCCTGTACTACTTTTTCGGCAAGGTAATTTCCGCCTCACTTGGCGTATAAACAGCATGCTGACGGGAATCTGTCTCGGTTTTATAATGGATTTTCCGTCAGAGCCCATGGTGTGAATCAGCTCCACTTCACTTCCGGAAGCCCTCCATATCCTCAGATTGGTATAGACGGTATCAAAAGCATTGTATTCCTGCGGCTCTTGCGTGAATAATCATCAGTTGTCTTGCTCCGCTAAGCTCTACTCCGCTTCCGCTGATTCCGGTATGTAAATCCTTGGTATAATCTCCTGCAGAAAGGGCTACCCCGAAAAAGCCTATCCGAGGCATGGCAAATTTCTTCCAAATGTACCACGCCCTTTGCAGACTCGATGGCCGCCATAAGAAGGGTGCTTCCGAGATCACACCGGCTTCTTGCTCCGCCTTTGCTACCTCCGCTTCTACCGTAAGAACATCCTCCTTGGATTCCGTTTTCGGAATACGAATGCTGTCACAGCCGGCAAATACGGCGCAGCGAATATCCTCCTTCAAAGAGGGAGTATCGATTCCGTTAATCCGCACCACTTTTTCTGCATTTTGATAATCTACTTTTTAAAGCATGAAAGAGAGTAAATCTGGCAGCATCCTTTTTCTCCAAGGGCAACAGCATCCTCAAGATCGAAAAATCAAAGGAGTCTGCCCCGTAGATATAAGGATCTGCTAAAAGATTCAGCTTTCTGTGCGTTCAGAAACATCATGCTTCTTCATGCAGGCGATTTTTATTATTCATAGAGCGAGATCCCCCAAAGGAATATTTTTCCGTTTTATCCTGACTGCAGTAAACAGCGGCACTGTAATCTTAGCCCACAAGGATGTGGTCAAAGCGCCCATGTCTTCTATCTCCACCAAGGCATCCTTAACTCCCACTTTTTCGTAGGCACTGATGAACCAAGGCGACTATTCTGTCTCCGTATTCGTAGAAACACCTTGGATTTAAGCTCCACCGTTCTGCCGCCGCTCCCTTTAGAAATGGTTACCAGACAATCACATTTCTCCGTGGTGCCAGCGCTGGCTGTTTGGATTTCCATAACGACTCCTTTCGACCTATCATTCCCTTTTGGGATAAGCATTGTCCAAGTACTATGACATCCTTTTTGCAGATTATGCTATTCTTCGCTGCATATAGTATAGACCGATTAAAGAAAGAAGGGGTGTGATTTTCTTGTGAAAAATAGTATGTTATTTGAGTCCTGGTGACAAAGTTAAATAAGTAGATGGCAATGAGGGTGATTTTGAGATAAAAATGTTTTGCATAAAGCTAATATAGTTTCAGGAGGATAGAATGTTAGAAGGTTTAAAGAAGTTTTTACTCAGAAGATGAGTCTAAGTCTGAGAATCAAAGTAATAGTGGGAATGGAGTCGATTCCGAGAAGCATAGCAATGACAATGTAGAGCAGCAAGAAAACCATAACAGAGCTGAGCGAGACCCGCTTTACTCTGATGGTAGAAAGCTATGCAGTTGTAGAGGGGATCGTTTTTCTGTAGAAGGTCAACTCTTTGGAAATGCTAAAGAAGGGGAGAAGGTTTTATGCTCTGCATCGTGATGGAACGATTTCTCATCTGACAATTATGAAGATAGAAGAAAGTACGATATTTGCGGAGCAGGTAAAAAGAGGAACAAGAGGAAACACCGGAAACACAAGGGGCGAGAAGGGTAAAAGCTCTTTTTTCTCGAAAAGAAGCTCTTTCTCGGACTGGCAATATGCAGTAATCACGGATATTCCCTATCAGATTGAAGCGAATGTAAACCAAGCGGTGGAGAATCCCTATCTTTTTGAGGCTTAAGTCGCGTGTTTTTTGAAAGGCAAGGAGAGGGTGAGTTTCTGAATCTCTTTTTTAGAGAGCTGGTGCGGAGCCATTACCTGGTGGCGATAGAGACAGACGGAAGCCTGCCAATAGGGGAAAAGGATGGCTCTGTAACCCTAAAGGCAGGGGATGAAGCTCACCATCCCTCATGTAACGATGGATCGGGGAGAATCGGCCCTTCCGGTGTTTACAGGATTGGTTTGCACTAGGCGCCATGGATCGGCAAATGGAGGCAGGGTGGAAAAGAGAAACCATGATTGCCGGTTTCCCTCAAATTGTTTCCATGCTTACTAAGGGAGAAGGCTTTGTAATCAATCCCTATGGACCGCAGCTCTTCTATGTAAGCCCGGAGCTAATCCATAACCTGATGAGTTCCCCGGGATACCAAAGTGAATTTGGGAAGCGAAGGTACAGTCCATGGAAGTGAAGAAGGATGCGGAGGTTCTGCTGGGCTATCCGAAGGACAATGAAGAAGTGGAAGCCTTGCATAGGAGACTTATATCCTTTTGCAAAGACTCATTCCGAGATTGCAATGCTGGACATGCTTTTAAAAAGGGATGAAAGCGGAACTACTTCTTATCTGATTATTGTGGACATGCCGGAGGAGCATTGTCATGAATGCTTTAAGGAAATCTATGAAAGCTGTCGGGATCTTTTGCATCGGGTTTCCTATATGGATTTTGTGACCTTGCAGAGAGGAGATTTTTGCAAAGGGGGCAAGGACTGAGGAACCGCTTTTATCTAAGGGATTAGATATTTTTCTTAAATAAGAAATAGTTTAGACGCATAAAACAGTTTTGGGAGTGCTTAACAGCCGGAAGAACGATGGGAAAATAGGAGTGAATTGTAAAGTATGAGAACAAAAGAAGAAGCCATTGCCTTCGGTCTATCCTTTTCCGGATAGCTATATAGACAGACCTTTCCGTACGGCGGATTGGGAGCTGATTCGTTTTTCGGGAAAATAAAAAAAGCTTTTTCTGCTTATCTACGAAAGAAATGGTTTTGTGAACCTGAATGTGAAGGTACATCCGGAATGGCGGGATTTTTGGAGGAGAGTTTACCCTGCGGTGCAGCCTGCGTATCACCAGAATAAAGAGCATTGGAATACGATCGCTTTTAGACGGCAGTATTCCTGAGGAAGAGCTTCGGAGAATGATTTCGGAAAGCTACAGCCTCATTTCCGATTCCCCCACAAAAAGGATTTACGAGGCGGTGAAGAAGATCACAAGGGCAAGGTAGCCACCTATGCGGAGGTTGCGGAGATGGCATGGAAATAAAAAGATGTCTCGTGCCGTGGGAAATGCCTTGCATAAAAATCCGGATCCGAAGCATATCCCTTGCTTTCGGGTTGTGAATTCAAGGGAGGGCTTGCTCCTGCCTTTGCCTTCGGGGAGAGGATGAGCAGAGAAAACGCCTGGAAGAAGATGGGGTGGAAGTGAAGGACGGAAAAAGTAGACTTAAAGAAGTATGGAATGGAAGTCAAAAAAATTGAATGCGGACTTAAAGAAACAAAGAAGTAAAAATATAAGAAAGCCTGATAAAATGCAAGAATCTTTATATGCCGAATATCAAGAAAATCAAAATTATCCTTCATGTGGATATGGACGCTTTTTATGCTTCCGTGGAAATGCGGGACAATCCGACTCTTAAAGATAAGCCCCTGATTATCGGTGCGAAACCGACAGAGCGGGAGTGGTGGCGACCTGCAATTATGAAGCAAGGAAATACGGTGTCCGTTCCGCCATGAACAGCAAAGAAGCCTTTTCGGCTTTTGCCCGAAGGCTGTTTTTCTGTATCCGGATTTTGAAAAGTATAAGGCTGTGTCAGAGGAGCTCCATGAAATTCTGGAAAGCTATACCAAGCAAGTGGAATACATTGCTTTGGACGAGGGTTATCTTGATTTAACCAAGAGTGGTCAAGATTTTTCCGAAGCGGAAAAATCGGGCGGGAAATTCAAAGGCGGGTTGCGGAAGAGCTGAGGCTGACCTGCTCTGTAGGGATTGCTTATGGGAAAACGGCGGCAAAAGACCGCCAGTGAAGAGAAGAAACCCAATGGCTTCTTTATGATTCAAAGAAGAGAAGATTATGTAGAGCTTTTGCGAGACAGAGATGTACAGGGCACTTTTTACGGTAGGAGAGAAAACAGCGGAAAAACTCTATTCCTTCGGGATTTATACCGTGAAAGATTTGCAGGAAAAAGAAAAGGAAGTGCTTCGTCTTCTAGGAAATCAGGGGAAAATGCTCTTGGAGCTTTCCTACGGAATTGACCATCGGAGGGTAGTACCCTATCGTCCGGAGGACACCCAAAGCATCAGTAAAGAAATGACTTTTCAGGAGGACGTGACAGACTATTCCTTTTTGGATGATGTGCTGTTTCTTTTTATCCTTTCGAGTAGAGAGTAGGGCGAAGCGATACGGGCTTTACGCAAGAGGGGTTTCTCTGAAAATCACCTTTGCGGACATGAAAACCATTACCCGATCTGCCCTCATATCCGAAAGCACCCAAAGTGCATTTTCCTTGTATAAAAATGCCTCGGCCCTCTTGCAGCAGATTCCTAAGCGAAGAGTTCGGCTAATCGGGAAGGCTTTTTATCATTTGGAGGAAAAATGAAGGAAGACAGCTTAGCTTTTTCCGACATTTTCACGGAAGAAAAAGAGCGGGAAGAAAGAGAGATGGAAGAGCGCTGGCAGCAACTGGAGGCTCAGCTACGGAACCCTGTTTTCAGGACAGAAAAGACCACGATTCTTTCCGAGAGAGGGTGTATGATTTGATAGAGGAGATGCGAATTTATGGAAGAAAGTAGAATTGAAAGGGCTATAGACTATATCACTACGCTTTTTCAGGGAAATGGAGATGGACACGACCTGGCCCATAGTTTGCGGGTATATCACAATGCCATGATGATTGCCGAAATGGAAGGACAGGGAGAAGAGGAAGTGATTGCGCTTTCCGCCCTCCTACATGATTGCGACGATCATAAGCTTTTTCATACGGAAAATAATGCCAATGCCAGAAGATTTTTAGAGCAGGAGGGTCTTTCCGAAGAGCGAATTGAGGAAATATGCAGGAATATCAATTCCGTTTCTTTTAGCAAAAATAGAGGAAAAGTGCCGGAGACCATTGAGGGAAAAATCGTGCAGGATGCAGACAGGCTGGAAGCAATTGGCGCTATCGGTATTGCGCGCTGCTTTCAGTTTGGCGGAAGCCACGGTAGGAGCTTGGAGAATTCCATCGAGCATTTTTATGATAAGCTGTTACTGATTTCCAAGGAGCTGAACACCCCTTCTGCACGAAAAATGGCCGAGAAAAGGGATAAGCTCATGGAGGATTTTCTGAAGGAATGGGGAGAGGAAATGAATTAGATATTAAGACCGTAAAAATAGTTTATTTTTCCGGTTCATTCCTTACATAATTCTAGTTTGTGTAAAGGAAGAACAATAGAGTGAGAATCACTGCCGCCTCGTGTTTTATACTCCCAGAGCCTTTTTAAGACTATCCATAGTACTATATGATTTTTACGCGATTATCTAGGCAATACGCCGCCCCTCTTTAATAGCGGCTATAGTCACATCATTCAGTCTAAGCTCAGAAAAAAGCTGATTCGCCTGTTTAGGATTTTTCTTTATTATTTTCGTTATTTAGTTTTGTGTTCGCCATTGAAGGAACCTCCATTCCAATTGCACATTGTTAGTTTTAGGTTCTTAGCTTTGCATTTAAGATATAAATTTTCTAAGTATTCGATGGAAAAAAATACGGTACTCATGTATAGGGATTTTTACAGCATTCTTGGATGGCATCACCCAATTGCTCAAAGGAAAGTACCGGGCAAAGTGATTTTTACAGTTTTTAGAGAAATTGTTTTTTGTAGAACCAGTTTTTCATCCATTTCAATTAAATAAGTAGGAAGGATATAAAACTCCCACCAGGATAAATCTAATATATTTTTCGCTCCTATCTGTTGCAGTATATAGTGTAAATACATAGATATCATTATTTCGTTGCCTTCCGGAAAGATATGGATAATCTCCGGTTTCATCGGGCATTTTGGCCGGGGCAATACTATAGTTCGCTCTGTCCGGGTGTTTGATATCCCAAGTTTGAACAAATGCGGCAGATTTCACCTCTATTCGTGCAGGTTTTTCCGTTGGAGAGGATAATAGGACCATTAAGGTCATAAGGCTTTTATGCTTGCTTGTTCTTCATTAGTATGAATGCCAATATTTTTCCAAAGCACATTTTTACAATAAACTCTGCAAATGTTCCTCTTTGCATATTATGGAGGATGTCTGAATATGCCCATTTCAAAAGTCGAGCATTGTGTTGGAAAGATACTTTCCATTATGAACAAAGCCTTTTCATCTCCATTATACATAATACGCTCCTTAAATATTTACGATATGAACCTCTGCTCCATCTCTAGAAGCCACTTCAATCATGTTTTTGTTCCCTTACTTACGCCGTCCCAAAATGCAATAATCATAGGCTCGTCTTTCAGAGCATAGTGATACATTTCTCTATTTCGAATGGGACCGGCAGCCCTGCTATATTTCTTCCAGTCGGCTTTAAATACGGATAATTTTAGGCCATTTTTTAGAGCATATTCTTCACCGAATGCATCAGCACCTTTCGCATTACCGGAGACAATTTCCATATCTTTTAGAGAAGACATGATTTCATCCAGCTTTTCAAAGCAAAATTCTTTATCTTGAAAATTTCTACCGCCGCATACTATAACTCTCAATTTTATCCTCCTTACCCTTATACTTTAATAGCCGCTTTATGCTATCACAAGAACAGTAGTATGAAAAGGAAATTAAAGGTAAAAAGTTGGATAGATGGATAATCAAATAGATGCATAGGAACTGCCCCTGTGAACTTTCTGTTAAATAATTTATAGCTGCGTTGCATTAAATTTATACCGATGTTATAGTGCACGGACACACGATGGTTCATCCATCTTCACGGGGAATATCCCTTTTCAGAGAGAGTGAGGAATCTTATGAAAGCACACGAAATTTTGAACAACCCCTTTTTAAACAAGGGCACGGCATTTACCATGGAGGAAAGGGAAAAAAATTAGGTCTTATCGGACTTTTACCGCCCCACGTGCAGACCATTGAAGAGCAGGCGGAAGAAACCTACGCACAGATGCAGACGAAGGCAAATAATCTGGAAAAGCGGCTCTTCTTGATGCAGATTTTCAACACCAATCGTACGCTCTTCTACTATCTTTTTTCTCAGCATCTCGCAGAATTCAACCCCATTGTTTATGACCCGACCATTGCAGAAACCATTGAGCACTATAGCGATCTCTTTGTAGATCCACAGTATGCGGCATATCTGGATATCAATCACCCCGAGAATATTGAGAAGACCTTGAAAAATGCGGCGGAAGACAGAGAAATTCGGCTTATCGTGGTGACTGACGCGGAGGGATTCTTGGAATCGGAGACTGGGGAACCAACGGGGTGAGACATTTCCGTAGGAAAGCTCATGGTGTATACCGGCGCAGCAGGAATCAATCCCTCCTACGTTTTGCCTCTTGTGATTGACGCCGGAACGAACAGAGAAGAGCTTCGTAACAATCCGCGTTACCTTGGCAATCGTCATGAGAGAGTTCGCGGAGACCGTTACTACGATTTTATTGAGCAGTTTGTACAGACCGCAGAGCGCCTTTTTCCCGAAGCTCTATCTGCACTGGGAGGATTTTTGGAAGAGGAAATGCAGCCAATATATTGGAGAAATATCGGAAGCAGATTCCGACCTTCAACGATGATATTCAGGGAACAGGAATCGTGACACTGGGCGGCGTTTTTGCAGCGATGGCGATTTCCGGACAGAAGCTGACGAATCAGGTTTATCTCTGCTTTGGCGGAGGTACGGCAGGAGCCGGTATTGCCTCCAGAGTCCATCGGGAAATGGTAAGAGAGGGTCTTTCCGAGGAAGAGGCTTACAAGCGCTTCTTTATGGTGGACAAGCAGGGTTTGCTTTTTGACGACATGGAGGATTTGACACCCGAGCAACGTCCCTTTGCAAAAACGTTCCGATTTTCCGAATGCAGACAAGTTGACGAATCTTGCCGAAGTGGTACGGACAGTAAAGGCAACCATTCTAGTGGGAACTTCCACTGTACCGGGAACCTTTACGCAAGAAGTTGTAGAGGCAATGTGTAAGAATACGGAGCGTCCCTGCATTTTCCCACTGTCTAACCCGACAGAGCTTGCGGAGGCAAGCGCAGAGGATTTAATCACCTGGTCTGACGGAAAGGCTTTCGTGGCAACGGGTATTCCCGCAGACGATGTGTCCTATAAAGGCGTAAACTATGTAATTGGACAGGCGAATAATGCCTTAATTTATCCGGGACTCGGTCTTGGTATGCTGGCATCGGAGGCGAGCCTCCTCACCGACGAAAACGATCGCGGCAGCTGCGGATTCTCTCTCCGGTATTACCGATATTACAAAGCCCGGCGCACCGGTGCTTCCGCCGTTCAAGTATGTGGGCGAGGTTTCCATTAAGGTCGCGGAAGCGGTTGCAAAGAAAGCGAAGGAGCAGGGACTTGCCCGCGCAAAGGAACAGGATATGGTGAAGGCAGTGCATGACTTTAAGTGGTATCCGAAGTATCAATAAAGGAGGAGAAAATGACTGTATTTCTCACCTCGATTCAGAGCATTATTCCTATTATTGTGATCGTTTGCTTTGGGCTACATTTTACAGCTTAAAGGATGGTTCTCGGAAAGCTTCGGGCCGAACCTTTCCCGCCTGATTATGAATGTGGCCTTACCGGTATCGATCTTTGTCTCGGTCTTAAAGTATCTCACCGTGGATAAGCTGATTAGCCTTTCCGGTGGATTACTGTACACCTTCGGGGCTTTTGCACTGACCTATGTCTTCGGCTTTTTGGCAGTGAAAGTTTTTGGTGTGCGTGCCGGAAGACGAGGCACCATGATTAACACCTTTGTCAATGCCAACACCATTTTCATCGGATTGCCGTTAAATATAGCTCTCTTCGGAGACGATGCGCTTCCTTATTTTCTGATTTACTATATTACAAATACAATTTCTACCTGGACGCTGGGAGTTTACATCATGACTACGGACAGTGTAGGAGGAGAAAAGAAAAAGGAACAAAGTTTGACTGGAAGAAGCTTTTACCGGCACCCTTGGTGGGGTTCCTGATTGCACTGGTATTCCTCGTTTTACGGATTCCGGTACCGACCTTCGCAGGAAATACCCTGACCTACATCGGAAACATCGTAACGCCCTTATCTTTGATTTATATCGGTATTATCCTTGCAAAGGCAGGGCTAAAGAGTATCCACCTTGATAAGGATACCGTGGTGACGATTTTTGGGGCGCTTTATTCTGGCTCCGGTTATTATGTATGTTTTACTCTACTTTACCGGAAAGGGCTTACCCACGAAGGAGTTCAATACCTTCGTGATTCAGTCTGCCGCGCCGGTCTTGCGAGTTCTCCCAATCCTTGCCAGTCAGGAGACGGAGATGTGGAGTTTTTCCACCAGTGTGGTAACCATCAGTACGGTGCTGTTCGTCGTTGTCGTACCTGTAGTGATGACTTTTACTGGGATAAAGGAAATGAAAAATTAAGACTTCATTTGGGGCAGTAGCTATGCCCATAAACGGAGGATAGAAAAAGAGCGGAATCCCGCCTTTTTGCAGACTCTGGATAGGATTCTTGTCTGTCCGCTTTCTAGCTTATCCATTAGGACAGGAACATCTACTCCGGCATCAGCAGTTGGCTATTCGCTGAGAAAATTCATATTGGGCCAGAGGGCACGGACTACATTTTCCGGATACTCCTGATCTATAAAGCTTTCTATAGCATTTCTTGGCTCCGGATGTTCTTTTCGATCCGTGGCTCTTACCATGACCATGGCGGTAACCATGGAGTCGGAAAGGAAAAAAATATAGCAATAGCTATTGCCAGCACGGAACCCAGGATAGGCGGTATCTTTTCAATAAACCGGGAAATAGGAGGGTAGGCGTAATGAAACCAAAAGCACAGAAACGATTCCCCAAAAAATCATAAACAGGAGATTGGTTCTTCCGTCTATGTTAAAGGGCATATGGGAATAATCCCAAAATTTCATGCCAAAGAAAACCTCGGTGAATACGGAGCAGAGATATTCAAAGGCTCCACCAAAGAAGAATCCGGCAATGAAGATGGAAAGATTATTCTGCTTTTTGACCTTACTGAGCACCAGTGTTAGGATAACCGCGCCTAAACCCCAGACAATACTGAATGGACCGAGCACCAAACTGGAACGCCGCATCAGGACGTGGGCTGTCAGAAAGACATAGACGGTTTCAATGCTATCTCCCATAAAAGAGGTAATGAGAAGCATCCAAATCAGTTTATAAAAGTGAATTCCTTCGGCAAAAATAATTCCTTGTTGTTGCAAGAATTGATCGGAGGCGGCAATTCCTGCAGATGGAGAAGTTCCATTTTCTACAGAGTTTTTCTTCATTTTTCTGCTAAAAGACTTGGATATTGGCGGTAAATTCTATTCCAAATACCTCGGGAAATCCATTCTCCTAATCGCAGTTTTCTATTGTGAGCCAAAATTTCTTCCCGCTTTATGTAGTATTTTCTGGGAAGAAGATAGAGCAAAAACAATATCGGAAACAAGGGAAAGCAAGAGGAGAGCAGCAAGAAGGTGAACAAGAGAAAGTGGAAGCAAAGAGACCACAGAAAAAGAAGCGGGTGGAAGCTCTTTAGCAGGACATATCCCGGAATAGTAAGGAGTATAGAGTAAGCAGCAGAGATTTTCAGATTTCCCTTTGGGAAAATTTCCAGCTGTTCTTATTTTGATAAAATTTATGTAGAAAAAAATAAAAGATATGTTGTCTGTAAAAAAATACCATAAAGAAAGGTCATAAACAGTAATCCCGGAGTGCTGACCCTTTTTCCGGAGGATAGGAAAATCAAGAAAATCATGATTAGTGTAGGTTGAACCAAGATCGGAAGATTTAAAATTCCAAAATTTCTGTAGCACTGTTCCTTTAGGCTTACAAAAATAGTGGCGGTAATCCAGGCCAAAAAGCCATAAAAGAAAAATATAAGACCAGGTCTGTTCCTGAAAATAATGGCATACCCTTACACTCCTTTTTGTTTATTACTTTTAAAAATTTTTTTCAAAAGATTACTTTTTATACAGTTTAGATATTCCCCAGTTCATAAATTCTATGAAATAGGATAATATTCGTCAAGACATCGTATGTTACCTATTATAAGGATTTGGTTTAGTAGCTTTTGGGATTCCGGTGTTTATTCGCTAGAACTTGAAAAATAAGAAAGGATAGGCATACACTTTATCGAGACAAACTTTTCTGCAATATATTTTGTCCTATAACTCAGATTAGTCCTATAGCTCGGTTTTGGCCTTTAGGACGAAAAATAAAAATGGATTTACACGGGAGGAGCTTTTATTTGCGCAATTTCTTGAAAAATATGCTTTAGTGCTTCTGATTGGCGGCATTTTTCGAAGCGGTGGCGGTGAGTCTTTGGCTTACGAAGCATAATCTTTTTTTATCTTTTTAAACTTTTAGTTATATCGGATCTCCATATCCTTAGGAATTTTTCTGCTCGGAAGAAAATATCCCCATGCCCGTCGTGTGGTACAGCTTCTGGTGGGACTCTATATGCTTGTTTATTTAGGGCTTATCAACCGGGAAAATATGCAAATAGAGGGATTTTGGTACTACTTGTTCACCGGCGTTTTCGAGGCGGCTACTATTCATTATGCGGTGGCGAAAATCTTCGGGCCTCTGATTTTCGGTAGAGGCTTCTGCGGTTATGCCTGTTGGACTGCCATGGTTTTGGATTTTTTGCCTTATAAAACAAGAGAGCTTCCCCGGAAAAATATCGGATGGATTCGTTATCTGATTTTTGCTTTATCTTTCCTCTTTGTTTCCACCCTGTTTCTGATGAAGGTGGGGAATCTGGAAAGGATTATGTTTTGGGCATTTCTCTTTGGAAATCTTGCTTATTATCTTGTAGGTATAGCGCTGGCCTTTCTTTTCAAGGACAATCGGGCTTTCTGCAAATATATCTGCCCGGTTACCGTATTCCTAAAGCCTATGAGCTATTTTTCACTGGTACGGATTCGTTGTGATAAGACGAAATGCATTTCCTGCGGAAAATGCAAGAAGGTCTGTCCCATGGATGTGGAGATGACTGACAATTCCAGGAAGAGAAAAAACGGGACGGACTGTATCCTATGCATGGAATGTGTAAAGGTTTGCCCGAAGGGAGCGCTGTAAGGGAGAAAAAAAGGATAGATTAGGTGAGGCAGAAATATGAAGATTTTTATTGTAGAAGATGAAGAGAATATTGTAAGGCTTTTAAAGGATGAGCTTATGCAGTGGGGCTACACGGTAGAATCCGTAAAGGATTTTCAAAGAGTGAGCGATGAAGTGGAAGAAGAAAATCCTGAACTGATTCTTATGGACATCAGCTTACCCTGTTATAACGGTTTTTACTGGACGGAGAGGATTCGTAAATTTTCCCATGTCCCCATCCTCTTTCTATCTTCCCACAGCGAGTCCATGGACATGGTGCAGGCCATGCAATTCGGAGCGGATGACTATATCGTGAAGCCTATTGATTTATATGTGACAAGGGCGAAGATTCAGGCATTGCTTCGGAGAATCTACGAATACACCGCAGTGCAGGACAATCTTTCCTTTCAAGGCTTGCAGCTGGACTTAGCAAAGGCGGCTCTCCTGGGAGTCAAGATTTTCGTATTGACTTAACAAAGACCGAACTGCTCATCTTGGAGTGCTTATTCTTAGCAAAGGGCAGAATTTCAAAAAGAGAGGAAATCATGAACCATTGCTGGCAGGGAGAGGATTTTCTGGATGACAACACCCTTTCCGTCAATATCACGAGGGCTCCGAAAAAGCTTTCTGCCGTGGGCTTACAGGATTTGATTCAAACCAAGAAAGGGATTGGGTATTTTTCTGGCTTTAAAAATGAATAATTGAGGAAAATTGTCGATCAAAAAGTCACTACTTAAAAAAGTCACTATCGAAAAAGAATCCAGTGCAAAAAGGAGACAGCAAAACATTATGCAAATCAAAAAGCAGATTCAAGCTTATCTTCAAACGAAAATATGAGCTCTTCGGTTTTTTTCCTGCTTTTTGCTGTCTCTTTTCGGAGGAATTTTTCTTTGGACATCTGCCCCTGGAATTACTTTTGTTTTTAGGGGCGGAGCTGAGTAGCTTTTTGTTCTTTGTTTATCTCGATCCTTGGCTACTTTTTCCTTTGTTCGGAAGGAAAGTCTGGAAAAAAAGCTTTGGAGCGAATGGAGGAGGAGAAAAGGAAGAAGAACGCAGGAGGATAGAGGAAAAGAGGGAGCTTTTCGAGTATTTTTCTTCTTTGGGTACATCAGATTAAAAACGCCGATTACCGTATCAAAGCTTCTTCTTCGAAAAACGGAAAGTGAGTATAAAAAGAAGCTCGAAGAGCAAATGTTTTATATCGAAGAGTACAGCAACATGGCGATGAACTATTTGAAAATGCAGAACCGTTCCGCCGATATGGATATTCATCCGGTGGATTTGGAAGCCTGTTTAAAACGTTTATTTAAAAAGTACGCTCCCATTTTTATTGAAAAACAACTATCTCTCCATTATGAGGGACTAAGTGCTGCGAGTGGCGGAGAAAAGGCGGAAGTAATCAGCGATGAAAAAAATGGCTTTCGATTCTCTTAGAGCAGCTTCTTTCCAATGCTCTAAAGTACACGAAAGAAGGCAGTATCAGCTTTTTCTTTTGACCGGGAAAAACTCTCTCTTCGGATACAGGATACGGGCATCGGAATTCCCTCTTCCGACTTAAAGAAAAATCTTTGACCCTAGGGCTATTCCGGCTTTAACGGCAGGGCTACGGAGAAGTCCAGCGGACTGGGACTCTATATGGTGCAAAAGATTGCCGGATTTTTGCAGATTTCCGTATCGGTAGAATCTACCGTGGCGGTGGGAAGCTGCTTTACTTTTGCGTTTTTCCGAGCTAAGCTCCTCCAATCTTACAATTCTGTAAGTTTCTCACCTTTTTGTCATCTTAAATAAAGGCAAAAATCGGCTATTCGTTTTATACTTCTTCTTGTTCCAAGCCTTCCTGAAAAGAAAATGAAGCAAGGCATTGTGTAGAAGGGAGTTTAAAACGAATGTCCATTTTAGAATGTAAAAATATCAAGAAAGTCTATCAGACCAAGAATCTGACAACGGAAGTCCCTTCGGGATGTGAATTTCTCCGTAGAAAAGGGGAATTTATCTCGATTATGGGGGAGTCCGGTGCAGGAAAGACCACCCTCTTAAATATCCTTGCCACCCTGGACAGCCCCAGTTCCGGCGTTCTTTTATTAAATGGAAGGGACATGGGGAGTCTCAAGAAAGAGGAAGTTTCCGTCTTTCGAAGAAAGGAGCTGGGCATTTGTCTTTCAGGACTTTAATCTTTTGGATCAGTTTAATAACCGGGATAATATTTTTCCTTCCCTTGTTTTTATCGGAAGAGAAAGAAAGCCTGATGCAGGAGCGCCTAGCGAAAATGCAGGGGATTCTGGGAATAGAGGAGCTCTTAGAGAAGTATCCCTATGAGGTATCCGGAGGACAAAAACAGCGTATCGCCATTGCCAGAGCCATGATAACGAACCCCTCTCTCCTGCTTGCGGATGAGCCTACAGGTGCGTTGGATTCCGCCTCTTCAGAGATGATTTTACAGCTCTTCCATAAGATTCATATAGAAGGACAGACCATTTTGATGGTAACCCATTCTCTTCGGGCGGCATCTTATGCCGATAGAGTTTTATTTATCAAAGACGGCGTGGTTTTTCCATGAGATTTATCGGGGAAATGAGGAGGGACAGCGTGATTTTATGGAACGCATCTCCGAGGCGCAGCTTGTACTGAGTAAGCAGCAGAATGCGCTTCGCCCCTGATAGTCTTTACGATAGGCAAGCGGAGATGGCAACGGAGATGACAACGGAGATAGCACAAAAAGATGCTTTCACAGAGAGAAAAGGAAGGGAGGCATAGGCATGAGCTTTTTATGGCAAGACGCTTCGCCTGAAAAAAATCTCCGGGCAAATCGGCTTTTAGAAATACCCTTTGTACTCTCTTCCGGGATTATGGGGATGCTTTTTCTTTATTATGGCTTCCTTTACTGGGAAAATCATTATGTTGAAAACCCGTCATAGGGACTTGCCCCTTTTTATCCAAGTCGGTACGATTCTTCTTTTGCATTTTCACCTTTATTTTTTTATCCAATATGCAGTCAATTTCATGCTGAAGAAACGAAATAAGGAGTTTGCGCTTTATGGCATTTTGGGCTTGGAGAAGAAGCATATCCGAAAGATTATTGCCATTGAATTTTTTTCTGCCTCTTTGCCTTTATCTTCGTACTGAGTATTGTGGGGGATATCTCTTTTGGGCAAATGGTCTTTCTCATGCTGAATTTCATCATGAAAGATGTGTCGGGGAGGCTGATGGACTTTCCCTTCAGTTTTTCCGCCCTGTTCTATACTACAGTTTTGCTGTTGTGCCTCTATCTTTTCACCTTGCTACGCAGCAGTTTTCGGATTTCCTTTTCTACCCCGATGGCGCTTTTTACAAAAAGGACATGAGGGGGAGGGTGAACCGAAGTCGAGAGTGCTTCTGTCTCTCATCGGCTTCCTGTTCCTCGGCATCGGCTACGGGATTGCGCTCTTTATCCAAGGTTTACTGTCTTCCTTTAATTACTTTTTTTCCTTGCAGTACTGGCGGTAATTTTTATGACCTATCTTTTGTATATTTCCTTTTTCCGTGCTGATTTTGAAAAATGGAGAAAAAGCGCCCTTCTTACTACAAGCCGGAGAAGTTCTTAAGCATCAGCGGACTTCTCTATCGTATCAGGGGAAATGCGGTGTCCCTTGCGAGTATTTCCATCTTGAGTACAGGGTGATTTTGAGCCTGCCACCACCATTTGTATGTACGCGAATATTCAGAATAAGGGAAACAGTTTATTTTTCCAGAGAATACAGTATGGAGCTTTTCCCCATTTTCCTATCCGGAAAAGGAAGGGAAGACTTGAAGCAGTCTTTAAAACCAAATGGTGCTGGAAAGCGTGAATCGCCCACCGAGCTAGAGGACTTATATAGCATTGCAACGCTTGCTACCGCAGGCTATGTAGAGGAGGGGTCAAATTCTGCCTGTGCAAAAGGGAAGAGAACATGGCGAATGCTAAAGACCCCAATATGATTATCCTTTATGATTTAGCCGGCTACAATGCCCGTTTTCAAAAAGCACATTACTTTTAGGAGAAAATGAAAATCCTGCTTTGCAACAATAGAAATATGCTGAAGAATCCGAGCAGTTTGAAAATCGGAGACCGGGTGTTTTCAGGTGAGCGAAATTCAGAATATCTTACCGGTGGATATGGTGGCTTTTAGGAAGCTACGGCATTGTGGTGCGGGATCCTGCTACGATGCAGTATATAGAAAAATATTTACAGCCGGAGGAGCATCGCAGTGAATCCACTGCCATCGAATTTAGCACCCATTGAATCTGAAAGGGATTTCCGGGAGGCTTATCAGCCAAACTACAGTGCCTTAAAGAAACAGCTGAAGGAATTTTTCAGAAAAATTTTCAAGGAAACGCCAGGTATTCTGTAGAAAATAAGGGCGAATACCTGCAATCGCAATATGAAGTAAACGGCGGATTTTTATTCTTAGGGGTGCTGATTGGTATCATTTTCCCTGACAGGAACGGTATTAATCAGCTACTACAAGCAAATCAGCGAGGGCTATGAAGACAGAGAAAAAGATGCAAATCATGAAGAAGCTGGGGCTTTCCGACCGTTTGATTCAGAAGACCGGAGCGGCTCAGATTCTATGGCTGTTCTTCGGTCCCTTAGCAGTGGCAACCCCTACACTGCCCTCGTAGCCTCCAAGATTGTTTTCAGGCTGCTGGGACTTTTTCGGGTAGGAAGCCTGACCCTTTATGCCGGCTGTTTGTCCGCAGTACTTCTTGTCTTCGCGCTGGTTTATCTTGTGATTTTCCGGCTGACCAAGAAAGCCTACACGCGATCGTAGAATAAGAACTATTCTTTACGGAGAGGTGAATTGTGGAAAAAAACATACTATTTATGGAGAGAACGTTCGGATTGTGAATTGAGAAAAATCCTCTTAGAGGGCGTTTGGTTTTTGGAACAGGGAATGTGAGGAAAAAAACGATGAAAATAATAGGGAAGATTTTAAAACTTGCAGGAAAAATTGTTCTTACGCTGCTAGCCTTTCTGTTTGTCTGTATTTTGCTTTTATTTTTGGAAAAATTAAAGTTCGAGGAATTGCAGGCTCACCGAGAAATCAAAAGCCGTACAGGCGGAAAATGAAGCCACTCTCCGCAGAGTATATACCGGAGAATATTTCTATTCTTTCGATTGGGGAGGCTGCCCATGGCTGTAAAGAAATGCAGGAGCTGAAGCTGTCTGTTTTCAAGGAAATGGTGGAGAAACGGGGCTTTTACGGCATTTGCTCTGGAAGCGGATTATGGGAGTGTGCGGAAATTAACCGCTATGTTCAAGGAGGAGAAGGAAGTGCAGAGGAAATGGTACAGAAGTTCGCCTTTCCCATTTACCCATACTAAAGAAATGGTAGAGCTCATTTCCTGGATGCGTGAGTGGAATGAAAGTGCTCGGAAGAGAAGAAGGTCCGTTTCTACTGGCTTTTGATATGCAGGGATCCGGAGGGAAGTTATGCTTTTTAAAGGAATACAGCCTGTCTCACAAGCTGACGACCGAAGAGGAGTTTGCAAAAAAATCTGGACTGCATTAAGGATGAGAATTTCAATTTAAAATGAAAAGAATGCCGGAGAAGTGATTGCCTTTTTGGACAGCTTAAAGGAAAAGGCGGAGAAGAATTCGGAAGAGGTGCAGACGGAGAAGGGAAACGAAAACGGATGAGCAGGAGGCTACAGATAAACAAGCGTTTAAGGAGAATCAAGACTTTCTGATGGAGTTAAATACCGTCCGACAAGCCGCGGAAACTTGGCTTTCCAAAGAGAATTCTTCTGTCCTTCGGGACCGGGATATGGAAGAAAATGTGAAGAAAATCCTGGAAATAGAGCAAAAATCGGTTCTGAAAGCTCGTTATTTCTGCGCATGACGGGCACATTCAGAAGGAAAATCCAATTTATAACAGCATGGGTGTGCTTTTTGACTAAGGACTTCGGGGAAGCCTACTATGCCATCGGAACGGATGTTTGGAAGGTAACAGACAATATCAAGGTGCTTGGGGAAGCGAAGAGAACGGTGCAGAGCTTTGTTTCGGTAGACCCTTTAGCCGCACAGGCAAGATTTGCGAAGGGAAAGCAATATGCCTTGTATTTTTCAAGCATTACAGACGAGAAAAAGCAAAAGTCTATCAGCTAATTCATACGCCGATGGAAATGTTGCAACTGGGAGAGGGCTACTCTTTCCTTCTGCGATTTTTGCCGAATTCTTATCGGGTGAAGAGTGCGCCCTGTTCAGTGCTACGACAGCATGATTTATCTTTACGAGGGGAATCCGATAGAGCTTTTTGGAGAAGAGATAGCTGCCGGCGAGGCTGAGTATTTCTTGTAAAATCAAAAACAAGGCAAAGGCATCCTGCTAAGTGAAAATGCAATATCGTAATATGCAAAAAGTATGTTATTGCATATTACGGTGTTGCATTATGTTAATGAACCTGCCGATTTAGAAGTTCTTTTTCGCCCTTTTTTTCTTGTGATATGAATGCTTGGATGGTCACTTACTTTTATACTTATAGCTTATTCTTTATAAAAACCATTTTGACCTCTGCCCCGAAATCCTCTACTAGAATTATTTAAATATAAGTTTCCATTATTTGCCATGACAATATTCTTCACCACCCATAAGCTTAAAACCATGTTTATCGCACTTATCTTTTACTTTGCTGGAAATAAATTTATGTGTAAGTAAAGGTAATAAGTCTTTATCAAAACCTGTTCCTTCATCTCTGACGCATCAAAACAAACTCTCGGGCTCATCTTTTAAACTCTCACCGATATTACAGAATCTTTTTAGAATATTCGACAGAATTAGTAACTATATTTTTTGCAGTGCTACAGCCACTTCCTCTTTATCTAACCTAATATTACTGCTTTTCCCTTTTTATTACTTTTTAATTTCAAGCCATTTAACCTACATATACTGACATTACCTCAATCCAATATAAAATCACCTCATTACTGACAACATCTTTTTTCCCTTCCATCGTATAAGAAAAATTTTTAATTTTTCCAATATATTTTTCCAGTCTATCAATACCATTGAAAATATCCGAAAATCGATCGGAAGATAAACCGATCTCTTCTTTAATAATTTAAATTACCTTTAATCAATGTGATTAGCGTTCTTATGTCATGCGTAAGTTGTTCCACCAACTCTTTTTGCTTAACTTGCATGTCCCATTGTTCACCAAGAGATTTTTAGATTTTTAGCCAATACATCAATCGAACAAAAGTACTCCATCTATTTCTTTATACTTGGAATACTCTCTCTCAATCTAAATCCATCCGACTGATGTTATCATTCGCCATAGCAATTTTGTGGATTTCCTTTTTAATATATTTGATGAGCGAATGAGAAGCAAAGCAAATCCCTAAAAACCAAATCGTCAGTATAAAAACAATATACCCCCACTCGAAATTTTTCAAAGAGTTTATAGAGCTTTTTATTGGTAAATATAGCATTGACTTTATACCTTATTACCAATTGTCTATTTCCCATAGTATAAGTCTTAAAAATATTTGAGCCTATAATTTCATCACTTGTTGCTTTTTCCGTTTTTGGGCTTCCTGTACTAAATTATCATATTTTTTTATCAATAGTATTTTTCTATTATTTTTTTCCATCTTTCAAATATAAAAATCATAATAAAATGGAATTTCGGCAGGTGTCCAATCTTCTTTTTAAAACCTTCTCCACTTTTTTCCGACTGAATATCCGCATAGTTGGCAGGGTGGATTACCCGGCATTTAACAATACATTTAATCCTACATAAAATAATACAACGATAAAAACTATATACTAACTCTATAATTGCATATTTGCTGATTAAATATCTTAAACTCTTTTTATTTCCCACTGATAACCAACTCCCCCAAACTGTTTTTATAGGATTTATGCGATAGGGCTCAAATTTACTTCTTATTAATTTGATTCGTTCGGCAATCGTTGTAGAACTATCACCCTCCTTATCATAACCATAAATTGCCGTATAAATTTTTCTTTAGAAAAACTTGGTTTTTATTTTTTTAATAAAAACTCGCAGATTTCATATTCGCTATTTGTGAAACTGATTTCTTCATCATCAAAATAGAATTTTTGAAAGCGCATCGCAAGATATCGGATAATCTATAAGTTTTGAATGCTTTTTCTCTATTTTTTCTTCTGATATGTGCAGCCACCCTGCTCTAATTTCAGCAATAGAAAATGGTTTTGTTACATAATCATCTGCGCCCAATGCAAAACCCTTCGACTTTTATCTTTTTCGAAGTCTTTAGCGGTAAGTAAAATAATAGGAATATCTAAGATATTTCTGTATTTGATTAAAAATCAAAACCGGACATTTCTTTTCATCATGATATCTAAAATGATTAAGTCATATTTACATAAATCACTGGCTCAACTTTGAGTGCCGAATCGCAAAATAACGACATTATATTCTTTTCTCAAAGGTCAACTGTACTACTTCAGCAAATCTTTATCATCATCTATTATGAGAAGGTTCATGCCTTTTATTCCTCCATTTTTACTGATTCCATCCCATTGATTATACCAAAATGAACATATACCCACACTTACAAATGAAATAGATAGAAAAGATAAAAAAACAATAGTGTTTAAATTGAAAGAGCGACAAACATAACCATATAGAAGTCGTATTGGATAAACAAATGGGAAGTAATACCATATGCCACTTCCTAAATCTGTTGTGCCTAGAAGAACGGCAGCAAAGTAAAAATAGTACCTGGCAAAATAGAACCGGTATAATCAAATTTTAAACTTAAAAATTGATAAAACGGCACCATACTAATCAGCTTCACAGACCCCATCATCGTATAAACTCCCCAAATCGGATATTTGAATCTTGATTCCATGAAAATATAAAAACAATAAAAAAAGGGTAATAGTACTATCCCTTCAATAGTAATAGTAATATAAAGATAACAAATATTTGGCAAAAACAATCGACAAATGCCTATTCTCAAATCATTGGCATAGATCCCGGCTTTTTATCGCTTTCATATAACATGGGAATAAAAACTGATAGAAAAGCCTGCTAAGGTCGTATAAGCTCCAAAAAAGTAGGCAAGCTCTACTCCTTTTAAGCTTGTGGAACTTAGAAGATATACAATAAAAAGACCGGTAAATAGTAAAGGGCACAAAATAATTACCATTCTGGACGTGCGTTCTTTTAGTTCTTATCCAATAAGACTTTAAAATATTAAACATGACTTTTTCTCTTTCCATTCCTATATTTAGAACTGTTATTAGGATATACACCATGACGCTTAACGCTAATCCGACAAACACGGCGTTCATAGATGTTAACGGCGATGATTTTTCTAAAAAGTTCCATTGGGATGAACCTCAATAATCGGACATAGTATCCGCAAATTGTAATCCCAAGGGAAAAATTTCCAATAGGATGTTACAGCAATCATTGCCGATGGAAAGGTAAATACGAAATTAATTAAAATCACTAAATACTTTTTGTTAAATAAATTATAAATAAAAAGATAAAGCAATTATAGGCAAACTCCAATAAACAAACAACAAGTGGCTAAGAACATGATTTTTCAGACTAATTTCTCTTGTAAGAAGAATCTTCCTACTAAATAAATTCCAATCGATGACAATATCAAAATTACAAATAATTCAAGAATAACCATTTCATTCTTTGGCGATTAAAAATCTTTTTCCACACTTAGATTCAGTCTTCGTTGAAAAGTAAGATGCTCTTCTTTTCTCTTTACTGACAATATTAACGACCAGTAGGCTTAATAATAGGTAAAACTCAGAACAGGATACCAGTTAAATGCTGTAGCCATTAAATAACTTCTTCCTTCAGGGCTTTGGTCCCATGAGATTAACCATAAAAAGATTAAATAGCAGAAAAAAATAACGGGGACTATATATTTTAGTGTTGAATTAGCAGCTCTCTTTTCTTTAATCCATTCTACTTTAAGCATCTTAATCATTATTCATCACATCTTTCTAACAATTTCCATAAATAAATTTTTTCCAGCTTAGACGGATTGGTATTTTTGTCCTTCATAGTAAAAGTCCCTTATTAATAATACCAATTCTATCCGCAATCTGTCCCACTTCACCAAAATATGACTTGACAAGATTATTGTAATCCCTTGACCTGAAAGCATTTTTATCAGTTCTCTTAATTCTTGTATTCCCAAAAGGATCTAGCCCATTTGTCGGTTCATCAAGAATAAGTAATGCCGGACTGTTAATTAGTGCCATTGCAATGCCGAGTCTCTGCTTCATACCTAAAGAGAACTCTTTTTGCTAACTTTTTGCCGGTATTCGTCAATGAAACCATCATAAGTACTTCATCAATTTTCTTCCTATCAATATTTAGTAAAGTGGTAATAACCTCTAAATTCTCATAAGCTGTTAAATTAGGATAAATAGCCGGATGCTCAATAATCGCTCCAATATTCTTTACATCATTTGCGTTTAATGGATGATTTTCAAATATCACTTTCACCTGAGCTTTTTGGAATCGATCTTGTAATTATTTTTAATACTGTGGATTTTTCCGGCACCGTTAGGACCCAACAGACCATAAACTGTGCCTTTTTCCACTTGAATTGAAACATGATTTAGCGCAATCCCATTTTTATATTTTTGTCAGTCCTTTTGTTTCTAATAGGATACTCATATGATTAACCTCCATCCTTTTGATGATATCGTTATAAAAATAAAAATAACTGGATTATAACAATGAGGAGAACCCAATAGAGATTTTTGGAGAAGAAGCAGTGACTGGCGAGACAGAGTATTTCTTTGTAAAATAAAACAAGGCGGAGGTATCCTGCTAGTAAAAGATGCAATAGCGTAATATGCAAAAAGTATGTTATTGCATATTACGCTATTGCATTCTATAATGTTCCTGGAGATTATTATGAGTATACGCGATATCTCTTTTTCAGGAGGTCGATCTATGCGCTTTTATAGGAAGAGCATTCTGAATTAAGGGAATTAGAAGAAGAATACGAGAAAGGCACTTTTGCTTTATCGGTTATTTACGGTAGAAGACTTTAGTAGGAAAACCACCTGATTAAAAGAATTTTTTAAAAAGAAAAGGTTATTATTTTGTAGCATTGGAATCCAATGCACTGATTAACCTGAGTCTTTTATCACAAGCCATCTATGAAGCTTGCAGGAATCTAGAAGGACTCTCGGATTTTTCAGGATTTTGAGGCAGCCCTTCGCTATTTGTTCGCTTACGCGGAAGAACATAGAATCGTTTTTGTCATCGATGAGTATCCCTATTTAGCCCTAAAGTGTGGAGTATATTTCCCTATTACAAAAACTGATTGATGAGTATAGGGAGAAGAGCAAGCTCTTCCTGATTTTTGTGCGGCTCTTCCATGAGCTTCATGGAAAATCAGGTACTGGCTACAAAAAGTCCGCTTTACGGGCGACGGACAAAAGCCAATTAAAGTTTCAGCCCTTTGGCTATTTTGGAAGCGGCAGAGTTTGTCCCTTCCCTATAGCTATAGAGATAAGGCAATTGTCTATGGCATTACCGGGGAATTGCGGAATACCTAAGCTTTTTTGATGAAAATGTAGATTTAAAAAGCAATATTATTCGTAATTTTCTGAAGCCCAGTGGAAGGCTATTTGAAGAACCTGAGAATCTCTTAAAGCAGGAGCTGAGACAACCCAAGCTTTACAATGATATACTTTTTGTGATTTCGGCAGGGGCAAGCAAGTTAAATGAAATTGCAACAAAATTAAATATGCAAAGCGGGGGACTCAGTCATTATCTGAATTCCTTATTGGAGCTTGGAATCATTGAGAAGAAAACACCGGTTTTAGACCGTAAAAAGTAAGCGCCCTATTTATCTGGATCAAGGATACGATGTTTCGCTTTTTGGTACTGTTTCGTACAGAAAAATTTGAACTTACTCAATATGGATTTGGGAGAACTTGTATACGAAAAACAGATTGAGCCAAAAACTGAATGAATATATGGGGACTGTATTTGAGCAGATTGTTATAGAATATTTTGAACAAAGACTGCGAAAAGGAGAGTTGGACTTCCTACCGGAAGATTATGGAAACTGGTGGGGAACGGACAAAAATCAGAAAGAAGGAATCCGAAATTGATTTGCTTGCTTTTTGATGGAAAGGACCACTATTTATTTGCCGAGGTAAAGTGGAGAAATCAAAAATAGATGCGGCGATTTACCAAGAATTATTGGAAAAAGCAAAGCCATTTCCGGCGAAAAATAAAAGCTATTGGCTGGTCAGTCTTTCCGGATTTGAAGACTTTCCTGTTGAGAAAAATACGGAGCGAATTACTTTAGAGCAAATTTATGAGATAGGGACAACAAAGCTCTGACCCATTCTATTCAGAAAGCACAGGCGTTCGCTGAAAAATCTATAAAGGAATTACGTGAGAGTAAAGGAAAAACGCATGAGCTTATAGAGATGGATGATGAAGATTAATTAATCGAGCATATGCATAAAATATTTTTGACGTACGTAATAAAGTACGTTATAATGATGCATAGAAAAGCTATGAAAAAATGCAGTACAGAAAGAAGATAAGAATACAGGAGATAAGCAATGACTTCAATCAGTATACTAAGGCAAGAGCAAATCTGTATCAGACGGTTTCAGAGGTAAATGAATCTTCTCAGCCAATTACGATTACCAATAATAGAGGGAAAAATAGGTATTAGTCGGTGAAGAGGATTGGAAGGCCATTCAGGAAACATTGTATTTAAATAGTATTCTAGGGTATGAGCCAAAAGTATTTTAGCGTCAAAGGAAGAAGATTTGTCGGAATGTACAAGTTACGATCCTAATGAGGAGTGGTAATGTATTTGATAAAGTTCAGTAAAAATGCGGATAAGGACAAAAACCCTTAAGAGCGCAGGTCTGGAGAAAAAGGCAAAGCTTTTACTTGATATCATTGCAGAAAGATCCATTTAAAAATCCCCCACCTTACGAGAGTTTGGTAGGGAATTTAAGCGGATTTTATTCCAGAAGAATTAATATTCAGCATAGATTAGTCTATACAGTATACGCGGAACAAATCATGGAAAAAATGTATCCTATGAGGGAATATACAGGTTGCCCGGATGTGGACGCATTATGAGGGATCAGGGTAGTCGAATATTGCTTTGCATAAAAATCAATTAGCATCAAAGGAAAAAGAAATTTCATCGTTCATCCTTTAAAATGAATAGGAGAAATCATGAACAATCTTTTAGAAGAAAAACAGACATTAGCGATGGAAGGCTTAGCGGCAGGAAAGAACTGCGGACAGCTGGTGCTGCTTGCCTATCAAGAGGAATTAAACCTGCCCGAGGAGCTTCTGCTTCCCCTTTCTGCGGGGCTTATTGAAGGATTGGGAACCTTAGAGGGAACCTGCGGCGCACTCATTGGAGCAAATTTGGTTTTAGCTATGAAAAATAAAGGAAATCTCATGGTTCAGGTGGAGGCCGCCCATCTTTTTCAGGACTTTGAAAAGCGATGTGGAGCCAGCATTTGCAAAGATTTAAGGGGATAGGAAAAGAAAAGCCTCTTTGCAGCTGCAGAAGATTGCATCAAAGAGGCGATTGCTTTACTGTATTAAGTTTTAGAGAAGTTCATTAAAACTGATCCACAATTTCTACGCTATCCGGCAGGAGCTCCATATTCACAATGGAGTTTCCGGATAGCTTTACTTTTTTCAGATTGGGTAAATTCCGTAGTGCACTGATATCGGTAATATAGTTATCGGAAATGTCCAGCTCTTTCCAGAGTGCTGAGTCCTCTAAGCAATCCAGATTCTCCAGCTATTTTCACGAAGCTCAAGCTTCTTTATCGCTTTAAAATGGGAAAGAAAGGCTTTAGCATTGGCCGTAAAATTATCGGAATCATCATCCAGGTTTTTGATTTCTGCCTCGCGTGAGAATCAAGGTCTCCGTAGCGTTGTTATCTTCCATCTTACTAAGGGATAGAGGAATCTGAGGCGTGTGAGCTGAATCAATGATATTTTCATCAAAAATCAGCTCTTTACTTTGATACCGGAGAATAGCTCACGATAGTCTCTCGAAGTATCTAAAGGATCTCCCAGAATACTTAGTTTTTTTCAAGCTTTGGTAAGTCTTCTAAAACATTTTTCCCAGTCGTTTGAAATATAATCCAGGGAACCGAAATTATCAGAGTGCTGAATGAGTCCATTCCACGAAGGCTCGGCGCTTTATCTCGTCTCCATCCAGAAAACGTAGAGACTCTTAATCGATGGCATATGGGCAAATGACTGAGATACCTGGAGTTACAAAGAACTTCTTCCAAGGCGGTTAAATTTTGTAAATCCGGCAGGGAAAAAGTCGTAAAGGAGAACGCCCAGGTGCAGGCTTTAGTAAAGCGCTAAGTCGGCAATGGCCTTCCGTCCGTTAATTCACAACAGCTGTCAATGGAAAGCGTGTTTAATGAGGGTGATTGGCTAAACCGTCTAAAGAGAGTATCGGTACGCCTCGAGTTCAAGAGACTTTAACTTAGGCATATTTTGGGTAAAGTTTAAATCCTTTACGGACATTACATGGGATAAGCTGAGATTCTCTATCTGAGGGCATGCCGGAGAGGACGGAGATATTTTCCAAGGGGTATCAGAGGACCTGACAGACTCAGAGTTTCTACAATTGCTTAAAAGTGGCTAAAGGAGCTAAATCCGCAGAGGTAGTAAGGGTTAAATTCTCCAACTGAGGAAAATTTCTTAAGAAAAGCAACCCTCCCTCATAGTCAGAATCCACCCTGATGGAAAGGCTTTTTCAGGGAAGAAAAGGGTGTGAAAAATATCTGTGATATCTTTTGTTTTGTCAGAGGAAATGCTGTAGGAACAACGTCATCACGGAGGTAAATACCACTAAGACCGAGGATCTGTTCCGCTTTGCAAGCTTAACAAAAGCTCTGAAGCCTTCCGAATTGTTTCCTATAGCGGAAAAGTATTTTAACTCTTTTAGATTTTTAAATCCTGATTGTCGCTACTGTCACTATCGAAGTCCAGGTCTTGTCCCAGTGCCAGATTCTCCAAGCCGGCGAAGGGCTGAAGCTCCTGCCGGGGAATGTCTTCGTAGCAGGAAAATAAAAGAGTCTTTTCATCCACGGATCCTCTTCATCCAGCTTCTCGGCATACGAAAAACACCAATTTTTTCTTTGTTATCTTTTGCAATGGACAGGAACTTTAAGGAGCTATAGTCTTCCCTTGTGATTTGAGAGAGACTTGGAAAAATGCTTTTTCCACAAAGGAAATCACTACTGGATCCTGCACCGTGCTACGATATTGGTCGGTGGGAAGCTCTATTCCGCTAGGAGAAAAGACTGTTTTTAGTAAAATAAACAGAAGGATTGACATCACCACTACTACAGAGCCCACTGCACAGCTTTTGCAAAAACGTATTTGCCTCGTACGTTGTTTGGAACAGTTCTTTCCTTGTTATAATTCACATTTTTATGGTGATATTTTTGCAATATCCGGCTTATGAGGCTCTAAATAGACCTTGGTATTACAGAATTTACACTGCACAAATCCTTCCTTCATTCCTTCCAGGAACGGATAATTAATCATTGCAGTTAGGGACATTGGATTTTGGTAATTTTTCATGGATTTTCCTCTTGCTATTATTAACTTATATTTTTGTAAAATGAATATTATTTTATAAACAAATTAAGTTTACATAATGACTAAGTGATAAGCAAGAGGAGAATAGGAGGAAATCAAATGAGAAGTGTTTTGGGAAATCGTAAAGCGGTATTTGAAGCAGGAGGAAGCTTTGTATTACGGAAGATGGAATTTCGTAGAGGGAAGAAGCCCTTTACTCTTTCTTTTTTTCCGAGGTGGGGAGCCATTCTTCCCATGCGATATTGTAACTCCAATATGCTCTATTCTCTGATTTTTAGTATCTTCAGGGGAAAAATATCAGTCTTCCGGATTTAGAGACAGATACCAAGGCAATGGTAGAGGGCATAATATTGCGGAAACCAAGACGCTCTTACTTGCATTTGCAAGAAATAAGCTGGGGGCTGAATTTCAATAGCATCGATAGTCTGGACATTCCTATCGGCTTTAATTTAAAGAGAAAGGAGATTCGCCTTTCCGGAGGACATATTACCGGAGCAAAGCATAGTATTCCTTTAACTGCGATTAGACGAGTGAAAAATGGGACTCAACGGTACCATTTTCAACTTAGGCATTTATACCAAGGAAAAAGGGCGGCTTTTTGATTTTTCCGGATATGAGCATTCCTGCAAAATGAATTGACCCTTCCTATCCTGGAGGCGGCCATGACCAGAAATACAGGAGTCGGTATTGACTTTAGTAGGGGAGATGGATTTGCGCAAAAACTTCCGAGTTTATGATTATTCGTTTCTAAGTGCTGATTTTTCATTAATGAAGATGGTAGTTTCTCCGCTGAATGGCAGAGAGGCATAGGGCAGAATTTCTGCCTATGGATATGAGGAGGATACCTTGTTGAGCAAGCTATATTGCTTTAGTAAGATATATTATTTTGGGAAATGTTCAGCTATAGCCTGCATACAAAGATAGCATTATGAGAGAGGTATTGCACCACTTATCAGCAGGAAAATGTCTCCTCCACCTCTTGATAAGGATAAGCCTTTACGGAGAGCCTGATAGCAGGGCAGTCTTCTTCGTGGTCGTTAATGACACCGCAGGCTTGTAAAAAATGAATAGACAATGAAGCCGGTATACTGAAAGCCCCTGTTTTTAAATCCTTACTGATTGTTTCGGAAAGAGCATTTTTCGCCGGCATTGCACCCTTTTTCATGCCCCTGATAACAAAGACTTTTTCCGCCGGAAAACTTCCAAAGATAAGCGTCAAAGCTTCCCTCTTCTTTTGCAGAGCTAAAAATGCCTTGGCGTTTTGAATCATGGCTTTGATTTTTCGCTCTGACTTAATCATATTTTCCGTATGCATGATTCGTTCAATATCTTCTTCCGTGAATGCTGCAAGCTTTTCCGGGGAAAAGTTTGCAAAACAGCTTCGAAGAGTTTCTCTTTTCGAAGAATCAAGGCCCAGCTAAGACCGCCTGCATGGATTCCAGAAGCAAATATTCAAAGAGCTTTTGATCCTCATGGGTTGGTACGCCCCATTCTTTATCGTGGTAGGATATCATTTTCCGCACTGCTGTTTTTTTCCATTGACAAGCCATAACGCCTCCTTTTTGAAAGGATTATAACAGATTCTATTTAGAGTTGATAATAAATAAGTGGAGTAGTATAATGTACTACACATTAAGTTTGTACATACTTTGCATATAAAGTACAGCAAATAATTTTCGAAATAGAGGTGAAAAATGGCATTTTCAATTCGAATGAATGATGAGGAAAAGCACTTGCAGAAAGCTATGCAAAACTTCATGCAATGTCTTTAGGGAGAGGCTTTCAAAAGGGCTTTATTTGAACGCATTGAAGAGGAGTATGATATCAGTCTTGCCAATGAAGCCTATCAGGAATATAAGAATACCGGCTGTAAGTCCAGACCGATTGAGGAACTATGGAAGGAACTGGATCTATGAGCTACCATGTAGAAACAACTGCTCGCTTTTGATAAGGAGTTCAAAAACTGGACAAATACACGCAACAGATCATCAAATCCTGGATTGGGAAAAATTTGCAAAATTGCGAAAATCCCAGGGCTCATGGAAAAGGGCTTACCGCGAACAAAAGTGGACAATGGCGGTATAGAATCGGGGATTATCGTTTACTCTGTCTTATACAAGATCGAGGAGCTGATTATCCTTGCGTTGACCGTCGGCCACAGAAGAGATATCTACAGTACTTAGGGGAACATTTATTTTTGATTTTTTTAAAAGCTCCTTAAACTTGCCTTTTCCGCCTCTTTTCTTTGTAAACCCTTCATTCATCAGGGCATCTATTAAATCCTCTTTGGAGATCACCCATCCTCCATGTATTCTTTTTGCAACAATCTCAGCTTGCTCTATCCAGTTCACGTTAATATGGCTCACGGCAAAATCCGCTTCCTCTTCCGTGAAGTGGTCGAAAAAGCAACTGTGCTTTTAATTTCTCTTTGAAAACCCGATTTTATGCTTGCAATATTCCTTGGCCTTCTTCCGTGCCTCTTGATTCCAATCTATATTGAGATATTCTAGGGCGAACTTTGCATCTTCAGAATCGATATTCTCTACAGAAAGCATTTGCAGTAATTCTGTTTGGGATAAGTGCATAGTATCAAGATAGTCTTTTTGCAGTTTGGATAGCCTGTACTTGATTTTCACTTAGACTTTCCAATGGGGCTTGGTAGTTTCTTCGCTTAATGATTCCTTATCTGTCGAGACACTATCCTTGCTCATTTCTTTGGGATTTACAGAGCTATTCCCCGGGTTCATTTCTTTGGAATCCGCAGAACTATTCTCCGGGCCAATTTCTTTGGTGTTCGCAGAGCTATGTTCTGTGCTTTCCGTAATGGCCTTCAAAGAGTTCTCTATAGTGTTCCCTTCTTGATTTTTGCTTTGCACAGGATAGCATAAAGAAGAGAAGGAAAAATCACAGAAAGCCGGGTAAAGTATTTGGAAGCATAACGCATTTTTAGAAGTCCTTTCGTGGGAGAGAATTGTGAGCTTTTCTTCATTTTCATAAAAAGCTATACGAACTACGGTATAATGTCTTTATAGTAATCTTTGCTCTCCCAATAAGCAAGAACAAGAGGAGAGTCAGGGAAATATTTGAAAGGGTGGAAAAATCATGGAAGAATTTAAAAAAATGAGACGGTTTAAGCAGGAAATTTCTAAAGAAGAGTGTATTCAAGTTTTACGGGAAGCTCCCTAGGGAGTCATGGCTTTTCATGGAGAAAATGATTATCCCTACGCTATTCCCTGAACCAGTTTTTATGATGAGGAAGATGGAAAGCTCTATTTTCACGGTGCGAAAAGAAGGATTGAAATTGGAGCTGCTTGCTAAAAACAATAAGGTTTGCTTTACCATCATGGACTCGGGATTTAAAAAGAAGGAGAATGGCCTTGGTATATTCGTTCCGTGTTATGCCTGGAAGGGTGGAAGTTGTAGAGAATCAGGAGAAGGTGATAGAACAATGCAGGGAAGCTGGCGGAAAAATTCTATCCGACGCAGGAGTCTATCGAGAAAAGAAATAGAAAAAGGCCGGTGCAAGAGTCAATATGCTTTGCATGACGATTGACAGGATGACAGGAAAGCTGGTGAAGGAATCTTAAGTTCAGTTTAAATTTCCATGGAAGGAGGAGAAGATGAGTCGAAAGGAAGAAATTCAAAATGCCTATCAATCCGTTGGCAATCATACCGGCTTTTATGACGGAATGATGACCCTATGGCACTTTTGCAGGGAAAGCTTCTATGCCGTTTGGTATGGAACATGGATAAGGAAAAAAATCTTTATTATCGGAATAAGGTCTTATCCTTCATTCCTAAGGACTTTTCCGGAAGGCTTTTGGAAATTCCTGTGGGTACGGGAATCATGACGCTTCCCTTTATACAGAGAAATGCCAAATGCGGAGATTGTCTGTATGGACTATGCGCCGGAAATGATGGAACCGGCAAAGGAGAGGGCGACTTGCAGGTATAGAGAATATTCATTTTCAACAGGGGAGATGTGGGAGCTCTTCCTTTTCAGGCGGAAAGCTTTTGATATCGTTTTATCCATGAACGGTTTCCATGTTTTTTCCGGACAAGAAAGCGGCTTATCAGGAGGTATTTCGTGTATTGAAACCGGGAGGATTTTTCTGCGGTTGTTTTTATGGAAGGGGGCGTAAAAGAGCCGACTGGTTTGCCAAGCATATTTATGTTCCAAAAGGTCTGTTTACACCACCCTTTGAGACGGAAGAGAGTTTAAGAAAGCGGCTTATGGAAAGCTACACAGAGGTTTTCGTGGAGAGAGTTGAAACGGTGGCTTGCTTTTCCTGTGTGAAAAAATAAATTCATGATAGTGACCGTTCCTTTTCTGTTCTCCGTCTTAATGGGAGAAGGAGCTAAGGCAAGGCGGAAATTTTGTCTACAGAAGATGTGGATTTTGGCGTATAATAGGGAGGTATAAAAATGTTTTGTCCTATCCCGGACAGCGGATAGGAAAAGTCGGGAAAAATTAAGCATGTCTCACAGCATGTCTCAAATAATGGAGAATGTCAGAAGAATTCCTGATTGTTAGAGTAGAAATAGGGGAAAATATGCTTGTTACAAAAAAGCTAAGCAACGATAATACATGGATTAATATTAACTCGGATGAAATTACAAAGCATTCCAAAGTATACGAGGAATATGATATTGATCCGAAAACGCTGGAGTATGCTTTGGATGAAAATGAGCATGCCCATATGGATTATGATCGGGAGGACGGAACCGTTACCTTTATTTACAGTGTTTTGGATCTGGAAAAGGATAAGGAATATTATGAGACGGTTCCTCTTACTTTTATTGTGCAAAAAAATCGACTGGTGACCATTAGTAATGAGGACAATGTGTATATCATTCAGAAGATGTGCAGTATGTGGATGGTAAAGAGAATCTATCGATTTATACACTCCTGTTTGCAACTCTGGAAATGATTTCCAATGCCTACTATCCGATTATTGAACGCTTGGATAAGCAGAAGGATGAAATTAACCATCTGCTTCGGCAAAAAACTACGAAGAAAAATCTTTATGCTCTTTCCGACTTGGAGGTGGGCATGATTTATTTACGATCTGCCGCAACGCAAAATCGTCTTCTTTTGGAACATATCCAGGCCCACGCCATTTATCGTAGCTTCAACGAAGAAGAGTCGGCACATTTCGATGATGCCATGGTGGAGGCGAGACAGCTGGTTTCCATGACGGATTTGCTTTCTCCACCGTTGCCCGTCAGCTTTTGGATTCTTACAACAATGTTTTGAATAATGACTTAAATAACAACCTGAGTACCTTGACCATTTTTGAAATTTTACTGAGTGTGTTGGCGGTTATCACCGGATTCTTCGGCATGAATGTTCCCCTGCCGTTTTATGAATGAACAAAGGGCATGGATTATGATATGCATTGTCAGTGCTCTGGTCTGGGTGATTTTAACCTGGGTAATGCGCTGGATTATTAGACGAAGATAAAGGTAAGGGTTTAGGATATGGAAGACCAAAAGATTATTACCCTGTATTTTCAGAGGGCGGAGACTGCGATTTCAGAAACCAAAAATAAATACAGCCGATTACTCCTTTTCCATTTCCTATGGGATTTTAAAAAAATCATGGCGGATGCAGAGGAGTGTGAGAATGACACTTATCTAAAAACCTGGAATGCCATTCCACCGAAACAGCCGGAGAATCTGCCGGCTTTTTATCGAAGATTGTTCGGAATCTTTCTTTGGACCGATATGACAGTTTGCATGCGGAAAAGCGTGGGGAGGAGAAGTTCCGGTGGTGCTGGAAGAGTTGTCGGAAGTCCCTTCCGGATAAAGGGAGCGATTCCCGAGAGAGTGATGCGTTGTCGGAACTTATGGACTCTTTTTGCATACATTGAGCCGGAGAGCAGAAATATTTTTTTATGCGAAGATATTGGTTTATGGATTCCGTATCCGAGATTACGAAGGAATCCGGTTTTTGGTCTTAGTAAGGGTGAGAAATGAGTTTTAAGCCGTACAAGGGAGCAGCTAAGCTTTTCTTAGAGCAGGAGGGATATCGTTTATGAAAGAGGACAGCAAGCGACTGCTTCGGGGAATGACAGAGGTAAGTGACCAATATATTCTGGAAGCGGAGGCCTTTTACCAAAAGAAGGATGAACAGAACGTTGATAGGGAAAATGCAGTAAAAGAAATTAAAGGAAAAGAAAGCATGAAGAAGCAAGCAAAGAAAAATCAAGAAAAAGAATACCAATACAAAGAATGTAATAATGAAGAAGGCGGAAATAGAGAAAAGTATAGAAAAAGAAAAAGAAGATTATCAAAATGCAGGAAGATAGAGGAAATTTATTACCCTTCCTCGGGTTTTTAGGATTTACTGCTTCCATAGCCGCTGCCTGCTTTGTTTGCTATATCGGAGTATTCATGTTTTTCGCTCCCAGAGCAGCCAAAACCGAGTTCCGTAATGCTGGAGGGAGCGCAAGGAGGACTCCGGTGGAACACAGGATAAAGCGGAAGAATTTGCAGCGGAGAATGGAGAGCTGAAAGAGAACTCTGCCGGAATCACGGCCAAAGGACGAAGTGTAGAAGAAGTTGCGTCCATGCAGCAGGCTGCAGAACTTACCGGCTTTTACCATGCGTATTCCGGAGGACAAAGCTCTTATACCGAAAAACCATCAGCGTAATCGGAGAGGATATGATCGAAGTGGCTTATTCTAGGAAGAGCCCTTTGCGGTAGGATATTCTATCCGAAAAGCAAAGAGCTGAAGGGGATATCAGCGGAGATTATACAGAGTATGCAGAAACCAAAGAAGTGAATTTCGAAGGAAGAAAGCTGAATTTAAAAAGGCAAAGACGGAACATACTTCTTAGCATTATGGGAAGAAAATGGCTTCAGCTATGCGGTAAAAAGCACAGGAGAAGCCAATGATGGAAGAAGAGATTTTAGAAATTGTAAAGGCGGTGGAGTAAGAGCTTGAGACAAGAGTTATAGGATAAAAATCGGACCGTGAATTTTCACCGTCCGATTTTTTATGAAATATTGTAGAAGCTGAATGCTTCTATAGCAATATCGTCCTTGAGGCTATATTGCTTTTGAGATTACATTGTTCTTGAAGTTATAATGCTCTTAATATATCGATCTTGATATTTTTGGACTATCATTAGCCCCAGAAGTAATGTCCGGTAATCAAAGAATAAATGCCCATAACTGCTACAACGGCACAAGCTATAATTTGCAATGGACGAATGCGGACACTGGTTCCGTTTTCATGAGCTTGTTTAATCATAAGAATCTGCCCTTACGCACATTACTAAGCAGACAAGAGTAACGATAATGGTCATGGTTTGCTGGTTCATTTTGTTTCCCCTAAAAATCAAAGTGATTTGTTTATTCCCTTAAAAAGAAAATATTAATTTTAATCCTTAAGAATTGTAGGCGGAATATTAATGCCTGTCAAGAAAAATATTAATCTTTTTACGGAAGCAGATTGACTTCCCTGGACAGTGAATTTATAATGGTTTTGCATGTATAGGATAGAGATTTTTCCTATCCCGTAAGTGAGATTATGGAGAAGAAGTAAACGTTACTGTTTATCAATATTTGTAGCAGCTTTCAGGAGGAAAACAAGATGAATCAGACTATTATGATTGTAGCCGTGTGGTAGTTGTGTGGGCAGTTTTATTTGTTGTCATGATGAGCTTTCAGCGTAAGGCAGGGGAGCAGCAATTTAATGCGGATAATGCGTATAAGGCTCTCATACATTTGTACTGCGATCACATTGCTATTGATGGAAACAGCCTTTTCCACATTTTCTCATACTAAGGGAGAATATATGCAGACAATCGTAGCTTTGGAGCCGGGACAGCATAGATTGGAAGGCGTTTTTCCGTTCTACAGAGGCAGGCGTTACAGGCAATAAGAATTTGGTTAGCGAAAAAGCTTAGTATTGATATCGATTTGGAAGCAGGGGCATGTTTATTCTGCAGCAATGTATTTTTATTCCGCTGAAGATAGAAACGAATATTATAAGGGACAGACCGGAAAGGCTATTGCAGAAGTTCCTCTTTCCATTGTGAAGGGCAGCGACCAGGTTAAGGCCTATGTCATTGTGTATGAAGAGCAATAAAAGTAGCTAGAGAAAGTGGTGGATTCATGTGGAAAATAAAGTCAAATACTTATCTGGATGAAAATGGATCCTGCCACTGGCAAATTAGGCACTATTCGGCCAATCCGATTTTTTTCTTTCTTTGGTCTTCTTTTTCTTACTGGGAATATTTTTCTGATTTATAGGCAATTAGGCTTAGATAAGAGTGTGTGGCTTCTGTATGGACTGCTCACTATGTATTCCGCCTTTTGCGTATGGGATATCTACAAATATTTCTTTCTTACTTATATTGTGGAAGCAATTCTGTATGAAGAGGAGATTGTGCTTCTCTACAACAAGGGAGAAAGCCGGAGGATTCCCTATACGGAAATAGGATTTGTGGATTTTCAACTCCATGAGGGTATGGGAAGTAGAATACGTTTTTCGCCCCACTTTAGCCTTTACAAGAAGAACAGCACATCTAAGATTCTGGATTCCGTGCTGTATAAAAATGATTATTTGCTTTTTACAGGAGAAGTAGAGCTCTGGAGGATTATCTTAGGATTAAAAGAAATTCTGGCGGAAAAGGGAAAACATTGTGTGGAACCAAGAGAAACCGAAGAGTGTTTTCGAAGAGGAAGGCTTACTATACAAGCTAGAAGAGATATTGGATAAGAAAAGAATCGTACGATTTTTCATTGCGGAAATTGTACGATTCTTTTTATACTAAGAAAAAGGAGGAACAACGATGTCTATTACTGCAACGGAGCTAAAGTTAAATTTAAGTAAGTACTTATTACTGGCGGAGAAAAGAAGATATTTGCATTACAAAGAATGGCAGACCGATTGCTAAATTAGTTTCACCGTATCAAGATAAATTAAAACTCGTAGACGAGTTATTTTCCAGTGTACCTTCTGATTTAAACTTAGAAGAAGCTCGCAAGGAGAGAATGAATCAGATATGAAGATATTATTAGATACCCTGTATCGTGATAGATTTTTGCAGGAAGGAACCCTTTGCAGAGGATGCCTATCAAATTTTTTTCGCCTTTTAGCAACAGAGATATTCTCCGCTTATATTACTGCAAAAGTCAACAACAGACATTTACTACTTAACAAGACGATGCACATAGTGACGAAGAAGCGAAGGACAAGTTGAATCGTTTATTGGGAGTTTTTAAGAGTGGCAGATACTTTGTCTGAGGACATTTTTAATGCCTTGATTTCTGAGACAAAGGATTTTGAAGATGCGGTAATGATGGAGACGGCTCTTCGAATAAAGGCAGATGGTATAGTGACCAGAAATACAAAAAGACTATAAGAACTCTTCCGTTAAAGTATATACACCGAAAGAGTTTATAAAATGTTGTGAGGAAAGTTTTTACAAAACTTAGAAATAAAAAGAATACTTTAGTTCTATTTTTAGGAGCCCAAAAAGGCTTCTTTTTATGCCTAAAGAATATTAAGTGAAATAATGAGGACATTTTTGTATTGTAGACGTAATAAAAATCTAAAAACGGATAAATATGCAATAAAATGCAAATTCATACATTTTACACATTTCATACATAAGCTGAATATGAGTTTCTGCGATAGTAGGGCGTGTAAAGAGCAACCTAATCACAGAAAAGAGGACAGTATGAAAAAGAATAAAATAAAATGAGTATATGGCTGGCGGCAATGGCGATGAGCATGTCCATCGTAGGATGTTCCAATGCAAAAGACTGCTACAACAGCGGCAGCAACTACGGCCCAGAGCACAGAGGCGGTGGCAACGAACACCTCTGCAAAAACAACGGCAAGTTATTCCGAGGAAGACTTAAATACTTCTTATTCCGACTCGGATACCAAGATTGAGTTGAGCAGCGGAAACGCCAAGATTACCGGAGAGGGTGCAAGCTACACGGATGGCAATATTGTCATTACCAAGGCCGGAACCTATGTCTTTAGCGGAGAGTTCAACGGACGATCATTACGGAGGTGGGAGACGAAGACCTGGTACACATCGTTTTCAACGGCGTAAATATCACAAACACGACTTCCTCCGTCATTAACGCAGCTACCGGACGTAAGATTGTGTTGACCTTAGTGGACGGCACTACCAACACCATAACAGATAGCGCAACATATAATTACGCGGAGGGAGAGGATGAGCCGGATGCAACCCTCTTTGTAAAGCAGGATTTGACCATTAACGGAAACGGAACTTTGAATATCAGCTCCAACTATGCAACAGCCCTTAAGGCAAAGGACAATCTCATTATCTTAGGCGGAAAGCTGAATATTGAATCGGTAGGAAAGGCCATCAAGGGAACCGACTCCGTTACCATTGAAAATGCGGATATCACCATCAATGTAGAGGATGACGGTATTACCACAGACGGAGCCTTGGTCATCAACAGCGGAACCATTAAGATGGAGAAGGTTGGAGAAGGTCTGGAGGCTGTTACCATTGATATTAACGGCGGAACCATTGACATCATGGCGAGTGATGACGGTATCAATGCCCGTGGTCTGATTGACGACAGCGCCACCGATGAGGAAAAGGAAGCTTACGGAGAAGAAAACCAGGCAGATACTTATTTCCGTATTACAGGCGGTACGGTAAATGTGACAGCCGGCGGAGACGGAATCGACTCCAATGGTCAGGTCTATATCGAAGGCGGCACCTTAAATGTTTCCGGACCCTGCTTCCGGGCCGGATGTAGCTTTTAGACTATAACGGAAAGGCAACAATTACCGGCGGAACCTTTATCAGCACCGGTGTGCAGGAAATGTTTGAATCCTTTGACAGCAGTTCCACCCAGAACTTTATCAATGTGTTCTACTCTACTGCAGTAAGTGGTGGAACAGAGGTGAAGGTGACAGACAAGAGTGGAAATGTAGTGCTAAGCTACACACCGACCAACGACTTTACAGCAGTGATTCTTTCCTCTGATAAAGCTTGTGACAGGAGAGACCTATACCGTAAGTGCAGGAAGCAATAGCGAAGAAATCACGATTTTGCAGGAGAGAATACCATAGGGGAGCAAAGCGGCGGTATGGGCTTTTGGCGGCGAAACGGTGCTCCTCCAACTGGAGCTCCCGGGGAAAATGGCGGTACACCTAGCGGAAACGGCTCTATGGGACAGCCGCCTGAGAAGCCTACAGATGCTAATGGAAATTAACTGGCTATGCCGGATCCACCAAGTGGTCAGGGAAGTAATAGTGAAAGCAACTAATATCGTTTAAAGAATAATCCCCCGAAATACTTTTTAATCCAATACTTTGGAGAAAAAGCATTTCGGGAGTGCTAGAAAAGAATATAGACTGAAGAAGGGATGAAAATGGGATTTCCTCGAATCAGTATATTCTCAAAGAAGAGCTATTTAGACAAGGCACTAAATCTTTGCCCTAAAGGAATTGACAATGCCGCGTATTGCGCCATAGCCCACTCCGGCTACCGGCCAAATAATCCAGCTGATATCCCAACGCCGTGTAATAAAGCTGTAGGCCAGATAGATAGCCGTTACCGAGCACCAGTAAATTTGCCCGACGGTTTCATTTTTGTGCTCGTCCATCTTTTTCTCTCTTCTATAATCCCCTTGCTCTAAAAGCATATTCATGGAATCCCAAATAATATTTGTCTTGACAATCTGAAACACGCCAACGGCCACAAACATCAGAAGGAAGGGCACGGCAAGAGCGGTATAGAGATCATCTTCTCAAAAAGAATCATACTGAGGAAGATGGGACTTACCGCAATGATGCAAAAGAAAAACACCTAAAATCATCTGAGAAGTATAAGTTCCCTGGTAACGGGATTTTTTTCTCCTGCACCATACCGTTTACCCCGTAAGCGGTATTCAGAAGTTCTTTTCCATATAATGGAATCGGTCTCCTTCAATGGAGTTTTTGATAAATAGAGCCACCCTACTCCCTGCCAAAAGGAAGAGGAAGAGCACACCGATACTGACTGCTTTTTTTCCTCGGAGAGGGAATACGGGCACTTTCCTGAAGGGTAGTTAAAGCAATCAATAGGGTGGGGAAAGGATACAAAGCAGTACGCCCAAAAGCAATCTGGGAAGCTGCTTGATTCTTGTGCTCCAGAAAAGCATTGGCCTCCTCCATGGAAACCGGCACTTCTTTATAGGAAGAGTCCGTATCGACTTTCAGGGCATCCTCTAAAGATTCCGGCCCCTATCTCATCCTTTAAGAGATAATCTGTACTTACGGAAAAGACCTCGGACAACTTTTAAAAATCTTATTCATGTCCGGAATGGACTGGGCACCCTCCCACTTGGAAATGGACTGTCTGCTGACATCCAGCTTCTCCGCCAGGTCCTCCTGAGACCAACCGTTTTTCTTTCTTAATTCTATAATCTTGTCTGCCAGTATCATACTCTGCTCCTTTTATCATACTCTGTGTTTACCGGGATTTCCCTTACCGGAAAATGTCTTGGCTCACTCCCGTCTTTACGTCTCCCATACTAGTAAAAAAATGCGGTTGCAGGAAGAAAGAGGGCTTTGTCAATTTGACAACCGACGGTTGCAAAACCTTGATTTTTCCGTGGAAAAACGTCATTTTCCGGAAAAAGCAAGTTCTACATTTCCAAAACCGATTCAATACTTAGACGAAGGGCGATTTCGGGAACCAATACCGAAGGAGCGCATGTCGTGTTCCTCTACATTTGCCAAAGAATCTCCGGTGTAGAGCAGACTACCCCATTGAATATCCCGCATCTTTGCAACAGCTGCCAGGGCGGAGCATTCCATTTCCACAACGGTACAACCTTCCGACTTTCTATATTCCACTTTTTCTTTGGTTTCCCGAAAAATCCGTCGGTGGACCAGGTAGTTACCTCTTCATAGGGCAAATGATGGGAACGAAGAACTTTTTCGATAGCCTTTCTTGGGGCTTCCTCTATGTTCACGAAGCGGGAGGGCGGAAGATAATGGTAGGAAGTGCCTTCGTCCCGCAGCGCCTTTTTCGGAACCAGAAAAACGCCTTCCTCCTTATGAACCAATACACCGCAGGAACCACTGCTGATGACTTTTGTCACTCCATGGGCAATGAGCCAATCCAGAATTTGTGCGGCAGGGGCGGCACCTACAGGAGCCTGTACCAAGAGGAAGGGATTCCATTTTTCCTCCAATAAAAATGGGATATTGCATGGTTGCGGAGAGAAAAATGGGTCAGTATCTTTCCGCCATGCTGTAAGGCATATTTTTCTATCGTGTCCTGTAAAAAGGCAAAAACGCTCTCCGGAAAAATGCACATCCAGTGCTTCGGGACCCGGCTCTAAAACGGCACGGGGATCGGAATCAAATTCCAAGATGGGGATTTCGTGTTTTTGAATACTCATTTTGGCCTCTATTTTTCTATTTTTAAAAGGGTTTTATGGTAAAATAATAGCAATATTTTTATAAAGTCCTAGTATACATGGGAAAAATAAGATATTCATGAAAGAAGGAAAATGGTAAGGAAATTTAAATATTTAAATTGTATGAGGAGTAAGATAATATGAAAGTACTGGTCATACCGGATGTGCATTTAAAAACCTGGATATTCGATAAAGCGGAAAAATGTCTTAAAGTCGGGGAAGGCAGATAGGGCAGTCTGCCTTATGGATATGCCTGATGATTGGGATATGGAATTTCAGATCGATCGGTACAGAGCAATCTACGACAGAGCTATTGCATTTGCCAAGGAGCATCGGATACCCTTTGGTGCTACGGAAACCATGACCTAAGCTATCCCTGGGGACGACTGAAAGCAGCTATTCTCCTTATGCAGAGCGGACGGTTATGGAAAAAAACTGGAAGAGCTGGAAATGAGCCTGAAAAATTCTCTCAAATCAACATTATGCATAGAATAGGTCGAGTTTTGTTCTCCCATGCAGGCCTTAGCACGGAATTTGTAAAAAGTCTTAACAGGAAACTCTTGGATGCGAACATAGATGAAATTCTCCATTCGGTAAATACTGCTTCTCAGGATAAGCTGTGGAATGATGAATCGCCCCTTTGGTTGAGAGCATTGGACGTACGGAGAAGGGCGTTTCAATCGGAAAAAGTACAAGCAGGTGGTCGGACATACTCCGGTGGAAAAAAATCATGGAGCAGGAGGGATAATCTTTACAGATGTTTTTCTCCACGGATAGGGAAGGTACGCAGATTGGGGAATCTGCCATGGTGGTGATAGATTCTGAGACGGGGGTGTATGAGGGTGGTAGAGGTTTAAGAAAAGGGCTGGAATAAATGCTTTTCTAAGTAATATAGGTCTGAAATTGAGGCACGCTCTCGCTAAGCTCGCCCAACGGGTAGGGTACTAAGCGAAAAAATGCTGGGCATTCGTTTTTCGTGATTGTCGCGGAATTATTATACTTTTTACTGAGGTGCTTGCTATGGAAACGACAAAAACTTTGGAATCGAAATTTCAGCTTGGTGATTCTTGCGTTCACGATGGGTACTATCGGGGGAATTGCAGGAGGTTTTTGCGCTGGCGTTCCTGGTTTTCGATGAAACCGGGAGCACTTTGGCATCCGCTCTGATTCTCGCAATACAGCTTCTTCCCTTCCTGTTTATTCCTATCGTCATTGCGCCTATTATGGATCGACTTCCGAGAAAGACTTTTCTGGTCATGGGAGATGTTGCAAATTCCTTTTTGATTTTCGGCATGGGACTATGGCTCTTGTTTTTTGACTTTTCCTACATTGGGTATCTCGCGCTGTCTTTGCTTCTGGCCTGTCTCGGATCGGTAGATGAGTTGGCCTTCACCAGTATTTATCCTGAATCGATCCCGAAAAGGCGCGGAGCAAAAAGGGTTACGCGGTATCTTCCATGCTTTATCCGGTTTTAACGGTGATTATGACTCCTGTCTGCCGCGGTGCTTTTTGGACACGTTCGGTGTGGCATGGATTCTGATTGCGCAGGGGGCTATCACTTCTTGCCGCTATTACGGAGAGTTTTATTCGTCTGGATGAAACGGAACGTCATGATTCTGAGACCTATTCTCTTCAGGCATGGGCCTCGGACATACGGGAGGCGGTACAGTATTTAAAGAAAGAACGAGGCCTTTTAGGTCTTTATGAATATATGGCGGTAAGCAATGGCGTTGACACCGGATTTTTCTCCCTTCTCATCGCTTTTTCCGTACTTTTCCGGGCTTCACGGCGGCAATGTATGCCGCGTTTTCCGTGGTGGAGTTTATAGGAAGGTCCATCGGCAGTGCCTACAATATCGAATTAAAATTTCGGATAAGAAGAAGTTCGGTTTCGTGTTTTTTGTCTACCAAACATATTCCGCGATGGACATGTGTTTGCTCTGGCTTCCTTATCCTTTGATGCTTGTGAATCGAGGAATATGCGGTTTTTCTCGGGAGTAACAGCGCCATCATAAGAAACGCAGCTGTACAAAGGTATATTCCGGAGACTTAGGTCTCGTGTCAATGCTTTCAGGGGGTTCTGGTTACAGCCGGTTGCAGTGTGTTTTCTTTAATGATGGGCTTTCTCGGAGAGATTCTGGATTATCGATGGTGCATTACGATTGGTGGAGTAATTACCCTGCTATCCGGTTTTGTTCTGATTTTAGTCAGGCAAAAAGAGGTTCGCAGACTCTATGAGCCGGATATCAGTGAGGGACTGGAAATTAGGGACGTTTTAAATTCGGCCCAAAAGCCATTTCAATAAGGCTACAAATTGTATTTTCAAGTGCTATTCTTGAAGAATTTAGGTAAAGAATCTGATATATTGTCAGGTTCTTTTTATATGGAAAATCTAACTCTTTTTGAGTCCGTTCAATTGGACAATAAAGCAATTAAATTGAAAGAAATATAGAAGCTTTCCAAGAGAGGGGGAAAAAGAAATGTTTGTTGCAAAGCAAAAAGGCAGTTCAAAGATACTGCATAATCAGCAGTGCTTCTATGGAAAAACGAATTCGACCGGAAGACCATCAGCTGTTTTACACCGTGGAAGAAGGAGAAAAAGCGGGATATCACAGCTGTAAGTATTGTTCTGCTATAAGCCGGTATTATCGAGGAGAAGACAAAGATAAAGCAATTCTGCGAAGAGAATAAGATGCTTCTGCAACATGATAGTAAAGAAATTCATGTACAGATGCCGCTAAGTCATTGGAAGATTGTGTGGAATGGAAAGAAGGGTCGCATTTTTCTGTATCATAAGAATGTATTTCGTCGATTTATGGAGGAAAAGGAAGAAGTACCGGGCTATCATAGGCAGCCGGTGACAAAGGGGAGCATTTATGGCTACTTAAAATACATTGTTATGTATGATCAGTGGATTTTTCATCATGGATACGAGGAGAAGCCTCGTCCTGAGGAAAAACACTACCCAAAGAGAGGCAAAAAGTATCGTAACTATACTCGGATGATGAGAAAGAAGGAGAGGAGAAGCAGTATTAGGCGAGTCTATAACCTTCTGGAGCAGTTGGAAAATTATCGCAAGATGAAAGGAGAAAAGATTAAGTAGTAGCTAACAAGCCGGTAATAAATAGCAGGCAAATCATGGTTTAATCATAGAGAAATCATAAAGAAAGAGGATGCCCTTTATTTTTTTCAAAAATGAAGGAAGCGGTCCTCTTTGCTTTTTTCTTCTTTTTCAGCTTCATTTCAGTTTTTCTCCTATACTCCAGCCATGAAAGGAATTGAAAGCAAGTGCTTTCCAACTTTCCTTTCAGGAAACGAAAGCAGACAAGGAGGGATAAGCATGAAAAAAAGAGAATTGCCTTAATACCGGCTTATAAACCAAATATACAGTTGTTGGAATTTGTAAAAGGAATTGAAGAACATGGAATGGATTGCCTGATTGTAAATGACGGCTCGGGAGAGGAGTATTTGTCTCTCTTCCATAAGATAGAAAGGGAAACGGAGGCCAGAGTGCTGTCCTTTCCGGAAAATAGAGAAAGGGTGCTGCTTTTAAAGGCAGGGCTGGAATATTTACAGAAGGAAAATGCAGGACTGCAAGGGATTTCACCATTATCACCTTGGACGCGGACGGACAGCATTTGCTGAAGGACGCCCTCAATCTACTTTCTGTAGCAGAGAAGAAAAAAGATACTCTGATTCTTGGCAGCAGAACCCAGTCCAAGGATTCCCCTCTTCGTTCCAGAATCGGAAACGGCATTACCAAGGAGGTGTTCAATCTTTGCACCGGCGTGGAAGTGAAGGATACCCAGACAGGGATGAGGGCATTTTCCGGAAAGATGATTCCGAAAATGCTGACGATTCCGGGAGAACGTTACGAATACGAAATGAATGTGCTTTTGTTTTTGGCAAAGGAAGGAGTGCATATGGAAGAGGTGCCTATTGAAACGGTATATATCAATGACAATGCGGAAAGCCATTTTGATACGGTGAAGGATTCCTATCGGATTTACAAGCAGATTTTGAAGTTCTCTGCCAGCTCCTTATTATCCTTCCTGGCGGATTTTCTGCTCTACAGTTTCTTCTTCCTGATTACAGGAGGGGTGTTTGTATCGAATTTTCTGGCAAGAGTGATTTCTTTACACCTGAATTTCTTCTTAAACAAGACTATGGTGTTCTCCGGAGAGGAAGGAAAGGAAAATATTGAAGAAAGCAAGAAGAGATTAGAAAACACTAAAGTACAGAAGGAACTAAGTGGAATCTATCCGCACTAAAGAGCCTTAAGAAGGAAGAATACTTCTCTTATCTGGGATTGGCGGCATTTATCTTCTTAATTAACAGCTTTATCTTATCGGGAATTGTAGGAAGCTTGGGAATGAATCCCTACCTGGCGAAGATTTTAACGGAAGGCTTGTTGTTCTGCCTGTCCTACTTCGTGCAAAAGAAATGGATTTTTTTGAAAAGAATAGCAGCAAGAAAGTAGCAGCTAAGCAGGAAGAACTTAGGAAGCCCTATGGCGCAACAAAAGATAGAAGCGTCTAAGGCATTTTTCCGGTAAAAAGGATGAAGAGTTAACGACGTTTGAAGAGGCCTTACAAGAGAAAAACAGCCGGATGATACAGGCGCAAGTATAAGGAAAGGATAGAACTATGAGAAAGTTTAACGGAAAAAAAGCAGGAATTATATGCGGTGTGGCATTGGCTTCATTTACCTCCTATGCCCTCTTGGATACCTTCGTAATCCCCCACCCCATGCAGACGGTGTCGGGACAGAACTTAGATTCCAACGGGCTGTCTATAAATGAAGAGGAGAGCACTGAGGTGGAAAATGCCTATGGGGATAATGAGGGCTTTGGCGGAAATGGTGGATTCGATAATGGACAGGGCTTCGGCGGCCCCGGCAATGGCGGTCCGGGAGGACATGGTCAAGGCGGTCCGGGACGGGGAGGACAGGGTAGACCAGGTGGCGGAAAGAGAAATTCCGGTAATAGCTCAAATTCCGCTTCTGCCGGCAATTCCGGTACAAAATCCGGGAGAACAAACTCCGGAAGTACCGGTTCCGATAGTATAAGCTCCGGAACGAAATCTACTACGAAATCCACTACGGAATCTGCTAAGAATTCCTCCGGTAGCTCCGGTAACTCCGGTAGCTCCGGTAGCTCCGGTAGCTCCGGTAGCACAAGCAGCTCAAGTACCGGAACGGTAATCGGTACCTACTCCGACAGCAAGAGCAAAATTACCGTAACCCAGTACAGAGCTTACGACAGTAATATCTATGTGGCGGATGTGGAGGTCACAGACGGAACAAGTATTCTTTCCGCATTTGCAAACAATACTTATGGAAGAAACATTACCGATACTACTTCCGATATGGCAGAGGAAAACAATGCGGTTTTTAGCCATTAACGGAGATTACTACGGGGCAAGACAGAGCGGTTATGTGATTCGAAACGGTGTGGTGTACAGAAGTCAGGGAAGTAACGGAGAAGATATGGTGATTGCCAAGGACGGAAGCCTTTCCTTCATTTCCGAATCCGATACCACTACAGACTCTCTGATGCAGAAGCAGGCTTTGGCAGGTTCTTTCCTTCGGACCGGTGCTGGTAGAGAACGGAGAGGTAGCTGTTTCGGAAAATGATGAGGTAGGTATGGCAATGGCCAGCAACCCAAGAACAGCCATCGGCACCGTAGCAAAGAATCATTATCTCTTTGTAGTATCTGACGGAAGAACTTCTGAAAGTGCAGGATTAAGCCTTTACGAGTTGGCAAACTTTATGAAGTCCTTAGGGGCGACCAATGTTTATAACCTGGATGGCGGCGATCCTCTACCATGGTGTTCCAGGGAGAGGTGGTCAATAACCCCACCACCAACGGAAATAAGATTTCCGAGCGAGCAGTCAGCGATATCTTATATATCGGAAAGAGTTCGTAAGATAGGGAATTCTACGAAAAATCAATTTAAAGAGATAAAAAAATCAATTTAAAGTTATAAAAAGCGATCAAGATACGAAATGGAGTATAAAATACGAAAAATCAGTAAAAATACGAAATGTAATCTAAAGATATGGAAATCAGTATAAAGATATGAAATTTAGTATAGAGGAGGCATCAAATGGAAAAAGAATCAAGTTATTTATTATCATTCGGCAAGTCGTCAGGACAATGCTGAAGAAAGGATGGAGAATATGCAGAGCAGGCAGAATATTTCTGACAATGGAACAAGTCGATCTCTTGGAAATCGCTTCTTCCCATTACTTTTGACCACGGTTTTTTGTCTTTGTCTTTGCAAAGATTTACGGCATTTTTTTCTCATGGGGTCAGCTCTGTTTTTTTATGAGCTATGCCTTTTTACTGCCCTTAAGTCTCATTTTTCCTTCCAAAGCTTTTGAACCTTTGTACAGGGAATCGTCTTTGGAATGGTTCTTTGGATACAGAGGAGGAAGAAGGAAAGAAGCTATTCCTCTCTTCCTTGGCTTCCTTCCTTTGGAAGAGCGGCGTGGCCGTTCTTACGGTAGGGTCCATTTATAAAGGCGTGTTGGATATTTACGGAACCAGCGGAAGCTTTGAATGGGTTTACCTGGCGGTAGGGATTGTGACATTGGCTGCCGGAGGGATCAGTGCTTTACTGGCGAAGAAAGCATAAGGAAAATAAAGGTAAAATGGAAAAGGGCTTGTCGTATATGACAAGCTCTTTTTCGAGTTGGCAGTGTGGTTTCAGGCTATAATAGTTGACTCTATTTATAAGCTTATGTAATAAAGCTAAGAATTTATTGAAAGAAATTCAATTTCTCTCCGTAGACCTCTGGCGTATACTCTTCCTCGTTACAGTTTAAAAGAGTGGCTTAAGGAGGAAAAATGAAAAAGCTTAAAGGTCATGTTACTCTTTGGGAACAGTAGGAATGCTGATGGCTGCCTGCAGGAAATAAGGCTGCAAGCAACGTAGAAACAAGTGCAAAGGGCACAGAGAAGAGCACAGAATCTGTTGCCGCTACAGAGAAGAGCTCTGAGAAGGAGACAGAAAAAGGCAGAAGCTTCCGAAAAGAAGGTAGTTGAGGGGCAGTAAACAATACCATTGATTTATCCAAGTACGAAAAGGGAAAGAAGGTTCGTCTTTGGATTCCTGTTCCTCAAAGCAGTGAGTATCAGACTGTTGAAGACGTAAAGTATGATGCCGGAAATGCTAAGGCGGAAATGAACACGGACGACTGGGGCAATAAGATGCTCTATGTGGAATGGGATGAAAATGCCGAGCCCTGCTGACAGAGTGGTAAAGTTGGATTTACAGGTAAAGAGAGAAGAAATCGTCAGTCCTGAATTAAAGGAGGATGATAAGGAGGAGATTCCTGCAGATGTGAAGAAGTATCTGGAGCCTTCCAAGAACCTTCCCTTAAATGATCAGGTGAAGAACAAGGCTGCAGAAGTAACAGAAGGAAAGACCACAGATTTAGAGAAGGCAAGAGCAATCTATGACTGGGTTATTGCCAATATGAATCGTGATGAAAGTGTAAAAGGCTGCGGTGAGGGAGACGTTTGTGCCCTTCTGGATACCACTATGACCGGAAAATGTACCGACATTAACTCCATGTTCGTAGCCCTTTGTCGTGCATCCGGAATTCCTGCCAGAGAGCATTTCGGAATCCGTATCAATGCAGAGGATATCACCAAGAATCAGCACTGCTGGGCAGAGTTTTACTTAAAGGGAACCGGTTGGGTTTCCGCAGATCCTGCCGATGTGTTAAAGGCTGTTTTAAAGAATAATTGGACAAAGGATCAGACAGAAACCAAGGAGAAGCAGGAATACTACTTTGGTAACTGTGATGCAGAGCGTATGATTTTATCTGATGGAAGAGATCTTACCTTGAATCCTGCACAGGATGGAGAGGCTTTAAATGATTTCGGCTATCCTTATGCAGAGGTTGACGGAGTAAAGCTTGATAACTACACTCCGGATCAATTCGTTTATACCTACAGCTTTTGCAAAGAAGGCATGATTTAGTAGAGAAGAGCGTACAAATCAGAATGCTTCTATTGAAACGCTTCTACCGAAAAGCTTCTATCGAAACGCGCTACTGAAAAGTACTAAAAATATGTAAAAAAAGCATTTCCATTTTCTCTCCGTACAGAGATTTTGGAAGTGCTTTTTTCTTTTTTTAAAAGCTTTGAAAGAGATGCCATTCATTTACAAAGTGAATCTTTCTAGGTCTTTTTTCCTCTACGATAGAGTGTTATACTAATGTCAATATTCCAAAGGGGGACGACAAAATGAATACAGCGCTTTCTGCAAAAGTGAAGGATATTTTCATGGTAAATATGGGCATAGTCATTGTGGCTGCTGCCGTCTTCTTTCAGGTGCCCAGTCATGTGGCGGTATCTTCGATTTCCGGTCTGGCCATTGTGCTGCATCATTTTCACCCTTTTCCGTGGCGACTTTAGTCATGGCGATGAATATCTTCTTGTTAATTATATCTTATTTTTGTAAGCCATCAATTTGCCTATAAAACAGCCTATGGCACCATCATGTTGCCTGCGGTTATGCTCCTTTTGAAAAGCTTTTTCCCAATAATCAATCTTTAACAGGGGATGTTTTTTAGATGTGGTAGCTTACATTTTTCTTTGTCAGCATTGGACTTTCTATCTCTTTAATCGAAATACCTGTTCAGGAGGCTTGGATGTGGTAGCGAAGATGATGCAAAAGTATCTCCACATGGATGTGGGTCAGGCCATGGGACTTGCGGGACTTTTGCATTTCTATCCTATCCATCTTTGCCTTTGATGCAAAAAGCGTGATTTTTTATCGGTGTTGGGCACCTACTTTAATGGCATTCTTTTGGACCATTTTATCTTTGGACAAACCATCAAGAAGAGAGTTTGCGTGATTACCACCGAGGAAAAAGCGACTATTCTTACAGAATTTATTTTGAATCGGATCCATAGCGGCATGAGTATCTATGACATTATGGGGGCTTACAGCCATGAGATGAAGAAGGAAATTGTGGCGGTGGTGGACCGGCAGGAATATCTGAAGCTGATGGCATTTTTGGAGAAGGAAGATCCGAAGGCGTTTATTACCGTTTATAATGTGGCGGAGATTCATTATACGCCGAAGAAGTGGTAGTGGTAAAAATAGTAGAGTTGAAGAGGTGTAGGTAGGGGACAATACGAATTTCTTAGACATTTCACTTAGGCATTTCAAAGCTTATTGACACAGAAATATAAAAATACTAATATCGATTTAATAAAAATGCGGCACAATATGTATTATGCCGCATTTTGTTTAAAAAGGAAATTTGTATGGATAATAGATATAGAGGTGGGCGAGGATGAAAGAATACTCAAAAGTTTCCAAATGAACAGTTGATTTTTCTATTCAAGAACTAAAAGACAAAGGCTTTGTCATATTACAAAAATCAACCAGTTGGTTAAACAGGGATTCTCATAAAACTAAATAAGAAATATTATGAAAATACAAATTTTGATGGAGAAGAGTCTGACTTCTATTATGCTTATGGGTATGTACCAAATGGCGTCATTTGTCTTCTGAGCGCCGCTGTTCATTATAACCTGTCTACTTATCGTCCGGATGCCATAGATATAGCAATTTCAAGAAAAGCAAGGGGTATCGACTCTTCCGGAATGGCCGGAATTAAAAATATACTATTTTACAGATGAACGTTTTTCTGTAGGTGCAGAAATCATAGAAGTTGGTAAAAATAAGTTTCGTATTTATGATATAGAGAAAACGGTTGTGGATATCGTGTTTTATAGAGAAAATGGGTGTTGAGGAAACAAAGGAAGTTCTTAGCAATTATCTTCATAGAAAAGATCGTAATTTGAATAAGCTGATTAGATATGCAGAAATGCTTAAGTGTAAGGATATTATAAACAAGTATCTGAGGTGCTGGTATGATAAGTGCAATATCTATAAAAGACAGGTTGAAGAAGCAGGCTATTGAAGAAAAGAAGACTATGCAGGACAAAATTATAATGTATGGCCTTGAAAGAACCATTTATAGATTGAGTATTTCAGAGTATGCGGAGCGATTTACTTTAAAGGGCGGAATTTTCTTATATGCATTATTCAATGGAGACTATACTCGTGCTACTACTGATATTGACCTTTTGGCACAATGCATTTCAAATGATATAGAAGAGATGAAAAAGGTATTTAAAGAAATCTTTTCTATAAAGTGTGATGATGCACTACGTTTTGATTTGAATACATTAGATGTAATCTACATCACTGAGTTTAAGGAGTATCATGGAGTCAAGGTTTCTGTTCTAGGATATCTTGATAAAACTAAAGTGCCCATATCCATAGATATCGGTTTCGGAGATATAGTCTATCCCGAAAGAATGAAAATGGATTTTCCTGTACTGTTGGATATGGATATTCCTAAAGTGTATGCTTATTCCATTAATTCTGTAGTAGCAGAAAAATTTGAGGCATTTGTTTCTCTCGGGCTTGCCAATAGTAGATATAAGGACTTTTATGATATATATGTTTTGGCTGACAGATATAATTTTGATGGAACAGAACTTATGAATGCGATAAAAGAGACTTTTTAATCACCGTGGTACTTCGTTTGATGATATTGTTGCTTTTGAGGATGGATTCGCAGATGATAAAAACAAGGCTGATGAGATGGAATTCATTTTGTGAAAAAGAAAAAGCCTTAGTAAAACTTAGTTTTTGAAGAAACTGTACAATTGTTAAAAAAATTCTACTGTTCCCCATCGTGGATGCTATAAAAAGGATGAGTTATTTGAGCATTCTTGGAGTCACGAGAAAAAGATGTGGAGGTAATTGTGCCAAAAAGTGACATCTTGCACTAATTTACCTTATTTCTCTAATGTTTCAAAACAATATACTTTATGAGAAAAACGCAGAAAAACCTTGTAATCCACGGCATTTTTAGGAGGAAAAACACTATGCTAAAAATCTGTTTCGTATGCCACGGTAACATTTTGCCGTAGCCCCATGGCGGAATTTCTGTTTAAAAAGAATCTTGGAGGAGCATGGAAGAACAGAAGACTTTCAAGTATCTTCCAAAGCAACCTCTTCGGAGGAAATTTATCGTGGACAGGGAATCCTGTCTATCCTCCGGTACGGGAAATTCTGGAAGGCCTGGGAATTGACTGCAGTAAAAAAGAGCCTGCCAATTGCAAAAAGAAGACTATGAAAAAAATACGATTATTTCATAGGGATGGATGAAAGAAATCGGGAGAATATGAGGCGGATTTTTAGGCGGAGACCCCAAAAAGCAAGGTTTCCCTCCTTGGAGATTATACTGACCATCCTCATCCCATTGCCGACCCTTGGTATAGCGGGGAATTTCAGGCCTGTTATGAAGATATCCTACAGGGATGTAGGGGACTATGGGAACAGATTAAAGAGCAGTAGTAAAGAAGCCGGTGCTGTAGAAATACAGTACCGACTTTTTTATATTTTGTTTAAACCTGTGCGGAATGTGTTTGTTTGTGTGTTTTGCCTAAAAATACATGGCAATATTTTTGTGTTTTTGCTTATTGATAACTTACATAAGTAGGGTATAATGCAGATAGTTATTTGTTCAGAATATACAAGAAAGATGGGAGGAAAGCTATGAAAAAAAGAGTTTTATCCGCAGTATTGGCCCTTTCTTTAGGGAGCATCTTTACTGGCTTTGCGGAGCAAAGAGCGAAGGAAATGCAGGTGGAGATGCTTCTGCTAAGGCAGAGGAAGGAAAGTCCGATGGGACTTCCGGGGACAAGGCAAAGGGCAATGGAGAAACCCTGACAGTGCTCTATATGTCCGGCGTTTATGCGGATGCTGCAAAGTCCATGGTGGATGAGTTTGAAGAGAAAACCGGTGCCAAGGTAGAGGTCATTGATATGCCATACACCGAGCTTCACCAGAAAATGCTTTTGGACTTCACCAGTGGAGCAGGAACCTATGATGTGATTGATGTAGCCAGCCAGTGGGATGGAGAATTTGCTCCTTACCTCACTGACTTACAGCCCTATATGGAGAAGGATGGCGTAAAGGCTGAGGATTTCATTGACAATGTTATTGCAAACTCCGGAAAGTGGCAGGATAAGTATATCGGAATCCCCAATGCATCCACACCACAGCTTTTTGCTTATCGTACCGACATTTTCCCAAACGGACTTCCTGATACCTGGGAGGAGTACAGAGCAGAGCTTAAGAAGGTAACTAAGAAGGATGAAGGCTTCTATGGAGCTCCATTTCCGGAATTACAGGACAGCTTGGTGGTGTGTTTGACTATGTACTTTGGTCTAACGGTGGTGCATGGGCGGATGAAGATTGGAAGGTTACCATTGATTCTCCCGAAACCAGAAAGGCTTTAGAGCATTTGAATGCTTTACAGGAATCTTTGGATTCAAACTGGTTAAACTGGGGAACCGATCAGTCTATTCAGGCTTTCTTAAACGGAGATGCAGCGGTTTGTGAAACCTGGCCTACATTGGGCTTGGTACAGGATGCCGACAACCCTGAAAAGTCTAAAGTAGTAGGAAAATGGGCATTGTCCGTAATTCCAAAGGAGAAGACGGGAATCACCCTGCTTTCCGCATGGGACTGTGCAATTCCGGAAGGCTCCAAGAATAAGGATTTGGCTTTGGGAGTGATCAAGATGTATACCAGCCTGGATAAGCAGAAGGAATTCTACGACAACCATGGCATTCTCTCCGAGAAAGGCTTTTCTGGGAAGAGGATGGCATTAAGGGTACATACATGGATACCGTTCGTGAGGCACTGGACACCGCAAATATGTGGTGGAGAGTGGCGGCTCACACAGGTGGACACCAGCTTTAACACTTTGATTTCCGCTTATCTTTCCGGACAAAGTGACTTGGATACTACCGTGAAGGAAATGAAGGCTGCTGTGGAAGAAGCCTTGCAACAGGCTCCTCCTGAAGAGGGAACCAAGAACTATAATCATTAATCTATTTTGTAGAGAAGTATTTTTTTGCTTATCTCAAAAACAGTTTTTAAAAAGAATATGCTAGAAAGTTAGAGGAATACAGTATGAATGGCACAGAAATAAGAAAAGGAAATAGGGGTAGAGGAGAAAGGCTGTGGTCTTGGCTTTTCCTGCTTCCTACCATTTTATTCTTAGGCTTTACGGCCTTGCTACCCCTACTGTATTCCCTCTATCTCAGTTTATTTCAATACAAAATCAATCTTCCCAATGCCGTTCCCAAGTTCATCGGCATTGGGAATTATCTTCGGATGCTTCAAGACAAAAACTTGGGGGTAAGTGTGGGGAACACCGTCCTTTTTGCGGTGGTTTCCGTATCTTTAGAGTTGGTTTTAGGGCTTTTGGCGGCTATGATGCTTTGCGGCACCAAAAGAATTTACCGCATTTTTACTTCATTACTCTTGATTCCTATGATAATGGCTCCGGTGGCCATTGGTACGCTGTTCCGTATGATGTTGGACGGCAGTACGGGAATCATCAATTACCTCTTGCATTTTGTGGGTGTACCCCAAATGAACTGGCTGAGTAATCCAAAAACTGCTATGCCGGCAGTAATTTTTGTCAATGTCTGGCAGTTGATTCCCTGGGTTTGCATCATTACCATGGCAGGACTTAAGTCCCTTCCGCAGGATGCACTGGAAGCGGCCCGGGTAGATGGGGCGAAAAATCGTCATATCTTCTTTTCAAATCGTGCTTCCCATGATTAGTCCCTTACTGATTATTGTTTTAATGCTACGTTTCGTGGATGCTTTCAAGGTGTTTGACACCATCTATACTATGACCAACGGCGGTCCGGGAAATGCTACGGAAATGTTGCCGAACTATATTTACAAGCAAGGCTTAAAGTTCTTTGATGCCGGCTATACGGCGGCTCTGGCCATGGCCTTCGTTTTCTCCATGACCATTGTAAGTTTCCTTTTCCTTCGCTGGAGAAAAGCGGTGGAGGAGCGAGTTTTGTAGTGCATAGGGACAGCAAGATAACTTGTATCATGAAGCCGATTGCTCCTATAGAGACAGTTTTTATGGAAATATGAATGTGAACACAATCTGCGAAAGCAGTGTATCAATATAATTTTACTTGGTGATTTATCAAAGGGTTTAAAGGAAGAAAATGATGGCTAAGAAACATAGAATAGATGCAAATGATTCCATGGTGCATGAAATATTGGGAAATGTGTGGGAAGACCCTTTTCGTATAGTGTTTACCGCTGTGCTGATGTTGCTGGTTTTTGTTTCCCTTATACTGGCTTTTTCCAGTGCATTTAAAATTCGGGCAGAGTATTTTGGCGAATCCGCCTCTGTTGATTCCCCATGTTTTTACCATGGAAAAATATCAAAAACGGTACTGTCCATGAATGGTCTTGGACGACAGTTTATGAATTCTATGATTGTAAGTCTTAGCTCCACTGCCATTTCCCTGCTTTTTTTGGCTCTATGGTCGCTTATAGTCTGGTGCGAGGAAAGTTCTCAACTTTACCAGACAGATTTTCGGTCTATGGTTTATGATTCAGAAAATGTATCCGGCCATTGCAACAGCAATTCCCTATCTACCTTGTGATGCGGAAGCTACAGCTGATTGATACCTTACCTGCTCTGATTATTATGAATACCAGCTTTAACCTGCCATTAGTTATTTGGCTAATGATGGGATTTTTGCCCAAGTGCCTATCGAGATGGAGGAATCTGCCAGAATTGACGGTTGCCATTTCCTAAGCCGCTTCTTCTACGTGGTTTTTTTCCGGTAACAAAATCCGGAATCGTGGCAGCAGGGATTCTGGCGTTCGTGGGAGCATGGAACGAATTCCTCTTTGCGGTCATTTTAAGTATCAATAAATCTAAGACATTGCCTGTGGTTATTGCGGGATTTATCACTGATAAGGGCTTGGATTGGGGACCAATGGCGGCGACTTCTCCTGATCAGCCTGTTACCGGTTTTTGGTACTGGTATACCTTTGCCAGAAGCAGTTCGTGGAAGGACTGGCCATGGGAGCGGTGAAGGGGTAGAAGAAGGTGAATCATAATACGAGCGGGCAATAAGGTGGATATTCTTTATGAGAACTAATAGTCGAACAGTGATGATTAAATATTTTTGTGCATTAATGATTTTGACTATTTTATTTCTTTATCTTATTTGCTATCGATTTTTCTGTACAAAGGACTTATTCAAAAAGTCATTGTTCTCCTCTCCGGTTCTGAGGAGGACATGAGTTGGAACAAGGCAAATATTGATGGTATTAAACTCTATAATGCAAAAACGATCAGCGAATAGAATATATCGAGAACATAGCAGAGAAAGATTTTTGAACGTAAGATTTTTACAATATGCTCGATCAGGGATATGGTCTCATTATTGGGGCAGGTGCACAATTTAATGACGTTATAGAAGCTACAGCGCCTAAATATAAAAATACCTTGTTTTTGTATTATCAATGGTTCGTTTTTAAATCAAAAGAATATAGTCTCTGTTCAAATTAAAGAAGAGGAAGTAGCTTATATCGCTTCCTGTATAGCCGGGAAACTAACGAAAACAGGAGTGTTTGCAAATATTGCAGGATTTCCGAATGAGCCAATGAAGAAAATGTTGGACATTTATGAGAAAAATGCTGTTCGCGTTGCCCGGGAAAGAGGGCTTGGTCAGGCGCACTGTCTAAGGGCATATACCAACAGTTGGGATAATATTGACTTAGGATATAAAATTACAGAACAAGTGTTAGAAGAAAAATGCAGACATTGTTCTGGTATATGCTAATAAGGTTTGGCAAGGAAGCCTTAAGGCGCTTCAAGAAGAACCGGGCAAAGCAAATATGATTGGAATTGCTACGAATCAGTGCTCTATAGATGAGAATATTGTTTTGGCATCTGTTATATTTGATTTTGATAAAGTTTACGCATGGATTATGGACGAATATAAAAAGGGGCATCTTGGCAAGCAAAGGGTATATCCACTGGGAATGAGCCAGGATCTTTTTCACGTGCAATATAGTAAGAAAATACGAGGACAAGTAATAGAGGAAATTGATACTGTACAAAAAGACTTGAAAGCAGGACGGATTAACTTGGGCAAGGAGTAACAAATGAGTCTTTGGAAAAATGTCATTCACAATTATTGCGGTTATTGTACTTATTACCGGGCTTTGTGGAGTGATTTCTACAGAACGGTACAAAGTGTAATTATTCAAAATAAAAAGAAGAAATGGGAAATATGCTGAACCTTATTGATATGAATATAACGCAGCTATAGAAACATTAGATAGATTGATTGACGTTATTAGTGATTTGGTGTTTGCCCCCAATAAAATGATTAATGAGACAGGAGTAAAGATATTTGGAGAAACGGAGCTTTTTATTTTAGAACAGGAAATTAATGTTTTTCCTTCGGTTAAAAAAATTTATATGCTTTGAATCAACAAGATGAAATTTTTTACCAATATAAGATGAGTCAAATTTCTTTAGAAGAACTTTTCGTTCAATTGGGTGAGGATAAAGTAAAGCAAAAATAAAAATATATGGATAAGCCTAGAGGACTGGATCCATCTTTTACTTAGAACGATATGGGTGGAAGGGGAAAAGAAGTGATCAATTGTTCTGGAGTTTAACCCCGAAATATTTATGCAATTACTGATTAATAATTTAAGTACTTTTCCATCATCAAATTACTCTTATTACGGATAAAAATGGGAAGGTGATTTGTTCGAATACCAGTGTGCTGGCAGAGTATCTTAATATAGTAAAAGAACGATATGATACCGGAGAACATACCTTTTCAATTTAACTGGAGCAACGTTAGCTATTTTTGCTTGTGGTCAATACAATGGCGTTACTGGATGGAGACTATTTTCTATTGTTGCTACGAAAGACATTTTTTTCCGCAATTACAACTGTTAAAAAAATAGAGTAATCACAATTACTGTTATATCCGTGCTTATGGGATTTCTAATCAGCTTTCTTCTTGCATGGACGATAACTAAGCCACTGAAAGAGCTTTCAAGGCTATGGAGAAAGCACAAAGTGGTAACTTTGACATTCAGGTTCATACGAAACAAAAAGGATGAAATTGGAAGCTTAATTCAATCCTACAATTTTATGCTGGGTGAAATTAAAAGGCTTTATTCATGTGGTTACGGAAGAAAAGATGGCGCAGAAGACAGCAGAATTAAATGCTTTTGCAAGCGCAAATCAATCCTCATTTTTGTACAATACTTTAGATACTATCAATTGGATGCTTTTTAGCCAGAGGAGAGGACGATATTAGCGATTTGATTGTTCGTTTGGGAGAATTGTTAAAGTACTCTATATCAGGTGCAAATACATTAGTGCCTTTGCAAGAAGAAGTAAGATACATTAGAAATTATTTAGAAATTCAGAAGTGTAGAATGGAGGAACGTTTGGAATATGCTATTTCCATAGAGGAAGCATGCAATGCGTATCCTTGTCCTAAGCTTCTCCTGCAGCCTCTTGTAGAAAATGCAATAAAACATGGTTTAGAACCTTTGGCGCGAGGAGGTAAAGTTTGTATTATTGCCGCAATAGATCAAGGAGAGTTGAAAATTACTGTTATTGACGATGGGCAAGGAATGGAAGCAGAAAAGATACAAGATATACGTTTGGATAAGCGTGTTGGCCTTTAATAATGTGGAGAAACGAATCAAGTTAATTTACGGACAGAACTATGGTTTGAGAATTCATTCTCAAAAGAATAATGGGACCACAGTGGAAATTCATCTTCCGTTAATAGTAGAGGAGATTTTTCATGAAGATTATGATTGTAGATGATGAACCGAAAATTAGACAAGGACTTAGGGCTTTACTTTCCGGTCAAGAAGGAATGGAAGTAGTAGGGGCTTATGAAAGTGCTATTTCTGCATTACTCGCTATTTCGGAGAAAAACCCTGATGTTCTCATTACAGATATAAGAATGCCAGAGTGCAATGGCTTGGATTTTATAGAAAAATAAGAGAGAAAGATGAGCGCATAAAGATTATTATCCTTAGTGGCTATAGCGAGTTTTCTTATGCACAGCGGGCTATTAAATATGGTGTATATAGATATCTCACAAAGCCGACTAATCCAAGAGAACTTCTTATGGCTTTAAGAGAGCTTGGTTTTAATACACGAAAGAATGATGGAGAAGCAGTTGAAAAAATGTATTTTCAGAAAATTTCGAGGTGGGAAATTATTTAGTTAGAGAAGCGATGAATTATATTGAAGTGCATTATGCAGAAAAATAGGACTCAAGAGTATAGCAGATGTTTTGCATATTTCTCCAAACTATTTATCGGACTTGTTTCGCTTACATTTGAAAGATAATTTTTCAGATTATCTTTTAGCTTTTCGATTAAAAAAAGCTTGTTTGTTTTTGGAGTTGCCACAATATAAAGTGGCAGATGTTTCTCAAATGGTTGGGTTTTAAAGACGCGACTTATTTTTAGTACAGTATTTAAAAAAAGCATACAATGCTACTCCATTAGAGTACAAAAAAATACTGCAAAAACTATATTAATGATATATTTTTTCGAAAAAAATGTATACATAATATATGTAAAATAAATAAAAGTGATAAAATATATGTAGAAAACAAATAAAATCAGTAACTTATCATATATTCAATAAAAAAACAAAAATAGATATACTGTTCATAAATACAAGTACAGAAAAAAGGAGGGTTACCTTTATGAAAAAGAATCGTTTGTTTTTCTGCAACCTTAGCATTATTGGCATCTATGATGGTTGCTTGCGGCGGTGGAGCTGCAAAATCTGAGTCGAAGGTCGAGAATGGTGAACAACAGAATGCCGAGAAGACAGATTCGGAATATTCCGGCATGAAGATTGTTTTAATTCTTCCCGGAAGCATAGATGATCAGAGCTGGAATGCCAGCAATAATGCCGGAGCAAAACAATGCGATAAAGAACTGGGAACCAAGATTGAGGTGGTTGAGTCTGTTCCTGTAGAGGAATTTGAGCAGACCTTCACAGAATACGGTGAAAAGGGATATGACCTGGTAATGGCTGCCGGAAGTCAGTTTGATGAAGCTTGTGCAGCAGTAGCGCCTCAATATGAAAAGACAGTTTACACCATTATCAATGGAACCAAGAGTGATTCGGATAATATGGTTCCGGTTTTCCCAAAAGAATATGAAGGTTCCTATATTGCGGGAGTCATTGCCGGATACACTACGGAGAATGGAAACTTTTGCAACTATGGGAGGAGAGTCTAATCTGGCCATGGTACACCTTTTTGGATACTTATGAAGGGATAGCTGTGGCAACCGCAAAAAGAAAGGGATTAGCTGATGCAAAGGCAAATCGTTCATTCTTGAATACCTGGACCGATGTATCAATCGGAAAGGCAATGGCTTCACAAATGATTGATAATGGCGCTGATACAGTGTTCTGCTACTCCAACGAGGCGACTTCCGGTGCAATTCAGGCAACAGCTGAAAAAAAGGCAAAATTGTAGGATTTGCAGCGAACAAGAATGAGGAAAGTGATTGTGTAGTGGCATCCGTAAGCATGAATTGGGCCAATGTATATCCTTGGATTATTAAGGGCATCAAAAGTGGAGAATTAAAAAGGTGCTCAAGAGGTGGGGGTAAAAGAAGGTGTGTTTGAAACTATCTTTACTGACCAGTGCTCTGAGGAATGTAAGAAGGCAGTTGAGAAAGCTACAGAAGAAATTACAAATGGAAAAATAGACTTTAAGCAGTATTTTTCTGAATAGATTTATAAAAAAAGGCAGTGTTAATCTAACGCTGCCTTTTTCATATCCTTAGGAGATGCATTATATGGGAAAAAAATATTATTGTTGAATTAAAACATATCAACAAACGTTTTTGCCAAGGTTTTTGGCAAATGATGATGTATCTATGGTGATTAAAGAGGGAGAAGTAGTTGCTCTTTAGGGGAGAATGGTGCCGGAAAAAGTACCATCATGAAAATCTTATACGGACTTTACCATGCTACAGAAGGAGAGATTTTCATTAATCAGAAAAAAGGTAGAAATTCGCTCTCCTAAAGAGGCGATGGCTTGTGGAATTGCTATGATTCAACAGCACTTTTTCCTTGGTAGAGGCACATACAGTTACCGAGAATATAATATTGGGGCATTGCAAAGGTAGGATTGATTTCACAGAAAAAGAAAAAGAGATTCAAGCCCTTGCTGACCAATATCACTTTGATGTTCCTGCAGGGGAATTGGTGAAAGAATTTGACGGTTGGGCACAGCAAAAAGTTGAAATTTTAAAGGCACTCTACCTAAATGCAAAAATTATTATTATGGATGAACCCACAGCAGTACTTACACCCCAGGAAGCGGATGTGTTAATGGGATTTGTCCGAGACTATGTAGCGAAGGGAAATTCGATTGTATTTATTACCCATAAGATGAAAGAGGTTTTAGAAGTATTTGGATCGAATCATTGTACTGCGAAATGGAAAAATAAGTGGAACGATAGAAGAAGGGGAGATTCGGACGGTTAAAGAGTCAGAGTTAGTCAATCTGATGATTGGACATGACTTGGAAATTATAAAAAGCGCCAACAATGACGGGGACAGATAATCGGAAAAATAGATTAGAGGTAGAAACATGTATCTTTAAAAATCTAAAGATAATATTCCATTACTGGATAATGTTTCATTTTCGATTAAAGAAGGAGAAATTCTTGGTTTTGCAGGTGTTTCCGGAAATGGACAGCAGGAACTTTTGCTGAAGCGATTTATGGTGCAAGAAAAACTTCATGCAGGAAAGGTGATTCTTGACGGAGAAGAGATTAGCCAATTAGCGGTAAAAGAAAGAATCGAAAAGGGAATAGGATACTTAGCGTCGGATCGTTACAGGTATGGAATGATTTCCGGAATGACACTCTCTGAGAATATTCTTTTTAAAAGCCAGTTATCTTAAAAACTGGGTTAAAAATGGAATCATAAAATGGAAAAGAATTGAACAATTATACGGAGAATATTATTCAGGAATATAAGGTTAAGGCTCTGACCATGAAGTTGTGATTGGTAGCTTGTCTGGGGAATCAACAAAAAGTTGTCGTGGCCAGAGAAGTGGATAGAGGAGAAAAGTTGATTATATTTCGATCAACCTACAAGAGGCTTTAGACCTTGGGGCGATTAACTATGTACACAAAACCATTATGAGAGAAAAAGAGTAAGGGAAAGAGCATTTTACTGGTATCTACAGAGCTATCGGAAATCTTTGCTCTTTCCGATAGGATTGCTATTTTATACAAAGGAAAATCATGGGGATTTTTTTCAAAATGGAGAGCTTAGCACAGAACAGATAGGATTGTTAATGGCAGGCTATGAATTGAAGGAGGCGTAAATGAAAAAGAAAGAGATTCTTTGTGATTTTTACTTTGGATTCTTTTTCGCAATCCTTTTAGGCCTGACAATCAGCTTTTAGTTTTTGCCTTTATTATCAGTGAATCCTTTTCAGGCTCTTACGGTAATGTTTTCAGAAACATTTTTCCAGCACATATAATATGGGAAATATTCTGATTAAAACGGCCCTCTTATTTTAACCGGTTTTGGCTTTTACGTTCACCTATAAAGCGAATCTGTATAATATTGGAGCGCAGGGGCAGTTCTATTCCGGCTGCATTTGTGCATCGGCAGTATCTTTAGCACTGGGAGGGAAACTTCCAGGACCAATTGTAATTCTTTTTGGCAGGAATGGCTGCTATTTTTGGGCGGTGCTGTTGTTGGATTTATAATTGATTTTTAAAAGGCAAAATTCAATGCTAATGAATTTTTGATTAGTATGATGTCCACCTATGTTATCCAATATGTTATGCAGTTATTGCTCAGAACCAGTTTACAGGAATCAAAACATGAGTATTTGAAAACAGACTATTTGGATAAAAGCACCTGGCTGCCAAAAATCATTCCAGGCACCTCTGTTTCCTTGGGAATTGTGATTTCTTTGCTGGTTGCGGTATTGGTTTTGGTATGTACTTTTATAAGACTTCTTTAGGATTTAGAATTCGGGCAACCGGTTTAAATCAGGATGCTGCCAGAATGTCCGGAATCAGTCCTCAACATCAATATATGCTTGCCTTCGCCATTAGTGGTGCTATTGCAGGACTTGCAGGACTGGTGGAAATCAATGGAATGCAGCATATGCTTCTTACCGGTTTTGATACGCAGATAGGGATCTTACGGAATCGGAATCGCTATTTTAGCCAATGCTCACCCACTTGCGGTTGTACCGGCTTTCTACTATTTGGCTTTTTGCAAGTTGGAGGAACGGCATTGGGACATTCAACGGATGCTCCTGCCAGTGTAATTGATCTGCTACAGGGTTTTGTAATGCTCTTCGTGCTTATGTCTTTCTACTTTAGAAGAAAGGCTGAATTAAATAAGCTTAAGAAAGAGAATCGTGACAGAGGAGGCCTAGAATGAACAATATAACAAGCCTTTTTGGCAAGAGCATTTTTTATGAGTACCCTCTTATTCTTGGTGCGCTTGGAGAGGTGATTGCAGAGAGAACAGGAATGATGGTTACCGCTGTAGAGGAATATTTCTATCAGGGGCATGGGGAGGATTCATAGGAGCATACATTAGTGAGAATCTATATCTTGGATTTTTGCTGGCTATGGTGTGTGGCCTCATGGTTGCGCTTCTCTATGCTTTAACCACTGTATATATGAACCAGCATCAAATTGTAATGGGAACAGCAATTTCCATTTTTAGTAACAGGGTTTTGTACTTTTTTTCTATCGAGTTATTTTTGGCATTCAGACTACCCCTTTGAAAGTAGAGGTGCTTTCACAATACATGATCCCTGTGCTAAGTCAAATCCTTTTATTGGTAAAATTCTATTTTCCCAAAATATTATTACCTATCTGGCATATCTATTGATTCCGATTATTTTATTTGTGATGAATCATACAGCATTGGGACTTACCCTTAGATCCTGTGGAGAGAATCCGGAAGCCGTTGATACCGCAGGAATAGATATATTAAAGATTCGTTTTGCGGCAGTAGCCGTCGCCGGTTGTTTGGGAGGAATTGCAGGTGCGTACTACTCTTTATGTAATGTGGGGATGTATACATCTGAAATCATTAGTGGGCGCGGTTGGATTGCTTTTTGGAATTTGCTTTTTAGGAAACTGGAACCCGGTAGGGGCATTGATTTTCGGCACTGTATTTGGCGTATCAGAGGCTATTGGAGTTTATGTAAAAATCTTTGGGGATGAGCTCCATGCCCAGTGAACTCTTTAGTGCACTGCCTTATGTTTTTAGTGATTGTTCTAACGGTTTGTAGGAAAGATCTCAGAGCGCCAAATAAGCTGGGACAGAATTATGTGAAAGAAATTAGTGTATAGAGTTTTTAGCATCCATACCAAGCATTTGCTTGGTACAACAATATTTTCATAACAAAGGAGGATATGGTATGAAAAGAAAAGAACGTCTATTTCTAAGTCTTTCACTTGTGGCAGGAATGGCATTGTCCGCCTGTGGAGGAGCTGCACAAGAGGCCAAAGATTCTGCGTCACAAGCTCAGATGGAGACAAAAGCTGAAGAAGCAGGGAAAACAGAAGAGACAACAAATGGAAACTGGAACAGTGGATAACCCTGAAGAGGTTACTGTTCCTGCGGGTACTTTAAGTTTTTGGTCCTTATTTTACCGGAGGAGATGGAGATTGGTTTAAACAAATAAAAGATCAATATAATCAAACTAATCCTAAAAATCCGGTGGAGATTATTACGCTTGTCTGGGATGATTATTATACGAAATTACAGACAGCTGTAGCTGCCGGAAAAAGGTCCTGACATTGGTATCTCTCATGTTTCTAAAACTATACGAGCTTTCTCAGAGCGGTGTTGCGGAGCCATTAGATGATTATTTGAAGAAACTGAACATTGATTTATCAAAGGACTATCAGAAATCCAGTCTTGACTCCGTAAGCATTGATGGAAAAATCTATGCCATTCCTTTGGATACTCATGCTGAGGTAATGTATTACAACACCAGCCTTCTGGAAGAAGCGGGAGTTACGGAAGAGGAACTTCTAATGTGAAGGATATGGAGGATTTAAGGATATTTTTAAAGCGATGCAAAGAAAAAAATTACCTGCTGAAATATCTCCATTGGGATTAACACAGTCCGGAGATGATCCCTTTAGAACTTGGTATGCAATTTATTTCCAAATGGGTGGAAAGGATTTCATCAATGCAGAGGGAAAGAATACAATAGATGTAGAAGTTGGTAAAAAAGCGCTGGAGGAACTGGAAGTGCTTTATAAAGAGGGCTATATTCTTCCCGGTATTGATGATAGCCAGGCTTTTATTCCAATCCGGTAAAGCGGCTATACTTTTTGGCGGCACTTGGTTAACCGGAGCGTACGAGCAGACGGAAAATCTTAAGTTCAATAACACAACTTTTTCCACAATTATTTGGCGATAAGCCATATTGTTGGGCAGATTCCCATACTTTGATTCTTCCCAAAAAAGAAAAAAGAACAGAAGAAGAGACTTTGTCTGCAGTTCAGTTTATGGTATATGCGTCAAAAGACGGAGGTATCGTTTGGGCAGGATCCGGACAAATTCCTTCTGCAAATGAAGCTAACCAGAGTGAAGAGTATAAAAAAACTCAAAGGATATAATGTGATTTCTGAGTTAGAGTATGCGAAAATATGCACCAAAAGAGTGAACATTATTATGGCGGAATGAAAAAAGATTTGATGGATGCAGTAGGCGCATATTTAACAGGAAACAGTTCCTTAGATGAAGCCGGAGCTGCTCTTCAAGAGGCTGTGGAAAATAATTTGGATTAAACGTAAACCATCAAAGAATAGTAGGTAAACCATGAATAGATTGCTATCTGCTCCATATAACAAACATAAAATAGGGAAAAAGCAAGCTGTGGCAATATTATTTATTATGCCTTTCTTCGTGCTCTATTCTATCTTTACAATCTTCCCTGTTTTTCAAGGGATATATGTCAGTTTATGCAATTGGAATTTGATGGGAAAGGCCAGTTTTGTTGGTATAGAAAAATTATAAAAGATGATGCAGGATAAGAATTTCTACTTATCCTGCATCCACACTGTAAAATTTGTGATTTTTTTCTGTACCATTCTTGGTTATTTTATCATTTATCCTTGCATTATTGGCAAACAGAGCCGTTTGCTTCCGACGCTTTTTAAGGACGGCATATTACTTACCCGGAGTGCTATCAGTTTCTGTTGCCTCTTATTTGGCCAGTTTTGTTTTTGCGCCTTACCGTGGATTACTAAATGGCCTTTTGCGAGCTTGCCATTTCTTGAATGGTCAGAAGGAGATTTTTATGGTTACAAGATTCTAATAAAGTGTGGTTTAGCTTAGTGGCTATGACTTTATGGTGGACTATAGGTTTTTCTATGTTGCTATACTTAGCTGCTTTACAGGATATACGGAGGTTTTTGTATGATGCTGCAAAAGTAGATGGTGCGGCACCGCTCCAAATATTTTGGAAGATTACTGTACCACTGTTAAAACCAACAATTTTCCTTGTGATGATGCTCCAAATTATTGCCAGCTTTAAAGTTTTTGGACAAATTCATTTAATGACAGGTGGAGGACCGGCTAATACTACGCGCTCTTTAATACAATACATATATCAACAAGCATTTGAAAAGAATAAATTAGGCTATGCTTCTGCAATGTCGTATTTCTTATTTGTTGTTTTATGTCTATTGGTATTTATTCAAAGACGTTTTGGAAGACAAGAGGAAGGTTGAGTATGAGAAATAGAACGAAAAACAATACAAAGCAATCTTATTTCTGCACTTTCCTTACTTATCGCTTTAATTATGCTTTCTCCGATTATTTGGGGGCTGTTTTGTTCCATTCAATACGAAGGAAAGCAATTTCATAATGTGTTTTTCTTGGTTTACACCACCCCTATACATTACAAAAATTATCCTCAGGTTTTATTGAAAACAGGAGTGTTTCGATGGTTCTGTAATAGCCTGATTGTCGCTGTGGTGACTACTGCATTGTCTGTTCTTGTGTCTACATTAGCGGCGTATAGCATAGCTCATATTTCCTTTAAAGGAAGTGGCTTTTTCTATTTTTTTATTTTCCTTATTGGGAATTCTGGTTCCCAGTGAGGCAACGATTATTCCTTTATTTGTATTAATGAGCAAATTAAAAGCTAATTGATAGCTATAGCGGTTTGATTTTTGCCATCTGTGGCCAGTTCTATGAATTTTGTAATCACTTATAGCTTTTTAGGTCACTACCAAGAGAACTTTTTGAGGCAGTACGAATCGATGGAGGTGGGGAATGGATAATTTACACTAAAGTCGTCCTTCCGCTTTCAAGACCAATCATTGCGACAATTGCTATCATGAGTTTCATCGCAAGTTGGAATAATTATATTTGGCCACTACTTTGTGTATTTAGCGAAAAACTATATACGCTACCCATCGGAATTCCGACGTTGATTAAGATAGAGAGGCCCGATTTTGTCATTCAATGTGTATAAACATGGTGGCTTCTTTGCCGATGATTATTTTATATCTAATATTTGAAAAGCAAATTGTTCAAGGAATTAGTACAGGTGGTATCAAAGGATAAAGGAAAAGGAGAATAGCATGAAACATATTGAAAATTATCCCAGACCACAATTAGTAAGAGACTCGTGGATAGAACTAAATGGGGAATGGGACTTTGCTTTTGACAATGAAAAAACCGGAGAAAAAGCCATTGGGAGATGGGGATACCGCTAGCGGAGAAGAGAAAAATTTTAGTTCCCTTTAGTCCGGAAACAAAAAGAAAGTGGAGTACATATTCAGAATCATTCCGGATATTTATGGTATCAGAGAATGCTGCCTGTTAATAAGAAGGAGCTGGAGGGAAAAACGATTTATTCTGCATTTGAGGGCGTAGATTATTTGAGCAAGGTTTATATTAATGGAAAGCAAGTTGGGCAGCATTGCGGTGGCTATTCTCGCTTTTCTGTTGATGTGACAGAGTACATTGAAGATAAAGAGAATATATTGACTGTTTTGGCTATTGACTCTTCGAATATGGAGCAACCTAGGGGAAAGCAAAGATGGGAACAGTATAGTTATGCTTGTTGGTATATACAAACTTCCGGAATTTGGAAAAGCGTTTGGGGAGAAGTTGTTAATCAAAGATATATTAAAGATGTTAAAATCACACCACAGCTATATGAACATACAGTAGAAATAGAAGGACTTGTTGAAGATGCTTGCTTGCTTTCTGTTGAAACAAAGCAATCTAAATGTCCATTGTTTGCCAATGTGAAAGTGAAGTATCAGAATATAGATGTGACAGAGGTTCAATCGATAGTTCAAGAAGGAAGATTTAAGTTAAAAGTCTATTTGGATAATCCTGCTATAGATCCATTTTTGGTGAAGAGATGGAGTCCTCAGGAGCCTAATCTGTACGATTTGGAGATTAAAATCAAGGAAGAAGATGGAGTGTTAGACTCCGTTTTCAGCTATTTTGGGCTCCGAGAAATAAGGATAGAAGAGGGGAAGTTCCTACTAAATGGATGTCCATTATACCAAAGGTTGATATTGGATCAGGGTTATTGGAAGGATACAGGATTAACACCAAAGGACGAAGAAACTTTACTACATGACTTGCAAAAGATTAAAGAAATGGGCTTCAATGGAGTCAGAAAACACCAGAAGATAGAGGATGAGAGATTCCTTTACTTATGCGATACTATGGGTATATTGGTATGGAGTGAATTCCCATCAAATTATCGCTTCAATCAAGAAAGCATTATGGCTTTTACTAAAGAATGGATGGAGGCAGTAAAGCAAAATTATAATCATCCCTCTATCATTGCCTGGACGCCTTTCAACGAATCATGGGGAGTATTTGAAATTGAAAAAGAAAAAGCGGAACAGTATTTGACAGAAGGAATATACTATTTGACAAAATCTTTGGATCCATATAGGCCTGTAATCTCTAATGATGGTTGGGAGCACAGCAAAACGGATTTGTTGACACTTCATGACTATACGGAAAGAGGTGAAGATTTCTTCAATCGATACAGTACTTTTATGGAGCAAATGAAGACTACGGAAGAATATCATTGTGGATTTAAATCAGCATTTTCCAATGGATATCAATATGATAAGCAACCAATATTGCTCACTGAGTATGGTGGAATAGCTTTTTCCACAAAGGAGAAAGAACAGTGGGGATATGGCAATACTGTAGAAACAGAAGAAGCATTTTTAGAAAGATATGAATCCATAACAAAGGCCATAATAGAACTTCCGTTCTTCCAAGGTTTTTGCTATACACAGTTAACGGATGTGGAGCAGGAAGTAAATGGACTGTTGGATGAAAATCATGAATATAAAGTGTCCCCTGAGGCGATTAGAAAAATTAATCTTACCAGGCCATCTGACGGAAGGTTAATTCATTTATTTCGACTAAGATATAAGAATGTTGAGGCTAAAAAAGCACATTTACCAAGAGGTAAGTGTGCTATTTTTCAATATGTCATGCAAAAGTATTTATTGATTCAAAAATCTCCGGCTCTTCCGTTGCTATATAAGCTTCCAAGCTGTTCTTATCCACTAGGGAGGGGAGCGGCTCCTTCTCTTGTGACACTTAGTGCTGCTGCGTACTTGCAATACGGATAGCCTGCTCCATAGGAAAGTCAGAAGAATATAAGAGCTAGGGCACTGATAAAGGCATCGGCTGCTCCAGTGGTATCGATTGCTTTAACTTCCTTTGGCGGGATACAGCCCTAATATGCCTTTTTCCTTTTTGCGAAAAAGTCCTTGTTTTCCCAGGGTTATAATCACCATATTTGCCCTTTTTAGAAAGTAATCGGCACACTGTTCTAAGAGGGCTTTATCGCAAGCTTCTTTTAGCCTGCATCTTTCTGTAGCTTTTTGGAAAGCTGGGATTCTTCCGTAGATAAAAGAATCTGTGCTTCCTCTAAATTGGGGAGGAAGATATCTGTTAAGGCAAGGATTTCCGAGTCTATTTGCCTTATGGAGGAAGGCTTCAATAGGACAGGGAGCTTGTAGCTTTTTGCTCAAACGACAAGCGGTCAAGATCGTATCCTGCGGAACTTCAGTATTTAGAAGACATAGATGACTGTCTTTGAAGATGGGAAGTGCCTCTTCAACATGTTTCTTACGACACACTCATTGGCCCCGGAAAGGATGGAGACGATGGAATCTCCGCTGTTGTTTAAGAAAATATATCCCTTGCCGGTTGAATTCTCCGTGGATACGCTTCAAATAGGCGGTATTGACTCCCTCGCTTGCTTTGCACTTTCGTAAATGGTATCTGCTTCCAAATCATCTCCCGACAAGCCCTATAATGCTGGCGTGATGTCCCTAGTTTGCTCACTCCCGATGGCTTGGTTCATCCCTTTTCCGCCTAAATAGTTGGAAGAACGACTGGTCTTGGCTGCCATTCCCGGGCTGGGAAAGTTCTCGGAAAAATAGATAGGAATCAATATTTACACTTCCCAAACACAAGAACTTTTTCTCTTTAGTCATAGCGGGGCGGAAATAGATTTAGTGTGGTTTAAAATGATAGTCCGGCTGAAAATGCTTTCGCTCCTGTTCTGTATTTTCAGAATGCTCAAGATGCTTGATCAGGCAGGAACCAAGATATTCTCCAAATTCTTCAAAGGGGATTAGTAGGGCTGAGATTTCGGAGAAGTTATTAATATTGCTTTTGGTGTTTACATAAGGTAAGCAAGGAAAAGTCATTGGGAATATGCAAATGACGGCTTAGTAATCTTTGATAGATTTGAAAGCTACTTTGGAAGTGCAGAGTTAGTACAGCACTAATACTCCCGCAGGAAATATGGCGGTAAAATTTTTCATTATCTTTACTGAAAATGAATTCTTCCGTAAAAAGGAATGGCATTTTGATACAGACAGCTTTTGAAACCTTCAATAAATTCATTTTCGAATAGGACTTTCCTTTTTCTGCCACAAGGGCGATTTTTGGAATGTCCTGCTTGAACCAGATTTTGGGTCAAGAATTCCGCCATACTTTTATAGGAAATGGTAGGCAGAAAATCCGGACCGGGAATATCTTCTTCTGTACTGAAAAAGAAAATAGGGCTTTTTACTCTGCTTCAGCTGTGCATAGACTTCGGAAGATGGCTTGGAACTGATAGGATTAAACAGAATGCCGTCAACATTGCTGGAAGCAAAGCAATGATAGGTTTTTAATTCTTGCGTTTTTGTTTAAATGGCTTTCCAGCACTGTTATGCCATAACCGTAGGAGCGAGGCAACATTCATTAAACCTTTCAGGAGTCTGCTCATCGGGAATACAGTCTCGAAAGATAACTCCCGAAAATACTGGTTTTCGGGATATTGTGTTCGCACAAAAGAGTAAGGTTTGTAATTATGAATTTTTGCAAGGGAAAGGACATGCTCTCCTTGTTTGGGGGCTGATATTTGCGTCTTTATGATTCAAAATTTTGGAAACGGTAGATACAGACACACCGGCTAATTGAGCAAATTCTTTAATGGTCATACTTTTTTCTCCTACTGTCAAACACTTTGTGCTTATCATATAATAAACTTAAGGAATTTAGAACCTTTGATTTTGTTTTTCAGGGGTGGAGTCTCAATATCTTGAAACTTATTATAATTGTAGAAACAGACAAAAATAAGAGCGAATTGGAAGAAAGCAAAAAGAATCTTTAAACGTGGAAAACAAGAAGTGCAAGTATGTGCAAATCGTATATAAATAAGAGAAAAAAATTAGTTAAAATCAGATAAAATTATTGGCAGAAAACATATTGATATTGACACAATTATACTGCGATTGATATATCTTATGAATAAGAAAATAAGTATAGGAAAATAGTTTCCTATACAAATATTCTAGACTGTGATAAAAAGTGTATATTTTATGAAGGAGGAAAAAGAGAATGAAAAATGTCTGAGTATGATTCTGGCAAGCTTGTTAAGCTGTTCCCTTATTGCTGGGATGTGGAAAGTCTGCAAAATGAGGTGGCAGAGTCCAATGCGAACAAGACCGAGGCTGCACAGGCTGATTCTAAGGCGGAAAAAGTCTTCTGATAAGTCTGAGTCCAAAGAGAAAAAGGGGTTCGTGTTTGTATTGTTTACACAGGGTAACTTAGGAGATAAGTCCTATAATGACTCTTGCAATGCAGGGTGCAAAAGAAGGCAGTTGAGGATTTCGGTATTGACTTAAAGTCTCTTTGAAGGAACTACGGCACAGGAGTGGGAAGCGAATTTAGTAGCTGCCTGCGAAGAAGGTTACGATCTGATCATCGGTGCTTCTTCCAATATCGCTGATTACATTACAGAGCATGCTCCTAACTATCCGGATGTTAAGTTTGCGGTAATTGATACAACCGTTGATCTGGACAACGTAGAATCCATCAGCTTTGCTCAGAATCAGGGTCCTTTCCTTGCCGGAGCTGCAGCAGCTATGTTTACACAGAAAAGACTGATATTCCCAATGTAAATGATGCGCATGTAATCGGATGGGTTGGCGGAATGGATATTCCTGTACTTCATGACTTCTACACAGGATATGAGCAGGGCGCAAAGTACATCGATCCGGATGTTACTATTTTGCAGGCTTTTGCAGGTTCCTGGACAGATCCTTTAAAGGGAAAAGAATTAACTCTTGCACAGTATGAGCAGGGTGCTGATATTGTTATGAATGTGGCTTCCGGTACAGGGAACAGGAATTTTGGAAGCGGCAAAGGAAGCGGATAAATATGCTATCGGCGTAGACTTAAACCAGGATGCTGACCAGCCCGGACATGTGGTAACTTCCATGGTGAAGAGAGTAGATAATGCGTGCTATCTTGTTATTCAGTCTGTTGTTGAGGGGAACATTTAAGGGCGGTTCCACCCAGTATCTGTCTTTGGCAGAGGGCGGTGTAAGCTTAACCGATTTCGCAGAGATCAAGAAGTCTTTGGGAGAGAAGTTCCCACAGGATATTGTAGACAAGTGCGAAGAACTGTCCAAGAAGATTATCTCCGGTGAGATTGTAGTGGAAAATTATGAAGGTTTCGGTCCGAAAGCATAAAGCCTGAAACTTTGTGTCGGGCATGGGACTCTTTAGGGCTCCCATGCCCTTTCTTTATCAGTTAAATGAGGGAGAGTAATGAGTGAATTTGTTGTAGAAATGAAAAACATCGTAAAATCCTTTGGAGAAGTGCATGCCGTAAAAGATGGACAATTCAACCTGATTAAGGGAGAAATTCATTCATTAATCGGAGAAAACGGAGCAGGAAAGTCTACTATGATGAAACTGCTTTACGGTATGTACCCCATAGATTCCGGTGAGATTATTGTTAAGGGACAGCCCATGGGCAAGTTAGATCCCAAGTTGGCCATTCAACATGGGATTGGAATGGTTCATCAGGAATTTATGCTCGTCAATGATTTGACTGTGTTGGAAAATGTTATTTTAGGTTTTGAGCCTAAAAAGGGACTACAGATTGACTTCGATAAGGCGAGAAAAGAGATTCAACACTTTATTGACCAATACAACATGGAGATTCAGCTGGATAAAAAGGTTAGCCAGATTTCCGTGGGCGAAGCTGGCGTGTAGAAATCATCAAAACCCTGATGAGAGGGGCGGATATTATCATATTGGATGAGCCTACTGCTGTTTTGACTCCTCAAGAAACCAAAAAGCTTTTTGAGATATTAAATAATTTTAAAGAAAGAGCAAAAATCTCTGGTGTTTATTTCTCATAAGCTAAACGAAGTTATGGAAATTTTCGGATCGTATTTCTGTTATGCGGCAGGGGTTGCATATGGGAATTGTGTCTAAAGAAGAAACTTCTCACTGGATTTAACCAAGAAAATGATTGGTCGAGAAGTGTTCTTGCATATTGATAAGACTTATGAAAAAGCAGGAAAGAGAATTTTGGATGTACAAGATGTTTGGATTCCCAAGCCAAAAAGGAAAGCTCAAAAATTCGAGGCCTGTCCTTACATGTGAATGAGGGAGAAATTGTGGGTGTTGCCGGTATAGACGGAAACGGCCAGTCAGAACTGATTGAAGCAATTACCGGTCTACGTCCTGTGGAGAAGGGGCATATCTTCCTGGACGGAAAGGAAATCACTAACCTTTCTCCAAAAAGTACGAGAAGTGGGATTGGCACATATTCCGGAGGATAGAAATACCAGGGGACTGAATAGAACCATGAGTATTGAAGAAAATCTAGTTGCGGTGGAAGTGGACAAAGCACCCTTCAGCAGGGGGATGGTCATGAATACGGCTGCTATGGATCGGCATTCTGAAGAAATGGTGAAGCGCTTTGATATTCGCCCCACAGACTATAAGCTACCCAATCTTCTCTTTCAGGAGGAAATGCACAGAAGGTGGTAGTAGCAAGAGAAGTTTCCATGAATAAGAAGCTACTGGTGGCGGCTCAGCCTACAAGAGGAGTGGATATCGGTGCCATAGAGTCTATTCAAAAGACTTTGGAGGAGGCGAAGAAGAACGGTGCAGGAGTATTGCTGGTTTCTACGGAGTTGGAAGAAATCACATCCCTTTCCGATCGCATCATTGTTATTCACGAAGGAACGATTACCGGAGAGCTTAGTGCCGGAGAAGCCAATGAAAACAACCTGGGACTTCTGATGATGGGAGGTACGGTGGACCATCAGGTAAAAAGAAGATATGACAAAGCAAACAGCCTAAAGTTGATGTAGAAGACCATCAGGCAAAAGAAGGCGTGACGGAACATCAGTTACAGGAAGGAGGAAAGGGAGATGAATAAGTCTTTGAACAGCTTTTTGAAAATATTGTTTACCTTTTTTCCTGGCGATTTTTGGTGGGCTGCTATTTTATTCTGGCCATTGGGGAAAATCCTATTGATGCTTATCTGGCATTGTTAAAAGGCGCTTTGGGAACAAAACTGGGAAGAGGAAATGTCATTGCGGGCTTTACTCCTTTACTGCTTACTGCAACAGCTTTTGCAGTGGCAGCTAAGGCTGGTGCGTTTAATGTCGGAGTAGAGGGAGAAGTGATTTTAGGAGGCATTACTGCTGCTTATATCGGTATCAATTGGGGATTTTTATCTGTACCTCTTTTATATCTTGCCTGCTTTACCGGGGCCATTGTGGTAGCCATGCTATGGGGCTTGATTCCGGCGATTTTAAAGGCTTATTTTAATGTATCGGAAGTCTGTGTAACGATTTTGATGAATACGGTGGCGCTGTATATTGGTTCATATCTGGTTAGCGGACCCATGAGCGCAGGAGTGGCTACTCCTCAGTCCAAGCCTGTGCTGGTAACGATTCCGAAAATCATGAAGCCTTCTTCGGCAAATATGGGGGTTTTTATTGCTATCCTTGTGGTATTGGCAGTCATTTGGATGACTTATAAGACAAAGTGGGGATATAAGATTAGAACTGTGGGAACCAATCCTGCCCATGCGGATTATGCCGGTATTAATTCTAAAAAAGTCTTTATCGGTGCGATGTTACTTTCTGCAGCCCTTGGTGGAGTTGCAGGATGCATAGAAGTTCTTGGTGTACATGGATACTATCTGGACGGTTTTGCAAGGGATTTAGGAACGAATGGTATGTTGGCGGCATTAATCGTTAAGTCAAACATGCTCTTTACTCCGTTTGTGGCTTTTTTCTTGGCGGTACTAAAGGCAGGGGCTATGGCTATGCAGCAGGCTACCAGCGTACCGAAATCTATTGTAGATACTATCTCTGCAGTGTTTATTATTATCGCAACCATGGATTTTGTCATTAGTCTTCGGCAGCGGAGAAAGCTGGAAAAGGAATTAAAAACAGAGATAGCTTCGAATCAGAAAAAGAAAGGAGGGGATAAATAATGTCAGAGAATTTAGGAAAAATCTTTAATCTATCACTGATTTATGCAACCTTCCGTGCATCTACTCCCATTATCTATGCGGCTTTATGTGCAGCGATAACGCAGCAGGCAAATATTTTAAATATCGGTACTGAGGGAATTATGCTGGTGGGAGCATTTACGGCGGTGGCTGTGAGCTATTTTACCGGTAGCTGGATGCTGGGAATTCTGGCGGCTATGCTTGGTGGAGCTCTCATTGCCATGATTATGGCTGTCAGTCATATTAAGTACAATTCTGAAATTTGTGCCATCGGTATGGGCATAAATCTTTTGGCTATTGCATTAACCAAGTTTATGCTTCAGGTGTTTTTCCATACCAGCGGAAGCTTTTCCAACCCTCAATCGTTCCTATTCCCCAAATTGCATATGACATTTTTGGAAAATGTTCCGGTCTTAAACAGTTTGTTTTAATGACTGGCGCTTTACGGAATGGTTTGTGATTATCTTTATAATTCTTTACAGTTTATCTTTCTATAAGACGGTATGGGGGATTACGCCTCCGTGCAGTAGGACAATTTCCTATGGCTGCTGAAACTGCGGGAATTCAAGCGAATGCAGTTAAATATCAAGCTATGTTGATATCCGGTTTAATCGGTGGATTGGCGGGAGCCCATTTTATCTTTGGGCTATAGTACACAGTTTGTGGAAAATATGACCAACAGCCGTGGCTTTTATGGGGTTGCGGCAATGTACTTTCGGCGGTGCAAATCCGGTGCTGACAGCGATGGGATGCTTGCTTTTCGGATTTTCCGATTCTGTAGGAGCCAGATTACAGGCCTACGGTATTCCTGCTCAGTTTATTTTGATGATGCCCTATATTGTGACCATTGTAGTACTGGCTATCTCCATGGCGGTAAAGATTCAGGCTACCAAGAAGAAGCAGTCTTCGTTAATTATGAATTAGGAAGTGTTATTTGGAAATTGAGCTTTAGGGCTTAGAAAATGAAAGGAATGTTAAAAGAATGAGTAAAAGAAAAATTATATCTAGATTGTGATCCGGGACATGATGATGCGGTGGCGATAATTCTTGCGGCAAAGAATCCTAATTTGGAACTTTTTGGGGATTACTGTTGTTGCAGGAAACCAGACTTTGGAAAATACCCAGAGAAATGCTTTTACGTCTAGTACAGCATTTGAGATCTGAATATTCCGGTTTATGCAGGTTGTGGTCAACCCTATGGTGAGAGATAAGGTGATTGCCGGAGACATCCACGGGGAAACCGGTTTAGATGGTCCTGTATTCGAGGAATTAAATCGGGAAATTGAGGCGGATCATGCCGTTAACTACATCATTAAGACTTTGATGAATTCTCCGGAAAAATCACTATGGTTACCACCGGCCCCTATGACGAATTTAGGGTATGGCTCTTCGTATGGAGCCGAAAATTGTGGATAAGATTCAAGAAATTGTTTTTATGGGTGGTTCCTACGCCAATGGAAATGTAACTCCTGCTGCGGAGTTTAATATATTGGCGGATGCGGAAGCGGCTCATGTTTGCATTTCTCCGGACTTCCTATCACCATGGTGGGACTGGATGTAACCAGAAAGGCTCTTTGTTATCCGGAAATTGTGAGCGGATGCGTAAGGTTGGCAACAAGGCTTCTGGACTTATTTACGGATCTAATGGCATTTTTCTGTAAAACGCAAAAAGAGGTATATGGTTGGGAGGGTGGCCCTTTGCACGATCCCATTACCATTGCTTACCTGATTGACCCTACGGTTCTGATTACAAAGCCCATGAATGTGACAGTGGACACATCCAGTTCTCAGTCCTATGGCAGAACCAACTGTGATTTCTTTGGCTATATGAAGAAGGAGCCAAATGTCAATGTAGGTATTGATATTGATGTGGAAAAGTTTTGGGACATTGTAGAAGATGGCTTAAAACTATACGACTAATGTGGAAAAGATAGTCGGCAATGGGTATCTCCGGGAGGAATACAGTGGAAGCTTTTAAAAAGGGTTTTAGAAAAACAAACAGAAATATATTGATCGCCTATCGGAGCTCGTGGCGATAGATACTCATGATTTGGGGCATGGGATTGATGGCGGCCTGGAAAAACAAGGACAGGATTATATGGCGGAGCTCTTTAGGAAGATGGGAGCGGAAGTCACTTTGGATTCCATGAAGGAAGAGGATATTGAAAAATGCTTCTCCCTTTATCAAGAGGGAAACCTGGGGCATCAGCAGACCGATCGATATAATGTTTACGCTCAATTTTAACGGAGAAAAGCCCGGTAAAACCCTGATGTTTAACGGCCATATAGATGTAATGCCCTGCGGATGAAGTGGAGGAATGGACCACGCCTCCCTTTAGCCCTACGATCAGGGACGGAAAGCTTTACGGAAGAGGTACTGCAGATATGAAGGGGGGGCTGATGGCTGCAACTATGGCGGTAAAGCTTTTGCAGGATGCAGGAGTTCCCTTCTCCGGTTCTGTGAAAATCACTTCAGTCTGTGATGAAGAAGGCGGCGGAAACGGCTCATGCAGGGCGATTATGAGTGGGCAGAGGGCGGATGGCGTTGTGGTCTGTGAGGGCACCAGCGATGAGCTAATTTTGGCGCATATGGGTTTTTGTCTTTTCAGGGTGAAATTTTCCGGGAAAGCATGTCATTCCGGTGCCAAGAAGAATGGTGTCAGCGCCATAGAAAAAGCAATCAAAGTTATTCAGGCTTTTAAATGAGGAAGGAGCATGAGTGGCTTTTTACCCTACAAACATCCTCTATTACCGGCTCCAAACTTAAACGTAGGTCTTATCCATGGAGGAACTGCCGGTTCCACTGTGGCGGAGGATTGTATGTTTGAGGTTTGTGTACATTATCTTCCCAATCAGATGAGTCATAATCAGGTGGTAAAAAGAATTCCAAGAAGTAGTGGAAAGAGTGGCTAAATCGGATGCCTGGTTGGAAGAGCATTTACCGGAAGTGCAGATTACCCAATTTGGCGGCGGTTTTGAGATGGAGGACATTCCCTTTGTAGACAGCTTTAAGCGAGCTTATTTCGAGGCTAGAGGAAAGGCTGTTAAGGTTGTAGGATCTCCTGCAGGTTGTGATTCTCGTTTATGGAGAAATATTGCCGACTGTCCAACCATACAGTTTTGGACCGGAAATCTTGCCCAGTGTCATGCTGTGGATGAATAGGCTGATTTAGAGGCTTACTTGCAGTCTATCTTGATTTATGCGGAGCTTATTTTGGACTTTTGTCAGGCTTAATACAGTGCTTAATATCTATTAAACAGGGATATTATTCAAAGGAATGTGAAAGTTTTAAGAACAAATAGTGAATGAAAAGGAGAGTAAGAACATGGCGAAAAAGTTTTATTGGCAGGGGAATCTGGATGAGCTATACCACTCATGTGAAAGGTTTTGACAGCTTTTATACTTTCCGTTTACGAGACAGGAGAAAAGTATATTAAGAGAGCTTTTGAAGAGGGGGGATATGAGTTTACATTTCTTCCAAATCATTTGGCAACAGAAGAATTTCCTTTCAGCTTGGAAGAATTAAAGCAGTATGATTTGATTATTTTATCGGATATCGGAGCCAATACCCTGCTTTTGCCCGGAGCAACCTTTACCCGCAGTGAAATCATGCCAAACCGTTGTAACTTACTTCGAGACTATGTCTTGGATGGAGGCGCTCTCTTGATGGTAGGAGGATATTTGACCTTCTCCGGTGTGGATGCTAAGGGAAAGTGGCAGGACACTGCTGTGCAGGAGGTTTTACCGGTACAGGTACTTGCTACAGATGATCGTATGGAGCATTGTGAAGGAGTTCGTCCTGTTTCTGTGAAGGAACATGCTATCTTTGAGGGATTAGAAAAGACCTGGCCAAGAGTTTTGGGCTACAACAAGACCATCTTAAAGCCGGAAGCAGAACTTTTGGCAACGGTATGTGATGACCCCTTTATCGCTTTGGGAGAATATGGTAAGGGAAGATCCGCTGTGTTTACCACGGACTGTGCTCCCCACTGGGCACCACCTGAATTCTGTGAGTGGAAGGATTACAACCGCTTGTTCCAAAATCTTGCACGTTGGCTGACAAAGGAAGCATAACGGGAGAAGCTATGAAGGTTTTAAATTTTGGTTCTTTAAACATAGACTATGTTTACAGTCTGGACCATTTTGTTCAAAAAGGAGAAACGATTTCCTCTGATGCCTTAAACATTTTCCCGGGAGGCAAAGGCTTAAATCAGTCTCTGGCTTTGGGAAGAGCCGGTGTTGCTACTATTCATGCCGGAGCTGTAGGAAAGGACGGAGAATTTCTTCTAAAGCTGCTTTCAGGAATCAGGCGTGAACATAGACTATGTGCAGTCTTTGGATAGCGTACAAACAGGAACGGCGATTATTCAAAAGGATAAAGAGGGGGAAAATTGTATTATTCTCTATAGCGGTGCAAATCATAAAATCAGCAAGGAGCAGGTGGAGGATACTATTCGCCAATTTTTGCCGAAGGAGATTTTTCTTCTATTGCAAAATGAAATCAATGAGATAGACAGTATTATGAAACTGGCTCATGAAAGAGGAATGAAGATTGTGCTGAATCCTTCTCCTATGAATGAAGCAATCTTAGCTTTACCTTTGGAATATGTGGATTATTTTCTGAATGAAGTGGAGGCAGCGCAGATCTTAGGACAGGATAGCGCCGAACGGGATAGCGAAGAAATGATTAGAGCCTTACATCTTCAGTATCCTACAGCGAAAAATCGTTTTAACCCTTGGTGGGGAAGGAGCTCTCTACTTTGACGGGGAAAGCCTTTACCGCCAAAGATCCTATAAAACGGAGATTGTGGATACCACTGCTGCGGAGATACCTTTACCGGATACTTTATTGCAGGCATTTTAAATGGAGAAACGGTTCCAAAAGCCATGGATTTGGCAGCCAGAGCTGCAGGAATTGCCATTTCCCGATTTGGTGCGGCTCCATCCATTCCCTTGAAGGAAGAAGTATTATCTTTTTTCCTTTAGTTAAAAGAAAAAAATAGTGATCATAAAACCGTACGCAAGTGCGGTTTTTGTGTGATAGGAGTTTTTGGAGGAGGTTTTATATGGCTTTGCTTTGAGGATAAAGCCTTCTATTTAGTTCTGTGAAGAAAGTTTTGTGGATGGAGGGATTTTTCTACAAAACCGGTAGTTTATTTTAATCTAAATTTACAAATCTGTTTATTTTTCGTGTGGATTTTATTGACAGTTCTGTTAGATATGTTTATATTCTCATTAAAATAAACATAAAAGAACACATATTAACATACGCTAAGATGTATGAATGTATATCCGTTATGGGAGATTTATACGAATACCCATGTGCACTTATCAAGATAAAAGGAACACATAGGAACATCCATTAAGAACTATCAACAAGCGGAGGAGAAGAATGCCAAAGTGTATTGTCATCGCGGATGATTTAACCGGAGCAAATGCCACGGGAGTTTTACTGAAAAAGATGAATTACAGCGCCTATACGGTTTTTGAATGCTGAGCGTTTAGAGCTGTCTATGCTGGAGCAGTGTGACTGCGTTTTATATCCTACGGACAGTAGAGGGATTGATCAGGATCTGGCGTATAGAAGAGTTTCCAATGTTTGTAATCTATTGAAGAACGAAGATACCAAGGTTTACGGCAAAACGAATTGACAGTACTTTGCGAGGAAACCTGGGGGCGGAAGTGGATGCCATGCTGGAATCCCTTTGGAGAAGATTATGTGGCTATTGTGGTGGCTTGCTTCCCCACATCCTCCCGTATTGTTCTCGGAGGCTATATGTTGGTGGAGGGGCTTCCGCTTCATAAGACGGACATTGCCATTGATCCGAAAACGCCGGTGAATAATCCTGAGGTGGCTGAGCTGTTCCGAAAGCAGAGCAAATACCCCATTGCCTCTATTTTGATGAAGGATTTACTGCACGGAAAGCATTATCTTGCGGATTGCATGAAGAAGCTGGCGGAGGAGGGAAACCGCATTATTGTGGTGGACTGTGTAAGCCAGGAAGACATTGATTTAATTGCGGATGCAGTGGAGACCTCTAAGCTAAAGGTCTTGGCGGTGGATCCCGGTGTGTTTACCGCAAGTCTTGTGAGAAAGAGAATTCCTCCCACAGAAAAGAAGGAGAAAAACAAGGTTTTGGCTGTGGTAGGCAGCGTAAATCCGCATACCAGATTGCAGCTGGAAGAGCTGTGGCTTTCCCAAAGATGCAAGAACGTTTTTGTGGAAACCAAGGCGCTTTTGGAAGGGGAAGAGCAGTGGGAGCAGGAGGTTCAAAGAGTGGTGGATGCCATTCTGAAGGATGTGGATAAGGATAGAGTCTTCACGGTGACGGGAGACGGCATCTATCCGGAAAATCGTGTGGATCTTGGAAAGCTTGCGGAAAGCAGAGCCTGCCAAATCGAAGAAATCAGCAATAAGATGAATCTGGCCTTTTGCGGAAATTGCCCATCGAATCTGTGAGCAGGGAAAAGAGCTTTTAAGGGAATATACAGCAGTGGTGGAGATGTGACAGTTTCTATTTGCAAACGCTTCCAAACCGCCGGCCTTAGCTTAGAGGAAGAAGTTTTACCCTTGGCGGCTCACGGGGAAATGCTTCTGGGGGATTTCCCGGGAATGCACATGGTAACAAAGGCGGCAGCCAGGGAGGAAGAGATGCCATTATTCGTTGCATTTTCCTTCCTGAAGGAAAAAGCTCTTTGTATAAAATGTCAGATCTAATGGATTTTACAAAACAAGATTTGCCGGTTTCAAAAGTGAAAATGATGAAATAGAAGGAGGATAAAATGAAGAAAGCAGTAATTGCAGTACCTATGGGGGATCCTGCAGGAATCGGTCCGGAGATTGTGGTTAAGGCCGTATCAAAAAAAGGAAATCCAGGACATTGCAAAAGGTAGTGGTTATCGGAGATGGAAAGATTTTGGAAAAGGCAGTGGAAATCTGTAAAGTTCCCATTCGTTTGCAGAAAATTGAAAAAATAGAGGAATTGGGAGAGGAGAAGGACAGCCCTTTACTATATGCAGGAGGGCGAAATTTCCATGGCGGACTTTGCCTATGGAAAGGTCAGCGCGATGTGCGGAAAAGGCTGCATTTTTCCTATATTAAGAAATCTATCGAGCTGGCCAATGAAAGACTGGTGGATGCGGTGGCTACCACCCCCATCAACAAGGAATCCTTAAAGGCGGCAGAGGTGCCCTTTATCGGTCACACGGAGATTTTCGGATCATTAACCAATACGGAAGATCCTTTGACCATGTTTGAGTGTAACGGCATGAGAGTATTCTTCTTAACCAGACACGTTTCCCTTCGGAAAATGCTGGATATGATTACCAAGGAGCGTATTAAGGACTATGTGAAGCGTTGTCTGGAAGCTTTTGAAAAAGCTGGGGGTTACAGATGGAAAAATGGCTATTGCCGGCCTGAATCCTCACTGCGGAGAGCATGGATTGTTCGGAGATGAGGAAGTAAGAGAGATTATGCCTGCGGTGGAAGAGTTGCAGAAGGAGGGCTATCCGGTGGTGGGACCTATCGGAGCGGATTCCGTTTTCCATCAGGCAGCACAGGGAAGATACAACTCCGTACTGTCTCTCTACCATGACCAGGGGCATATCGCCACCAAGACCTTGGACTTTTGATAGAACTATCGCTATTACCAACGGTATGCCGATTTTAAGAACTTCTGTGGATCATGGAACTGCATTTGACATTGCCGGAACCGGCATTGCAGACAGCATCAGTATGGAAGAAGCGATTCGTCTTGCGGCAAAGTATGCGGAGGCTTTTAAGCACTAATTTTTTAATGTCTTGAAGTGTTTCGTTTAAAGGGGCATTGAAGGACTAAGTGTTAATTTAACAACGAAGGGGAAAAGTAAAGTCTTTTTCTGAAGAGGAGGAAAGTATGGTTAACGGTTTACATGGAGAGCAAATGCTCCTGGGCTTGGCAATCGGTATTGTGTTACTGATTTTCATGGTATTAAAGACAAAGATTCAGGCCTTTTTGGCTCTGATTATCACTACCGTAGTGATTGGTGTAATTGGTGGAATGCCTTTTGAACACCATCACCTTGGAAAAATGGAACGAAGTTCGGTATTTTTGCAGTCCATTACCAGCGGTTTGGAAACACTCTGTCCAGTATCGGTATCATCATCGGCTTCGGTGTAATGCTGGGCGCAATTTTTGAGGAAACAGGAGCAGCGAAGCGAATGGCTCTTTGCTTCTTAAAGGTCTTTGGAAAAGAATAAGGAAGAGGAGGCTTTGGCTTTTACCGGTTTCCTGGTTTCTATTCCTATCTTCTGTGATTCCGGCTTTTATTATCCTGTCCCCTATCGCAAAGGCAATTTCAAGGTTACAAGAAATCTCTGATTTCTTTGGGTGTAGCTCTTGCAGCAGGTCTTGTAATTACCCATACCATGGTTCCTCCTACACCGGGACCCTTGGGCGTTTGCGGAATTTTCGGTGTGGATGTAGGGACAGTTTATCTTATTGGGTTTGGTTCTCTCCATTCCCCATGACCATTGTGGCGAGTTCTCTATGCCAGAAAGTATATTGCTAGAAGTTAAACTGGGTTATTAATGAAAATGATGAGCTTGTGGAGGCACAGGCGGGTAGCGTAGAATCCGGAAAATCCATTGAATTGGGATCAGAGAATCTTCCTTCTACATTTTTCTTCCTTCCTCCCCATTGTTTTACCGGTCATCTTGATTTTAATGAATACCGTATTTACAGCAATGAAGCTGACTGACGGATTTTTCCATATCCTGATTTTTCCTGGGACAGCCTATCGTTGCAGTTGGAATCGGATTATTAAGCAGCTATTTTCATTCTTGGTAAAAATATGAGCCGTAAGGATATCCTTTCTTCGATGGAGAAGGGAATGATGTCTGCAGGAATCATTATGCTGGTAACCGGTGGCGGTGGAGCTTTAGGACAAATCATCAAGGATTCCGGACTGGGAACCTATATGGCGGAGGGAATTACCGCGATGAACGTACCTATTATCCTGCTTCCTATCGTTATTTCCACTGTAATGCGTTTTATCCAGGGATCCGGAACAGTAGCCATGACTACTGCGGCAAGTATTTCCGCACCGATTATCCCTGGCTACCGGAGCTAATCCTGTGGTTTCCGCTTTGGCTTGTTGCGTAGGCTCCTGCTTCTTCAGTTATTTCAATGATAGCTACTTCTGGGTAGTAAACAGAACTCTTGGCGTAAGTGAGGCAAAGGATCAGATTCGTGTTTGGTCCATTACCACAACCATTATCTGGGCAGTAGGATGTTTGGAAGTAATTATCCTAGCTTTATTATGCACTAATTTTCCGAGGATAAATGTTTGAGGATAAATGGCTTGGTTTTCTTTCAGGGAAGCTAAGCCATTTTTTATAAATATGCTAAGATGTTTTCGGAGAAAAGGACCGGAATGAGCTAGGGGAGAAATCATGAAAAAAAGAAAAGGTGTTATCAGGAGAACGGCAGCAAAGCATCTTTATCCATTTTGGAGAAGGATGGTTCCGTTTCCGTAGATGAACTGGCTAAGCAATTTTCTGTCAGCGGAATGACCATTCGGAGAGATTTAAAATATCTGGAAGAAAAGAACCGGATAGAGCGTTTTCATGGGGGAGCCATTCTGCGGGATGAGGTGCTGTATCAGGAAAAGGAAGTGCAGAATATTGAGGCAAAAAGCGTATTGCCCAAAAAGGCTTTGGAACTCATTAAAGATGCCAAAGTGATTTTCTTGGATGCAGGAACCACCAATAGGGAACTGGCTCTATTATTAAAAGGAACGATGAGGGTTTGTCTGTGGTCACCACGGACTTGATGGTTGCCGGCGTTTTACAAAGCGGAAAGGGACGTCTCTTTTTCTGTGGAGGAGAAATCCAGAAAAGTACCGGCTCTCGCTTTGGGAAGCTATACAGTGAATCAATTGAAGGACTATTCTTTTTGATATTGCCTTCTTAGGGGCTTCTTCCATTAATGAAAGCTGGAGCTGAGTACGCCTACATTGGAAAAAGTGGCTTTGAAAAAGGCTATTTTGCAGCAGGCAAAGCAGGCTGTTTTGTTGGCAGATGCCAGTAAGTTTGAGAAGCAGGCGATGATGAAGATATGCTCCATTCAGGAATTTGATATTCTGGTAACGGATAAGACATTTTCGGAGAAAGAGGAAGTGGAAAAGCTGGGCGTAAGAGTGGAGGGAGTAAATTAATAAAAGCAAAAAGAATAGTTATTATTCAAGAATATTTTTCTATCATGATTTCCATAAAAATATTTTACCGAAATTAACCTATCTTTTTGTGTAGCTTATATAAACTTGATATTCGTTATCTTTTTCCATGTTGACAATGAATGGTTTGGCATGTATTCTGTCCTCAGAAAATGAAAAGGTTTTCACAAACCGGCAGGATTCAATTTTTATAATATGAATTAGCCCCTGTCTTTTTCAAAAAGAAAGATGATTGTAGAATAAAGGAATCCATATAAGTATACTTCTACCTAATATGATGGCTATTATATAGTGCAGGAAAGAATATAAAATGCACGTGTTGGTAAGTAAGGCATAGAATGGATGGTTTTTATCCTAGAGGATATTTTTGAAAAGATATGTAAAGGTTTTCACATTTATGGATAATAAGGAGGAAGCAATGAAAAAGAAGTTTAGTTTCAAGTGTGTTAGCAATCACTTTACTGGCCGCAAAGTATTTCTGCCTGTGGTTCATCCGGGAACACTGCAAAAACCGATGCAGCAAAAGAAGGTGAATCAGCATCCGGAAAACAGGAGGAAGGTAGTGAGGCACAGGCTACAGGCCAGGTGATGCTTCCACTGCTGCAGTGGTAATTTGGAGCCCTGCGGACGAGAAGGGAATTGAAGATTGTGGGCAGAAAAATCGCTGCATGGAATAAAGATCATCCGGATAAGCAGATTGCCAGACAGGCCATTGACCGTGCGGATTCTTACGCCTATGAGAATAAGATTACTACCGCAACTACTTCCGGGAGATCTTCCTGATATTTTTGTTTGTAGACGGACCGACAATTTCTTATTATGCAGCCAATGGCACTATAGTTCCTATTGATGATGTATATACAGAGGAAGACAAGAAGGACTTCATGCCATCTTCTATTCAACAAAATACTTATGATGGGAAATTATATGGTATTGGACCAACAGAGTCTTCTGTAGCATTGTATTACAATAAAGACTACTTAGATGCAGCAGGTATTGAATATCCTTCAGACACAGATATTTCTAAGGCATGGACTTGGGATACTTTCTATGAGAATGCTAAGAAATTGACAACAAAAGATTATGTAGGAACAAATATCATCATGGATAAAGGCGAAGGATTAATTTATGCTTTAGAGCCCTTTTTCTATGAAAATAAAGCTGATTTCATCAACGAGGATGGTAGCAAGGCAGAAGGATATGTAAATAGCAAGCAGTCTATAGAGACCATGGAGTATTTAAATAAATTCATTCAAGAGGGAATTGCTAATATTGATCCGGTAAAGGATGAGTTTTTAAATGGTAAAGCAGCTACTCTTATTGGAGGTTCTTGGAACATTGCAGATTTAGAGAAGTCAAATCTGAACTGGGGCGTTTCTTATTACCCTGTTGCAAAATGATGGTACTGCTGTTTCTCCAACCGGAGATTGGACTGCAGCAATTACTAAGGACAGCAAGAATCCTGAAGTAGCAAAGGAAGTATTACAGTATCTTATGAGTTCTGAGAATGTGGCAGAGTATGCAGTGCAATTGCAAAGCCGGCTTCTCGTACATCTTCTTATGACAAGATGAGCGGATGGGATGAGGGAGCTAGAAAGCTCTTCAAGTGGCAGCTTGAGAATACAGGAAAAGCACGTCCCAGCACACCTTCTTATTCCATTGTCTCAGGGCTTTGCAACAGCAGCTTTAAATGTTTTTGCGGGTTCTGATGCTAAGACAGAATTGGATACAGTAGCAAAAGATTTCCAAGAGGATTATGATACATACTATGCTAAATAATAGTGTGGTATGAAAAAGCAACGTAGAAACTGTCGAGGAACCGAATTTTCGGTTCCCGTTCATCTATATAGGAGATAGGCTATGACCAAAAAGAGCTTTTCTACACAACAGTTGAGTGGATATTTAATGACCGGGCCGGCAGTAATCTTATTGATGGCATTTTTGATTATTCCCATTATTTTTAACTATTTATTTTTCTTTTACCTACCAGGTTATGCGACCGGATAATATTATTTTTTTCCGGTTTAAAGAATTACAGTAAACTATTTAAAGACAAGAACTTTTTGGCAGGGTTTGCAGAACACGGTGTATTTTACTTTGCTGGTTGTACCTTTCCAAACAAGTTTAGCACTTGCTTTAGCTGTTCTGGTTAGTGCAAGGAAAAAGGGAGTTTCCGTTTTTCGTACGATGTATTTCAGTCCTCAGGTAACTTCCATGGTAGTTATCGCTATCTTATGGATTATTCTCTACAACTCCAATCCCAGTAGCGGACTTATCAATGCTTTGCTGGTGAAGCTTGGTATGAAGCCTATTAATTTCTTAAATGATCCAAAGACAGCCATGAACGCCATTATTTTTATGTCTGCATGACAAGGAGCAGGATATCAAATGATGATTTTTCTTGCCGGACTCAATGGAATTCCTTCCGATCAATATGAGGCTGCTTCCGTAGATGGTGCAAATAAAGTACAACAGTTTTTATTTATCACCCTTCCGGGACTGGCAAATACAATAAAATATGTCTTGATGATTACCTTGATTCAGGCTATGAAGCTTTTCACACGGCCCTATATTATGACTCATGGAGGCCCACAAAACAGAACCAAAAACCCCTTGTGTATTATATCTACGAACAGGATTCCAGAAGGGAAATTTTGGATATGCTTGTGCGGTGGCAGCTATATTTTTCTTTATCGTAGTTGGCCTATCTATGATTGTAAAGAAGTTGACAAAAACCAATTAAGGAGGGAACGATGGGAAATAAACGAAGTAATTCAATCCTTTGAATATTTTTGTTTTACGGAGGAAATGCGGTAATTGGTTTAATCTTTGTCTCTCCTTTGCTTTGGATGATTGCTGCATCTTTTAAACTGGAAATAGAAATTTTTCAAATATTAATTCCTTACAAACATTTATTCCGGTACATTTTTACAATCGATAATTATATTGAGGTTTTTCAACGATTAAATGTTCCTGCAAATTTTAGGAAACACTTTTTACTTATATTGGAGTAGTGTTATTGGGAGATTTAGCATTTGGCTCCATGGCCGGATATGCTTTAGCAAAGATGAAATTTAGAGGAAGGATTGATTCTGACTCTGGTTATCGCATTAATGTCTATGCCGGTAGAGGCAATTTTACTTCCTTTATACATTGAAATGGCAAAAATTAGTCTGGGTAAATACCATGGCAGGATTAGCAATTCTTCATGATGAACTGCTTTTTCCATCTATATGTTTTATAGCTACTTTTTGGATATCCCTGGATTCTTTATTAGAAGCTGCAGCTATTGACGGATGCGGTCCAATCAGAACATTCTTCCAAATTGTGCTTCCACTTGCAAAGACGGTATTTTAGCGACAGTTTTTTTATTTTAGACTTTGTAGCAAGATGGAATGATTTTATGTGGCCATTTTTAATTACTACCCGGAACAGAAAAGAACTGTACAGCTTTGCCGTGCAAACTTTCTTTGGAACCCAACCAATTCATTATGAGTGCAATTATGGCTGCATTAACCTTGGCATCTCTTCCTATGCTGATTATGTATATTTTTATGCAGAAGTATTATGTAGAAGGTATTGCGTCCACGGGAATTAAAGGTTAGAAGGATATAATAAAAAGAGAATATTTTTTCTGATACAATACCTTTCTGATATAGAAAAATAATAGATATGAGTTGTCATTAGGAGAAAGTTATGGCGGCATTCAGGATGTTGCAAAAAAAGCAGGGGTAAGTATTGGCACGGTTTCCAGAGTATTAAACCAAAGTGGCTATGCTCTGAAAAGGCTAGAAAGAAAGTGGAACAGGCTGTCCGTGAATTACAATATAAGCCTAATGAGTTGGCGAGAAATTTATTAAAAAAGCAATCCAATATTGTTGCGATTATTGTTCCGGACATATCCAGTGCCTTTTGCGCAGTTAGTATCAGTGTGTGAACTAGAGCTTAGAGAAGCAGGCTATAAAACCATGATTTGTAATACTAATGGGGATCGTTCTCAGGAAAAAGAGTATTTAGAGATGCTAAACCGAAATCTTGTAGATGGCATTTTGACTTGTACACATTCTTTACAAACAGAAGGATATAAAGAAGCAAATGGACTGTAGTTTCTTTGATACCGTATTTGTACCGGGGCAAATACCTAGAATCACAGTGAACCATAAAGAAGGCGGCGGCTTAGCGGCAAAAGAATTTTTGCGGGTTGGATGTAAAAAAGTTTTACAGTTCCGAGATCAAGAAGCTACAGAGTATTTTCCTTTTATGGATCGTCATGAGGTATTTGAAGAAACGATGCAAAAAGCAGGCGTAAAATGTGAAAACATTTATGTTAAATGGAATGAATTCGCTGATCGATATTTTCAAGATTTAGTACGAGATGTTTATTCACAATACCCGGATGTAGATGGAGTTTTTGGAACAGATGCTTTAATTATACATTTTATGCGTTATGTTCAAAGAAAGGGGAAAAGAATTCCGGAGGATATTCGCTTTGTAGCTTACGATGGAACGAATCTTCGGGATATGATTTTTCCTACATTAACTTGCATAAGGCAACCAATTAAAGCACTGGCAAAAAAAGGTGTAGAGATACTATTAAACAAAAATACAAGGAAGCATGGTGGAAGAACAAGAGATTGTTCTACCCGTTGAATTAATCCAAGGCATGAGCACCATGACGGTGAAAGAAAAAGGAAAGATATTTAATGGGGAAATAATCTTTCTAAAAGAATGAATAAGAGGAGTATATGAATAAAAATTTCAAAGAAATTATCCCTTGCCCGCTCTTTCGAAAAGGCACATTTTTCAGAGATCCAAAGACAGGAGCGTCCGGGATTTCATTTAAGTCCTGCAATAGGCTGGCTCAATGATCCAAATGGTTTCTCTTTCTACAAAGGGGAGTATCATCTTTTTATCAATACAATCCCTATAGCACCAGATGGGATGCGATGCATTGGGGACATTGGACTTCCGAGGACTTACTCCACTGGGACTATCATGAGACAAGCTTTGCACCGGATGAAGATTATGAAACCGGGTATTTTCCGGAACAGCCATTACGGATAAGGATGGTTCGCATCTTATCATGTATACTGCGGATTATAACAAGGCTCCGGATTATTCAACGGATTTATCCGAAAAAAATGGCGTTCGTAGAGAAACCCAGTGCATTGCAAGAGGGGATGGGAAGTCAATATCAAAGTATGAGGGAAATCCGGTGATTTCAGAAAAAGAGTTGCTGAAGAATTTACGATTGAAGATTTTCGGGATCCGAAGCTTTGGATTGGAAAAGACGGAAAATATTATGCGGTAACCGTAGCAAGAAAGAAGAGTGATAATCTTGGAGCGGCTTTGCTTTTTCTTCGAAAATGCTGTGGAGTGGCAGTATTTAGATATGATTAGGGAAAATGACGGAAACTTTGGCGGGATGTGGGAGTGCGGATTTCTTTTCTTGGAAGGTCAGTCCGGTGCTTTCTCTGTCGGTCATGAATATGAAAAATACAAGTCCCCTGTTTAGAAAATGGAAATTGTACCGTTGCTTTTGGGGGAGGAGGCCAAAGTAGAGCCGGATCAAGAAAGTATTGTAGATTTGATAGAGAAGACCATGAAAAATGCCAAGCCCCAGGCTTTGGATTTAGAGCTTTGATTTTTATGCGCCTCAGACCATGGAAAGGGATGGACGAACAATCATGGTAGGCTGGATGCAGGCTCCCTGAGGCCGGTGGAAATGCTCCTGAGAATGCTAAGTGGTATGGGCAAATGTCATTTTCTGAGAGCTGTTTTTCCTAGGGGACAGGCTGCCAGCACCCATTTCAGAGATTCAGAAAGCTTTATAAAGATAGGGTAGAGTAGAGATTATCTGCGAGAAAAAGAAGAAAAGCTTTGCCGAATTAGAGGATAAACTTCTGGACCTTAGTCTACGGATTTTCGGCTTCCAAGGATTGCCTAAAATGTCAAGAATGTTCTGAACAGAAAGTAGTTTCTAAACGACAAGAAGTTTTCCAAATGAAATTTGCAAAGTGGGGAGAGAACTATGTCCTCTGTACTTATGACTTTGCATCGGGAATCCTGACTGTGGACAGAAGTCATGCAGGAAGGTCTGCCAGTATTTGTGAAGTAAGAAGGATTTACGTGGGAAGTTCGGAAGAGCTTTCGCTTAGACTTTTGCTGGACCGTTTTTCTTTTGAACTTTTTGTGAATGATGGAGAGCAGGCTCTCTCCGGTACCCTTTATGAACTGCCGGAGGAGGCTAAGGAAATCAGCTTCCAAGGGGAAGGGCTGCGTTTACTGGTAGAAAAACACAGCTTAAGGAGATTGAGCTTGGGGCGCTGTAAAGCATGCAGAACAGTAGAACTGCCTCTACATTAAGTTCAGTTCACGGAAGAGTCTGTAGCGTTTATCCTCGGGAGCTTTTTGATATCTTCCAGTCTGCCGTTCTCCGCTAAAATACCCATTAATTGTGCTAACTTTTTCACTGCCCTCTTTCTGCCTTCTTCTCTGCCTTCTTCTAGCAGCTTGGCGATAACGTTCTAAAAAGAATATTCATATTTTTGTCTCCCTTCTGCATAAAGGTCTGTAGATTTAAGTTTTGCTACTCTTTTTGGATAGTATTGTAGAATGCATTTGCTTGGGATCGTTGGTATGAAAATCTTCTGCCAGTCTTCCCAAGCTATTATTTTTCATATTTTCGAGGTATAAAGTATATAATATAAGAGCCATCATCAAAGGGCTGGCCATTTTCTTTAATGATTCTTTCAATATGATAGGCTTGTAATTCTTGTTTGAAAATATCTTTAGCTGTAATCAAAATATAACATAAGTTTTTGGGTAATTGCTTGAAATTTTGTCCTTTCTTTAGAGAATGAATATCTCATCAGACTGTCGTGAAATCTGGCTCGCTTAGGGATTGTTTCTTGAGAATCATTTTGGATTTCGATGTTATATAGATTGTGCTCTTTGTCCTCGCAGTAACAATCCAAGACAAGAGAATGTCCATGAATATTGGGAGTGTCCTTCTGAATACATTGTTCTTTCAAACGTAAAGAATCATTTTTCCATAATAACTTGAAAATAAATTCAGTGCATCGCTTATCCTGCAATACGATTTTGATAAAGATATCATCCATAAGAGTTAGGGATGATATTATAAAGCTAGTTTTTACTTCTAACTGAGAGCTTGATTTTTTGTAATGTGTTTGCTCTTTTGAATTTTCAGGATTTTTGTTTGGAATTGTGACATGAGATTCTCCTTTTGGAAATAGGAAATAAGAAAAGTCTTAGGAAAAATGAGGAAGAATAGACAGGATTATGTAGTGCTATTATTGTAAAGGAGTCAATATAAATATACTAGACTCTATATTCGGATAATATCCGTTAATGGATAAGGTGTGTAATAAAATATCTCCTCTCATCCAGGGATAATGGACGAGAAGAGATAGTGGAATTTTTCTTCACTGCTTTTTCTATCTTTTAGACTTTGTATCAGAGCCAGGCATGCGTTGACCTTAGCGAAGATTAGCCAACATATAGCATTCCCTCAAAGAGTTCATTTTCGTCTTTTCCATTGATATTTAAAGTCCAATTCTGCGTATCTCTTTCAACTGGTACTGGTAGCAAGTTCCGTTATATTGGAATCTGACTAAAATCATTTAGGTTAAAAATGCTGAAGTCCTCATTTCCTTCATTATCTATATATTTTTCATCAATAATTCGCATATCCATGTAAGAGGCATTATCCGTATACATCAGTAGGAGATAGGAACCGGTGGGGATAGTTCCTTCTTTTAGCACGTTTTCCATTTACATCTACTTCTTGAACCGGAAACATCTTGAATAGCCTGGATAACATGATTGCTGGTTATTTTTGTATCGGTTTCCATTTGGTTTTTGGATAAGCTTCCGCATCAATCAACCAGTCTATTTCTACAGTATTGGTACTGAGAAAGCCGTTGTCTTCGCTCCGCAAAACCCTTTAGCATCCGTAAAATTTTTCCTTGAGAAGATGCGTGTATTCGATATTGCCTACATCTTTTTAAATGTAGGATTCTCTAGCGGATATGTCGACATTCCAGTTTTCCTCCGGTTTTAATTCCATAGTGGAGAGGTCGATTCTATAGAGTAAAGTTACCCCGTCTTCTTCATACTTAAAGAGGTAAATGTAGTATTTTTCCGGACTTTTTGAGAAGATAAGGAGTTCCGTCAATGCCTTCCACAGCTCCACTTTCTCTACTGCCGGAAACGACGGAAATATCCAAATAAAACATTCCCTCTTCTTCCTGTTTTTTTAGATAAACGGGCTCCCGTTTTCCGCTTCCGTCCACATCTACATCCAGATACATATTGTCAAAAAGTGGGATTACATAGTCCTCTTCCGTTTTAGTATATTCTTCGACAAATAGATTCTCCCCTTCATCAAAATATACGGTAAGAACCTTGGGGGACTTAAGAGACCGGCCGGTAAGATCGATATCGGAATATATAGAAACGCCCTCCGCATTTACCGTCCAAGTAAGTGCATCTCCCTTCTCTTTTATATTCTGTAAAAGTGCAGGAGGAAATTCCACAGCTGTACCCGCGGATTCCTGCGCTCTTTTTTCAGCCAAAGCAAAGAAGCTGTCCCTGTCTTTTACCACATCGGAAAAAGCCAGTCGTTTTCCGCTTTTACTATCAAAATTCACAGAATAGTACTGATACTCACTTCCGCTTCCCGTGTAATCTATGGATTTGGAATTTAAAATGCTGACGATGCTTTTGTCTGCGCGAATAACATCACTATTGGTCTTTACTTCAGGAGTATTTCCTAAGTAGTTCGCCACATTCCTTTTGGCCTCTTCTGAAGTATTAGCGGTATTTACCAGTTCCGCAAAAATCCTTTTTGATATAGGTCTTCTACTTCCTTGTTATAGTCTTCAAAGGCCTTTCTCAGGGCATTAAATTCCTCACCCTCTTCCTTCAGGTGTAACTTAGTACTTTCTATACTATACAGATAATGATAGTTTGCATCCGTGTGCCTTTCTCCGATTTCTTCTAAAAGGATATGGGGCATTCCTATAATCTGTGCTTTCAGCTTGTGCTTCTTTTTCTTCTCCGCTGTCCTTCTGCTGCTCCTGTGAATCACTGGATTCTGCCCCTGTTTTGTCCGTCCCGCCAGCTTCTTTTTCTGCCTTTGCACAAGACAGGAAAAAACAAAGCTAAGGAGAAGGAATAATACTAAAAAGTAGTTGCTTTTTGCTTTTTCATTTCGTCCCTCCTTGCCTTTTCCTCTTTAAGAGATTTTACTTATCGTCTCTGTTTTTTGTTCCGTACTATTTAAACATTAATTTTTACTATTTTATCATACTTTGTTTTCGTTTCAATATGATTTGAAGAGTAGATGGAATCGTAGAGCGTATAGGAACTGGAGGGAACTTAGTTGCGCCTGCAACTAAGGCAAGGAAGATGGTTTTTTATATATACTTTTTCAGTTCTCCATACCCCTCTTTTTCCATTTCCTCATAGGGAATAAAGCGGACAGAAGAGGAGTTAATGCAGTAGCGGAGGCCTCCCAGTTCTTTTGGACCGTCATGAAAGACATGACCCAGATGGTAGTCTCCACCCTGGGAACGGACTTCTATTCTACGCATTCCCAGACTGTTGTCCTCCAGGTAGCGGATTACTTCTCCGGCAATGGGCTTTTGCAAAGCTGGGCCAGCCGCAGGCGGTGAAAACTTGTCTTTGGAGGAAAATAAAGGCTCTCCGGTGGCTCTATCCACATAAAGCCCTTTGGCATTTGTATCCCAATAAACATTTTTCAAAGGGGCGGTCTGTAGCACTATTCACCAGCACATTGTATTCCTCTTTTGTCAGCTTTTTCCTGTAGTTCTTCTTCGGAAAGAGGCTGATATTGTTCCGAATCAATCAAAGGCTCATCCGCCAGGGCAAGGGAAATGTGACAGTAGCCTCCCGGATTTTTATTCAGATAATCCTGATGATATTCTTCCGCAGAGTCAAAAGGCTTCCAAGGGAAGCACTTCCACTACCAAAGGAGAGCTGTACTGCTCTTGCTCTTTTTAGAGCTTTCCAGGATAATTTCTTTATCCTCTTCCTCTACATAGTAAATGCCGGTGCGGTATTGGGTGCCCACATCATTTCCCTGCTTATTTAAGCTGGTAGGATCAATAATCCGAAAAATAATAGCGCAAAAGATTTTTAAAGGCAGGCGCTCGGATCGTAGTCGATTTTACGGTTTTCCGCATGGCCGGTATTGTTGTGGCAAAACCTCTTTATAGCTGGGATTTCTGCTGTTTCCGTTGGCATAACCGCAACAGGTAGAAAGCACTCCCGGAATTCTTTGAAAATAGGCTTCTACCCCCAAAAGCAACCGCCTGCAAGATAGATGGTTTTCTGCATAGTAACCCCTTTCTTATCTGGTAAGTTCATCATGAAGTAATCTTGTAGCATTGAAATTAAACTTAGAATATTTAGCAGAATATTTGCTAAAGAAATCATGACTTTGATTTTTAGTATTTTTTACTTTAGCACAAATGAGATGGCAATCTACAAAATTCCCCATGATTTCCGGCTTTTTTTAGATTTGTATTTCGAAAAAGGAAAACAATGCTGTAGTATAGAAAGTATTTGGAGTATGATACCTTGATAGATGTGCATATAGAGATGGAGAAAATAGGAATGGAGAAAAGAACTAAAATATCTTCCTTTTCCGTAGACGGAAAGAAAGCGACACTGTATCAACCGCTTGAAAGTATGGTGGAGAAGAATTTATATCAGGCGAATACAAATATCGGACTGAATACAAATGGTCAGACTATGGAAGCAAAAAGTTTTGGGGAGAAATTACCAGAAGGCAAACCATCAGAAGACAAATTATCAGAAGGCAAATCATCCTCTCCGCTACTGATTCTTCATTGCTTTTTCGGAAGAGGAAGAGGCGGTAGTCAAAGCTTTTTAAAAGGGCAGGAGTACTTTAGCTTTCCCGCTTCTTTGTATCAATAACTTGGAATGGCAGAAGGATATGTGCCCCTAGGGATAGTCCTGCTTTAATTAATACAGAAAAGGACTTTTATCGGCGGGGCGGATGAATATTTGTCCCTCTTAGAAAAAGGAAATTATTCCGAAGGCTGTAGAAATTCTTGGAGAAGAGCCGAACTATTATGCCTTGGCAGGGTATTCCTTTGGCAGGGGCTTTTTGCCCTTATATGCCGGCTATAGAAGTTCTTTATTTTTCTCGGATTGCCTCTGTCTCCGGCTCTCTTTGGTATCCGGACTTTGTTTCCTTTGCCAAGGAGAAGAAAATGCTGAGCAAAGCGGAGAGGCTCTATCTTTCCTTTGGGAACAGAGGAAGCGAAGACAAAGCATGCCGTCCTGTCCACAATAGAAAAGAAAAACCTGGGAACTGGTAGAGTACTACCAATCCTCGGGCTATTGTGTGAATTTTGAGCAAAATCCCGGAAACCATTTTTGTGAAGTGGAGCAAAAGGATTGAAAAGGCTATCCGGTGGATTATGAAATAAAAAGGGAAAAGTAGAGTAGTGTAAATGAAAGAAGAAATCAGAGTAGAAAAAGACCGTAAAAATAAAAGGGAATCATTTCCATAATCCTTTCTGCGGCAGGCTTTGCAGGGAATGGCTTTTTTGTGAAGCTTTCCGGAGATCTGCCTACCATGCAGAAGGCAATGTTTCGAAATTGTGTGGCGGCTTTGATTGCCTTTTATGATGATGCGGCAGCAGGGATTACGTTACTTTCTGTCCCAAAGGAGCTTAGAATTCCTCTACTGCTTCGTTGCTGTTTTGGAACCTTGGGGATTCTTTTGTAACTTTCTGGGCCATTACGTACTCTGAAGCTGGGAGATGCCAGTATTTTTACAGAAAAATGGCGCCCTTCTTTGCCATAGTGATGTCTATTTTTTTATCTTGGGAGAAAAAGCCCAATAAGATGGCGATTGTTTCTGTACTCTTAGCTTTGCTGGGAGCAGCCTTTTGTGGTGAAGCCCGGGCAGGGGAATCGTGGGGACTTCCCGCACTGGTGGCACTTTTTGGTGGATTTTTCAGCGGGAACAGCCTATACCTTTTGTTCGTAAAGGTGGGATTAGGTGGTAGTGAAAGGGCCGGTAGTGGTTTTTTTCTTTTTCCATGTTTCTCGGTTTCTGGTATTGCTTCCGTTTTTCTTTTGCAATACAAGCCAATGTCTATACAGCAAACAGTCTATTTGATTTTTGGCGGATGCAGTGCGGCGGTGGGGCAGATTTTTGTGACCAAGGCTTATGCCTACGCACCTGCTAAGGAGATTTCCGTCTTTGACTATTCCCAGGTGCCTCTTTGCGGCTTTATTGGGCTTTGTGGTCTTTGGGGAAAGTTCCGGACGTTTATAGTTTTGTGGGCTATGCCCTCATTTTCGGAACAGCTCTTTTGAAATGGAAGCAAGCTTAAATTTGTTGCATTTGCAACGAATAAGTTCTCTATATTGTATACAATAGACTTTGTAAGAAGGATTTTAAAGATGCAAGCCTCTTATAAAAGCTAAAAGTTTAAAAGCGCTTTCCAGAGCAAATTTTTAGAGCTTAAAGAGACTTCAAGAGCAATGTTTTTAAAGCTTAAAAGCATTTTTCAAAATCAAAAGTCCTTCAACAAAGAAAGGAAAGCTTTATGAAAGAAAAAGTCGGAGAAGTGTTTTTCCATAGCAAGAGAGAATCCGCCGGTACAGGGGCTGTACAGTATCCAAGCAGATTCATCCGGGAGAAAACGCATCATTTATTTTTTTCCATGGCGGAGAGGACAGATATCAGTGCAGAGCTTTACTCTATCATAAGTTACTTTTTCGTAGCGGAGGGGGAGATAGAAGTTTACGGAGAAGGAGAGGGAAAGTTCCTATCAAAGGGCAAACCATTCTCACCCCGGTGGAGAAACCGGTGGGAATCCGTAGTGAAAAAGGTGCAGTATCACAGAAATTTCCATAAGGAGGAAGATTTTATGAATGAAGCAGTAAAAGCAGGTGAGGTTTTTCGTTTGGCAGACTTACTCCCCTATCAGGAGGGTAAGATTGTGAACATGGATTTGATGCATAATGAGAAAAATGAAGTTTGTGCTGATGTCCTTTGCCGAGGGAACCGGTCTTTCTGAGCACGCAGCTCCGGGAGAGGCGATGGTATTCGCTCTGGAAGGAGAGGCAGTAATTCAATATGAGGGCGTTGACCATGTGATTCATGCGGGAGAAGAGTTCCATTTTGCCAAGGCAGGACGGCATGCAGTAACAGCCAAGGGAAATTTTAAAATGGCTTTATTAATCAGTTTGGCATAAGAGAACGTTTAAAAGTACATAAGAGAATTCTTTGGGAGAATAAGATGAGAAAAGCAGTAAAGGGAAATGTCAGTTGGATAGGCTATATCGACTGGGAATTACAGCATTTTCATGGGGATGATTATTCCATCATCAACGGTTCCAGCCAAAATGCCTATCTCATCGAGGAAGAAAAGACGGTTTTGATGGATACGGTTTGGACACCCCATCGTTTTGACTTTGTGGAGAATCTGAAAAAAAGAAATTGATTTGAAAAAGATTGATTTTCATCGTGGCAAATCATGGGAGTGCGACCATTCCGGCTCTCTGACTACCATTTTGGAGGAGATTCCGGATGTGCCTATTTATTGTACGGCAAAATGCGGTGAAAAGCATTGAGGGGCAGTATGGCAAGAGGGGCTGGAATTTCCATGTGGTTAAGACCGGGGATTCCTTGGATATCGGAAACGGAAAGAAACTCATTTTCCTGGAAATGCGGATGCTCCACTGGCCGGATTCCATGGCAACTTTCTTAACCGGGGACAATATCCTCTTTCTCCATGGATGCCTTTTGGACAGCATTATGCGGTGGAGGAGCTTTTTAACGATAAGGCAAATCAATGCGTTCTCATGAAGGAAGCCATGAAGTACTATGCCAATATTGTGGCCCCCTTTGCTCCGATTTTTACGGAAAAAGCTGGAGGAAATTACGGCTTTTAAATCTTCCGATAGAGATTATTGCTCCTTCCCATGGTGCCATTTGACGGGAAAATCCCATGCAGATTGTGGAAAAATATGCGGAATGGGCTCAGGATTATCAGGAAGATCAGGTGACGATTGCCTTTGATACCATGTGGGAGGGCACTGACAAAGATTGCCTACAGCATTGCGGAGGAGATTCATCGGCAAAGTCCGGATACGGTAGTGAAGGTTTTTAACATTTCCAAGTCGGATAAAAATGAAGTGATGACGGAGATCTTTAAGTCCAAGGCCATTGCGGTAGGATCCCCCACCGTGGGAAATTCTGTCTTATCTTCTGTGGCAGGCTGGTTGGAGTTTTTAAAAGCAGCTGAAGTTTAAGAAGAAAAAGGCAGCAGCTTTCGGCTGTTATGGCTGGAGCGGAGAGTCTGTGAAGGTTTTACAGGAGTCCTTAAAGGAAGCAGGCTATAATGTCATTCCTGAAAATATTCAGGCGGAATGGACGGCAAAGGAAGAGGATTTTTGCGGCGATTCCGGCATTGGTAGCGCATTGTTAAAGGCAGAATAGGAGAGGGAGAGGAAGTGACATCCTCTCCCTTGCTTTTGCAAAAACTTTCTATACTAGGAAGGGTGTTTTCTTCTACTGAAAAATAGAGAAGAAGTCGGCGTAAAAGCTTGGTAACAAAAGCTTGGTAAGATATTTCGTAATAGCTATAAATGCTAAAGAAACGAAAGGAATAAATTCTAAAAAGAAAGGCTAATTAGAAGAAAAAGCATGACAGACGCAATCCTACATCGTAAATCCATCGTATTTTTCACTCCTGCCCCTCTGTCCGAGGAGGAAATGGAGGCGATTCAAAAATAAAATTTCTGCAATCAATCTGGAAACAGGACTTACGATAGAATTTGAAGAAGACGGCAGTAGAGCATTTCAGGATTTTTCGGAAAAAGCTACGGACTTTTTCAAAAAATGTACGCAGTTTGATTCTCTTAAAGGGAAATGCCGGGCTTGCCCATTTTCGGGAGAAAATCGGTTTCTATGGGGAAGAGCTGGTACTGTTTGTGGAAGAGCTGGGAATAGGGAGCTGCTGGGTTGGAGGAACCTTTGACCGGGAAAGCTTCTGCTATCCGGAGGATGAGCATATTCAGGCGGTAATTGCGCTTGGACACAGCGGAGAAGGGGAATCGGTAGAAAGCTGATCGGTAGCTTTATTCCCTATGAAGAAAAAGCCTTGGCATGAGCGAATTTCCGGACAGGATTCCTACCCTCATTGGATTCAGGAGGGGATGGAGGCGGTAGCCTTAGCCCCCAGTGCTTTAAATAAGCAAAAGCCGAAGTTCTTTTATGAGCATGGGAACTTCGAGGCTTCCGTGCCGGATAACTACGATATGGACATGGTGGATTTAGGTATTGCCAAGTATCATTTTCTGAAAGGGGTAGGAGAGGGAACTTTCCCCTTTGGAAATGGTGCAAAGTATCAAAAAGAAGAGAATTCTTGACATTCTTAATAGCTTAGGGCACAATAGCATAACAAAGGAAAAAAACAGCTCCTGCTTTGCGGGAGTTTTTTCTTTGCCTAGTAGTATTAGGGTAAGAAAGTTAGATGAATCCGCATAAAGCGATCATAGAGCGACCATAAAACGACTACAAAACAGTAGTATAGGAAACAAAGTAGTAAGAGTGGATATTGTAGAGTAAAGGAGCAGTAGGGATGCCATTACAAAGTATTGCATTGATTTTGTTTATTCTCATGTATGTGGTGATGATTGTAAAACAGGAATGGAGGCTCTATGCCATTTGGGCGGTGGCCCTCCTTTTTGTGGGATTAGGTATATTACAGAGAAATCCCTCTACCTCCTGTCCGTCATTAACTGGAATGTGATTATGATGATTGGCGGAACCATGGTCATCGTGTATTACTTTATTGAATCTAAGATGCCCAACCGTCTGGCGGAGATTATATTGGATAAATGTTCCAATGTGATGTGGGTTATCATTTTGATGTCCTTATTTGCAGGATCAGTATCCGCCTTTATCGACAATGTGGCTACGGTTTTGATGATTGCCCCGGTGGGACTTGCCATTTGTAAGAAAATCAAAATCAGCCCGGTTCCCATGCTTTTTATCCATTGCGGTGTCCTCCAACTTTACAAGGAGCGGCGACCCTGGTAGGGGATACCACTTCCATTATGTTGGGGGCTATGCCAAGATGAACTTCATGGAGTTTTTCTTTATGAAGGAAAACCCGGGAATGTTCTTTTTCCGTAGAGCTGGGAGCTATGGCGACCGTAGCCGATTATGATGCTTTTGTTTAGAAAAATTCCGTCAGCCGGTGGAGGCTACGGAAAAACCGAGGTGGAGGATATTTTCCCAGTATTGCTTTAATCGGAGTGGTGGTTTCTCTGATTGTGGCCTCCTTTCATTCCCCAACACTCCCGGAATTATTAACGGCTTGATTTGTTGCGTTATCGCTGTCATCTGTATGGCGGTGGATTTTCATATGAAGAAAATGCCAGAAAATCTCAAGAAGTCTTTTGCTTTCTGTGGATAGAGAAACTCTGTATGATTTTTGATGGGGCTTTTCCTTGTGATTCAGGGCATTACCGATGTGGGCTTAATAGACCTTGCGGCGGAAGGAATCGTAAAGCTGGGAGGAAACAATCTTTTCCTTTTGTACAGTATTATTGTTTGGGGTTCCGTAATATTTTCTGCCTTTATTGATAACATTCCCTATGTGGCAACCATGCTTCCCATCATTACCGGTATTTGCCAGCTTTTACAGATTGAACCCTATCTTCTGTATTTTGGACTCTTAACCGGAGCAACTTTGGGCGGAAATATCACTCCCATCGGAGCCAGTGCCAATATCACCGCAGTAGGAATGCTTAAGCAGGAAGGCTACAAAGTAGGCTTCGGTGAATTTATGAAAATCGGAATTCCCTTTACCCTGGCCGCGGCAGGAACCGGCTATCTTTTCGTCTGGTTTATATGGAGATAAAAAGCAGGGATTATAAATAATATAATAAGTAGTTTTTAATCGCAGTATGGGTTCAAAAATTGGGGCACGCTCCGCTAACCTCGCCCTGCAGCGGATACTAAGCGAAAAACTACAGTTCCTTCGTTTTTCTCAGGTACCGGCAGGCTCAGATTGCCCTTTTTAGACCTATACTGCATTAAAAAGCCTAAACTATTATTCCAATCCCTGCTTTTTGCCTTAAGGAAAGGTATTTCTGCACTTCTTCCTTCATCTCCGTCCATTTCTTTTCCATATCTTTTTACCAGGGCAATCTGGGTTTCTGGCACGATCCAGGTTATGTCCCGGTCTTTTTACATGGAAATAGCTGTCTCCCTGCAAATAATCGGTGAGGAAGCGCATTCCGCATTCTAAAGTCATGATTTTTGCGCCTTCCGGTAGGGAAAGAATCTCTTTCTCCCAAAGGGAGCCTTCTGCAGGCCTCTAAAAAGCCCTTGGTATAGAGGGAAAAGAGGGAAGAGACGAGAGATTTTGCTTAAATCCTCTTCATCCTCCGCCCCGGTGTTGGCACCAAAAGCGGATGGCATCTCCAAAAATCAAAGATGGAAAGTCCCGGCATGACGGTATCCAAGTCAATGATGCAAAGAGCTCTTTTTCCGTATTGGCATCAAAGAGCACATTGTTTAACTTGGTGTCGTTGTGGCTTACCCGTAGCGGCAATTCTCCCTTTTCAAAAAGCTCCAAAGCATAGGACAAGTCTTTCTCATGGGAGAGGAAAAAAACTGAATTTCTCTTCACAATCTTTTTCTATCGAATTTATCCTCCTCCACAGCCTTCAGAAAAATGCTGAAAACGCTGCGGGCTGTCATGGAAGTGGGGGATGGTCTCATGTAATTTTTTTCTGCAGGAAAGTCTGAAAGCAGCTTTTGAAAATGCCCAAAGGCATAGGCGCTTTCACAAAAAGTGCTCCGGTTTTTCCACAAGGTCAAAGGCCTTACAGTCGGTAATATAGAGATACATTCGGAAAAATTCTTCTTCTCGTCTTCGTAATAAAGATTTCCGTCCTTAGTTTTGATAATCTGCAAGCTTTCCCTGTTCCGGATTTCCGCCCTGTTTCTTGATTTCTTCCGTCATAAAGCGGCAGACCAGGTCTACATTTTCCATCAGTTCCCTGGGCTTTGTGAAGATTTCACTGTTGATTCGTTGCAGAATATAGTTTCTGCCGGCTTCCACCAAAAAGGTATCATTGATATGCCCCGAACCATAGGGAGTACAGGATTTATCTCTCCCTCCAAAGCAAATCGGGAAAGGGCATTTGCAATTCTTCGTTCGTTAATTTGTTTTTCATAGAGATTCTTTTCAAAAATGGCATGAGGAAAAACTGCAGCTTTGCACTGCAAAGGATTTACGCTTTTTATCCCTTTACACCGCCTCCAGTTACTCCGGCAATAATTCGCTCGGAAAGGAAGGGTAGAGTACAAAGGTGGGTAAGAAGACAATGATGACAGAGGCAAACATCCCTGCCCAGTCTCCGGTATATTTCATGGAGTTAATCATGGAGTAGAGTCCAACCGCCACAGAACGCACCTGGTCGGAGTTTCCGAAGATTAAGGAGATAAAGTACTCGTTCCAAACATTGATAAAGTTGAAAATGCTGACAGTGATAATGCCCGGTTGTGCCATAGGCAGCATAATCTGCCAAAAGCATTTTCCGGGAGGACAACCGTCAATGGCGGCAGCCTCTTCAAAGGCTCTGGAAATATTGGCAAAAAATCCCATCAGGAAAATCGTGGTGTAAGGTACATTGATGCCTACATAGAGGAAAAATCAGGGTAAGCTTGTTGGGAATTACATGATTCAAAATGTCCAGTCCTGCCACCATGGCAAAGAGGGGCAGAACAATCATGACCACCGGTACACCCATGGAAGCCACAAAGGCATTTTGCATGAGCTGATTTCCCCTAAAGGAAAATCGAGAAAGAGCATAGGCTGCCGGGGCACAGACTACAACCAAAAAGAAAACGGAGCTCAGAGAATAAAAGAGAGAGTTAAAAAAAGATGGTGGATACATCGGAATTGACCCAGGCCTTTTCATAATTCTCCCAGTGAAAACCGGAGGAAAGCAACTTATTGGCAAAGATCTCCTTGGTGGTGGAAAAGCTGGCCAAAACCACCCAACCCAGCAAAATCACGGTGAAGAAAATCCAAATCAAAAGCAGTAGATAAGCAGGGGCTAAACGCAACTCCTTCTGCCACCGTATGGGTTCTCTATAAGTTTTTCTTTTGGAAAAGAATGACATATTGTTTCTCCTTCTTGTTTATGTTCCAATTCTATCTTTACACAGACTAGCTTTATGGACTTTTGAAAAAATGATTTAGCCATCCTGGATTTAGGAGTAAGATTTTTTATAACGGAAAATACTTTGGAATCTTAGCGATAGTATTTTCAGCAAATCTAGAACTCCAAATCCTTGTCCCGGAAAAGACGGTTACAAAGCTGGAAGATTAGGACTACGCAAAGGCTTAAGCAAACCCCTACCGCGGCTCCAATTCCCGCATTTCGTTCCGTAACACTGTTTCCTGCTCCGAAAATCTGCATATACATATAGACCATAGGAGTAATGGTCTGGGTGTCCGCCGTTACCGTGGAGAATAGCTGGGACCAGACAGAAGAAGCCTACGCTGCTGACAGACCACATGGTGATATTGGTATGGAACATTCCCTTTAAAAGAGGAAGGGTAATATGTCGGAATTGCTGGAGCCGATTGGCGCCGTCTAAGGTGGCAGCTTCAAAGTAGTCTCCACTGATTCGTTCGATACCGCTGGCAAAAATCAACATGTGATAGCCCACCATACCGAAGCAATAGGCAATCAAAAGGGCCATAAACTTATGGTCATTGCTTAGCCACTGGATTTTGGCCAGTTTATCCAGATGAATCATGGTGAAAAAGCTTTTCAGTAAGCCGAATTTCGGGCTGTAAACATACTGGAGCCACATGGTGGCTAAGGCTACCCGGAAACAATATTGGGAAGATAAATCATGGTACGGAAAAAGCTTTTTGCCACGAATTCGGAGGTTATAATTACGGCAAAAAGAAGGGAAAGGCTGAGCACCAGGATTCCCCCTAAAGCCCAAATCCGGAAGAGATTTCCCATAGAAATCCGGAAAAGGGTGGTGCTTAATAGCTTTTGATAGTTTTCCAATCCCACAAATTGCCATTTTGGAAAAAGGCATCCGTTACCCCGTCAATCTTAAAGAAACTCATACACAAGGTTCTCAGGATGGGATAAAGAAACACCAAAAGAAAGAGAATTGCCGCAGGACTGACAAAGGCAAATAGTATAGCAGAATTCTTTTTCACTGTAGCCTCCTAAAAAATTGGCTGTGAAAAAAGAAGTTTTAGGGCATTTCCCTTCCCGGATTAGAGGAGGGCCCTGATTTCCTTTTTTCACAGCGTCAAATGTCGTTTTACTATTTCATTACTTCTGTAAATTCTTTACAAACTCTTCAGCAGTGATGCTGCCACCGCAAAGCTTTGTGAAGTTCTCCTTTAAGATCGGAGTCATATCCGCATTATCTTCTGCGGAAGCTGCCCATGGATAACGAGTCTTTAAGCTCTCCATAACAGGCTTTACAGAGGATAAAATCTCAGGCCATTCCTTATTGTCGCTGTCTGCAGGAATTCCCAAAGACATCTCGGAAAGCTTCTGGTCGTACTCACCCTTGGTGAAGTAGGTGATTAACTTGAATGCATCTTCAGCATGCTTTGAATTCTTGTTGATTGCCAATACCTGTGCTCCGAAGTTTGCCGCTTCAACGCCATCTACTCCATTTTCTACTGCAGGATAGCTAAAGCATCCCCACTGGAAGTTGTCGCCGGCAATGTCTTTCACTTCGTTTGGAAGCCAAGAACCGTTTAAGTAGATTGCAGCAGTTCCTGCAGCCAATTCCTGGTTCTGCCCTGCCGGCCAAACATTGGAAGCAATGCTCTCGGAGAAATAGCCCTTCTTAGCAAAGTCTTCATAAGCCTTAGCTACTGCAAGAACGGAAGGATCATCCCATTTTCCGTCTTTTACAATCTGAGAGGCCTTCTCATAGCCGTTGATTCTGGACAGGTGGTATCCGAAGCTGCTTAAGATATAAGCGTCATCACTGGTGATAGGCGCATAGCCCTTCTCCTTGATTAAAGCACAAGCCTTATCCAAGTCTTCCCAGGTCTTTGGTACTTCCTTAATGCCTGCTTCATCGAAGATTGCCTTATTGTAGAAGAAAGCAAATACATTTGGCTGGTAAGGAATAGACTTTAAAGTTCCTCCGCCGACTTCTCTACAAGCCGCGATAAGGCCGGCATTTGCAGTTTTTTCGTAGTCATTTGCCTTTGCCAATTCTTCTAAATCTAAAAGATAAGCAGACCAGGTCTTGTTTACACGGTCGATATCCTCATCGAAAAGGTCAATGTTGGTTCCGGCATCAAGTGCGGGTTGTAATCCCTCACGGATTCCGGTTCTTCCCTTAAACTGAACATCTACGGCAATGCCGGTATCCTTGGTGAAAGCATCAATTGCTTCTTTCAAAGCCTGTCCCTGTGGCTCTGTAGCCTCCCACATGGACCAGTATACTAATCCGTCTCCACTCTGTGCGGAAGCATCAGCCTTTGCGGCTTCACTACCTGCCTCAGCCTTGCTTTCGCTCTTTTCATCTTTCGCACTTTCTTTTTGCTTGGCTGCCGCCGCATGCTGTAAGCGCAAGAGCTAAGGATGCCATTACGGCGATGGGGTACAATAATTTTCTTTTCATTTTTTTCCTCCGTTTTTCCGGAAAAATCCCTTGCTTACTGTAGGGGATTTCCTCTTTTTGTTCTGCTTCTTCTTATTTTTTTATGAATTATATAGAAGGAACAAAAACATCTGTTATTTTTCTTCTAAGTATAGGGAGAATTTCCTAAATAATCTTTTATACGATTGTGTAAAGCATTTGTCCTTTTGGCTGCGCGCTGTCCCGGCTTATCATGTTATGTACTTTTTCTGCTTTTATTTTTTTGTTATTTTTTACGTATATAGTTTACAGTTTTTCTGCCCTATGCCACTGCAGTTCCCCGGTTTCCAAATGGATTTCCTGTAGCCTTCCCTTTCCGTCATAATAGCCGGTATCTTGAGGCTCTTGACTATTGTTTAAAAACTGCAAGCAGTCCCTTTTCCGGATAGGCATGCACTTCACAGTTAGGGTTTGTGGCCTGGTAGAGAGCGTATTCATTTTCCTTACCGCAGCTGTATAAAAGTGCTCGTAAAAAGAAGCCTGGTGTTTTTTTCGAGAGTAGGGAAGTCCTGCCATATAGATGCCTCGTCCCTTTCCGAAAGCATGGGCAGAAAGGTGTACAGAACCGTCGCTGTATTCCAAAAATCTCTGTATCCTTTTCCGTTGCGTAAATGTTTTTCTTACTCTCCCCAAAGGAAAGCTCTTCTTTGGAGAAGTCTTCCAATAGGAAGTGAGCGGTTTTTCCGTTTTTAAAAATACTTGTCTGTAGAAAGGCTGAAGCCCAGCTCTTTCTCTACACCGAGGACATCGGAAAGCTGGAAGAAGCTGCCTTGATACTGCGTAGCACAGGGGCTCTCCCTACACCGATAAAAGCCGCCACCCTCATAGACAAATTGCCGCAGCATGGTGCAAAGCCTTTCATTTTGCCAGATTTCTCCACCGGACCAGGAGGTACCTGCATCACCCGCATTCAGGATAACATCAATGTCTTTTTGGGATACCATTTTCCAAAAAGATCGGTAAAGGAGAGGAACTCCACCTCCACCGCCATACCGGACAGGGCTTCCAAAATACCGAAATAGCTGTAAATCTGCTGATAATACAGGGCGTGCGCCACCATGTAAGCCTGCCAGGAGCGAATTTTTCCCCAGGCATTCAGGATGGCTACCTTACATTTGTTGTAGGCCTTCTGCCCCTTTACTTCCTGATGAATTTCTCAAATTCCTCCGCCACCTTTTCCATGCTGTCCAAAAAGGCGGGGAATTTGTAGGCAAAAGCTTAAATATCCGCCGTAACCGATGCGGTCAATGGGACTCTGAAAATGGCCCGTCTTGCGCTGATCCAGTTTTCTATTGCTTCCTTTTTCAGGGATGCATGCCGGGGAGAAGCTGTCCGGGAAGAAGTAGGGAAGGAAACGCCCTTCGGTATAACGAACTCCGGGAATGTCGGAAATCAGGCGAAGAGTAGCCCCTCCTCCCACGCTTCCCACCACGCTGTCCAAGCCGATGGAAGAAAAATATTTTCCGTAGGGCTCTGTACCGATCCAGTTATCCCCCAGGAACATCATGGCTTCTCTGCCTTCCTTATGGCAAAAGCTCCACCAGCTCCTTGGCTTCCTTTGCCACAAAGCGCTGAATGAAATCCATGTAATCCAGATAAGCCTTGCTGGGAATACGGAAGGTACTGTTGAAATATCCCTCGTCCACCAAATCCTCCGGACGAAGAGCATAGCCGTATTCCTCTTCAAAGGCCTCTAAAGCATCTGTGGAAACGGTGTTTCCGTAGCCAAACCAGTCCACATATTTTTCTTTTTCTTCATGATTGAAGAGAAGGGTAAAATGGTAGAAAAATGTGGTGAAGCGCACCACATCCGTATCCGGATGTTCTGCCAACCACTGGCTGAGACAGGATATTGCGAAGGCCTTACTGTGGGCTTCCGAATGTCAAAAGGGATGTCTCCGGGCTTATCTCCCCACTGGTTGGTAATGTGGTTATAAAGCTCTGTGGGATCCCCAAAGGGCATAGGCCAAAAAGCTCAGGGTATAACGGTGGAAGGAAGAGCATCTTTCCAGAATCAGGAGATACTGATTTCCCTCTTCCTTCTTTTTCTGTTTTTAAAGCTCCAAAGGGAGGGCTCAACCACTTCCCCTGTACTACGGTCTATAAGCTCCCACCATTTTTCGGATCATGGTCAAAGTCCGGACTTACCTGCTTTGGAAAGAAGCCTTCCATATAGGGGATTTCCAAGTGGGAGGAATAGGCGGTTACCGGTTTGACATCAATAAAATTGCTGACACTCCTCCGGATGCTTTTTGGCAAATTCATTGTGCCCTCTGGCTACAAAATAGGTGCTGTAAATTTTAACCGGCAGGGTTTTGCTTTTTGGATCCAAATGCGTGCCGTCACTGTCTCTGATGGCATCCGCTCCCTAAACGCTCCACCAGTTCCTTGGTTTCTTCAAAAATTCTCTTCTCCGGGAAGAGTTAATTGTCCTGTTCTTTTTCCCATAATATTGCTCCTCTGTATTTGTTCTAAATCTACCCGTATTTTAGTGCAAAAAGCATAAAAAATGGGAATATATATTTGCATGATTAGCGATTTAATTGGTATAATCGAATAGTATAGCGATGCCGGGAGGCCAATAGGGAAAAACAGTTTATTAAGCTTCCATAGCGTTTCAAGTACGTTTTAAGTACGTTTTAAGTACATTTTTAACTGCATTTTAGCTGCTGAAAATAAAAGCAAAAGTATCATTTTTGGGGTAAAAGGCAAGTTTATGGAGGTAAGAATGGATTACGAAAGTGTGTATTTGCAGGATTCTATAGAGATTTCGGAACTGGTATCTCTTCATTATTTTCAATACCATAAAGATTTTGCTTTTCCCGGAGAGGCTCATCCCTTTTGGGAATTTGTTTGTGTGGATTCCGGAGAAATCACCGCTATTGCGGGAGAGAAGGAGATTCCCCTGAAAAAGGGAGAAATACTCTTTCATGAACCCAATGAGTTTCATAATGTCTTAACCAATGGAAAGAGTGCGCCCAGCCTTGTGGTCATCAGTTTTTACTGTCACAGTCCGGCTCTTTTGGCATTTTTCGTAGAAAAATGTCTTTCCGTTACAGAGCAGGAAAAACGGATTTTATCGAAAATTATTCAAGAAGGCAGCAATGTTTTCAGCGGAAGAATGGATCAGCCCTACCAAAAGAAGCTACTTTTCTCTCCGGAGCAAAATTTCGGCGGGCAACAGCTGATTCGGCAGTATTTGGCGGAGTTTTTTTGATTTCCTTATACAGACGGTATTTTTCTTTGCCCTTACCGGGGAGAAGTACGGAGTATTTTGTGGAAAAGGGAAATCGGAAACGGGAGCTTTATAACAGCGTGGTAGAGTATCTGGAAAGAAGAATTCAGGAGAAGCTTACTATGAGGAAATCTGTCGGGATATGCTTTTGGGACGTTCTCATTTACAAAAGCTCTTTCAGGAAGTGGGAAGCATGGGAGTGATGGAACTCTTCCATAAGATGAAGATTGATACCGCAAAGCGGATGATTCGAGAGGGGCAGTTAAACTTTACCCAGATTGCAGACCAGCTGGGCTATTCCTCCATTCATTATTTTTCCCGGCAGTTTAAAAAGAGTGTGACATGTCTCCTTCGGAGTATGCTCAGTCCATAAGGTCGTTGGCGGAGGAGGCATAAGGGTAAGACAGATATGGTATATAGAATAGAAATATCAGCTTAAGGAGAGTGGATGCACTCTCTTTTTTGCTAAGGAGACTCATAAAAAACGCGCATATTTAAATTCTCTATAAATATGAGAAATTATAAGTTTTCAGAATTTGTCATGCTATGCATTTTCGTTTATCCTATAAAAAGAAAAAAATACTTTTTGTCGCGAATTTTAAGGCTTGTATAGAGGGATGTGGATAGCACAATGTTTGATATTTCTTATTTTTTTTCTGTGGTTCCCAAGATTTTCCTAAAGGTTCCCGTAACTCTGGAAATCGCTTTAATTGCAACATTTTTTTCTCCCTGGTTTTAGGCATTTTGATTGCCATTATTTCTTATTATCAGGTTCCGATTTTAAATCCCTTATGTAAATTTTTGGTTTCCTTTATGCGGGGAACCCCCATCGTTGCCCAGCTTTATTTCTTTTATTTCGGGTTGGCGGTTTACAGTGTTCTTGTAAGAGACATGACACCGATTTCCGCAGTAGCCTTTGTGCTGAGTGTCAATGTTGGAGCATTTATGTCAGAAAGCATCCGAGGAGCCCTTATGTCTGTAGAAGAAGGACAGAAAGAAGCGGCTCTGTCTTTAGGGATGACTCACTTTCAGGTGGTATACCGCATTGTCTTGCCTCAGGCAATTCGTGTGGCTATACCACCCCTCTTTAATGACTTTATCAATCTGATCAAATCCAGTTCCCTAGCCTTTATGCTGGGGGTTCCAGATATCATGGGAGCAGCCAGAACGGAAGGCTCCCAAAGCTACCGTTATTTTGAAGTTTATGGGGCAGTGATGCTGGTGTACTGGGTTGTGATTAGTTTCTTTGATTTTTTCCGGAAAATAGTGGAGAAGCGTCTAAAGGAAGCTTACTAAAGGAAAGAAATTCTGTAGGCGTATTTGGCTTATCGACAGCGCTTTGGGATAAAGCTTTCCTGGTGAAAGAGCTTTTTATACGGAAATTCAAAGAGCACCGGCTACTGCTTGAAAAAGCGAAACTTTTGTATAGGGAGGAAGAAAAATGAAGAAAAAGAATTTATGGATTGCTTTGGCCTTTGGCTGCATTGGCATTAAATGCCTGTGGAGGAGCCAAGAGTGCAACAACTGCGGTGGGAAGCGAAAATGCCAGTGAGAAGGCTACTGAGGCGGCTTCTGAGAAAGCTGAGGAGAAGGCGGGAGAAAGCGAGAAAGTTACAGAGAAGGCAGAAGGTGATAGTGCCAAGGTGGAAATAACCAAGGGAAGAACCGTCCATGTGGCGACCAGCGGTGGGGGAGAGCCCTACAGCTTGATTGATGACAAGGGTAACTGGACCGGTATTGATGCGGAAATCTGGAAAGGAAATAGGAAACAGAACCGGTTGGACCATTGATGTGATGCAGGCCACCGGCTCCGGAGCAACCTTCGGACAGGTGGATGCGAAAAGAGCGGATGTGGCGGCAAACTGTTATGCGGTAAATGCTGACAGAGTGCAGAAGTATTTGGTTTCCGTACCTTACTACGGAGATGCACAGTGCGTAGTGGTTAAGGGAAGACAGTGCCATTAAGACCTTTGATGATTTGAAGGATAAGAAGGTTGGCGTATTAAACGGACAGGCAGCTCAGCAGACCATTGAAAGAATGGGACAGGAAAAGGGCTTTACCGTAACTCTGTATGAAGGAGAGAATGGCTCCGCAGGTTATCAGGATGTTCTTTTAGGCAGACTGGATGCCTTCGCTTCTACGGACTCCGCAGTCTATAAGTGGGAAAATGCCAGCAACAATAAGCTTCGTTTCTTGGATGAGCGTCTTTATGCCAACGATGTTGCTTACTACTTTGCCAAGACTGATGAGGGCAAGGCTTTAAGAAATGAGGTAAATGTGGTTCTTTCCGAGATGCTGGAGGATGGAACCGTGGCGAAGATTGTAGAGAAATATATGTATTCCGACATGACAAAGAATATCATTCCTTACAGCGAGCTTGGATTTACTGTGGAGTAATTAGCTATATCGAAAAGTAAAACAAAATTGAGAACTAAGACATAAGCGTAGGAATAGATACAAGCATAGAAGTAGGGAGGACAGTCCGTGGAGAAAGAAGTACTTATAGAAATCGAACATTTGTCCAAAAGCTTTCCGGGAGGCACAGAGGTTTTAAAGGATATTTCCTTAGAGATTCATAAAGGGGATATTGTAGCCATCATTGGCCCCTCAGGAACGGGAAAGTCCACCCTGCTTCGTTGCTTAAATTACCTTACAGTACCAAGCGAAGGAAAGATTCGCATCGGGGAATGTAGGGTGGATGCAAAGTCCCATACAAAGGAAGAGGTATACGCTTTACGGCGGAAATCTTCCATGGTTTTTCAGCAGTTCAACCTTTTCAAGAATAAAACTGCTTTGGAAAATGTTATGGAAGCCTTAACGAAGGTGCAAAAAGATGCCCAAAGCTGAGGCGGAAGAAATTTCCAAGCGACTTTTAGAGCAAGTAGGGATGGGGGATAGAATGGACTTCTATCCGTCCAAGCTGTCCGGGGGACAGCAGCAAAGAGTAGGAATTGCCAGGGCATTGGCGGTGAATCCGGAGGTGATTTTATTTGACGAACCCACCTCCGCCTTGGATCCGGAATGGGTAAAAGAAGTCTTAGCCACCATACAGGAGGTAGCGAAGGAAGGGCGAACCATGATTATCGTCACCCATGAAATTTCCTTTTGCCAGACAGGTGGCCAACCGGATTTTATTTATGGAAGAAGGAAAGATTCAGGTGGATGCCCCGCCGGAGGAGTTTTTTTCCGATACCAAACAGGAAAGGTTACAACAGTTTCTCTCTTTTGTCAGGAGGGAAGAGGAGCTGTAGCACAATATATTTTACTTGCGTCTATTTGGAAAGGAGCTAAACATGCAACTTGTACAGGAATTACCGGAGATTTTTGAGAGCTTTGCGGAGCAGAGAAAGAAGTCCTTCTTAATGGTAAAGGAATGGAAGGATCAGGGGAAGCCTATTGTGGGATCCTATTGTACTTATTTTCCGAAGGAAATCGCCATGGCGGCAGGAGCAGCCAGCGTTTCTCTTTGTTCCACTTCCGATGAAACCATTGCAGAGGCGGAGAAGGATCTTCCCAAGAATCTTTGTCCTTTGATTAAGTCCAGTTACGGATTTGCAAAAACCGATAAGTGTCCCTTCTTTTATTTTTCCGATGTGGTTGTGGGAGAAAGTACCTGCGACGGAAAGAAGAAAATGTATGAACTGATGAGTGAGTTTCAAGGATGTTTTCTTCCTGCGCCTGCCCCACGAGCAGACAGAGGCGGCGGTTCAGCTTTATCGTAACGAGATTATCCGCTTAAAGGATTATCTTTCCGAGAAGTTCCAGATGGAAATTACCGATGAGATGGTAAGAGAAGCTACCAGAGTCAATAACCGGGCAAATCAGGCATTAAAGGATTTCTACGGCTTAATGAAGTATGACCCCACACCGATTTCCGGCTATGATGTCTTTAAGGTGCTTTTATGGCTCCACCTTTAAGTTTGACAGAGCGGCATTGGCTGAGGAAGTGATTGCCCTGAAGCAGAAGACCGAAGAGGAATATAAGGCAGGTAAGCATTTTTGAGAAGCGTCCCCGCATCTTAATTACCGGCTGTCCTATCGGAGGAGCTACCGAGAAGGTAATTCGTGCCGTTGAGGAAAATGGCGGTGTGGTTGTAGGCTATGAGAACTGCACAGGAGAAAAGGCTATCGGCATTCAGGTGGATGAAAATGCTGAAGATATCTATGAGGCAATTTCCAGAAGATACTTGGCTATCGGCTGCTCTGTTATGACACCAAACCACAATCGTTTTAAGAGCCTGGATGAGATGATTACGGAATATCATGCTGACGGTGTTTTTGGATATGACCTTGCAGGCCTGTCATACCTATGCTATTGAAACCAATAAGATTCGCCGTTTCGTGAATGAAGAAAAGGGTATTCCTTATCTTAACGTGGAGACTGACTACTCTCAGTCTGATGTAGGACAGTTAAATACCCGTGTGGCAGCATTTATCGAGATGCTGTAATTCCTTTTTGGATATAGTATAGGAAAGGGAAGATGGAGAGAAAATATTTAGGAATTGATATAGGCTCCACAGCAGGAAAGGCGGTGGTTTTTAGACGGAAAAGGGCGAGATTCTTCAAGCTTTTTCCGTGCCTACCGGCTGGAGTAGCTTTGAAGCCTTAAAGTCTATTGGAGAACGATTGGAAGAGCCAATGGATGAAGAGCACTATGCTTGTATTGCCACAGGCTACGGCAGAAATGCAGTGGCTTTTGCAGGAAAAACCATGACGGAAATCACTTGCCATGCCAAAGGAGCCATGGCTCTTTTTGGTAATGAGGCCATGAATGTGATTGATGTGGGCGGTCAGGATACCAAGGTCATTACCTGTAAGGGGAGAACCGTGGAAGAGTTTTTTTATGAACGACAAATGCTCCGCAGGAACCGGGAAATTTTTGGAGGTTATGGCAAACCGTTTAAATATCTCCATGGAGGACTTAAACTCTCTTGCCAAGGAGCATACGGAAGAAGTAAAAATCAGCTCTATGTGTACGGTTTTTGCGGAATCAGAGGTAATTTCCTTAGTGGGCCAGGGGATTGAACGAGCCAATATTGCTTACGGCATCCCTGCAATCCGTTGCAGGAAAGGTGGTGCAAATGTTGGGAAGACTCAGAGATCAAAGCCCGGAGGTCTATCTGACCGGAGGGCTTTTGTGAAGCGGCCTATTTTCAGGAGATTTTATCGGAGAAAATCGGCAAAGCCCATTCATTCCCATAAAAATGCCCTGCTATGCCGGAGCCTTGGGCGCTGCGGTACTGGCGAAGGAGCAGGTAGAAAAGGGTAGAATGTAGGGAGGCTTTGGAGCTATTAAGCTTCCAAAGCCTTCAAAGGCCCTCATCCATATCCAAAAACTTTCTTCCGTCTGGAAGAATCATGCAAGGAATGCCCAGTCTGCCGTTTTCCGGATAATCAGACTGAAGGGCCTGTTTCCGAATCTCCGCATAGCAGTCCTCCTGCTCCCGTAACATCAGATAATATTTCAGGGAGGGGAAGTCCTCCAGAATATTAACAAAATCCACTTCTACGTTTCTTTTTTCTTCATTTCTTCCAGAATTTCTCTGCATCCCGGACACATGTGACTACCAACGATTTGAACTTTCATATTTCCTCCTTTTTGGTGAATTTCTTTTCCTTTATCACTATACGAAAATGTAGCACGGAGTCAAGCGGAAATCCCATTTGACAGGGGAAGGCTTTTTGCTATATAGTTCCCTTTGCAAGTGCATAGTGTAGAGATGAGGCTTTCCCTTTGCAAGTGCATAGTGCAGAGCCAAGGCAGCCCCTTTAGGCGTGCAGGTCTTACAGCTTGAATCCCCTCTTGGGAAAAATTCCATTACAAGGAGTAAAGGATGTTTGAAAATTTAGAAGAAGTAAAAAGCATTACGAAGAAATTATGCATAACCCTGACGATTCCGGAGGTGGTTTCCGACATTAGTCAGTATAAAAAGTTGATTTTGGAGCAGACCAGCCTGGAGCCGATTTATAAGGCGTATCTGGCTTTCCGAAAGGCGGAGCAAAGTGAAGAGGAGGCTCTTTCCCTTTTGAACAATGAAAAGGATAAGGAAATTTTGGAGATGGCCAAGGAAGAATTGCAGCAGGCCAAGGAAGACCAAGAGAGACTTACCAAGGAGATTCAGCTTCTCCTCTTACCTAAGGATGAAAATGATGATAAGAACATCGTAATGGAAATCCGTGGCGGTGCGGGAGGAGAGGAAGCGGCTTTTATTTGCCTCTTCTTTTTATAGGATGTATACCAGCTATGCGGAAAAAAGAGGCTGGAAGACAGAGCTTGTTTCCTTTAATGAAACCGGCCTTGGGGGGTTAAAGGAAGTAGTCTTTATTGTAGACGGTCACGGTGCTTACTCCCGTTTAAAATATGAGTCCGGGGTACACAGAGTACAGCGTGTTCCGGAGACGGAAAGTGGCGGAAGAATTCATACCTCCACTGCAACTGTGGCGGTTATGCCGGAGGTAGAGGATGTGCAGGTAGAAATCAATCCTGCGGATGTGCGTATGGAGGTTTTCCGTTCCTCCGGAGCAGGTGGACAGCATATCAACAAGACTTCTTCTGCGGTTCGATTGATTCATGAGCCTACAGGTCTTGTGGCAGAGTGTCAGGAAGAGCGTTCTCAGGTGCAAAAACCGAGAGAAGGCTATGAGACTTTTGAGAGCAAGACTTTATGAAATCGAGTTGGAAAAGCAGCAGTCGGAAAATGCGGCGGAAAAGCGTTCTCAGCTGGGAACGGGAGACCGTTCCGAGAAGATTCGTACCTATAACTTCCCTCAGGGAAGAGTGACAGATCATAGAATTAAGCTTACTCTTTACAATATTGATGCAGTGCTTTCCGGGGATCTGGACCTTTTAATCGATCCCGTTGATTACCGAGGATCAGGCAGAGAAGCTGGCTCGTTTGGAAGAGAAGAATTAAGGAAAATGCCTCCTTTTCTTAATGGGGAAAAAGGGGGATTTTTGTATAATAAAAATGGTTTCCATATAGAGTGTTAAGGAAATTTTCAAGTCTTTCCTACGGTGTTATAAGAAAAAGAAAAGGATTAAGATGCAAAACAAAAAGGGACATAGGACTTGAAATAGTGAATTTAAAAAGTTTAGAAGGGGTAAGGAATGGAAGAACAAAGAGAAAGACAGAGCAGAAAAAGGGGAAGAGTGAGGGTAAGAGCCTGCTTCCTTTTTTCTGATCTTTTTTTGCTTCATTTTGCTTTTTGCGGGGGCAGGGCTTTTTTACTATGTGAAGAAATATATGCCTACCAAAGCCAGAGCGGATTTAAACAGCTATTTTTCCGTATCCGGAGACAATGTGGAGCTGTATTTAAACCATGAAAAAGCAGGTGGAAGATTCTGTACTGACTCTGGGAAGAATGCAGGACGGAGAGGTGTATCTTCCCTATGGCTTTGTGGTGAAGCAATTAAATATTCGTTTTTACTATGACGATGATGAGAAAACCCTTCGCTATGCTTTGCCGGATTCTATAGAAATCTATCAGCCGGGAGAAAAGGGAAAGGACGGCAAGCTTCCCTATTTTGTGGATGGGAAAAACATTTTCCTCAGCCTCTCTCTGATTCAGTCCCATACCGCTTTGGAAGTAGAGAGCTTTACGGATACGGAGCATAAGAGAGTCTTCCCTCTACAATGATTTTTGGTAAGGAAAAGCAGGCTACTTTAACGGCTAAAGAGGCGGTCTCGCGTGCAGGGAGGTGTAAAGAGCCCTATCCTTACGGACTATGGAAAAGGGAGATAAGGTTCTTGTTTTGGAGAAAATGGAGAAGTGGTCCAAGGTGGAAACCAAGAACGGTTTTATCGGTTATCTCGAAACAGTCGTTTAGGGGATGAGGTGGAGATTGAAAAGAGCTCCGACTTCCGGGCTCCGGTTTATTCTCATAAAAGTATGGGAGAAGGAGTCCATCCCGACTTTGGCCTTCCACCAGATTACTACCCGGGAAGCCAATAATTCTTTGGATACTTTGCTTCCCAAATGCAGCTGAGGCAAATATTGTGGCACCTACCTGGTATGTGCTTTCCGACAATGCAGGGTAACTTTATTTCCTATAGTGATGCCAACTATGTAGCCAAGGCTCATGCAGCAGGAAAGAAGGTATTTGCCACCCTGAATAACTTTTGATGCGGGAAAGGTGGATGCCAAGGCGCTTTTTCTGCGGCAAAGCATCGAAGTGCTTTGATTGAAAATCTGGTAAAGGATTTAAAGGAAAAAGCAGATTGACGGTATCAATGTGGACATTGAGCTTTTTACCGGAAAGCGCAGCCAGAGATTATTTGAATTTATGCGAGAGCTGTCCATTGCCCTGCCGTACGGAGGATCTTTTTCCTCAGTGTAGACTGCTATGTTCCCTTTGCCTATAATGCCTATTACAACATTAAGGAGCTGGGAGAGATTTGCGACTATGTGGTCATTATGTGCTATGACGAGCATTATGCAGGGATCCGAGGAAGCAGGCTCCGTGTCCTCTTTAAGCTATGTGGAGAGGGGAATTGACGAAAGTGCTTCGAAGATGGATAAGAACAGAGTGATTATCGCCCTTCCTTTCTATACCAGAGTGTGGATTACTGATGCAAACGGAAAGCTCCGTTCGAGGCTCTTTCCATCACAAAAGGCCAAGGAATGGATTACAGAGAAAAATGTTCCTTTAGAGTGGAAAGAGGATATTGGTCAATACTATGGTGTGATTCAGGATGGAAATGAGAAAAAGGAAATCTGGATGGAGGATGAAAAGTCCATGGAAGCAAAGATGAGCCTGCTTCGGGAAAAGGGCATTCAAGGGTGTTAGTGAGCTTGGGAAGCTGGGACAGGAGCCCCTAGGGATTTTTGGGTCCATTCTGAATTTAGAAGAAAAAGGCTTCATAAAACAGCATGATTAAACAGTAAAAAGCATTATAGAAACATCTTAAAGTAGAGGCGTCAGGATGAAGACAAAAATCTTTGGAAAAGAAGGAATTTCAGAGGCCGCTGAGATCCCTAAAAGCAGGGAGGCTTAGTGGCTTTTCCCTACGGAAACCGTATACGGCTTAGGAGGAACGGTTTGATAAGGAAGCGGCAAAAGATTTATGCCGCCCAAAGGTGAGACCCTCCGACAATCCTTTGATTTTTGCACGTTTCTTCAATAGAAGAGGTTTACCCTTTGGTGAAGGCTTTACCGGAAAAAGGCGAAGAAACTGATGGAAGCCTTTTGGCCGGGACCTTTAACTCTGGTACTGCCAAAGTCCGACATTGTGCCTAAGGAAAGCACCGGAGGGCTGGAAACCGTAGCCCTTCGTTCTCCTGAAAATGCCTTAACCCTCGCCCTGATTCGTGCCTGCGGCTTCCCCATTGCCGGCCCTTCCGCAAATCTTTTCCGGCCGGCCCAGCCTCACAGAGGCTGCCCATGTTTTTGGAGGATTTAGGCGGTAGAATTGAGGGCATCTTAGAGGACGGTGCAGTGGGCATCGGGGGTGGAATCCACCATTGTGGATTTAAGTGAAGACAGTCCCACCCTGCTTCGTCCGGGAGCTATTACGATAGAGGATTTGGAAGAAGTTTTAGGGGAAAAGGTGGCCATTGACCCGACTTTATTGGGAAAGAGCATGACAGAGGGCTTTATCCCAAAGGCACCCGGCATGAAATACAGGCACTATGCTCCTAAAGGCGGAGATGATACTCTTTTAAGAAAAATCTGCTTTCTGATCAGAGTCAAAAAGGCAAATGAAATACCGTATGGGGAAGAGAAAAAGCTGATAGCGGAAGCCATCCTTTCTTATGGGGAAAAAGAACTATCGGTATCTCCGGAGAGAAAGATTTGGATTCTTTGTGGAGAAGATACTGCTTCCCTATATGAGGGGGATGGTCGTTTTACGGTGAAAATTTTTAGGTAGGCGAGAGGAACCCCTATCCATGACCCATAATTTGTTTCGACTGCTTCGGCAGGCAGATGAAGAGGGAGCGGAATTGATTTTGGGAGAGTGCTATTCCGAAGAAGGAGTAGGATTTGCCTTAATGAATCGCTTAAAGAAGGCAGCAGGGACAAAGGATTTTTCTATGTCTAAGGAATAAAGGAAGGGATTGCAAAATATAAGAATGAGTCTTTCGTGCATCATAGGGTCTGAAATTTGGGCACGCTTTGAATTCCATAGACATAGAAAACTCATAATATGTAAATTGGAAAAATAATTTAAGCCTTTAGTCGAATTGCAAAAACTTTTATGCTCTAAAGTGTAGAAATCCCATACTCTTGGGTGTATCCTAAAGCTAGAAAGATAGCCTTTTCGGTATAGAAATATTCTCCGGCAATAAGGCTTGGAGAATTATAGAGCGTGGGACGGCGACCTACAGAGAGGGGTGGCTATGAAGGTACTGAAGGAGGACAGAAATATTCACTTGAAGGAACAGATGTTGTTCTCGGAAATATTGGAAGGTTTGAAAGAAATCGAAAAAATTGAACAGGGTGACAAGAAGGAAGGGGCAGCAGAGCGATTTTGCAGCCTCTTTTTCTGCACTAGAGGAGGAACTTCATTTCGCGGAGGAAGAAGTTCTGGAGGAGAGAAATCCTCCCTTTGACGAAAGTATTTTGCCGAAGGAAGGAGAACTTCTGGCGGAAGGAGAAAGCCTTTGTCTGCTGGGAATTGCAGAAGAAGATAGGGAAGGGTATATGGAAGTGGAATATGATGCTTCCTTCTTTAAGGCGGCATTTTCCGACCAGAGGTTTTTAAAGAATCTTTGGAACAGCTTTCACTATAGGAATAGAGCCTATTACAGTATATTTTCATTTAATGGACTATTCTTAGGCTATTGTGGAATCTGAAATCTGCAGTCAAGTCCTTGGGAACTGTGTATTTCCTTGAAAAAACAGTATCAAGGACGGGGAATCGGCACAGAAAGCTTAAGGCTTTTGATGAAGGCCTTAAAGCGCCGTACCGGAGAGTCCGTCTATAGAGGACGGGTGGATGCGGACAATGAAGCTTCCATCGGCATGATGCGGAAGTTAGAGGGCAAAGCCCAATGGAATCAGCGAAAGCTTTCTTCACGGAGAGCGACTAAGGCGTTATCAAAAGCAAAAGTAAGTACTTGATTGATGAACGTTTAAAGGAACTTGCTGAGGAATTTGCTGTACCTGCGGAGGAACTTTTGGGGCATCTTTTGGAGTTTCGGATTGAAGCATGATCTTTTTGACAGGTTTAAGGCATAGTGTTGGAGTTTCGTTTAGGATGAAAAAAGGAATTAAGTTTCATAGTATTTATTATCGCTACTATTTGTTTATCGTTGTGATCCTTCCTCTTCTTTTCCTTTGGACTATTACCGAGAAGAGTGGTGAGAAACTGGAGCTTTTTCAAGGGATGGTTAGTATTGGTCAGGAGGAGATAAACTATATCCTTTCGGGAACTCAGTCTCTTTCTCATTTTATTATTTTTCTTTTTATAGGCTGGAAATGTAGCATTGGTGAGGAGGGATTTACCTTTGTAAAATAGATTTACTTGTGCCCTGGACGGAAATTACTGCTGTAAGCCATGTATGGATTAATGAAGCCCATTATGTAAGAAAAAAGTTTTTGTTTTATAATCGAAAAACACTGGTAGTTTATAGGAAAGATTATAAGCCGATTTGTATTTACAACATTTCTTTACTTGGCCTATATGCAGTAAAATTTTATCATCCCTGAAATACGGACGAATCTAATGACTGCTAGTTTGGCCACAACATTTAATTTGATTCTGAATTCTACTTTACTTTATGGAGTTGTAACGAAATCTTACCAATTCGAAAACACTGTGATTTGGACAATTCTGTATTTCATTAAGGCTTTTATACTTCCTGTGCTAATGCTTGCAGGCCAAAATAAGAAATATGGGAATGCTTTGAAGCATGCCACAATTTATTCTATAAATGCATCCGATGCGATTCATGTATAGGACAAGGAAATGCAAAATAGAAGTACTTATGCAGTACGCAAACCCCCAGGAACGGCAACTTCTGGGGCGGATAATATTCTCCATCGAAAAGATATACAGTACATGAAGTTGGTTGTGGATTTTGCTAATAGCAAAGGATGTCACCAATAATGTCCACAATGCCACCTAATTTTTATATAATCTTCATACGCTACATTATTTCATTACACCATTTCTTGATTTTTGTCTGCTTTATGCTATACTTAGAAACGTAAAAAGACAGAAGTACTCATGTAGTACGCAAATCCCCCAGGAGCGGCAACTCCTGGGGGATATTTTTCCGTTGTGGCAAGGTGGATTAGACCTTAGGGTTGACTACCGCTACTGATCTCCGTCCAACCATTTGCAGATAAAGTGGCAAACAATACCCGCCAAAACAGAGATTAAAAAGACAAAAATATCCCCTATGTAGCACACTCCCTTCCGTACCCTGTTTAGGGTGGTAGCATAATATATCATATCATAAAAACATAAATTTTATCCTTAATTTAAGTAATGGTATGATTATTATTTTTATCATTAACATATTCTCCAAAAATAAACTCCCCTATAGCCTCTCCCCTGGCATTATGATAAAAATAATCAAACAGAACTATATCTAAAGGAGGTTCAATTATGGAACAGGAAAGCAGAATTGCGGTAATGGCGATTATTGTTGAGAATCGTGAGTCCGTGGATACGCTGAATCATCTTCTTCATGAATATGGGGACTATATCGTAGGGAGAATGGGATTGCCCTATGAGAAGAAGGGAGTAAACATTGTATCCATTGCTCTGGATGCCCCCAACGACACGATTTCCGCTTTGGCGGGAAAGATTGGGAACATCCCGGAAATCAGTGTAAAAACTGCCTATGCCAGCAAGTAAAGTAGCGGATTTGCTTCGTCAGCTGCAAAAACCCATCATTTGTCTTTGGAAGAATATGAGCTGATTCTTTCGAATAGGACGAAAGAGGATGAGGAGCTGGCGAAGAACCTGGCGAAGGACTGTACCGAAGAGTATTACGGCAATGGGGTGTATACCAGAGGATTAATCGAGTTCACCAACTATTGCAAGAACGGCTGTCACTACTGCGGGATTCAGAGGGAAAACCAAGAGGTGGAGCGCTATCGCCTGACGAAGGAGGAAATCTTGGACTGTTGCCGGGAAGGGCATCAACTGGGATTTCAGTACCTTTGTTTTACAGGGAGGCGAGGATCCTTACTTTACGGATGAGCGGATCGTAGAGATTGTAAAGGCAATCAAAGAAGAATTTCCGGATTGCGCCATCACCCTTTCCATTGGAGAAAAATCTAAAGAATCCTATGAAAAATATTTTCAGGCAGGAGCAGACCGCTATCTTCTTCGGCATGAAACGGCGGATGAAGCCCATTATCAGAAGCTTCACCCCAAGGAATTATCCTTTCAAAACAGGATGCGTTGTCTTCAGGACCCTAAAGGACATCGGCTTTCAGGTGAGCTGCGGTTTCATGGTAGGTTCTCCGGGGCAGAGCAGTAAAAAGTTTGGCGAAGGACCTGTACTTTATACAGGAATTCAAAGCCGGATATGTGCGGGATTGGCCCATTCATTCTCAGCACAGCACCATTTTCGCAAAGGAAAGCAGGGAAGTTGGAGGACACCTCTCTTTCTCCTATCCATGCTACGTTTGATTCAACTGAATCTCTTGATTCCCGCCACCACAGCTCTGGGAACCATCGATAAACGAGGAAGAGAACTGGGATTTTAGCAGGGCAAATGTTCTGATGCCCAATCTGTCTCCTACGGCAGTGCGAAAAATATCTTCTCTATGACAACAAAATCTGTACCGGAGATGAGGCGGCTCAGTGTCGTGCCTGCTTAAGTCGAAGGATGGAGTCTGTAGGCGCCAAGCTTCTGGTGATAGAGGAGATGCAAAAGAAAGCAAAGCAGAAGCATAAGAAAACCAAATAGTCTATTAATCAGGGTGAAAGCATTTTATGCCTTCCAATCTGAACGGAATGTAAACACATTTTTCTAAAAAGGAAGTCGAACTGAAGAAGGGAGTATTATGAGTACAATCTATAATCCAAAATCAACTAAAAGAAGAATTTATTTCCCATGAAGAAATCCTCGAAACTTTGGCGTTTGCCGATGAGCATAGAATGACCAGGCTTTATATAGAGTCAATTCTGAAAAGGCAAAAGCCGGTATATGATGAGAAGGGCAGAGTCCATTGTGATGGTTTGAGCCATCGGGAGGCCTCCGTTTTATTGGCTTGCGAATTACCGGATTTAAACGAGAAAATGTTTAAACTGGCGGAGGAGATTAAGCTGGCCTTTTATGGAATCGTATCGTGCTTTTTGCGCCATTATACTCTTCTCAATTACTGCGTAAACGGTTGTGCTTTACTGTCCTTATCATGCGAAGAACAAGGACATTGCCAGAAGAAAACTAAGCCGTGGAGGAGATTCGTAAAGAGGTCATTGCCCTTCAGGATATGGGGCACAAGCGTCTGGCTTTAGAGGCGGGAGAGGATCCTGTTAATAACCCCATTGAGTATATTTTGAGAGTATTAAAACCATTTTACAGTATCCATCATAAAAATGGAGATATCCGCCGTGTCAATGTAAAACATTGCGGCAACCACACGTGGAAAAATTATCGTAAGTTTAAGGAAGCCGGTATCGCACCCATATCCTGTTCCGGTGAAACCTATCATAAGGAAAGCTTATGAACAGCTCCACCCAACCGGACCGAAGCATGACTATCGTTATCATACGAAGCCATGGATAGAGCTATGGAGGCGTATCGATGACGCAGGCATCTGCGTACTCTTCGGTTTGGCGCACAAGTATCGCTATGAGTTTGCAGGACTTGATGCATGCGGAGCATCTGAAAGCAGCACGGTGGGACTCCACACCATTTCCGTGCCCAGACTGAAGAAAGAGAGCCTCCGACATGATCCCAGCCAGTTTGACAATGGCATTGATGATGAGGAGTCTTTGAGAAAATCATTGCCTCGCATTCGGATTGCCGTGCCCTATACCGGCATGATGATCTCCACCAGAGAGTCCGAGAAGGTAGAGGATGGGCTTTATCCATCGGTATTTCAGATTTTGAGCATCCAGGAACCTCTGTAGGCGGGTTATTCCTGAAGAGGAGCGTCCCCATGATACGGAGCAGTTTGATGTTTCTGACCAGAGAAGTCTGGATGAGGTAAAAATGGTTGATGGATCTTGGGTATCTGCCTTCCTTCTGGTACCGCCTGCTATCGAGGAAGACCGGAGGTCGCCTTCTGGCAGCTGTGTAACTCGACAGCATTCAAAACTGCTGTCATCCCAATGCATCACGACTTTGAGTGGGAGTTCCTCACCGACTATGCCAGGGAGGGTACCCAAAAAGTGCGGAGAAGACTTAACGTCGAGAAAGAGCTTCTACCATTCTTAATGAAAAACGACGGACATTGCCAAGGATCAAGTATCAGTAATATTTACGAGTCCAATAAGAGGGACTTTATCAAAGAAATTCAGGCCAGATAATGAGGAGTAGCTTCTGCAATAAAAGTCTGACGAGAAGTCTAACGCCCCAACTTCAGACCTGTATTACCAGGTTCTTTTGATTTTTTACAGTCTGTACGTAGAGGAAGTTCCTTCAGCGTAGGGCTACAGCGCACTTTTTAGTAACAGGAGAAAAGATGAGTCTACAGGATACCTCAGGGGAGTGGATCTATACTGCATTTTCGGCAGAAATGCGGGAAATCCAGTTTTAATGCCATTGCAGGATAGAAATTCGTCTTACTTCGGAAATCTTAGGAACTACGAGCAGATCCGGTGTGGAAACCATGGAGATTTTGCCTTGGGACCGGTGTACTCTTGATTGAGCATCACCTGTGCTTTGATGATGAGGGGAGCTGGGTAGTATGAGGTGGAAAGAACAAAGAGGTGCTTGGGAAACGGAGGTTGCCCTTTATTTCTTCCTGCCAAGGACTTTCTTGGCCGCAAGAAAGAGGAGCAGGTGAAGTCCTTTCTTGCTTGAGAAAGAGGCTCCTACCTTAGACTTTTCGTGAAAATAAAATTTGCATCTCCATGGTTGTGTGATAAACTTTTCCGAAGAAAGAGGGCAGATTGAGGTGTGTGGATAGAAAATCGGATTTCCGTGAAAGGATCTCACCTTTCAGGTATATTTTATGTCTGAAACCAAGGAGGGAGTAGGAAGCAGAAGAATGCTCGCACCCCAGTGCTTCACAGGAAGGAGAAAACGTCTTCACGGACCAGAGCTTTGGAGATTGTGGTATTGGTGACGCCTATTGATGAATCCGCCCGAAAGGAAGACTACCGCAACAAATGGCGATTCGACATTTTAGATTATAATGAACCTCTGGTCTGCCAGTGGAGGAGCTCCAAGATTCTGGAAACTTTGGGAGATAAAATCAAGCTGGTGGTTACGGACTCAGGCATTTTCCCAAGGTGAATCAAATTCTCCTAAGACTATGCCATTGACCTTTTTCCATTCTGATGGCAAACATAAGGCTTTCTAAGCTATGCCTCGAGGGATGTGCTGCCCACCCTGGAAGATGGAGACCGGGTTTACATTGCAGAGGGCTGTAGTCATCGGCAGTGCGGAGATATCGGCGGTAAAGCTCCACGGATGCCGGAAAATATACCGGCAGTTTCAAATTTGTATACTCGAGGGCAAGGGCCTTTTTACCGGAGGAGCAACAGCGGTGAAGATAATGATTCACTGCGGCGCCCGTATGCTTAGTGTGAAAAGAAGGAGAGTCGTTATCAGGATTTTCTTCGAAAGAAGATTCTAGCCTGTATCATGGACTGGTTGCGGCAAAGCATGACGGGTATTTTGAATATTCCATCGAGATGCTATAATAGAATGCATACGAGTAGATTAATAAAGAAATCAACAAAGAAGTTACTGTGTTAAAGCTGGCCAACGAAGTCACAGAGAAACAACGATAAGCTTCTGTACCGGTAATCGATGGTACTTAAGAAAGAAGGAATTTCTATGGTTAAACTCTATTCATACCGCAGATTTGCATTTGACAGTGCATTTGCCCCGCTTTACCAAGGAAGAGTAAGTGGAAAATAGAGACAAAAGCAGCTCATGGCTTGAAGGAGCTAATGTCCTTGCTGTAGAAAAAAAGGTGCAGGGAATATTGATTGCCGGCGACCTTTGACAGTCCGGTGGTTTCTCATGAACCATGGACTTTTCTAACACTATTGCGGAGCATCCGAAAGATTTCTTTCTTCTATTTAAGAGGAAACCATGACACGGAAAATACTCATTATCAGGAAAATCTGCTGAAAAAATCTCTTCTTTTTCGGAAAAAGGGAAGAAATACCGTTTAAACGACAGACTACTTTTTGGCAGGGGTGGAATACGGCACTATGATATTTCCTTTGAGAAATGAAGGCCACAGGGAGCCGGACAAGCTGCTGAGCAAGCCGTAGGACAGGAAACTGCATGCATGGAAAGGAAGTACTACAAAACGAAATTGAGTCGGAAGAAGAATCCAAGTTCCTAAAGTTGAAAGAAGAGGATTGCAATATCCTCCTCTGCTCATGGTGTGTTCTTGTAACAGGGAACACCCAAGGGATAGTTGGTAGGGAGGAAGGCATTTTCCTGAAAAATCAGAAAGCTTCCCATCCTATATTGCCTTTGGTCATATCCAAGGGGGCACAGTTAAATAATGGGGGCTCTTTGGCTTACCCCGTTGCCTGCAAGGAAGAGGCTTTGATGAGGAAGGGAAAGGGATTTCGTGTCTTAAGGTAGAGAAGAGAAGAAGGAAATTACAAGAATTATCCCATTAAGCGCAAGGGAGTTCCGATTTTGGAGATTGAGCTTTTGGAAGATGAGGAACGCCATTCGCCCAAAAAGATAGGTGAGTGAAAATGGAGAAGGCCGGCATTTCCAAAGTGAGGACAGCCTTCTGCATTATTTTTAAAAGGAAAAAGGGTTTGGAGTGAGGAAAGAAATCTTCGTTACCTGCAATTAAGTTTAGGACAGTGTATTTTTCCCGGAAATACACAGGTGGATGAGAGTTGAGCTTTAGCTGGAATCGGGAAGAAGTCATGAGGAAGAGCCTGAAGGGGAGTTTGCGGGTGCTGGCTGTTGTGATAATCTTTCCAAGGAAGAGCAGGTGAAGAACAACCATTGCCTTTTAGGAATGGGGCTTTTGCAGGAGGGGAATCCATGATTATAGAAGCATGCCACATTGCCCACCCGGAATGTAGCGATGCGGATTTTTCTCCCCAGAAAGAACAGCCTCTGGGACAACGGTTACGGAAACCAGCTTTTATCTACTTTTTGTTGATGTTCTAAGGTGGGGGTTTCGGAGATAGAAACAGGACTTGAGGAAAATGATGTAAGCACTATATGCCCTTTCAGGAGCATCCTCGGCGGCCGGATATTTTCCCGTATCAGAGAAGGCACGTCTGAAAAGAAGTTTGGTCTAAAGAAGTCTGAGGACAAAGCCTGACTTTTTGATGGAGAGCAGTGGAAGGAATCTAAGGATTATTCCGAAAAATATCGGAGGAAGAGCTTTTTTCCTTGATGTAGAGTTTTCCAAGAGTTTCTGTATGATTAGTCAAGAGGATTCGCATTTTTCCATGAACTCCCGTATGCATGCCAAGCTTGGCAATGGGCTGAGGATCAGGAGGGTTATGAAGTTCCAGGTGCAGACGATTTCAAGGATGGTATCAATGTGTCCCCTGTCTCCTAACCATCGCACCGGAAACATTTTCAAATTAAAGATGCAGGAGGAGGAAATTGTCCTCAGGTCTTTACGGCAAGGAGGCTTTGGAAAATGCAGTTCTTCTATAGAGGAAGTGCTTGCTCTGATGGAAAAGGAAGCTGGTTGAAGGGAAGAGGGAAGGCCTCTGAGGAGGAGCTAGTCAAAGGATTTCGAAAAGGATTTTGGGAAAGTGGATGTCCTAAGCGCCCGGTAGTTAAGAAGGAAGAATGGAAAAGGCGGAGTATCGTTATGAAAATGCTTTAAAGTGGTATTGCACAGGATCGTTTTCCGAGATTCCGGAGGAGAAGAAAGTAATTTTGAAGGAGGAAAAGAACCTTCAGGAACAGATTCGTTCTATAAAGAAGGAAATCGAAAAGGTATCGGGGTCGGTGTAGAAAAATCGGCGGGGAGAATATAGGAGCAGAGGCCGGAATCGAAAGGAACTGCCCGGCACATCTCCGGCAGTGTTTTCGCTTTGGCAGGACTGGACTGTTTTGTTCTTCTTTTCTTCGAAAGCCGGAATGCCCTTGACTTCCACCAGCCCCATTCCTGTTGCTGGGGATTCTTTCTTTTAGTCTTTGCTTCTTCCCTTTGTGGAGCGGGGAACAGAAAAGGGCAGGCAAGAAAAGCAGAAGAGGAAGAGGTCAGACAAAGAAAGAAATAGCAATCCGCTTTGCTTCTCGTAAGAGCTGCTCTCCCGTTTTCATAAGCTGGAAGATAGCAGGATTTGAAAAAGGAAGCAGCAGGTCGGAAAGAAGAGTTCTTCTGCTTCGGGGAAGAGGAAGGGGGAGCAGGCCTTTTATTGGAAGAGAAACAGAAGGAATGGGAGGAAGTGGCCCTTCTTGAGGAGAGCAGGAGAAAGCTGAAGCTCGGAAAGAGGAGGAAGAAAAGACGGGAAGAGATTCGAAGAACGGGCGGAAAGAGAAGCAAGGTTCGGGATCTGGATTTTTAAAGAGCAGGAAAGACTTTTGCACAGAAAAAAGAAGAGCGAGAGGCCTTGAAAAGTGCTACAATCTTTTTGCAAAAGACCAAAGCTTATCTGAAATGGCTGGAGGAACGGTTTGCCCTGCAATAGGTATGAGCCAGCCTGAAGCCTTCCAGTATTTTCAGAGTATCTGCACAGAGCCTCTGGGCACCCAGATGAGTGAGGACTGGAGCTTAGCTTTGTGGACAGAGGCTTAAGCTGGGAGCAGGGTTAATCTATGAAGGCTTGCAGGACCTTGCTGTTTAAGTCAAAAGCTGGCCATCTTGATGCCATGTTTCAGGAGTGAAAAAGCCTTCTATTATTGGATGATCCCTTTAGCCATTTGATGAGAAAAATGAGCAAGAGCCAGAGTCCTATTGAGGAGCGCTGAGAGCCGTCAGATCTTTACTTTACCTGTAAAGGAGGAACGAAAGGCATAAGCAATGCCATAAAACGAAAGCCGTTATCGAGAGATAGCGGCTTTTTTCGTGCCTTTTTATGCCTTTTTCGAGTAAAAACTTATAAAGAAAATTATTTTGCAAAATAGAATATTTTTGATTTTTTGCTTATATATTAAAAAAAAAATAACGCGATATACATACAGCAAAATAATTAAGAAAAAGGAGCTACAAAACATGAGAAGATAAGAAATAGAGAATTAGAGAAAAGCCCCCGAAGAGGGGAGAGAAAGGCGGAAAAGCACTGCCGGTGGAAGAGTTTTCAGAGGTAAGCTGCAATACAATTTCTACTCTTTTCGAAAATACGGTAAGAGGACTGTGGAACACCTGTGGGAGCACAGAATATACGGCAAAGAGAGTTCAGCACCATTTATGCCTCAAACTGAGGCGCTGAGAAAAAGAAGAGCCCGTGGTGAGATCTCGTCCCCCTAAACTTATAATGCATAGTCTTTTCTAAGGAGAAAGAGAAGACCCTCTGTAAGAAAACAAACGAAAGCAA
>BNJV01000032.1_pt1 | contig 166429 bp, 189 predicted proteins | sample 8540591 | NCBI WGS metagenome assembly BNJV01 (sample SAMD00202457, study PRJDB9452) | human saliva metagenome | host: Homo sapiens
AAAAGAACAGTAGCTATCATAAGTAGCTACTGTTTTTTTATTTTTATAAGTAGGAAGCATAATATGCATTCATATAGTATTACTAAAATGATGTAATTTTTTTATAATATGTAAGGTTTTTATTTATGATATAATCTCTCTGGAGATAGTAATTTTAACTATACTCTAGTCTACTGTTAATTCATGATAAACAACAATTTGTGATATTTCGAATCGACCATAAGGCGATTACATTTAAAACACAAGGAGTTTAACATGGAACTAACAATGTTAAAAGGTAAAATTCACAGAGCCACTGTGACACAAGCAGAACTTGATTATGTAGGGAGCATTACTATTGATACAGATCTATTGAATGCATCAGGAATACGAGAATATGAACAAGTTCAAATTGTAAATATTAATAACGGTGCACGATTTAGTACATATACTATAGCTGGAGAATCCGGCAGTGGGGTTATATGTTTAAATGGTGTCACTGCACGGCATGTACAAGTACATGATAAAAATTATAATCATGTGTTATGCCCAATTAAATGAAAGTGAAGTTGAGAGCCATAAGCCTCTCGTTGTATTTGTAGATACAAAGAATAAGATAAGTCATATAAAAAACTATGAAAAACATGGTTTATTAGTTGATCAAAATTAATTGTTATTGATCGAATTACAGTAGACTGTATAGGACTATCTTCGTATTTACAATAAACGGAGGAATCATTATGGAACATGTACTTACAATTGAAGATGTACGCAATACGATTAGTAATTGGAAAAAAGAAGGGTATTCGATTGGTTATGTACCAACTATGGGATTTTTACACGACGGACATGCTTCTTTAATAGATCAAGCTAGAAAGAATAATGATAAGGTAATTGTCTCTATTTTTTTGTGAATCCCATTCAATTTGGAGAAAATGAAGACTTAAGCACCTATCCACGCGATATTAATAACGATAAAAAATTGTGTGAATCACATGGCGTTGACCTCATATTTACACCTAGTTCAGAGGAAATGTATCAAGATAAAAAGGCCTTCGTAGATATTATTGATTTATCTAATACATTATGTGGACTTCGTAGACCAATTCACTTTAAAGGTGTTTGTACTGTTGTAGCTAAATTCTTTAATATTATACAGCCTACCAATGCATATTTTGGTAAAAAGGATGCACAGCAATTAGCTATTATACGTAAAATGGTTTTTGATTTAAATTTCCCTGTAAATATTATTGGTGTTCCTATTGTGCGTGAGCATGATGGATTAGCAAAATCCTCTCGTAATACATATTTATCTAGTGACGAACGTAAAGCAGCAACTATATTATATAAATCGATTCAAAAAGGTAAATCCTCTATTGAACCAGGTTGTTCTGCGGATAGCATTATTAATACTATGACAGAAATTATACAGTCAGAGCCTCTTGCTAAAATTGACTATATTTCAGTTGTAGATGCTAATACTATGCAACCTGTTCAAAAGGTCATTTCACCTGTTCTAGTTGCCATGGCAGTATATATTGGTACTACACGACTAATAGATAACTTCTCCTATGATCCAAATTAGGAAGGAGAAGTTATGAAGAATCTAATAATACTAAATCAGTTGATAACTAAAAACTTAATGATATTAATCATAGGCTTTTCTTGTGTTGCTTATATAATGCCTTCCTACTTTTCTTGGGCCGTAGCCTATACACCATTTTTACTTGGCATCGCTATGTTTGGTATGGGGCTAACTATTAAATTTGAAGATTTGTGTAGTATTCTCCGACATCCAAAGGATATATGTATAGGTGTACTTGCTCAATATACAATTATGCCTTTATTGGCTTGGGGAATCTGTCATATTTTTACGTTACCACCAGACATAGCAATAGGTGTTATATTAGTTGGCTGTTGTCCAGGTGGAACTGCTAGCAATGTAATAACGTATATTGCAAAAGGTGATGTCCCCTTATCAGTAGGGATGACAATTACGTCAACATTAATAGCCCCTATTGTAACGCCTTTACTAATCCTATATATTGGAGGTACATGGGTAAATGTTGCATTACTACCAATGATAATAACTATGATAAAAGTGATTATAGTCCCCATCTTATTAGGTGCAATTATCCAATATGTATGTAAGTCACGAATTAATACATTAACTGGTATAAGTCCTATTGTTTCAATGATTGCTATAATATTATTAATAGCGGCCATTATTGCTGTTAATAGAGATAAACTGTTAATTTCTGGCTTAGAAACACTAATAGTTGTTGGTATTCATAATATGCTCGGCATGCTGTTAGGATTAGGTGTAGGATATATACTTAAATTAAGATATGATAAAACTACAGCATTAGCGATAGAGGTTGGGATGCAAAAATAGTGGGTTAGCGGTTACATTAGCAGCAACAAATTTTTGCATTAAATCCTTTAGCAACACTAGTAGGAGCTATCTTTAGTGTATGGCATAATATTTCAGGTGCTATATTTGCAACACTACGCAGAAAAAAAATAGTTATAATAAAATATAAAGTGTATAATAACAAAAAACGGCTACAATATGTAGCCGTTTTATATTAAATTCTATCACGTACAAGACCGATTACAAGGCCTTCAATATGACAGTCATCTACAATAATAGGATCAAAATCATCATTTTCAGGTTGTAAACGAATATGTCCATTTTCTTTATAAAAACGTTTTACCGTAGCTTCATCATCAATACGAGCTACAACAACATCACCATTATTAGCAGTATTTTGATGGCGTACAATAAGCATATCGCCTTCATACATACCAATGTTCATCATAGATTCGCCTTGAACGCGAAGTAAAAAGCAATCAGAATCCCCAGTTAATTGAACAGGCAATGTAAGGGTAGCCTCTAAATTTTCAACTGCAGTAATAGGCATACCAGCTTGAACAGTACCAATGAGAGGTACTTGTTTTAGACCGGCACCTAAAAATTCAAAGTTATCAGAGCTTGAAGTTTCATTACCAGCTACAGAAATAGAAGGTTTTGTATCCTCTAAAACAGTAATAGCACGGTTTTTATTAGGATCTCGTTTAATATAACCAAACTTTTCAAGAGCATTCAAATGAGATTGTACAGTAGATGTAGAACTAAGTCCTACATGTGTACAGATTTCACGAACAGTAGGACAACGATATTCATTATGTAGTGAATCTTTAATAAAATCTAATATACGGCGCTGTTTAGTATTAATATCTGTAGCAGGGCGTCTCACGATGAACCTCCAAAGTCAATGTAATGTCAATATTTATATGCGTAAAAAATAACACATGTCATGCTATATAATGAAAAAGTAAGATAATTACTAACTTACATACTTATTATAGGCAATTTTAAAAGTTTTTTTGCAAACATTTGTTCTAAAACTCTTGACCGAACATTCGTTCGTGTGCTATTATATGCATGTAAACAAACAAATGTTCTCAGATATTATGTTCGATGTAAATGTGAGGTATGAGATGAAAAAAATATTAATGATGCTAGGAATGTGCTTAACAGTATTATTTGGTTATAATATGACAAACCCTGTAACAGATGCTAATACACATGCAGTACGCGAAGTAAAAGGTACAAGCGAGGCGATACAATGTGGGATATTGCGACTGCACAGCTCATAAAGATATGGATGTTCGTGAAATGGTATATGCCATGAAAGAACTTAATAACATCAGTGATTCTGGTACACTTGTACCTGGTACAGTTTTAAAGGTACCAGACATAAAAACTGATAGTCCAGTTAGAGCTTTTGGACTATGTGGCTCAAAAACTAAATATATATGGGAATATCCCACGCAAAAAGCGACTACTCGGTAGAGATAGTCGCTTTTTGTTATATACTTTATTTTATTAACTGATATATGATTGTTATTTAAATCGCTTTTCAAAAATTGTGGAAATAGGATTGTCTACAAACTTGTTCGCTTCATTAATATAACGACGAACCATATTAACACTATGATGACGTGTTTGACGCATAATATTACGTTCTTCTACACCATAAGTCTGCAGACAGTTGTTGCAAAGCCATGACGTAGACTATGGGCACCATACATAGTTGGATCAAGACCGATAAGAGAAATATATTTTTTTACGATTTCTGCAATCATCTTATCGGATATAGCCGTTTTACGTAATGACATATTTTTAGTAAAACCTCTAAATATAGGGCCTTCAGAAATACCAGAAGCACGTAACCATTGTTGTAAGGCCTTCACAGCATCTAAAGGGGAGCCAGGTATATGAGGAATGGCTACCACAGCACCTTGACCTTCTTGGTCCGCTTTTGAGGATGGCACAAAGATTTCAACACCTTGCGGAGAAAACTGTAGATGCTCTACTGTAATAGCTGAAATTTCACTACGACGAAAAGCACCCATAAATCCAATTAAAAGAATGGCCTTATCTCGTAATAGCTGTAATTCAGGTACATCTAGTTTAGTCATACAATCTAGAATATCTTCGATATCTTCTAATAGAACTGGTGTCTTACCTTGTTGGAATGTACCTTTTAAACGTCTAATCCCTCGTAACGCTTGTTTTACGATTGGTGCCATACATGGATTATCCCGATGTCCAGAGGCATTATAATTCTCAGATATAGCGCTAATACGACGAGAGATTGTATTTGCCTTAGCATAATCAGCAAGATCATTAATATAGTTAACTATGGTTTCTGGTGTAGCCGGAAAATAAGATACCTTTTGATAGGTACACCAATCTACGAAATCATCCCAATCCGATTCGTAAGCATCCACAGTATTTTCAGCCTTAGATAGTAATATACTTTGCTTGGCTTTCATAGACAACTTTGTACTATTCATAAGCGCATCATTATTGCGCAAATAGAAATGTTTTTTTGTTGTTCCTTAGACTCTGACATAATTCACCCTTACCCCTAAAAAAATATCAATATAATTGTACCATAGAATAGGTACTTATATGCTATAATTAGAGAATATAATGACTAATTTGGGAGAGTTTATAATACAATGAGTAAAAAACATATAATATTAGGGACTATGCTTGTCCTGCTGAGTACGAGCGGCTGCTCATACATCCCAACAGAAAATACATCGTATGGTGTATTTTACAATGATACAGATCTATCTAATACACCAAAGGGTGAATTACAAGATCGAATACAAGAACTAAATAGTAAAATACCACAACAGACTATATCCATTGATATGGGGAATAATAAAAAACAACAGGCTACGTATCATGATTTAGGTATTCAAGTAGATACTGAGGCTGTAGTAAAAGCTATTTCTACATATGGGTATGAAGATGATTGGTGGACCTTGCTTTCACATAGATTTAATGCCTTATATTATGGACAACATTTTCAACCTCAATATAAGCTAGACGAGGTAAAAAGCAAAACTTACCTTACAGAACTTGCCAAATCAATTGATACGCCAGGACATGATGCATATCTAACCATTGAGAATGGTCAAGTTGTATTCCATCCTGCTAAAGAAGGTAAACGCATTGATATTGATGCAACCTTACAAAACCTTAAGGATCAATTACAATCTGGAGAAAGCATCACATCTCTATCTATGGTATTTACCACAAAAAATACTATTAAGGTTACTGATTCTGATTTAAAACCATTAAATACCGTTCTAGCATCCTTTAGTACAGATTTTGATCCAAATAATGAAAGCAGAACACATAACATTCAACTCGCATCTGATAAAATCAATGGTACATTGATTAAACCTGGTGCAGTATTCTCCTTTAACGATGTTGTAGGCGAGCGTACTGCTGAGGCTGGCTATGATGATGCACCGGTAATGATTGATGGCAAATTAGTTCCAGGTATTGGTGGTGGCATTTGCCAAGTTAGTTCTACCATCTTTAATACAGCCTTATTATCTGGCATGAATATTGTAGAACGTACACCTCACTTTGAACCTGTTGGATATATTCAAGCTGGTCGTGATGCTACAGTAGCATGGGGCTATTTAGACTTTAAGTTTAGAAATCCATACCAACAATCCATTTATATTCTCAGTGTGATGAATCATGGTACACTAACCATCTATATTATAGGTACTGCTCAAGACAAGCCTAAAAATGTATCTATTTCAGTTGGTGATCGTAGTGAAATACCAAATAAGACAATTACACGCGTAGATCCATCTTTAAAAGAAAAAGAAGTACAAGAGGGGCATGTAGGGCTAACAATGAATACGTATAGAACCATAACATATGGTAACTGGGTTACACAAACTGATTCCTTTGAATCTGTATATGACCCAGTAGATACGATTATAACAATGCCACCTGAAGGTTCAACTAAAAAATCAGATAAAAAGAAACCATAATTAAAGATTTTATTAAATATAGCCTAAACTATTGACCATAAGGTATAAATAGTTTAGGCTATTATTTGGATGTAATTGAGAAACCAATATATACATATTACAAAGTATATGGAAATCAATACAGAATATTGAGGATATAATCTATTCTCAATCATTCTCAGTAATTATCATTTAGTAAAATAGAAGAGGAAACTATGGACACAATCTTACAATTTGATCACTCCTTGATCTTCTATGTACATGACCATCTTGTATATAGTTTTTTTAACACCAATTATGGCATTTATTTCAAAAAAATTACTGGCGGCGGTGCCTTATGGATTGTCATTGCCTTATTATTGATGTTACAGAAAAAAATATCGTGTATTAGGCGTTGCGATAATAATTGCATTAGGATTTGTATTTATCATTGGTGACCAAGGTTTAAAACCACATGTAGCTCGATTAAGACCATTTGTAGATTTTCCTAATGTAACAGTACCATTAGAGTCTGCATTACCAAAAAGCAAATAGTTATTCATTCCCGTCAGGCCATAGTTTTTGGTTCATTTGCATCTGCCATGACCATTTACCTAGGCTTGAGTCAAATAGCGCCTCAGAAGCGATATTTGGGAATTATAACATTACTTGGGTCATTAGTAGTAGCATTTTCTAGAGTATATCTATTTGTACATTATCCAACAGATGTATTAACAGGCTTAGTATTGGGAATCATCGTAGGCTTTATTGCATGGAAGCTTGCAAGAATCGGTTGGAATTGGTGGACTAACCGTCATAATGATGTAGAATACGAACCATACACATTTAAACGTAAATAAGCTTAAATAGCTAAAAAAACTATATAATATAAGGGATTGGGCCATATAGGCCCAATTTTCTTTATATAATTACTTCCGATAATATATCGTTATCGGAAGTAATATAAAAATAAAAGAAAAAAACTAGCTTATATTGCTATAAGCTAGTTTATGTAGATTAAATCAAATAATAAGTTAAAACTAATTATTTATCATAACGAGTCTATTCTTTTTTTATATTTAGCGAGCTCAGGCTCATTGATAGTCACTTTATCAAATTTAGGTTCAATGATTATACGGCCCTTATAATCCATTAAACCATATTTACCATCAGACTTATAAACAAATAAATCTTTATAAAATGACGTTATGTCATCATCAAAATATGGTAATTTGAATAGTTTATAACCTAAATTAGTATCAATCACATATTTTTGTTTTTATCATAGGTTGCTGTAGTAACTTTATTTAATACATAAATAGGCTTAGTTGTATCTATACTATCATATACTTCATCAAATAAAAACACCATATTCAGCATTAAATATATGACTCCCATTAGAATCCTTTTAATACAAAGCTACGATCACTTAATTGTTCATAAGAATCATAGTTCATGTGTACAACAATTTGATTTAAGGAGTTAATAATACCATACTTATTATTTTCATTAGATACAACAAAATAATTAAACTCATTACCTAAATGTTGTATAGATTTATAATTTGCAGGAATTACTATTTCATTCTCACCTATTCTCATTCCATACAAAGTATTACCTTTTTTTATCTACTTGACTAAATAATTCATAGGTATCTGATGGTTTTCTACTATATAGACGTTCTTCTGAATATCCAGCTGTTCCCGCTCCATTTCCAATAAGTTCTTTATAGTCATCAGTATTAATAAGATGATTTGCTTCATTTTCGGTTAAAACAACTCCATCTTCTGTAACATATTTAGTATAACCATCAAAGGTATGGATTATAAATAGCAGTTTTTTTGATCTTTCTTAGATTCTAAGAAGTCAATATTCTTCCAACTATCTTTTTATAGGATTAGTAAGAATTTGATTACCATTATTTTGGTTATACAAATACCAATAATCTCCTTTTCGTCCTAATATTAAATTTTTTTATTTACACTACTATATTGATTTACTACATCATTAATAGCATAAGTACCATTTGAATTAACTAATTTAAATCCATCACCGGTTAATGCTTTTGCATGGTCATAAGAAAATGCATATTCATAGCCTGCAGGAAAATATGCTAATTCAACTAAATTTACATATCGCTTTTTGACCATTTTTCATAAAAGGATCCATATACGTAGTTATTGTTATATCCATCCATATACTCTACATGCAAATTATTATAAGGACCAAGTATCCAACTCCCATTTTCATCGACGATAGTATTACCAGCTGTGGATTCTAATGTAATATATTCTTTTTGCAGATGTTATATTACATCGACTAATGCTATAGCTAATCCTAATATAAATTTTTTTCATATATCTCTCCATAATATTACACAACACAATAATAATTAATTTCATAATACCATAATTAACTTTTTTTAATTAAATGATTCCTTTACATACGCTTACAAATTATAACTATCTAATAAAAACTTACTATTTTTCCAAAAATTATATATTGAAATTTTTTTAGAATTAAGTTGTAAAATAAGCATATGAATTATGTAATTTACTCATATTAACTCTCATGGAGGTATTATATGTCTGGTGTGATATCGTAAGTAAAAGCAAAAAAATTGGCAGTTTAAAACATTTAGGTAATGGTATGGAAGGTTCTTTAAGATTTTTTTAGCAGAAATCATTGTAGGTCTTAGTATCCTTCGTGTATTCGTAAACTGGATTTTTTTGGCATTTAGGCCTTACAATTATATAGGAATATATAAAAAGACGCTTAGTAATCTAAGCGTCTTTTAATATATTATTAAGTTATCAAGCTTTATATATCTATATATATCGCTTGAATATATTATTGATATGCTTCGCTGCAATCAATATATTCCATAATAAGTTGGCAGATTTGTCCATCTTTATCAAATGCCCAGTATACAGGGTATAAACCATCACCAAAGCCAGATTGAATCATTGGCACAGTCAATTCGGTTTCAGGAATTGTAAAGTTAATCCAGTCCCCTTTAGAGCGTTGGTATTGAGGATATGCCATAGCATTTAATTGGAATAAATCGCTATAGTAATCATCGTAAATGTTCTTATCCGGATAGTTAGTATGCCATTGATCGTAAAACTTTCTGTAGGTCTCAATTGTTTCAGCATCAACTACTGTAGCAAGACCAGAATCTACAGGGAATCCAATGTAGCTTTCACCATCATCAAGATCTGTTAAATCTTCTGTACCTTTTAATGCTAATTCATAATTCACAGGCTCATTACCACTAAAAACAACGCGGCTTGCTACATAACGGTATTCATTTGGTTCCATTTCAATGATTTTGGTTTCCAACAAGTACGTACCTGGTTCTACCGTTCTAATATATGTATCCGGTTTATTAGGTAGTGTCACCAAGGGATCGCAGCATGTAATATGACCTGTTGGGAATGTTACAGTCCACATAGGTAATGTATGCAATGGAAATCCTTTTAGCTCTTTACGGTTAAATAAATCATGATATGGTACGGTAGGTTTTAATTTACCTTCAGAACCTAAACGATTAAATGCTTGAATCCATTCACTTGTTAATTTAGATTGATCCATGTTACTCCTCTGCTTCGTGTTTACAATGTACATACTCGCCTTCTAATACTTCGTAGGCTGCGGTTTTACGAATAATTTGTTTAACTAATGTATCTAACTTTGAACCATTTGTATAGTCTGCAGGTGCATAATAACGTATGCGGTGATGACGCATCATCTTATACACCTTATCTTTATCCTTCTTAACAGGATCATAAACACCTATAGAATGACCGCCATTAGCATTAACCAAGCTCATGCAAGGAATATCTGTATCACTATCCCCAATATATATCATATTGCGGAACGGTACACGTTGATCTTCAGGCTTAACATAATCATTAACACCTGTGTCATTGATATCTAAAATTCCTTTTTGAATACGGAATAAAAACTGTGTTTTATTTGTATAGTTAATGGCTTGTGCAGGCCAAACTGCTACGCCTTTGTCGTCGAACATGAATGCACTGGCATAGATTTTGGTGAAAGCTCCCTCTTTCGCCATTTCAGTACCTTCTATCATCTCTTTTAAACCAGACGATATGATGTAATGTTCAATGCGTACACCGTGTTCTAAACCATATTCACGAATACGCTCAAACCAAGTGCGAACACCTTCATATAGTTCCACTTGATTCCCATATTCCATAAGCTTTTCTCGAGTTACATAAAAACGGCCCACTGCTTCTTGAATCATCTTGTACATATAAGCCAAGTTATTATCCATATCATTTTTCTTAGCCAGCTGATTAGATTCTTGCCAGAACTGTTTGATTTGCTCTTCATCATAGCCAACAGATTGGATAAAGCCTTGTGCCTGCATATCATCAGGTGTTAAAGTCTTATCAAAATCATAACACATAGCTAGTACTGGCATAGACGATTCAGATGATTGTAATGATGCTTTACTGTCAGTCTTATAGGTGATCATACTCCACCTCCTTGTAATAATACACAAACAATTAAAAGTAGTTTAACTCTCTTATATTCTTAAGGTGACCCAACCCCTTTTGTCTATATTTTACACGATACGTCAACGCTATAGGCGTAAAAGCAGGTTATAATTCGCCTTAAAATAAAGAATCTTGTGTGTAATTTGTATCTACAATCCAGCTTTTTTCCGCACTTTCTTTAATAATTGCTGTTTTTGAAAGTTTTCCAATAAGTAAGCTAGAGTTCGGATCATGTAATAAGCAATTTTGGCGAACTGCAGCCTGATTTGTATTGGCATAACAATAGCGACAAAAATGGCTACAAGTATCATAGGCACCTATATCACCATGTAAATAACAATTACACTCTGGTCTAGCTGGTGTACGTTTCGGTGCTTTTAATTTTACGTTCCAAGCACGTTCATAACAGTCTAGCGTAAAACAGCCCTCTGTATTAACACCTAATTCTTTGAAAATGTCCCCTTCTCCACAGGTTTTAAGTATCATCTGATGAGAATGCGCTATAGATACTAATTCTTTAATGATCTTCGTTTGAATATCTAAACTCGGTCTATAGCCTTCAGGAAAATTATGAGCTACCTTATCAAAGATATCTAAAAAACTAACGATAACTGTATCAGTATAGCCCTTTAAGAACTTTGCCATTTTATAAAAGCTTTCAAAATGAAAATCTATGGTATAGTCATTAGTTAAAATAATTGGATCATAGCGCCACACCATAGACTGAGGATTAAGCTCATTGGAAATATGTTTAAAACCATCTATTATAGACTCATATTGCGGTACATAGGGCTCAATATCACGTCCATAAGGTGTTATCGTCATATGCCAATATTGCCGATACTCTTTAATTTCATTTAGTAATGGTATAAAGGGCAAGGGATTTTTCGTACAAAAAGCAATGCCATCTACTACTTCGCGATTAATAGTATAACGCGTTACTTGTAGTGGATTATAAGGATTTCGAACGTCTACGAAACCTTCATGTATACGATTAATCAGCCATTGACCATAAAAAGGCAGGGTATATCTGTACGTTGTCCAGTTTGTAATATCATATCGCTGCCCTTTCATTAAACAAAATATAAAAAAATATTATAACATATCTATCCCTATGTCTTTATAATATAAATGTGATTTTTGCTGTATAGTTTATTCATATTTTATGGTACTATAAAGATTATAAAATATGAGGAGAACTAACGTATGAACGATATTTTTGAACAGAACCATCCTATGAAGGATGATAAAGAATTTATTACATCCTATTGGACAGATCGAGCTCATGATTTTGGAGCCTTACGAGCTAAAGAATTAGAGAGTCCTAAACTTAAATTATGGAGAGATGAACTAACGAGTCATATCTTTGATTCTGATCGCTCTTTACGTATTTTAGACATTGGTTGTGGTGCAGGCTTCTTTAGTATTATCCTCTCTCAACTAGGACATACAGTACACGGCATCGATATTACGCCTAATATGATAGACGAAGCAAATCAACTGGCAGAATCCCTTGATTGTGATGCTACCTTCTCCGTCATGGATGCCGAAAATCTTAGCTTTGACTCCAATACCTTTGATATCGTTGTAGCCCGCAATGTAACATGGAACTTACCACATCCAGATAAAGCCTATGCTGAATGGTTACGCATCATTCGTCCAGGCGGTTTAATCCTCAATTATGATGCGGAACATGCTCGCAATCACCATGACTTACCGCAATCTGTTCATCATGCCCACGAACACGTAAGTAATGATTTAAAAGAGCGGTGCCATACTATTTACCATATGCTTGAAATTTCATCCTTTACACGCCCTCAATGGGATAAAGAGCTACTTACAAAATTAGGTGCTAGCTCTGTTACTATCGATCCTACTGTAGGTCCACGTATTTACAGTGAAGAAGATGAATTTTATATTCCTGTACCTATGTTTTTAGTAAAAGCAATCAAATAATTTTACATTTAGTATACACTTCTGTATAATTATTCTCGTAAGGGGATGTTTTATAAGGAGACTAAATATGGCTCAAGCGGGAGATGTATTTGAAGTTGAATTAAAAGAATGTCATTTGGATTGGGGAAATGAAACAAGACATACTATGTCAAGAGCTTCACGATCTGGTGAGGGTTATATACCTATACCTTCATGTGATTCACGTAGAATAGGAATATATAACTCTAATAATTCTAATCAAGGATTAGGATATAATCAGTTCAATGTGACATCTGCAGATAACTTTTTTTAATAATGAAACTAATGATATTATGCTAGCACAGGGATGTGCTGAAGCTGGAAGCCAATATGCAAAACAATTCTCTATCCAAAATAATTTACGACGATTAGGTGAATGGTATCAATATACTAATGCAAGACCAGGTGATATCGTTAGAGTTTCTTGGTTAAATTCTACTGATATAACTCTAGAATTAATTCACAATTAATACCTTTTAGTATTTAAGGAAAAAAACATCCCCTTTCTTAATTTAATATTAATAAAAAGTCATCAGATCATATTGATCGATGACTTTTTATTAAATATTATCGGACACTTCATTTTTCCATAAAGTTTTCAAAAAGAATTTACAGGTGCAATATCAATATAGTATGTAGAATAATCACCTTTTTTTCATGCCAAATCCTTACAGAATCAACATCTTTTTTTATTAACCAATCACGAGTAACAGGTACACGCTCATCTAGGCCTAATACATCTACTAATAACCATTGTCCTAAAAGCAGATTGTCCATATGGATTACCCGTTAATGGATCAATTTCAGTTCTACTGCCAGATTGAAAAGCTTTTATGTCTTTCTTGAGTTATAAGTGCAGGAATAGTCTTGCCATTTGGTAATACTAACTTAAATCTAATCTCTGGTTTATTTTCTTTGGCACCTTTATAACTAGATTGAGTCTCTTCAAAGTCAAAAATATTATTTATAAAGAAATGAGGATATCTTTTATGAAACTCTCTAGGAATTGGTATATAAACCTCGTTTTAAAGGTCGTAATTTTGTAGAGCCTCTACTTTTTGGAGCCGCATTCCAAGCATTTAACCCTGACTTTGGTTCTACCTCTTTATGTTTATAGGAGTATAGTGGTAAATATGCTTCTTCATAAATTGTATCCTTAGCAATAAAGCTTGCTGTTGGAGCAATATGTTCTGGATCTAAAGCTCTAGCTATTTCTTCACATACATTATTAGGCTTTGATTTAAACTGATCATAAGCATTAATTAAGAAAAGTAAACGGATCTTGTATAATATCAACCTTTATTTCATCTATAACAGTAGTATCAGGTTCATCTATACTAAAAACATTGCCAAATTTGACTATCTCCATAAGTAAATTTATATTTTTTTAATACCATCACTCCAACTTACTGAAGTTCCAATATCTTTTATATCTTTAATATTATCCAATTCAATCAATGGATATGCACACTCTTGTATAACTAATTTACCAGCATCTCTAGTAATATAGTGATATATATTTGATGACTCATTAAGTCCAAGTCTATTATAATCACTAATCATTCTTTTTATTTTTTTATTGTAGATATAGTGTATACTAAGTCAGCCAAGTTATTTTTTTATAACTCATTATTTCATCTTGATAGCGCTTTTAACTGCATTACTTTTTTTGATAAGATGGAGTACTATGCATCCAAGTTTTCAAACCAATGCCTATTCGTTCGCTACCAAAAACAGATAATATATCATGAGGTGTATTCCCAATATCAACATTTTTCACTTTTTAAAAACCTTAGCATAAATTGTTTCCTGAAATTTAGAATCTAGATATGGAATAGGTTCACCTTGTTTTTTTGTCTGAATAGATTAGACATAGCACCATATACTGTAAGGAATTTTTATATATTCATCCTGTTGTTCTTTTTGTATATTTTTTTGCCAAACGGACATATACACCTCATAGATTATAAAGTAACAATAGAGTAAAACTCACCTTTTTTTATTCTTACCCACAAAATTCAAATATTTTTTTCGTCAGAATAAATTTCGATATCTTGTTTCTCTTTTATTGTTCTACCTTTATTAACATTATCTACATAATTTTTGTAGTTCAGTTATGGAATCTGAAGTATCAACTAAATAAGCCTCTCCATCATATCTACCATTCATATTTGTATATAATAAAGCATTAGATTTCAATCTTTTTATTTCTAGCTTTATTTTTTTAATACTTAATGAATCAGCTATTTTTTTGCGACTATCCGTTTTTATAAGAGGAACAACTACACTATTACCAGACCTGTTTATATAGCTGACCATTAGAAACCTCTTTAGGCAGTTTAAAAATCCTTTGGATATCCTTGTACATTAAATGTTTCTTTTTGGTGTTAATTTTTCTAATACGTTTATTATGGGTTAATATTAAAGGAACATTATGTCCGCCCATGCCCATATTAGCTGTTAAAGTAGGAACAACTCCACTTTTTATTCTCCCGAACATATTGTCTTCGCCATTGATAAATGCTGGCAGAGCTTTTAATATTTTCTTCTAGTTCCTTATAAAATGTTGGATTTTTTTCAGCACTATAATAGAAGTATTCATCTTGTTCACCATCAAATTCAATTACATCCAATAATTTACTAGTTAGTTCAATCTCATCAGGGAATCTAAAGGAGTCAAATTGAGTTTTTACTAAGAAACCCTACTATATAAATACGCTCTCTATTTTGAGGAATATTCCCATAATCTTTTACCATTCAAAACTTTCCACTTTATATGATATCCAGTGGTAGTTAAAAGCTTCTTTTTATAACTTTAAAAGTTTTACCATGATCATGAGATACCATATTTTTTTACATTTTCAATAAATATAGCTTTAGGTTTCTTTTGCTTGGATTATTCGAAGTAATTCAAAAAAATAAATCACCACGTTCATCCTTAAAGCCTTTTTCTATAACCAGCAATACTAAAGGCTTGACAAGGAAACCCTCCAACTATTACATCTAAATTATCAGCTTTTTATATCTTCAGGTTGTACAATATGTATATCTCGGTTATCTAAAAATGTCTCAGGAAAATTTAATCGATATGTAATATTCGCATTTTTTTATCAAATTCATTGGCATACACCACTCTGAACTTGTTGGTTTGTTCAAAACCCAACTCAATCCCACCGACACCACTAAAAAAAGTCGCTATTGCAAACTTATTAGTGTCTTTAGAACTTACAGAATCAGTCATGTATTTCATTCCTATCTATTTAAATTACAAAAAAAGCAGAAATATATAGTATTTTTATTTTTGAATAATAAATACAACTTATCTACTATAAAAATATTATTTCTTATTATCCTTGATGATAGAGTCATCAAAGCTATAGGTTGTTATAAATTTTGTTTTTAGGATTTGCTTTGCATTGCCAATATCTTCTAAATATTTGTTAGAAGCTACTTGGAGATCCTTCTTATACGCATCAGCCAATGTTTGTAAGTTATTCGCATCGCTTAACCGTTTAAAGGTTTGATTCATAAATGTAATAGTATCTGTTTTTTTGAATCATAAACAAGATTAGTATTTGGTATGTCCCTAATATCCATCTTGATTGTATTTAAATTTGAGCTATCTGCGTTACCTATTACATCATTAGCACTCATTACGATTGTAAGGGCAGTAATATAATTTAGACGAGCTTCCTTTATATCCCCTACCATTTGGGTAGATTCTATAACAGGTCGCTTTTCAGGCGTCGTATATTGATAGTTATAAGCTTTCATATCAGCTGTATAAATCGTCTTACTATCGTTACGAGCCTTTACATTAAGCGTAAAAATTGGTGTATCTACAGCACTCACTACATTTTGAACGGTATAGCCTGAGTAAGCAATCCATTCCCCTTCAGGTCCTTTAGACTGAGAAGATGCACTATCACTACTACAACCAACCACCATCAATAAAGCAACTAAGGCGATACAGAGTGAAAGGTATTGAAGTATTCTTTTTAGCATAGCAGTACCTCGCATACAAACCTATATTATATAAATACGAACCTAAATAGTACTACAATAGACAATAAGAAGTTAATCAATTATAGATATAGTTTTTACTAAAATATTAGTTACTGAAATACGCTTGAGCCTTAGTAATTTCTGCACGAAGTTTTTCTTCATCAATAGTAAGCAATACTTTGTCTTTCATAAGGACTTTACCGCCTACAATTGTAGTATTAGCATCAGAACTGTTTGCAGAGTATACAAGTGCTGCTAAATCGTTGTAACGAGGCATCCAGTGCATACCAGATACGTCATATAATACGATATCTGCGCGATACCCTTCTGCTAAAACACCAAGGTCTGTATAGCCTAATGCTTTTGCACCTTCTACAGTGCCCATATTCCAAGCTGCTTGTGCAGGAATGGCTTTAGGATCGTAGAGACGTGCTTTATGTAAGGTAGCAGCAAGGCGTACTTCTTCGAGCATGTCCGCATTATTATTAGAAGCAGAACCGTCTGTACCGAGACCAACAGTAATACCTTTAGTAATCATTTCAGGAACTGGTGCAATACCACTTGCTAATTTAAGGTTAGATTGTGGATTATGAGCAACAGCTACATTGTTTTCTGCCATAATATCCATATCTTCGTCTGTTACATGAACACAGTGTGCAGCTAATGTAGTATTCCAGAATAACCCTAAATCATGCATATGAGCAATTGGTGTCTTACCAGTAGCTTTTATAACATTCTCTACTTCCCCTTTTGTTTCGGACAAGTGCATATGAATGCCACAATTTAGTTCATGAGATAAGGCAATAACCTTTTCCATGTACGCATCTGGACAAGTATATGGTGCATGCGGTCCAAGTAATACCTTGATACGGTCATTATCAAAGCCATTCCATGTGCGGAATAAATCAGCATTTTCAACTAATGCTTGATCTGCTGTTGGGGATACACCTGCTAAGCCACGAGATAGTACGGCGCGAATACCAATTTCTTTTACTACCTCAGCAGTAGTATTCATAAAGAAATACATATCGCTAAAGGTTGTTGTACCAGAACGCAACATTTCAGCGATGCCAAGTTGTGTGCCATACCGTACATATTCATCGTTAAGCTTTGCCTCAGTTGGCCAAATAGCAGTTTCTAGCCAGTCCATGAGCTCAAGATCATCTGCATAGTTTCTAAATAAACCCATTGCAATGTGCGTATGTGTATTAATAAGACCTGGAGCAGCCAATTGGCCTTTTCCATCTAATACATCCTTCGCAGACTCTTTAGCCTTTTCTACTTCACTATTCTTTACAATGGATGTAATAAAGCCATTTTCAATTTCAATGGCATGATTCTTGAGAACGCCCTCATTAGTTAAGACGTCTACATTGGTAATCAATAAATCAGACATAAGCTTCCTCATAGGTATAACCGAGCTAAAATAGCTCGGTTATATTTGGTTAATTAATTTACTTTTGTTAGGTAATCGATTTGTTCTTGTGTTAAAGAATCTAAGTCGTAACCCATGGAGTTCAATTTAAGTTTTGCAATTTCCGCATCTAATTCATGAGGCAATACATATACCTTAGGGTCCATATCTTTACCATTATGTAAAATATGTTCTGCTGCAAGAGCTTGCATAGCAAAGGATAAGTCCATAATTTCTGCAGGGTGACCATCACCAGCTGCAAGGTTAACAAGACGACCTTCAGCTAATACATAAAGCTTGCGACCATCTGCCATAGTATAGCCTTCGATGTTTTGACGAACACGTTCATGACTTACTGCAAGTTCTGTAAGATCAGCTACATTAACTTCACAATCGAAGTGACCAGCATTACATAAGATAGCTTTATCTTTCATTACTTCATAATGTTCTTTTACAATAACATCTTTACAACCTGTTACCGTACAGAAAATATCACCTACTTTAGCAGCTTCAATCATAGGCAATACTTTGAAACCATCGAATACAGCTTCAATAGCTTTGATTGGATCTACTTCTGTTACATATACATGAGCACCAAGGCCTTTTGCACGCATAGCAACGCCTTTACCACACCAACCATAACCAGCAACAACCACGTTTTTACCTGTTACTGTTAAGTTTGTAGTACGCATAATACCATCCCAAACGGATTGGCCTGTACCATAACGGTTATCAAAGAGATATTTACAGTAGGAATCGTTTACTGCAATCATAGGGAATGTCAATTGTTTAGCGTTCTCTAATGCATATAGACGATGTACACCTGTTGTAGTTTCTTCACTACCACCTAACAAACGTTCTTTTGCATCTTGGCGTGTTGTGTGCAACAAGTTTACCAAGTCACCACCATCATCGATAATAATGTGTGGTTTATGATCAAGAGCCTTGTTAAGGAAGTTGAAATATTCTTCTTCAGTACAATCATACCAAGCATAAACAGTTAGGCCCATATCAACGAGACCAGCCGCAACATCATCTTGCGTAGATAATGGATTGGAGCCAGTTACAATAACATCAGCGCCACCGCGTTTTAATACAGTAGCTAAATATGCTGTTTTTGCTTCCAAGTGAACACTTACAACAATAGTTTGACCTTTGAAAGTTTGTTCTGCTTCAAAACGATCGCCCAAGGTATTCAATGTAGGCATAAAGTTAGAAACCCAATCAATTTTTTTACGGCCTTCTGCGACTAAATTAATATCTTTAATTAAAGATTGCATAATAACTCCTTTTACTAATATGAGTTGATATAGTTAAAATAAAGATTTGATAATAAAACCCAATTGGATTTGTTTATTATTTAGATTCTACAATTTGACGTAGCTTATCAATAGACTCTTCATAGTTTGGTTTTAAAACACCTTCTTCAGTAATGATAGCAGTCACTAGTTCATGTGGTGTAACATCGAAGGCTGGATTTAGTACATCAATACCATTAGGTGCTGTTTGAACACCATGTAACGATGTTACTTCATAATCATCGCGCATCTCAATAGGAATATCGCTACCATTTTCTAAGGTAAAGTCAAATGTACTATACGGTGCCGCCACATAGAATGGAATGTTATGGAATTTAGCTAACACAGCCACACCATAAGTACCGATTTTATTAGCTACATCACCTTTAGTAGTGATGCGGTCTGCGCCTACGATAACTGCATCAATAAGGCCATGTTGCATCGCATAAGCAGCCATATTGTCTGTTTCCAATGTTACAGGAATGCCATCCTCATGTAGCTCAAATGTAGTAAGTCTAGCACCTTGTAATAAAGGTCGTGTTTCATCCGCATATACTCGTTCCAATTGACCATTTTCATGAAGCTTCCGGACAACACCCAGTGCTGTACCTAGACCACCTGTAGCTAATGCACCAGCATTGCAATGGGTTAGAATACGAATATTCTTTTGACCTTCAAATAAAGTTGCCCCTGCTTCTGCCATACGACGATTCAAAGATACGTCTTCTTCATGAATAATAATGGCTTCCTTCGTAATTAGGTCTACCACATCACTCATAGAGGACATGCTTTCAACTTGATCTTTTACTAAAGAAATCACCCGATCTATAGCCCAAGCCAAGTTGATTGCAGTAGGCCGAATTTCTTTTAAAGTCTCGCTAAATTCATATAAGCTTGTAAGTTGTTCACTAAACGGAGCCTCTAAACGACCTGCTTCCATAGCAGCTAGAATTAGACCATAACTAGCAGCTACACCAATGGCAGGTGCCCCACGAACGCGAAGCATTTTAATAGCCTCAGCCACTTGACGCCAATCCGTGCAGTGAACATAAGTAATTTCAGTAGGTAATTTAGTTTGATCTAATAGCACCAGCGTATCTTTACGCCATTCAATATTAATCATACATTCTCCTTCGATGAACTATTGTACTTCGTTATGAATGGATTATAGTTTAAAGCCACCATATTCATGCATACGATTATGCGCATCATAACGAGTATCTACATCGATTACATCAATAGCACCTAAAATGAGAGCTTTAAGCTGAGCTGCCATGTCGCCCATCATTTCTACCACTTCACTATGTGTTAGAGCAGATTCAGAGATACCTGCAGCATAGTTGGTAATCATAGAAATCGTAGCATATGCCATTTCAGCTTCATTAGCTAAATTTACTTCTGGTACATTTGTCATGCCTACTGTATCCCCACCAAGCATGTGGAACATTTTAATTTCCGCTGGTGTTTCAAAGCGCAGGCCTTCTGTACATACATAAGTACCACCATTATGAACAGACAAACCTTGTTCAGTACCAACCTTTTGAAGAATATCACGTAATTCTGGGCAATACGGATTTGTTACATCCAAGTGTGCTACTGGACGGTCACCACCTTCATAGAAAGTTGTGATGCGGTTTTTAGTAAAATCTAAGAATTGATCAGTCAAAACGAAATGACCTGGTTTGAAGTTTTCATTTAAAGAGCCTACAGCTGTCGTGGAGATAATAAATGTAACGCCTAATTTTTTGAGGCCCCAAATATTAGCACGATAGTTAATTTTGTGTGGAGGAATTGTGTGATCTTTGCCGTGACGAGCAACAAAGATTACTGTCTTCCCATGGTATGTACCTTGTACATAATCTATTTCACCATATGGTGTCATTAAGGATTCTTCATGAATATTTTCAAAGATGGACGGATCATAAACACCAGTACCACCAATTACGCCAATTGCACTCATTGTGACCTCCTATTATTAATAACTCTTATCTTTTATTTTCTCATAGAATACAAAAAAACAGGCTATAGGAAAAAAACCATATAGCCTGTAATTTTTCTATAAAGGTTATTTAATTCTTAATAGTAATTATTGTAAGGGACCTTTTGGTTCGAACATATCTTGTAGTTCTTCACGACTAAAATGATACTTTTCATTACAGTAATGGCATACAAGTTCTGTTACTTCATCTTCCAAAATAGCCTGTTTATCTTCTTCTCTTAATGTCATAAGTACGGCACCAAAGCGATCGCGTCCACAACGACATTGGAAGTGAATTGGTTCATTATATACTTCATTCACAGTCAAGCCATCAAGAACGCGTTCCATTAGGCCCTTACCATCTGGATAAGCTTTTAAATATTCTGTAATTGGACCAAGTTCGTTAATATTCTTTTCTACTTGTGCTAATGCTTCATCTGTAGCATCTGGTAAAGCTTGTACGATAAAGCCACCAGCTACAACTGTATGATAATCTGGGTCTACCAATACACCTAAGCTAATAGTAGAAGGTACTTGTTCAGAAGCATATAAATAGTAGGCCAAATCCTCTGCTACTTCACCACTTTGAATTGGACTTGTAGAGGTATAATCTTGTGCTAATTGTGTAAAGCGAGTAACTTGTACTTCACCATTATGACCAACAGCAGCACCTACATCAAGCTTACCAGCTCGTTTTAAAGGTACATCTACATGTGGCTCATCCACATAGCCACGAACCGTATTATCTGCAAAAGCATCTACATGAACTACGCCTAGAGGGCCATCACCTTTAATACGCAAACTTACATTTTCATGATTTTTAAAATCACCAGCTAATAAAATAGCCCCAGTCATAGCGCGACCTAAAGCAGCCGTTGCGACAGGCCATAAATCATGACGCACACGAGCCGTTTCAACAGTATCCGTTGTTACCGCTAAAGACATACGTACCCCTTCTCGGGTAGTAAAACGTTTTATATAATCCATTCTATCATTCCTTATTATTAATTAAAGTTTAAAACGCACTTATAAGTGCTTATATAGTATATCATGTCATGGAATTAGATTTCAAATTATAGAGAATATATGTTCGTCTAGATTTCTTTTTAATTTAAAAAGAACATATTTTTCGATATTATAAAAACACTCAGCATCATAAGACACTGAGTGTTTACTATGTAATTATTAGAATTGATCGATAAGATTAACCATTTCGATAGCGCCCATAGCACAATCGTAACCCTTATTGCCAGCTTTAGTACCAGCACGTTCAATCGCTTGTTCAATATTTTCAGTAGTTACTACACCGAACATAACAGGAATACCAGTTTCCAAGGAAACATGAGCAATACCTTTAGCTACTTCATTACATACATAGTCATAATGAGTTGTAGCACCACGAATAACAGCACCAACGCAGATAACCGCATCGAAGCGACCAGATGAAGCAGCTTTTTTAGCGATTAATGGAATTTCATAAGCACCTGGTACCCAGATAACAGTGATATCCTCTTCTTTTTACATCGTGACGCAATAAGCAATCTTCAGCGCCACCAATTAATTTGGACGTAATGAACTCGTTAAAACGAGAACCGATAATAGCAAATTTTTTACCGCTACCTAATAAATTACCTTCTTGAACCTTCATTATGTTGACCTCCTATATTCCTGTAAAGGAAATTCTTATGTGACGAGCAATTTGTTAAATAGAACTATATAATTAGTCTTCTAACATATGACCCATTTTTTCTTCTTTTGTCCTTAAGTACCCTGCATTAAATTTATTGGCTGCAATAATGAGCGGTACCCGGCTAGTTACATCAATACCCCAATGTTCTAAGCCATGACGTTTTTCTGGATTGTTTGTCAACAATCGAATACTCTTAATACCTAAGAAACGGATAATTTGAGCAGCCAAGGAATATTCGCGCATATCTGCAGGGAAGCCTAATTGTTCATTAGCCTCTACAGTATCTAAACCTTGCTCTTGTAAAGCATAGGCTTTAATTTTATTTGTTAAACCGATACCACGGCCTTCTTGACGCATATATACTACAACGCCTTTACCTTCTTTTTCGATGGCACGTAACGCGTTATCTAATTGCTCACCACAGTCACAACGTTTAGAACCGAATACATCACCGGTTAAACATTCAGAGTGAATACGTACAAGAACATCGTCACAGTTTTGTACATCACCTTTAACAATAGCTAAATGTTCTTTATGATCTAAATCATTTTTAAATACAAAGATATTAAAGTCACCAAATTTAGTAGGTAGTTTAGAACAAGCACCGAGCTCAACCATATCTTCATGTTGTTTACGATACTCAATAAGTTCTGCTACAGATGCAATTTTAAGATTATGTTCTTTAGCAAATTGTAATAGATCTGGCAAACGAGCCATATCGCCATCGTCTTTTGTAATTTCACAAATAACAGCTGCCTCTTGTAGACCTGCCAAGCGGCAAAGATCGATAGATGCTTCTGTATGGCCTTGGCGTACTAAAACGCCACCCTCTTTATATACTAGAGGGAATACGTGACCAGGACGACGGAAGTCTTCTGGTTTAGCATTAGGATCTAATAATTTTTGAATTGTATAAGCACGTTCTGCTGGAGATACGCCTGTTGTAGTATCTACATGGTCAACAGTAACGGTGAAAGCAGTTTCATGGTTATCTGTATTTTTGGCAACCATTGCAGGAATGCCAAGCTTTTCTAAGGCTTCACGACGCATAGGTGTACATACGATACCACGTGCGTATTTAACCATAAAGTTAATATTTTCTTGTGTAGCAAACTCTGCAGCGATGATAAGATCACCTTCGTTTTCACGGCTTTCATCATCAACAATAATAACAGGTTTACCAGCTTTAAGGTCTTGTAAGACCTCTTCAATAGAATGTAATTGTTCGCTCATAGGAACGCTCCTTACTTTTATATAAATCCATTCTCTACTAAGAGGGATTGCATAGATTTCTTAGATTTTTCTTCGGTAGGTTCACTACCGAGATTCATAAAATGACGAATATATCGACCAGCGATATCCGTTTCTAGATTAACCTCTGTACCAATATGGGCAGAGCCTAAAATAGTTTCGCCCAAGGTATGAGGAATGATAGATACGGAAAAACTGCTGTCCGTTCGTCGCATAATTGTGAGGCTAATACCATCGATAGTTATAGATCCCTTATAGATAACATAATCCATAACAGATTTTGGAGCCTCTATGGTAAAGATAATGGCATTATCCGTTTGTTCCCGGTTAATGATGCGGCCTGTACCATCTACGTGACCTGCCACAATATGACCACCAAATCTACCGTTAGCAAGCATAGCTCGCTCTAAATTGAGTGGTTGATGAACTTTCAAATTTGTGAAAGTAGTCATCTTAATTGATTCAGGCATTACATCGGCTGTAAATACGCCATTACCAATGGTAGTAGCTGTCAAACATACACCGTTAACAGCTACGGAGTCACCGATTTTTAAATCGCTAAAAATCTTATCCCCCCGAATTGTAATGGCTAAGGATTTAGGGCCCTTTTTAATGCTTTCTACACGGCCGATTTCTTCAACGATTCCCGTGAACATAAGCGCCCCTCCTTCCTTCACGATACGCTTCGATACGAATGTTATTATCTAATACTTTAGTTTTTGTAAAAGTTAACTGTGGAGAAGATTCTAAACTTTCAAAGCCACGACCACCTACAGCAGGTGTAGCCTCTGTTCCACCGATTATTGTATTACCAATATAAGTAACTACCTTATCAAAGTTCAATGTTTCTACAAATGAACTTATAATGGCAGAGCCACCTTCAACTAATAATGAAGTATAACCAAAATCGCCCAACTTCGTAAGAATATCATCAATAGATAATTTCTTAATATCTATGACAATATCTGTGCTTTTTACTTTTACGAGTAGACACTGATTCAACAACCGTTACAAGAGCTCCTACTTGTTCTAAAGCCTGTATCCGTTCTTTAGGACAACCTTTAGATACAAATATATGAACCTTGCGAGTATCTACTTCAAATACACGACTTGTGGTAGGCGTTCTACCAAGACTATCTAGGATAATTACATCTGGTTGATGGACTGTAATCGGCTCATCAAGAATATTTCTATCCAATATAGCATCTGCTAATTCATCATCACTGAGACGACAGTTTAGCTGTGGATTATCTGCTAAGATTGTACCAATACCAACGAGCATAGCATCATGAGTAGCACGTAGTACATGTCCATCACGACGGGAGGATTCATTAGTAATCCATTGAGATTGGCCTGTAAACGTGGCAATCTTACCATCAAGGGACATAGCACTCTTAATAGTTACAAAAGGTTTTCCCGTCTGTATATAGGTAAAGAAATGCTCATTAAGCTCAGCACATTCATCACTACAAACAGGAACGACAACTTCAATTCCCGCTTCTTTAAGAAGCTCAATACCTTTACCAGCAACAAGTGGATTAGGATCTGTACTGCCGATGACTACCTTAGCTATACCTGCTTCTATGATACGAAGTGCACAAGGTGGTGTTTTACCATAATGAGAACAAGGCTCTAATGTCACATATAAAGTGGCACCTTTAGCATTATCACCCGCTTGATTCAGTGCATGCACCTCGGCATGAGCCGTACCAGCTTTGTGATGATAGCCTTCACCGATTATTGTATTGTCTTTTACCACTACAGCACCCACCAAAGGATTTGGTGAAGTATGTCCTGTGGCTAATTTTGCCAGTGCAATGGCGCGTTTCATATAAGCTACGTCATCCACCATATCACCTCAATAAAAAAAGGACTATATACATAGTCCTTGGGTAATCATAATTGCGCACAACAAATGCGCCTCGTCTTTTCTCATCCAGACTGTACTGTCGGTATCGGAATTGCACCGATTCATACCCATAAGGTTCGCGGACTATACCGCCGGTAAGGAATTTCACCTGTCCCCAAAGACTTATCTATTTTCTTTATGAATTAATAGTAACACTTTTATTAGGGTTATGCAAGAAGTATAGATTTATACTGAGAAATATTATTAAATAAATCGCAATATTTATATTCAACAGATATATTCTCTTTTTTTAATTTATAAATGTGCTTTAATCTTTTTAAGATAAAGATTCTATAAACTATGTGTACAAAAAAACTATGTATACATAATTTGGTGATTTATATCACATATTTACAATATGAATAGGACTATCATGAAATATATATAGTTTATAACTATATTATATTGATATTAATTATTAAATTAAGGTGATAATATGGCAGAATTTCTGACGTACTTATCGATGTCTTAGCTAGTGCTGGTATTAAACGTATTTATGGTATCACAGGCGATAGTTTAAACTCTGTAAATGATAGTTTACGCCGCAATGGTAAGATTGCCTTTGAACATGTACGTCATGAAGAAACAGCAGCCTTTGCTGCAGGTGCAGAAGCATCCTTAACTCATAAATTAACTGTATGTGCTGGTAGTTCTGGCCCTGGTAACTTACACTTAATCAATGGTCTATTCGATTGCCATCGTAATCGTGTTCCAGTATTGGCTATTGCCTCCCACATTCCTCAATCTGAAGTAGGTTTAAATTACTTCCAAGAAACACATCCAGAAAACTTGTTTAAAGAATGCTCTTGTTTCTGTGAACTTGTATCCAATCCTAAACAAATGCCTGAAATCCTATTTCGTGCTATGAATGCTGCTGTAGGTAATCAAGACGTTGCAGTTATCGTTCTTCCCGGGGACGTTGCAGTTATGGAAATGGAAATTGATGAGTTACCTGTATGGACTCCACCTCGTTTACCTCATATCGTGCCACAACGCGACGATATTGAAGAAATGGCTGCTCATTTAGAAACTGGTAAACGTATTACTCTATTCTGTGGTGCAGGCTGTGAAGGTGCTCATGACGAAGTGGTAGAATTGGCCAAACGTTTACAAGCACCTGTAGTACATGCTTTCAGAGGTAAAGAATGGGTTGAATGGGATAACCCATATGATGTTGGTATGACTGGCCTTTTAGGCTATACATCTGGGTATCGTGCTATCGAACAATGCGATACTCTGGTAATGCTTGGTACAGACTTCCCTTATCGTCCATTCTATCCAGAAAATGCGAAAGTAATTCAAGTGGATAGAGATCCTAGTGCTTTAGGTCGTCGTGTTCCTCTTACACAAGGTATCATTGGTACTGTAAAAGATACATTAAAAGAATTATTACCTCTTGTTAGTCAACGCGGTGATACTGAATTCATCGACACTGTACGCAAAGCATATGCTAAATTCAGAGGCGACTTAGATAGCTATGCAGTAGCTGAACCAGATGGTGTCGCAATTCACCCTCAATACTTTGTAAACCGTCTCAATAAATTAGCTGCTGAAGATGCTATCTTTACCTTTGACGTAGGCACACCAGTAATTTGGACTGCTCGTCATTTAAAAACAAATGGTAAACGTCGCATCTTAGGGTTCTTATAATCACGGCTCCATGGCCAATGCCATGATGCATGCCATCGGTGCTCAAAATGCATGTCCTAATCGTCAAGTCATCTCCCTTTCCGGTGATGGTGGCTTCACAATGATGATGGGCGAAATGTTAACATTAAAACAACTTAACTTACCAGTTAAAATCTTTGTATTCAACAACGAAGAACTTAGCTTCATCGCCATGGAAATGAAAAGCCTCTGGCTACCTAGACTATGCTACGGACTTTGTAAATCCAGACTTTGGCAAACTTGCGGAAGCAGCTGGCATTAAAGGTGTAAGCATTCAAAACTCTAGCGAAGTAGATGAAAAAATTATGGAAGCTCTCAACCATAATGGTCCAGTCATCGTTAATGTTCGCGTAGATAAACAAGAACTTGCTATGCCACCTAAAATTGCGTACCAACAAGCTAAAGGCTTCAGCAAATACTTGATTAATGCAATCCTTGATGGCCGTGGTACAGAACTTAAAGAAATGGCCAAAACAAACTGGATGAAGTATAAATCCTTATACTAAAAAAATCTGCCAAATTTATCAAACCTGCCAAACTAAATAAACTGCAAAACTTTTCAAAAAGAGGAGTCATCATTTGATGACTCCTCTTTTATCTATAATAATCGTCCTCGTAATCGTCTTTATACCGTATTGCATCAAGATCGATGGCGATAATACATTCCCCTCTTCATCGACATATTCTCGGAATTCGTTAAAATATACACCTGGAATATCGGATTCTTCCAACTCAGGCACATCCTCGGGCTCAATATCCCAAAATTCAATCTCTATAGGTTGATTTTTGATGCTCCTTAGCAATATTCGATTCACATCTATTATCTTCTAATTTTATTTTTAGGTTCTTTAGAAATATTGCTATCCGATGACTTAATTCCTAAAAAAACTTCAATAATCCACTTATCATTACATAACACTCCCTTACACCAATGATATATTAATTGTATTGTAGCAAAATATATAAAAATAAGCACTATATCACCTTTTAGGTATATAGTGCTTATTTTGTATTTAGGTTTTAACTTATATTTTATTATGCTCCAAAGAGTGACATTTGTTCGTCTTCAGGTAGTTCACCACAGCATTTGAGTTCTTTCATAAGATCAATGATGGTATTAGATACCTTACAACGACGTTGCAAGTCTTTTAGAGATGTAAACGGACGTTCTTCTCGTTCAGCAACGATAGCATCAGCTACAGTTTCACCTAAGGAATCAATAGCTAAGAATGGCGGCAATAATGCACCATCTTTAATGCTAAAACGTCTAGCTTCGGAGTGCTGGATATCTACATTGATAAAACGATAGCCCCGTTGATACATTTCCATAGATACTTCTAACGCACTCATAAGGTCCTTATCTTTAGGACTGGCAGCACGATCGAGAGCCTTAATACGGTTAAACTCAGTCATTTGAGTTTTAAGGTCTCCTGTCATGATACGTAAGTCGAATGCCTTTGCACGAATGGAGAAGTATGCCGCATAGAATGCCAATGGATGGTACACTTTAAACCACGCAATGCGGAAAGCCATCATTACATAAGCAACCGCATGAGCCCGTGGGAATAGATAAGAAATCTTTTTACAAGATTCAATAAACCATTCAGGAATATTATTTTCACGCATTTCTGCTTCAAATTCCGTCGTAGCTTGCCCTTGTTTATTCCGTTTTTCAATGCCCTTCCCTTTACGCACGTTTTCCATTACGAAGAAACTATGCTTTCTATCCATGCCGCGATGGATCAAGAAGTTCATTACGTCATCACGGGTGGAGATGGCTTCGTTCAACTTACAAGTACCATTTTTAATAAGGTCTTGGGCATTGTCGAGCCATACGTTTGTACCATGAGAGAAACCAGAGATACGAACTAAGTCAGAGAATGTTTGGGGACGAGAATCTTCAAGCATGCCCCGTACGAACTTCGTACCACATTCTGGTACAGCCAAGCTGGCTACTTGGTCACCTTGTAATTGTTCAGGTGTTAAACCAATCCCTTCTGTAGAAGAGAATAAACTCAATGTTTTTGGATCATCAAATGGTATAGTTTTTGCATCTATACCAGTCAAATCCTCTAGCATACGAATGATAGTAGGATCATCATGGCCCAGAATATCAAGCTTAGTCATACGACCTTCGATAGAGTGATAGTCAAAGTGTGTCGTTAATACGCCACTTTCCTTCTTATTCGCAGGATGCTGTATAGGTGTAAAGTGATGCACATCCATATCACGAGGACATACCATGATACCACCAGGATGTTGACCAGTAGTATTCTTTACATTCGTAAAGCCTTTTGCTAAATGTTCAAAGAAGCCACTACGGGCTTGAATATCTCTAATTTCGGCGTACTTTTTAACATAACCAAATGCCGTTTTATCAGCGATAGTACCGATGGTACCGGCTTTAAATACATTGTCACGACCAAATAGTTCTTCCGTATATTTGTGAGCTTTTGCTTGGTAATCACCGGAGAAGTTAAGGTCGATATCTGGAACCTTATCACCTTCGAAACCAAGGAAGATAGCAAACGGAATATCATGACCATTTGTTTGTAACGCATGACCGCACTCAGGGGCAGTCTTTACGAGGCAAGTCAAAACCACCTGCATATTCGCCCTTTTCAAAGAATTCTGAATATTTACAGTTAGGACATACATAATGCGGCGGTAATGGGTTTACCTCGGTAATCTCAGACATCGTAGCTGCAAAAGAAGACCCTACAGAACCACGAGAACCTACAAGGTAGCCATCATCAAGAGATTTTTTTACCAACTTATGAGCGATGTAATACAATACACCATAACCATTGGAGATAATACAATCCAATTCATAATCTAAACGTTCTTGTACAACGCGTGGCAGTGGATCACCATAAATAGCCTTCGCATTTCTATAGCACATTTCTGTGAAAGCTTCATCGGCGCCTTCAATTTTTGGAGAATATGTGCCGTCTGGCACTGGTTTGATATCTTCGATGCTATCATTAATAGCACGAGTGTTAGTAACAACTACTTCATAGGCCTTTTCTTCACTTAAATAAGGGAAGGATGCCAACATTTCATCAGTAGTACGCAAGTGCAAATCTGGTTGTTCATCTGCATCTGGATAGCCACATGCAGTTAACATGATTTCACGATATATTTTTTCTTCTGGTGTTAAATAATGAACATCACAGGTAGCACATACTGGCTTATTTAAAGCTTCCCCTAATTCGATAACTGTTTTATTCATATCGATAAGAGCTTGCTCATCAGGCATGAGTCCTTTACGAACCAAGAACATATTGTTCGTATGTGGTTGAATTTCAAGATAGTCGTAGAAGGAGGCTACCTCAAGTAGTTCTTCCTTTGTAGCGCCGCGAACGATGGATTGCATAAGTTCACCAGCTTCACAAGCAGAGCCGATAATAATGCCTTCACGATGTTCTTCAATAACAGAACGAGGCAAACGAGGACGTACCTTATAGTGTTCAAGGTGAGAAATAGATATCATCTTGTACAGATTGCGCAAACCTACCATATTTTTAGCTAATAAGATAATATGGTAACGTTTATCTTTTTCTTTTTTCTTCTTCTTATCTACTACAAGCTCTTCATCACGAGCAACAATTTCATCATCAATGAGATAGCCTTCTACACCGTAGATAACCTTAACGCCCAACTCTTTACCAAGAGCTTGAGCTTCTGGAAAGGCTTGTACAACGCCGTGATCTGTAATAGCCACCGCAGGATGACCCCATTTTTTTACTGTTTTAAATAGGTCTTTAACAGATACAAGGGCATCCTTATCACTCATCTTAGTATGTAAGTGCAGCTCTACACGGGAGTCTGGACGGTTTTCAGTGCGCTCCACGCTATTAGTTTCCATAGCTTCAATGCTTCGAATAGATAAGATATAATCCTTATCAAATCGATCATCAAAGCTGACGCTACCTTGTACGCGTACACGTTGTAAACCTTTCAATTGTTTAAGTAGCGCATCCCCTTCTTCAGGGCTGTTCGTAAACTTGATAAATTTGATACTATTCGTATCGTCTACGATGCTACCGTTAACGATACTTTTACCAGTCTTAGTATCACGTTTATCTAGACCAACAAATACACCTTCAAAAATAACACTAGGCGTATCCAAAGTGCCCATAATTTTAGAGGTAACTCCCTCAATTTTAGGTCCTAAAATCATGCCTTCATCAGTAGGAGCATCCTTCGGTGCACGACGAGGATATTTGCTATCCCCTTCACTACCTTTTCCAGTAGATTTTATAGTACTTTTAGGTGCAAAACCTTTGCTTGCTTTAGGTGTACTGCTCACAGATGCGACAGTATCACTACCGCTAGATGCGGCAGCCGTTTGATTAGAACGAGACACAACAACTGGACTATTGTTGAAATAGCCTAACTCAACAGCCTCTACAAATGGAGCAAAATCATCTTCGTCAACATCATCATATTCATCTTGTTGATCATAACCAGCAAAAGACTTACCTCTAGGCACTTTGTTTTTAGCCTCTTCAGCCTCACGTTGCGCTTCTGCCGCTTCTATCCATTCACCAGCACCACAGCCACCACCATAATAATAGGTATCTAAACCTTCTCCAGTTTCAGTATCTACTTTCCATGCGAAACAACAAGCTGTATCGGTATTAGTTGGAATATCGTCAAAAGAGATATTTTTTTCCTTATACCATGCAGACAATCTTTCACGCAAACCAAGTAATGTGGAAAAGGCCGAGTCCGCCGCTTGAATCGTCACATGTTGGCTATGACAGTTTACATAGAAGGATGATTTCTTATTCTGTTTTGGTACAACACGATAACGTACTTTCATTTTTATCCCTTATACCCACAATAGGTAATACATAAATCTCTAAATCGCCAAATATCGCCCTTGCTGCTACGGCTATCCAATATAATCTCATAGAGCCCTTTTAATAAAGCTCGTAGCGCCTTAATTGAAATTCTAGGACTCGCCTCATAAGCTAGCTTAATTGGATATGGTTTAAATGACGAATCATGATCCTTACATAAGTTTTGTATGGCTTGAACAGACAATCCCGCTTGACGGCATTCGCTAACCAGTAACTGTAAACGTAATTGCCCCTCAATATAGCTCATTGCACGGTCTAATTCTTTATAGCCGAACATAAACGGAAATAGTTCAAGCAATGTATCAATATCTCGTTTTAACAGAGCCTCTTTAAAGGTGAAAATGTTTTTAGCCCCATAATCGCTACCATTTTCTTCGAGAAACTCTTTAGTAATGACTTTATCACCTATAATTTGTAGAAAATACCGGTCAAATTCGGTTCTCATAAAAGAAACCGGTACATCTTGCCACAAATCGATGAGATGAGCTACATATTCCTGTGCATCAGGTGTCATTTTAAAACCATTAGAAGTGCAATACTGACGTATCCACATCACAAGGTCTGCCCCTTCAAGGCGCTTACATTGATGATTGGGAATTTTATCTAAAATCGCTTTATTCTGCTTGATGCGTTTATCAATCATATCATGATAAATCAAAAGGATGGGATTATTCCCATTATATTCCATAATGAGTTCATATAATGGAACCCAAGCATCGCTATTTTTACCGCTTTTACGAATAATAGGTAAATTCACTAAACAAAATACCTTTTGATCGCCAAAGAGCGAATCTTCACATAGCTTTTCACTTATTTTCTGTGGCCCAGCTTCATCATCTAATACAGTTACTGGAAGGTCAGGATAGGCACTTAAAAATTTACGTTTTTCTTCTTCAATTAATTGTGGCTCATCGCCATAAATGAGTTGAATATGTACCATAGTTCCTCCTTTCACAGATAGATATCTTTAATGTAACTGTACCCCATTATATACATGTGTTCTGATGATGGGTCCACATCGCGTAATGCACCATGAGGACTACTAAATAAAACAGTATTATCCGGTAATATGCGACCAATTTCGTTCATTATACTAGATCGACTCGTAATAAATAATGTATTAGTCTTATCATTTAATTTTAGATCTCCTCTTTGTCCATTATATACATCGATTTCTTTCATACTATTTTTATATATTGTTTTTGCAGATCCGTTACTATGAAAGTAGTCTACTTTTACAACTTTTGGATTGACACCATATGCCCGTATAGCTTGATTGATAAGCCTTTCATTAGGTGTAGTTTTAATATGGTCTGGCGCATCAATTAATACATAGGCCCCTTCGTGATTAGGTTCTATACAAAGTAATACATTACACTGCTTCATAGGAATATAGTGAACCAATGCATTCTTATGATACTGTGTCACATAATATGAAGTACCAAAGGTTGTGACCATAAAAACTAAACATAACACTATATAAACAGTATACCTTTTTTCTATGGGTTAAAAATACGTAAATAAACCTAATAGAACCAAATACAAATAAGCACAATAAGGATTCATCATGCCTAACCAAAGTAAACTGCCACTACGACCTAACACATGATTTAAATATAAGGATATACGTAATAGTACATCTATCAATGACCATAGAAATGATATCGGCAATACATAGCTAATAACAGTACTTATAAAAAAATTAAAACGATAGATAAATCTAATAAAGGTGCCACTATACAAGTTGCTAACAAACTAGCAATACTAATATAATGAAAGTAATATAGCTGTAGAGGCAAGATGAGCAACTGTGCTGATACACATAATACAAGAGGTGTTTTAATCCATTTAGGTAACCATTGAATACGTTCATATAATACTTTTCCCCATATGAGCAAACCATAGGTTGCACCAAACGATAGCTGAAAGCTTACATCAAATATAGAAAAAGGATCATATACTAAACATAGTATGGCACATATGCATAATGCTTGCTTAGCTTGATATAATCGACCTTTTATGTAAGCCATACACATGAGTATGCTCATCATCGTTGCCCGTACAACAGGAGCATCGCCACCAACGACACCACAATACATGATAGCCACTAAAATACCAATAATCAAACTGGTTCGTTTTTTTAATTTAATGAGTCGTCCCAGCCCATATACCAGTGCTAATAAAAGAGCGATATGTGAACCTGATATGGATAAAATATGGATAAGTCCTGTGTAGGAAAAATCCTTCATAGTATCTTCCCCTAGCTCACTATAATGGCCACCTAAAGCTAATGCTTGTGCTAATACTTGTTGAGGACCCTCTAGATAATTAGAAATAGTTTTATCTATAGACTTTCGTATTGATCCACAAATAAATAAGAGTTTCCTATATAGTTCTTCAGAATAGGTTTCTTTATAGTTGAATGCTTGTAAGTCTTTATTTGTAGCAGTTCTATATACACCATCGTAGATTCGCCCTCGAGAATTGGAACTCATATATCGACCGCGAAGATTAATACGACCTTCCTCTTCGATGAGAAATAAAGGCTTTGGTGTACCTTCTACAACTGCGTATTCCCCCAGTCGTATGGGATATTTGGTAGTAGATACCTTTGAGTATACCTGTAACCTTCCCTGTGCATTAATATAATCATTTTTTGCAGTATCTTTATAAGGATGTAAGCCATGGATATCAATAGTATATTTGTAATACTCCTGTCCGTTCAAATTTACTCTTTCAGGAGCAGTTACAACCGTACCAAGATATTCTCCTTCTTGCTGCAAATAATATGAAGTATAGCTATTAAAATGTATAATCCGTAAATCTGTTTGATAATACGACAGTCCTACAAAAACGGACACTAAAACTATTAACTTACCAAGTGATCGCCACCAATTAGACGATTGTAAGACTTTAAAAACACCGACACCTATAATGGCTATCCCTATCGCAAGATGTAGTACATTTGATTGAGTACAGGAAAATAATTTCCATACCCTAGTATTGTTCCTATAATGATAGATCCTAATATAACATGTGCCCATTGACTATGAGTTAACACCACTTTTGTACGATCAATAATATTTGTATGTAGTGGCATACCTTCGTGATTACACTTTTGATTGTTAAATTGTAATTTTGTCTTTAATTTTCTTAAATACGCCGTCACCAATCCCCTTCACCCCCTTGATACCTTCAACAGATGTAAAGGGCCCTTTTTGTGAGCGATATTCTTCAATCCTTTTAGCCATGGCAGGGCCTATCCCTGGTAGAGAATCTAATTCTTTTGCAGTGGCAGAGTTTATGTTTATCTTATTACCACGCAATAACACTTCAGGATTACCGTGAAAGTTAAATACTACATGGATATGATCACCTGCAGTAACTGGCTTAGCCATATTTACCGACTCTACATCTGCATAGGGTAATAGTCCTCCTGCTAGCTTAACAATATCACCTACAGTAGCTGAGCTTTCAAGCTCATATAAACCAGGTGATGCTACTGCACCTGTTATATAAGCGATAGGTTTATTAGGCTGTTGTTCTACAGTAGATATAGAAGAATTTCCATCTATACCCCCCTTCAGCTGGGACAGAATTGCTTTCATCTGTTATAATAGGCCATAGGAAATAAATTCCTACTAAAAATACATAGGATGTATATAATTATCATATAGGGCTTCAATTTACCTTCGGTAGTGCAACTTCCCATTGAAAGGATTTCCTATGAAAACAAAACCCTAATGATGACCCTATTAGTCAAGAACACCCAGCAGGAGTTTAATAACTGATGTCGAATTAAAGGAGGAATTTGCGAATCAAGATACATTAAGAAAATATGCCTGTACATTATTACAATACGGTAAACTTACAAAGAAGACCCAACATTAGTTATTTTCTGTAGATGTAGAAAATAAAAGACTTTGCAGTGATTGTTACTGAAGAAGCTTATGGAACTTGGTGCTAAGGAAGGTTCTGAACTGGATGCCCCCAATTGCCCGTCAACGTTTATTACATGCTAAGAACTGTTTAGAAACTCAAGTAACTGGCTACCGAATCTACAAGCAGTACATCGATGACATGTTTTCTTTATCTTTAATCAGTGCTAATCCAAAAGCTCTTAGAAGGTATTCCAACAGATCGTATTTCCACAATCCTCGTAACTTAAATAAAGCGTTATCCTTCTATCATACAGCCATCATGAACTCTTCTGTTACATGGTGTGTTGCTTCTGTACCAACAGCTCTTGGACAGACTTATTAGGCTATAAAGGTAATAGACGAAGAAAAAATTAACCAAATTATGGGATACATTATTGAAACTTGCCGATTGAAGGTGTAGAAACCAAGATACGTATCGTCATCATATGGCAACGAAAAGTCACCGCTGTGAAGCATTGAAAATTCACTTAAAGGTACTGGTGTTATACTCTAGGAAATGGTAATTGACCTCCTATTAGAATCTCGCTAGAAGGTCATATCAGCTAGGTAAAGAACTTCCAAAGATGGTACTATTTTCAATGCCAATATACCTACAGAACAGCTTTCTCACAATACAACAAAAGAATGGTATTGTATAGAGATGCAAACCTTCGAATTTCACCGCTGGCAACACGCTTCTGATTTCTCGTTTACGTTTAAAAGTAAGGTAAAATCGTTGGAATATACTGCCAAAGAAGGCTATGAAGTATTGAAAGAATTAGTAGAAACTGATGGAGAGTTCCTACTACCCTCGCAGAAGCTGCTTTTAGCCGATCACTTCAGCGCGACCTAGTCAATCTAACCAGATCTTCTTCGAAACATTGTTTGATGAAAATGCGTCACCGATTTAGCAATTGGTGCCTCTTATCAACATGCCTTAAAAATAGTGATGGTTTCTTTATCTGAAGAAGAATTAAAGAAAGAGCGCCTGTAACCACTCCTTAACACTGTGGAGCTTTCTATGATTAGCCAGAACGTATGAACATCAAAAGGCTATACTGTGGAAAGTGATCGAAGAAGTAGACATTATGATTGATGGTCGTTTATAAGTATAAAACATAACTACAAACAATCATAAATTGGATGACAGAAAGAACTATATGCTAGTCTAACGTCCTAGTAGATATCAATTTTATATTGAAACTACATATGAGCAGACCTATACGCTTGCATATAGGGTCTTTGATAGCAGAAAAATTTATTCTATTACAATGTGGATATTTAAAGTGCATGGCCTGGTAGGTTTTGATATTCAATAACTAATCTGCACTGCAGTTTTAACATCCTCTTAGATGCTTTTACTCCTTTTGTATCCTTAGCGTCATCACTGTGGTAGATGACAGCCTTTATACCACTGACTGATGCCTTAGCACATATCATTACATATGTGAATAGTGTAATATATGCTAGAACCCTTCTAAAGACGCCGTCTCTGGTAATTAAATGTATGGTACTGAGTTCGCTACATGTACGGTATAAAAGTATTTATTATCATCTGCCGTGTATCGCGTTCCCATGTAAAATCATCAATCCTTTTCGCAATTCAAAAGGGCATACCATTACGTAAACTAATGGATAAAAATTTTATTGTCATTTGCTTATGATACGTAGTCACCTACTTGTGTATTAGGATGTCTTTAGAACGTTGTCGTCTGCCAAAAATGGCAACGCCCATGAAGTATTCATCCCAGGAAATATAATCGCCACGTTTTGCCATAATTACCTCACTTAAAATAACAGTCCTACCTATGTAGTTTGGGGCTTATAGTCTAAACGAGATAGAATATCGTTTATCTAACAACGACATTTTACAAGCTGCGCACGTAGTCGCTTTTACGATATACCTTCTGTAAACTCTTTGAACACTGCAGATTCTTTGTTTTCATTGTTTCTAGATTCTTCTTTCGTAATATTGCATGGACAACAGTGAGTTTATCGCGAACTTTACCATTTACTTGGCCACTAGCTACCTACCTTCATCTACAACGAGGCGGATTCTTCGTATACGGGCCATCAGTATGGATGGTTGCTGGTTTCACCCCAATTCGTGCCACAACTCTCTTCTGTCATATATGAGGGAAACGAATGGTGCTAAAAGAAGCAATAAGCGAAATGAGTTAATTCATTGCTAGCTAAAAGCACCGTGATTACGTCCAGCTTTGTCCTTATGAGCGCACGATAGGCATTTGACCTGGTTCCGCGATAGCAGAAATAGCAGTGTTGAAGGATGAAGTTGTTATCGAGGTCTTCTGTTACCTTTAGCATTAACACGATGCAATCTACGACGCAAAGCAAATTCGTCTTTGTGTAAGTTCACCAGTTACATTTTTCTTGGCTTCTTCGTTGTAAGCATCAGCAATGCGCCATGCTACTGACCCAAGAAACGGTAAGAACCTTCAACGCCTTCGGTCAGATCAATCATAGGTCACGATCGACAGGAGCGTATAAATAGAATAAACAAACGTGCAGTATCAGCACCATAAGTATTGATAATTTCTTCTTGGAGAAACTATCATTACCTTTGGATTTAGAGATTTTATCATGCCTTCTTTAAGAACCATACCTTGTGTCAAACAAAGCCACGGAATGGTTGTTTACACTCATTAAGGCCTAAATCGTGAGTAACTGTCTGAGAATCGAGTAGTACAAGTGTAGATAGCATGTTCACTGCGCCGATATATTGGTCAACGCATTCATCCAGTAAGTTAGCGATGCGCAGATGGAGCTTGAATTCGTTTTTGAGCGTCTGTATACGTAAGAAGCGCTAGTGCAAGGAACTCGATACTAAATGCATCATATGCTGTCTGTTTCTATCGATCGTGCGGGACCACCCACATTTGGGACATGGTGTAGGAGAGCTTGTGCAGTAGCCAATGGAGAGTTACTGCACGCAGATCTCAAATTTAACATCACTCTGGCACAGCGTTGGCAACCTCTTCTTCAGGGAACGAGTTGTTCTGCGCATTTTCACAATATACTACAGGGTGGCACGCGCATAGCGTTGACGAGAAATCAACGGTCACGAAGACGGAAGTTTACCTTACCTTCACCAATACCGCATGTCTATTAGAGAGCAAAGCGAGTAATAGTTTACGAGCACTCTGTCAGATGTTTGGCCATTATATTCACCAGGGGTTAACTGGGATACCATCTTCATGGTACCATTCTTGCCATCTATCGTGCTTGTATTCTTCGCCTTCACAGCTAAGCAACTTGTTTAATAGGCAAACCGTCGTATTTATGAGCAGAACCTCCAGTCATCGTTCATCATGCGCGAGCAACCCGTACGGCACCAGTGCCATAGTCTACCAATACATAGTTTAAACCATCACAGGAACCTGTTCGCTAGACACTGGGGTTTGTACTGCATAGGAACCAGTGAACATACACTTCTTTAGGTGCCTCATGGATGTACGGTCATTTACACGCTCATATTGCGCACACGTGTAATGAAAGCTTTCTAACTCCAGCTTTATTAGGTGCATTCTCTTTACCATGGCGTGCTCCTATATATGGATGCTCAGGGCCATGCTACATAGCTTACGCGCTGCCAAATACGTATCAACCCGACGTAGTGTACACGAGATGGTGATTGATGGATGGTACTTCAAAGGAGAATTCTACATGCCTTCAGAACGGCCAATCCAGTTCTTTGTATCAATTTAACGTTGTAAGCTGTATATGTTCAAGAGTGTCCAAATCTGGTTACAAGTCGTCCAGCATATTCTGTAATGCGCAAGAACCATTGAGATCAAAGCCTCTCAACTGGGTTTGTCACAGCTGCGACAGCGCCATCGATAAACTGTTCGTTAGCCAATACAGTATGGCAAGTTTCACGCACCAGTTTACTTTTGCTTCACTTTTATAGGCTAAGCCTTTTACTAAAATTGTTTGGAAGAACCATTGCGTCCATTTTGTGGTAATCTTCTTTTACATGTTGCAAACTTCACGGTCCCAATCATAGGACAAGCCAAGTGCTGTTGTAATTTCATGCCTTTGCTACATTGGTGAAAGGTCCATGTTTGTAGGCGCAATGCATGTTTGATAGGCTGTGCTTGCGAGGCGATGCTAAAGAGTGACCCATTGGATGTGTAGACGTTAAAGCCCTCTCATGAATCGGGCTACTACGTCACCGATGGAGTCAGTTACGCACGTGACTCATGTGTAAAGTTACCAGATGGGTACATGAGAACATTTCTAATCTATAGTATTTTCTCTTAGATTCTTCTATATCCTGTTTTAAATGCATGGTTATCTTCCCAATACTGTTGCCACTTTTCTCCAACATCTTGGGCTACGATGTATCATTCATGTGAGGCATCCTCATGTAGTCAACCCCATTAGTTGTCGTTTTTATAATCATACTGGCTTTTTATTTTACTGCCTGCTATGAAAGCAGTCACGGGAGGCTCTACAGCGTCTACTGTCAAAGGTGGATTTGCGGATAATTCAGTTGTATTAGTGGGCTAGAATGATCCATGGTATAAGAAAGCACATTCTATCCTTTGCCTCTTGTGCATCGCGTTCCTTTTGAGCCTACAGCCTCTTCCTTCCTAAACGCTTTTCTCTCTGCCTTGGCTGCCTCAGCTCGACGTTTTCCTCGCTTTAGCTTGCCCGCTTCTTCTTTAGCTTTTGCATCTAGCTTAATTTTGCTTTCTGGTGCTGCTTTCTGTTTTGCTTCCGGGTTAGCAAATTGGCCTCTTTTCAAACGCAGATTCTATTGTTCAAAGACTTAGTAAATGGTTTGGTTTCTTCTACTACTGGTTCAGGAACACCGCTGTAGGAGACTAGGAATACCGCGACTCCAAGTCTTTACCTTTGAATCATAGCAACCAGTAGATTCATCTTCAAAGCCTTTACGCCATGCAGAAACGACCGCAGCTGTAACTGCTTTACACGTCTAGTAAACCTAAAGAGCTGGGCATCGTCTGACGAAATACGATCGGAGACCAGAGTCAGTTACAGGATGAATCAAAATAATAAAAGTCAATCTATCAGTCCCATGTCATTTTATCCCTTGTGGTTTGCAGTAACCACCTGTAATTTTCCTCGTAGCTAATGTTTTTCGTCTTTGTATAGCCATTACTGTGTATCAATGCCATAAGCGCATATAGAATGGCACACCAAGTACTAATGGGATGGTCACTTCGAAAGCATGCTTTCCTGTCATGATTGCGAACCCATGGATGTCTAGCTACGGACCTGCTGTGGTGTACTCTTAGCCCATGTTTCGTCATGTCATGAGAACTACATAGATCTATGAGGAATTTGCAAAGGCGACATGAGTTTATATACTAGAGACCATTCTGGGCGTCGGAATAAACTGAGTTACATCAATAGATGTTTCCAAGCTCATGTATTGATGTATGGTTGAGATAAATACTGCCATACAAGGCTGTTGTTAAACGATCGCGCGGTCGGCATAATCAATATTTTCTCAAAGTCAGGTTCTCGCGCTATCACCGTAAGCAATATAAGCATACAATGCGCGGTTATGAGCATATCCATAGTCAGACTGATGCTGCTAGATACCCACCAGTAAACCGAGGTCAAATCGATTCATAAAATTAAAGAGCGCAGCCAATGGCACACTCTTATAATCGTTAACGCCGTATTGCTGCCCATTAGGACTTGCTTCAGTACGAACTATCTGCAATTAAACCGGTGGATAAATCATTGTCATGCTAGCATTAAGTTTTTAGCGATAGGTTCCGTGGCCCAGCCATGGATCGAGGCCAGAACAGGCGGGCGGGGACCTACAGGTTGTTATTAGTGCGTTTTTGTAAAGCTTCCGCGAGCGCCGTTGGATCGACTCAATATCGACGCCGTTCGTACCATTTTGCGGTTATGGGCGTTTTACTGGTTCTCCAACAGCGTTGAGATGATCCAAACGATATTGTTCCTTGCAATACTGTTTGGTATATACATATGGGATGTTTTGTATTGATTGGCTTGTGACCGACGCGTGGTATTTTGCCAAGAATTGATCGATGAGCACTTCATGCGCTTCTGCTTGTACAGCTGTACTAGATAATGCAGATCTTTGGCTGTGAGATTTTAATTGTGAATTTGCGAATCATGAACTCTCTAACTCTAGTCCCCCTAAAGGGGATATAATTTCAATAATCTCTATATTATATATTATATAAATTCCTCTCAGTTGTTGCATGAAGTACATGTAATTTGTAATTTACCTTATACAATACAAGTTATTACATAAGGGTTTTATGCATCAATATCTATTTTTTATGGGTGACTTCTATCAGGACCTATAGTTGCCATGTTAGCTTTAGCTATCATCTGTGGTGCCTCTGTTGCCCTGTCTTTATTAAAAAGATGGTCGAGATGGCATGAACATATATCATCGACTTTTCCATTACTGTTGCCGTAATGGGCGGTCTCATCAGAATGACCCGACACGGATGTATTCTTCTTTAGATTGCTTTTATTATGTAATCATTTAGTAAAATCCCTTTGTATGGCAAGGTGGTGCCAGCATGAACTAAAGGTGGCGTTGTATTCAGGCACCATGTGAACTACTGTGGTACTTACGTGGCAATATCGATTTCTGGGCGCTGCTGATTTGTTGCCCTTGTGGTGAAACAAATCGCGGGCGTATGGCAAACCTCTTAAATAGTGCTTTGGTCATCCTAAGGTGCAGTAACTTTGATGATATCCTGCAAGCACGTTAGCCCATCGCACTTGCGGCAATCAACCATTATGGCCGATGACGAAATCTGGGGAGGTCAAATCGATATTGTTGGCTGCCTCTATTATTGTTTCGCCTTTAAACATGCTAAAGGTCAAGTCTTCGTACTATGCCATTCTCTCCTGCTCTACATAGATTCTTCCATTTACAATTCTTACGCGGTGACTGTAGATTTAACATTGAGCTTAAATCTGCTCAAATGACTAGTCTTATTGTTATTATCGTGGCATTTATCTGTTGTCTATCTATGAGCTGCCAGAAAAGAAAATCAACCTGTACTTGAAACTGAAACAACGCCTAAAACAACGAAAAAACGCTGCGTAACAAATAATAAACACCTTATTGTGAATAAAATCGCTTCATTCAGCGGGTCTCCCTTTGAGATGAAGGATTTTCTTTATAAGTCTAAAAACACATATAGCACGTTGAGCAATTTGTTTATAAGATGACTATAAATTTTAGCTTTATTGCGCATCTACGATCTCTATTCACGGTCATAAGGTGCATTTTCTCTTACTTGCTCATTTTTGAGGCCATGGGTCCATAATGCCAAGTTGACATTCATAGGTTTAGGTTGAGACCTTCATGGTTAGAAACATAACAGCTAGAAAGTTGATAATAGTTTTGGGAAGTCTAATAAAATGAATCTAATCTAACCATTGTAAGCCACCATAGACCTGGCGACGGATTCTACCATCTGCTCTACACCTGTCATTTGGCTGCAAAACAAACGCGGTTCTTTTTGATTGGAATGCATGGTTTAACTCGGAGGATCTCTGTCTGCCTTGCGATGCATAACACCTGTGGTGGTCAGCACTTAGACCTGGGAATCGCCCTTAATCACGCTTTTATTCTCTTCCACTTTAAATGAGTTTGACCTACCAAGTTGCAAACATGGTACCTTCCCTTATTTTCCTTACGCAATTGAACGCTACCACCAAGACTCCTCATTGGTACGTTTATCACCAAACCTACTGGTTTCAATAATTCTTAACAATGTATCTTTACATTAGCCATAATTTCTACTGTTATACTGAAATGATTTTGAAATCCTTTGGTTGTACTGGCTTCAGTATATGTCATGCCAAATGCTTTGTACTCTTCCTCTGTCATGGGCGAAGTTAGATAATCTGCGTCGCCCAACCCTTATCGTAACGAGGCGGCAAATACTTTCCTCATATTTAAAGATTTCTGTAACAAGTCTTTGCGCATCGTAAGTAAAAGCCTGTTTCACCAGTTAATTCTTTTAATCTTATCCTAAATAGCGTAGATGTAAGGGGACCAGGCTTAAAAATAATTATATCGGCGGGAATCTCGGTTACCTCTTCGTGATGCACTGTATCAATATTAGGGTGACCTTTAACCTTTTCAGTCACCATTTCACTGAACAAGTGACAAATCGACAGCTAAAACACCACCGGGGTACAGCTGTCGCATCAGCGCATTCCATAATAATGGGGCTTCGACGACATCTCTTCTTTTAAAAGACCTACTGCATTTTCAATATTGCCGGCGCGTAAGGAGTTACTACATACAAGCTCTGCAAACCTTCAATGCATTTTGATTGCGCGGGGAATAACTTCACAGGGCGCATTTCATGTAAGTCTACATGAATACCACATTATGGGGAACGCCATGCCTCAAATGACTAGCCACGCGCCAATAACAATAACATTTTTATTATTCTTCTTCTCTTTTGCTTTGCTGAATTTTTTAGAATTCTTAGACTCTTTAGTTTCTTTAGATTCTTTTGGTTTCTTCACTAACTTCGCTCTTTTTCTTTCTAGTTTTCTTTGGAGGTCTGATTGGACATGTGCTTCAGCTGGAATGTAATTTCTTGATGCAATCCCATTTTGTATGTCTTTTCAACCATAATAGAACCACATGTATCACAATTCATGGGTTGAGACTATCCCATAATATTAATCATTGTGGATAACGGTTCAACCATAGAACAAACGTCCTCGACGAGACTTACGTTCTACATTTCCCTTCTTTACATTTAGGGCAAATTACACCTGTCCCTAAGCCAATAGTTTGATGTTTTACGTTCTGATTAGAACAGCTTTACAAGGAACTTACCATAGCGACCAAATTATATACCAGCGGACTATGACGAGTTCGCACGTTTTCGATAACCCATAGATGCAATTTCAATGCGATCTGCATCCTCACTTCTTCTGACTCCTTTGGCGAATACCTTCATAGAAATCAGACAATGGCAGATATGTATCCTTGCCTGATGCAATAACGTCAAAATCTTCTTCAAAGATAAGGTGGCTTTATTGATGATTTTTCAAGTACGCTATCAAGAAATCTACCACGACAAAACCTAGCTCTGGCAAGGAACGAATTTGACGTGGTGGTACCTACACATAGTTACGGCTTACGATTGGCTATCAGGGGTAGACGTGAGTACTTGGACGAATATGTCTCTTCCAATGTTTGATAAGACTCGCGCTTCGGGTAACGTGGAGGTGGTTGCGTGAAGAAATGTTGTTCGATACCAGCCACACAGTATGAAGCGACATCCTCATTCTTTTTAAGTCTTGTGGTGAGGAACATCCTCTTTTTAACATCTTCACCAACCTTTAAAACGCAAGGAAAATGCCCAGAACTGTTGCTTTAAATGTGTAATCGTCATGAACAGTCAATTCAATGGTAGTGGATTCATTTTGTTGCGGTGCCATTTGGCTCGCCATAAATTCGGTATTAATATAATAATTTAGATTCATCACACGGCTCAAAATGGTTCCATTTTGGTGTCAACTCTCTAATGATGTGCAGGCCGAATCCTTCTTGGGCATCTTGAGCAGAATTTGTTTAGCACCGTACATATTGAGACAGATGGATAATAATCTTCACCATAAGTTACGAGAATATAATCCTTAGCCATGACGCATCTCTGCAATGCAGCGGCCAGAGTCTGTTACGCATATACGTAATCGACCTACACGCAGCCATAAGAACCGATTTCTATTTTCCTTTCGATATTACAGAACACGATCATCATGGTACGCTTTGCCAAAGTTCAGCTTTGAACACCGGCACCTGTTACCAGCGTAGATGTTTGGCCAAATGTTGAGGTCCTTTACAGGAAGCGCCCACGTTTTCTACATTCGTTACTGCTGCATCCGGCACCGCCTATATAGCAAACAACGGCATGCATCTTTTCAGTAATATTAATATCCGATTTTCTCACCTTCAATATGAGTTAATTCGGCTTTGAAAGCCTCTTTTTTAGGCGTTTCAAAATTGCCTTCAATGATCAATATTCTTGGCACAAGGCTTGAATTTCTCGTTCGCGTTCACAGATGAGACGAACGGCAACGGACTGTACACGACACACGCATAAGGCCCTTACAAGTGCTTTTCCTGTAGTGGACTCAATTTATAACCTACGATACACGGTCTAACACGGCGATGTAGTGAGCATCTACCATGTGTTCATATCGATGGTACGTGGAAATTCTAAGGCCTCAACAACGGCATTTTCGCTTCATCTGATTGAGGTATTACGGCATGAACGTGGGGATACACATTGAGAATGTACGCCAAATGCCATGAAATAACTTTAACCGCGGTCGGGGTCGGTTGCGAGCAATACGGCACTACTTTTCCATCGGCATGAGCTGGTTCATCAACCGCCTTTTACGAGTTACTGAATTGCTGCTCGCGCCGATAAACCATGTCTTATAATATCGATACCATTGCAGTTTGGTGAAAATCTCTTAGTATCCCCATACTTGCTTTTACCACATAGTTTTGGACTAAAATTTTCAATTGTTTTAGTTTGGCGGAGATTTAGTAGCAATACTTTGCCATCTGGTTATATGCGCGAGGTTCCCGTTGCTCGGGCTTTGAAGGTTCTATGTACAGACTTGTCCATGCAATCCCAACAAGTGCAGGCCTCTTTGGCAACCGTTTATAGTACTCTCTTTTGTGTGGTACTTTTCTTTTTGTTTCTTTACTAGTACTAGTTGCTTTTGGCTCATGACAAAAATGAATGTTTAATGGACAAATATATCCTCCTAGTCATATTAATATAGCCTCTCGGCAGTTGATGCTCTATAGCCCTTCTAGCTCTAACTCTCTAGTAATAAAGTGCAATTGTTGCAATGGAATGAGGTTACTTTCAAAATATCACTGCTGGTAATACATCGGTCATGGTGTTTCACTCAAGATTAAGCTCTTATCCAAACTAAGAAGCAACATAGACGGCCCATGACTATCAACACCCTTACATGTTACTCGATAAATCCTCTTACACATGACTGTTCCTCAACCTTCTTACATTGAAAGTTCTTTTGCCGGTGAAAGTTTCTCTTCTGTGGCGAAAAATCATCGCAATGTTAAATGATGTTGTTCAATATCCTCATATCGATCAGTACACCAGGCACCATTTCTCGAGAACTTATATAAATAGGTTACAAGGCACTACAAGCATCACGCCTTCGCTTACATACTGCGGTGATTACGGAGCACTGGAAGCGACTTTCGCACGTTGCCCTCGACTAAGGTCCACTAATACCGGGTTTCGCGCGGGGAAATGCTTTGCCGATAATTGGTGCGCGGAGGATATTCGGATGGGGTAAACCATTGTTGCCAGTATCCGGTCAAATAATTTTGAACTTTCTAGGATAACGGCCGCCGCGATGCCTGACTGGTAGTCCTTCGCGACCATGCGAATCGATGCGCGAGCACCACCCTCGTATAGTACCTGTACGCCGACTCTTTCCTAACATTCTCGCTACATTCCGACCATGGTGAAACGCGTCTTGCGCGCTTCGATGGCAATACGATTTAACCTCTTATCCATGAGGGCTCGGTTACCTCTCATAAATAATATAGGTTGGTGGATTATAGATTTGGACTTTAACATGGATGGAAAGTCTTTATCTAGAAAAGGTAGTAACATCCATCTGATATTCGTCTATTTTATGAATTATATAATCTGGTTTTCATCCTTAGCCGATCTTGCCAATAGCACGTTATCAGCTTCTGAAGTATATATACCCTTTTAAATTCTCTACATTTTTAACAGCTTTCCACCTTCTTAAAGGAAATCTTATAAATCGTCTTGTACGTAGCTCCTACATTATATAGACTCTGTGAGCTGTGCAGTGTGACCTCGATCATATCTTGTCATAATTTACCCTATTTACCTGTTCTAAATAACATTGCTTCAGAAATATGATGTGTATGTAGGTTTCCACTTGGTTTCCTCAGGTCTGCTATGGTACAGGCCGACCTTTGTGTACGATCAGCGCGTCCTTAAATGAGCGTGGTCAGAAATATGTACCCGTTACCTCCAAGCCTTATCGTGTAGCCATGACAAAACTCACCTATAGCCATATGTGTGGTACGGCTCCATTAGAGTTAAAGTCTGAGGCCTTCTTGTTTCCTGTTGCATGGAGGTCACTTCTGTGTGACTTTATTCTCTCTGTACTTTTGCACTGCAAGTCATCGTTGACAGAAGTATCTAATATTGCTCTAATGTGGGCCTTTCAACAGGAATGTATCGTCGATGCATTCATAAATAAGGACCAGATAATCGTTGCTGATAATTTTAACCATGTTTCCGTACATACGCACTCTTTATACGGATCGTACGTGTAATATACAGGTTTTGCTGGATTAAAATGTAATATACAAATAAAATCGGCCGGGATATGTGAGTGTGAGAGCGATTAATAGTAATTGTCCGTGATTCTAAGGTTGCTAAGCGCATCGATAACTTGACGTTGAAATTCAGTGCCTCATCGCAAATGATAAGTTTTTCCATGAGTCGACCTTGAATACCATCGCCTACGCGCCTTCAAAGTTGCGTGATGGGGATCGGGACGAGTTGTATTAATCCTGTGTCACTAATAATCCTACTTACATCTTGTATGACTGCTTCCATTTCCATTTGTAATATGGGTAGGCAATATGGTCGGCAATCTCGGCGGCCATCATTGTTTTACCACCACCTGGTGAACCTATCACTGCAGCCAAATGATGATGATGACACCGACACTGATGAGCATAGCCCGTTTTCCAAGCCACGCTATTGCATCACTAAAATCTACTGTATATTTGATTGGTGCCTATATACACAATTATCTTCATTTATATAATCTACAGATTCATATGGCTCTAACAATTCCACTGATTGATTATAGTTTTGATTTCGAGCTTGTAGTTGCTGGCAATCTCTAACATTTACTGACATGGTTAGCTCGTTTCTCTAAAATAGAAATGATATATAGTAATGAAATTCATAAATGAGCTGACTTTTGGTATGGCTTTTTAAGTGTATTGTCTTTTCAACATGTAATATAAGGTGGAATATGAATTGGCTTTGCAAGGGACATATGCCAGTTCTGGTATTGACCTTCAGCTAGCTCTCCCTTAAACAAACTGTTTAATAACAAACCTGAAATACTAACTTCGCCCTTTATCTGTCCCGATGCAGCCGAACCCCCAACGCAATAGCTAAATCGAGTCGCACTACTTTTGAATCGTAGCCGGTGCTAGATTTACTACAATACATCTCGCGGGAAATTCATAAGCACTGCACGGTGGCGCCTCACGTTCACGAGCTTCCATAACGGGTGGTTGTTGGTCACGCCTGATGCTCAAGAACAGTGCGGCGGAATATCAACTACGTAATAAGCGCCAGCCCCATCTATGCCGTATGGTGGCTCCATATTACGCCATGGCCAACCTCTCTACACTTTCGCGTGTTGAATAGAACTTTGAAAGTCCTTTATAAATGCCACTTCAATTACATCAAAGGATAACTCTTTCATCGCCGTCTTTTTTGATGCGTCGTATAAAAACAACATAAGCGGCCCGTTTAATATGCTTTTGCTTCTTTACTGTCACTGCCTCTCGAGCCAATCATCTTTTGCCTTCGTACTTTAATTTCAATAAAATGATAGTTAGTCTTCCGTATATTAATTTCTCCTAACCGGGTTCTATAATTCATATCTACTGCTGAGCCCTATCTTTTCAATACCTGTAATATTACCCGTTCGCCTTCCCATTTTCAACTCCTTTGAATCCAATTCATAAAAATGCTTTACCATAACACTGATAAACATATATCTCTATTTAAGTGTAGCGCTTCACATGTAACTTATAGAATATTTATCACTTAATCTACATCTAAACTTTCAGTATAACACTTACTTGTAGCGTAAATGGAGACTATAAAAGTAAATACAAAAGTTCCTGGCCATGCATCGGTAATAGGAACCTCTTTACCAATTATAAACATATACAATTTGTATGATAAATCTAATTTAATATAATCCACTCAGGTTTAGCAACGAACGATAGATTTAATGGTTCAAAAGCTCTTGCCTTTGCGATGATGGTAGTGCATTCAACAGCTTCTTTATGTACTCGTATAATAGCCTTTATGAATACCAAATCCGCAGCCAGGGTATTCATCATCAGGAAATCTTCATATATCGATATAACCTTTGCAACCAGGTGATGCGGCGGCAATAATGGCCTTTTACTATCGCCGCCAACCATGCAGTTTCCAACGGGAATCGTATTCGTCAGGCAATTTTCTAGCAGCATCAACCACTACAGCTTCAAATTTGGTACACGCTTCTGAGCGATGCAGAATCTCACATCGCGTTGCTTCATATATTGAGCTCATCAATCTTTTCTACGAGCCGTAAGAAATCATTAACTGCTACAACGCTAAATCATGATGATATATAATGAGGGCCTCACGCTTTTCTTCTGCTAACTTTTTTAGAGTCATTAAGGCCTGGAATTTAAGGTCCATAGGCAAGATATGCGTACCGTCTGAGCCTATAATAGGACCTCAGCCTACCTCATCGACACCATTTTTATGATAGATACCTTAATCGTAGAACATGCCTTCATAGTCATACATACTCATGAGACGTTAACATTCTTTTAACTCTTTTTCTTGGCGTTTAATATAAAGCGTGATTTGGCTACAGAGCTTCGTTGTCCTCTTAGGCCAATGATGGGAATATCTAAAGCTTGTTCAGTTTCAAAGAGAGCCTTTATTTTGCTTCTTTCTTGTTTAGAAAAAGCACATCCTTATCCATTTTGTTTCCTCACCATCTTCAGGATGACATGGTTCTTCATCTACTTTGTCAGAGGTGTGACCTGTACCAAGTTTTAGTGTTGCGATGGTCTTGCTTTTAAGATGATCGCGGCGAGCTTTATCAAAGTCTCGCTGCGCACGAGGGCAACCGACGACAGCCGACCTTTCAAGAATCGTATCTACGTATTGTTTCTTCTTCTTTCAATTTATATCCGTTAAAATATTGGGTGTATTCGTCCAATAAGTGATTAATTAATTGTTTAATGGCATGTTCACGTCGGGCTTGTCGTGAAACGGCGCTGCATCCTTAGCAAAGGCAGCGGTAAGCGGGTTGTTTAGTCTTCTAGTTTAGGCCATAATACCACCACCAACGTATCGACAATTCAGGTTTTTACCGATTTTAACCCATTGTTGACCACGGTAATATGACACCGCGCTTTTGTTGGCTGTACACGCGTTCTTTGCCAGAACGGCTAAGGAGTTAAACCAACGCGTAGATTTTCCAACGGTGGGAATACCTCAAATATAACTAGTACGCACAGAACGACTCGCGATGCGGCACAGCTACCCGGCGATCGATAGTAGGCTTACTCAAACGCTCAGTAGATATTAGCTGCAATACCTGCCGCCACCAGACTTAGAACAATAGCCAATACAGTGATACCTTGTTTAGTAAAGGGTCAGTCCATTCCTTTGCTGGCTTTGAGATGCGCTAAAATCTACTTTCATTATGAGCTATTCTTGAGACTTACATGCAACCAAGTTCAGTACAGAGTTCGCGCAGGGCGAGGAATACGCGCATCTGGTAACTCGATAACTTCGTCTACCTTTTGACCTCCCGTAATCACCGTGTGGCTGCGCCATATGCCCGGGAACCAATGTGCGAGTAAATTGAATCTGCCATAGTATTTCTTTCCGCCTCTAAATTTTAGCAAAAATAAAAGTGCGCCAACGAGGCCTTTTCCTCAGCTAATCGCGTTTTCGCGAATACGGCGACTTCGGTAAAGGTTACATAAATGGCGCAATTTAGCACGACGAACCTTTTACGACGCATAACTTCAATTTTAGCTAAAGCGAACCTTGGTAGGAATGTATTACGTTCTACACCTACACACCGGATGCAATACGACGAACTGTGAAAGTTTCACGGCGTGATACGCCACCGTTTTGACGTTGGTCCGACTTCTTCGAATGCGGATACGTTCACGGGACGCCCTGCTACTTTACGTGTACGCGAACTGTGTCGCGGCGAGAAAGTAAAGGATGTCTGCCTGAGGGTGACAACGTTCAAGTACGTTAATAATGTTCATTGTTTCCTCCTGTTTGCAGACATTCAATACCTACACACCTTATAGGCGGCGGACTGTCTCAAGTGCTGTAATATAAGACATCATAAACTCATGCTAAGTATTTTCTCTGTACAAAGAGCGATTGTTACTTAAATTGGGCTTCAACACCTAACAAGCAGGCTCGTCCTTTTTCATCTCAGAAAAATCAATGGTGATAGTGATCGTATGAATGTAATAAGCGTTTTGATAGTTTCTCTTCAGTGAGCCCTATTCGTTATCCATATAATCGATGTGCTTTGTGACATACCCTAATTCAATAAAACCAGTCACGCCGATACTGTAGCGCGAGGACGCATATTAAAACATCTACTAATTGTTTTGAGATGCCTAATACTTATTCCTAATTATTTATCACAGACTTTTCTTTACCATTGCAGCTTTTTCATAAGGCTTTATATAATTCATCGCGATTATGACGGTTATCTCTAACATATATTATAAGATATTCGCTATAGTCTCAAAAATCGCATAAAATTTGTATATTCTTCGTAAAAGCAAGAGGTACCAAAAGAATTGCCTCTTCTTTTTCATATATACTATGAAAGTTTTATCTATCTTTTGCCAATATATTATTTTAATACTAATATCGCCGATAATAACCATTACACTGTACCTTAAGCGAAGAAGTTTAAACGGTTAACTTTAATAGCTTCATCTTTGTCCATAACCATTACTAAGTGTGGTTGGTGTTGGCACAGGTTGGGAACTGCTACTACAGTGCATAGTCGCGACCTCCCACTCTTTTGCAAGATTGTAGCTTCAGATGCTAAGGCGACTTCAAACAATCTTTTTCAGCATCTTCTTTCCAACAAGTCGCTATTAACACCTATATTCCATCTTTTTACAAGTTGCACATACAGTGACAGACGACTCTCGGCGCGTTTCATCGATGGAATTTGCCTTTAACAATGCGTTTACAAGACCTTCTGCATCGGCAACGGACAATTCGTTGTTGAATAACAACAAGTCGATTACATGATGAGGAACTTCGCGAGGAAGATATTTTTTCAAACGAAATTGAAGAACTCTTCAACTTGGTTAAGCAATTCCTCTTGTTTGTCGGCATTGCATTCAATAACGCTCCGCAGATGCTTTGAAGATTGGACGCAAGCTGATATTCCATTCTTCTCAAGCAGAATGTTGTTAAGATAATTATTTGACGACGCAATGCATATGGATCTTGGAAACCTGTAGGAATTAGGCGTGAAAGTAGCAACGATGTTATCTACTTTATCGATGATGGACAATACTTTACACTTCTGTTTGAGGCAATACATCACTTGACAAAGCGTCGTCAATATTGTTCCATCTTTCTCTTCCTCAAATTCACCATCAATAAAGCATGTTATTCTTTACCGTACACCTTGCAATTCAGTAAATTCTGTAACCATGTGCCTGTGGTAAGGTGGTTTGGCAGCTCTGTGGCACGTTCCATGCATCTTCGTGCAAGCCACATTCTTCGCCAAACACGGCCTAATTTAAGCAAGCGTTTATCTGCTAGAGGCTTTTCTGTAATTCCTCTTGGAATACGATTTTAGTTAAACCATCTTGTGTGAGGTTTCTTGGGGCCTTCGTTAAAGAAGAATTTAGCATCATCTAGACAGCACGCAATACGCGTTCATTACCGGCGAACTACTTCGATGGAGATGATGTCAGACCATTGCGCACTGTTGGGGAGCAGCAACAATTTGCCGTCTTGACCAACCAATGGGTACGTTGATGGTCTTTCATTGGTGTAATGATAAACGCCAGGTGCCAATGCGAACTCTTCGAAGCCACCGCACAATGCCGACCATTCAACAAAACGTTGGTTTCTTCTAACAATCATCATCCCGAGCGATGGATGCATTTTGCATTTGCCAATATCATGTAATTGTTTTGGAGGTCAAATACGTGCCAGTGACCTGTAAGTTTTCTTTTAATGTGTCTGCATAGGATCTCTTTTTGTGCGACAGTGTTTATCCTTGGCACCACCTAAAGCGATGACACGTGTTACATTTTAGATTTTACAGTAGCAAATTCTACAGGAATTACTTCTTCATCAAGTAATGCTACAAGCCAACGTGGTTACAAATTTAGCATCTAGATACCCAATGCATGGATTTAGGAAGTTAAGACCTATATGTAATCAGGTGAGAGCAACGGCCCCAGTTACGATATCTTTTTGGGTGCCTTTGCGGTTTAATTCAGCAGCCATCTCGCCGTCTTCTACAACGAGATCGACTACATCAAGACCTTTGCGAGCAAAGCCGATGGCGTGGCGCTGCTTGCCGTCAGCATCGTATGCGATGGATGCAGAAAGGGCCTTGACGTTTCCTTCATTTCGCTGTCAGCAAGACCTTTTTGCAATAAAATAACCAATGATGGTGTGTGCCATGTTGCGATGCTTTCAAAAAGGAAGATGGGCATCATGTTCATGTAATTTGGTTTCAGCCAATTGTTTCAATTGACCTAAGATGTTGGCGCATAAAGCCGGTGAGAAATTTCTTCTGCACCGATTTCAAATAATAAATCCTTTGCCATCTTGTTATTTATCTTAACAAAAAGTGAGGAAACCCTAATTCTTCGCGTTTGTAAGGTATGTTATTACTACGTGAGCTAATGCGCGACCGATGACAATGCACGTTCGCTGATGAAGTAAGCGCCACCACGGGAATCAAACAAGTTGAATGTGTGGAACATTTTAATACATAGTCATGTTGGTAATACACCGCCGGCCATAAACGCGTTTACTTCTGCTTCGGCGTACATATCAAATAATTTGAAAAGCATATCTGCTGTCAATGGTGATTATAAACGGATTATTCGGCTGGTAGCATACTGGCGTCACCATATGTAACGTTGTCATTCCATTTGGGTCATATACGTTTTCTACGCCTTGGAATCTAATACATAGCCAAACGTTCTAAACGTATGTAATTTCTGCGAAAACTGGTTTAGTCGATGGGAGACCAACATTTGAAATATGTAAACCACGTTACTTCATACCATCGAGCCATACTTCCCAACCAGGCTGACAATGTAGGAGATTCCCAGTTGTATCCTCAGCCGTGGATATCGTGATCTTCGGCGGTAGATACCCAGTAGCCCAACTGAATTGTAAGTACAATTCTTGGATGCCCGCTCGGAGATGGTTTCACAACTTGGAATTGATGATGTTGGATTGGGTTTATCACCATGGCATTCATCTGTGGACAGCGACGAGAAGGCTCTACATAACATACAGCCATGGTTCAGGACCAATATATGTAAGAATGTGGCGGGGTTCATTGTACTGCACCTTTCATTTTCGCCTTTGTGGTTTTGGGCAATTTTTGTTAAACTCCAATCGCTCCAGAATTTTTGTAGATTTAAAATAATCTCTTGAAATGTCATTCTTGCCTCACTTTTACGTATTGGCATAAATCAACTGTTTCGTTACAAACAAAAAGTCCCTGTAACGAAAACTTACGGGACGAGTATACGCGGTTCCACCTGCACTACTATTTGGCTTGCGCCCTCTTTTTCTATGTTGGCCTTTACTAACAGATACGCGTTCACACTTAGGCGCTCTACAGCGCCGCTTCAACCGTCTTGAGCCCACACCATCACCTCACTTAGCGGTTTCCTCGCTGTATGCGCCATTGCCACAATATTGTAGCAATATAGAGGGAAGAATGTCAATCTTTCAGAATATACGTTGTCTGTTCAAACTGACAAGCAACCCAATAAACCTAGTTCCTGAATATATCCCATAAATATACTTCTTAAACAAAAAACTAATACCTACTATTACAGATCAAAACAAATAATACTAAGAAAGTGCAGGTCAGATCCATCCTCTTTTCATGCCGTTAATTTAAAGGCTTTTGCCATAAAAATATAAGTACCTACTATACCTATTCCAAGCATAAATGGTGCGTGGGAGTCCTCAATGAATTTAAGGTAAACAAAATACGATTCTATTAGTACAGTAAGAAATAATTTATGATTAGTGTTAAAATTGTAACTTTTCCGTGTACCCCAAGATTTAATCACATATAATAATTAAACCTAAAAGTAAAATACATTTACTAACGACTTTTCCACACGTTTTCTCCTTAAGGAAATATTCGACCATAAAAAATGTATTTTAATAACATTATTAAGCTAATGCAATATAACTTGCAAATAAATATAATTCAATTGTATATATAATTTCATTGACCATCTTTATATGTACTAGCTTCCTTTTTCTGTATATTTCTAATGAAATCTTTAAAGAAATGAATTACTAGGACTGCACCTAATGAATGAAATAAGCATATCCAGGAATTAAGAACATATAGAATATTATAAAAACAATTCAAAACTACTATATGTAAATTTGTAGATTTATATAATTGTGGGTATCGCATATTATTTCCATTCTTGCTTATGGGTTAAATTCTGTTTATGTGTACATTTTATAATACGCACGAATCTGACCAAGAAAATAAATAATACTATCAAAAAGTATAATCAAACTTATTTATCATATAGCAAACTTATCTCTAACAACAAAATAACGCTATAAAACTTATAGTTCTAATTAATCACATTAAAATAGAAAACATACATTAAAATAAAACCGATAAAATTCTAACTATATAAAGCCTTTGTAGTATTTTATAAGTGCTAGGATAATAGAAATAGACAGGGCCATATAAGAATATTGTTAGGAATACGGCATCCATATAAGAGTAATAGGCGAACCTATAACCCAAAATCCCCAAAATAACCATCCATAGATACTCTTTTTGTATAGGAACGCAACTAATTTATTATATAGAAACCTAAGATAAATAATATGCATACAATTGCTCTGGTGTGTGGTTATCCTCTTCTATATACACTTGCTCGACGGCACGAATTAAGCGTGGCGCCACCCTTAACTAATATTGGAATAATAATCTATATATAGTCTATATTAGGGGCGGTTGTATGCGTGACTGTTATTAGCATTGCGATAAAGAATTGTACCAATTATTCTAAATCTCTTATTAATTTAATAACAACTATTCTATTCTTCATATTATTATCAAAATTTCACTTATTTATAAAATTTACGTTTCTTAGTAGTGGGATCTGTCTTAAATGTCACGATCAATATCTTGGTTTGGAATTCTGGTTATCTCTGATATAATCTTTCTTTCATCTTCTGAAAATTGATCGATACGGTCTAAAATTATTAACTTTTTCACCATAAGCTCTTTTGTAAGAGATTCTAAATTTGCATCTTGAATTAGTGATACAAATGTAGTATAAACCCATCATAGTTTGGAATAATACGTACTTTGTTCCATAGGGTAATACGTTGACAACAACTATGCCAATCACCACTAGGTATATATAGGGAAAATCTGTATGGCAAAACCAGTCCTGTATTTTTGTTTAGCCCTATTTGTTTTCTCCATCTACAAGAAGTTATAAAGATATGTTATGGTTAATTGATTCTAAGGCCTATAAAGTAGAGAATATTACTAGTAACAGTAAAACTACAGCAAGTTATCTTTATCAAACTTTCTAATAGGCATAAAAACTCATAATTCTTATGATGTAAAGCTTAATAAATCAGCATCGTTAAACTAATGTCAATAAATTATAATGGTTTGATCATTAGCGAAAAATGTTCCTTTAAGTACTTTGCATCAACAACAAATGGGTAAGTACTATGTCATTTATAAATTTACTTTCTAGGGTACAAAATAATGCCTTCTGACCCTGAAATCCGACCTTCTCTGCTTACTACTTCTTCAGAACCCTCTCATTACACGTTTAAAGTATGGCTTGTGAGCATTTCTATTCTGTCTTCTATTGTTTTATTAACTTTCTTGTAAGTCTTATATCTATAAATTAGATACAAAGATGGCTAGTAGTAAAGCAATATTCTCTTTCATAATCGCCTCTAACATATACTAAATATGCCTATATAATATATGAGAACATAGAATTAAATAAATCATAATAGTTATATAAATAAGTGTAAACCACCTAGAAGATAATCAATTCATCTTCGATGGTGGCTTATTCTATTCACCCTTAGCAATGCGATCTGAGTTCAATATAAGTTTCTTTGTTTAAAAAGTGGCGGTGTAAGGTTAGCTACTTTCTTTAGCTTTTATGCGTCATCGTATAATGGTCTACGATGGTCATAGCCAAACTTGTGCTGTTGTTTTAATAACCAAGCTACATCAACGGGTACAGAGAATTTCATTCTGCGCGCAATGGCCAATGCACCACTGACCAACCCGCGGATGGATAACCGGCATCAGTAGAGATACGTCCCCATGTCTATTATAGCTGTAATATGTGGACAGGTATACATTGGCTTACCAAAGATAAGGTTTTGAATTTTCTCATGAAAATAGCGCATTCATACATTCAAAACTGCATCGGTAAATAGCACCGTGAGTCCTTGATAACACATGTGGCCCCTACTGCATCACCACTGCGGCTTTTCCGGCCTGTTAACACGATGGTTACCATCTACAATAAAGCTTCAATATTAGAAGTACGTGCGGCTCAGCAGACGCAATCAGGCGCACAATTTTCGTCGCCTGCCGCCAGTTAATGATGGGATGGAATCTGAAATAATCACTTTCTTTGGTTCACGAATGGGTTAACCCCATAACGCCATCAAAATTAGGCGTTATTCGCGGGCACTTCATATATAAACATTTGCTTGCGCCTGCCTTTCGGTTTCCTTGTTCACGCAATTTATTGCGGTAATCAATTCAATCATTTTCACACTCTAGGGATGACAGCCGTCATACGACATCTGACCTGGCTCCGCCATCACGGCTTGTAAGCCCCTTAGCGACAAACTTATATTAATGTGTTATTGCGGCCAATGCGCAGCAATGGTGACCTGTTCAAAATATAGCACGGGGATGGCGGGGACGAAATGGCATCAGTTCCCACATTTTGTCGCCTGTTTACTATCTCGACCTTTCATTCTACCTTTTACACCTGTCAATGCATGCCCTGTGGTATAAGAAATGCCAAGTTCGTAAACATAGCGAACCTTTTTGGAAGTTTTTACCTCTTTAAAACCTATGATTCAGGTTCATGCCATAATGATTCAGCCAATTCTCGTAAACGCGGTTGTGCCATCAACAATGACTTTACAAACGTTGTTTTTACTTCTATGCTTCCTTTGTCATGCAGCTCATAATGTCTCGCGCAAATCGACCGGCGGCACCAAAAATACGGTCGATCATTCATCATGATATATAGACATCTTCTAAAAATATAAATCTATAATTATATCTTAAGCATAATTTGACATCTAACAGTATGATTTGGTATTAAATTAAACCTTCAAATGAGTACTAATTAAGGCTAATGCTGTTGCACAGACGAAAGTACACACTGTTACAGCTAGTGCAACAGAACGCCAAGATAAGCGACGGAATGCACCAGGTCTTTCCCTAAGGATAAACACCTTGCGCCAGCAAGTACCAATTGTTGTAGTAGCAGGGAATGTAGCAGCTGGTTTAGCTATGTTCGAGGAGGCTCCTGGGATGCAACAACACCGACTAAGGCAGAATACCATAGGTAATTTAGTAGCATATGGCAAATTGAAGGTAATGCACCAATTGCTTAAGCAGGACTGCTAAGATAGCTACGCCAGCTAAGCTGTCGCTAGATAGTGTTTACCATCCGTGCATTACCTACTGCCGGTGATGATAGCGACAATACAGATAACGATGACAAATTGTGTTAATTTTTCGCTTTACTCATGATTTCTGCTTGCCTCCTCTGCTAAATCCTGTTCTGGGTACGACCTGTAAAGTTGTATGTTTTTCCATAACTGTGCAAAAAGAAACAATAGGCGAAAATGCGCGCCTAGAACGGTAGTCAGCGGTTGCGGCCACAAGGTATGTAATTGTTGTTCGTAATCTGGATATATACCGTGATTGGAGCCATGGCTGCATCATACCAGCACTACCATGACGCCCATAGCCTTATTGGATGGAACCAGCCACAAGATTACATTGCCAACATACCGGTAATACGGAGGGACCACTATAGCACCGATAGACGCAGATGTACATGCCACATAACACCGCAGCCCTCGGAGGAGCTAAAGCCAAATTTGTCGATAATAATCGCTACGTTCGGCTCACGGTCTACAGGTAACAAGCACCTACATTTCACGACGCATACCTACTAACAAAGCTGGGTAAACCAAATACAATCATTGCAAAAGAAATGGCCAGCTCTTGTAATAACAATGCCCATCACACACTTGTAAGAATACCAAGATTTGGACCGATACCTAAACTTCTACTTTTACCATCAAGATAAGCGCCCAGCAATACCGATATAATCGGCAGATTTTCCATCTGTTTAATAGTTGGGATTTAAGCACAAATTCAACAAACACAGATAAATATACCAGCGTGGCAATAATACAACGGACCTAGTTTTTTATGCCTATAAATTCAGCGACTACGGTTAATACAGGCGCTGATATTTGAGATTTCCCAAAAGGCTATAATGACCTCCTATAAAAACATATAATATATTGTTTTATTATAGTAATTGTTATCAAAGTTAACTACAGATGTACATATGTCTATTAGGATTATCCTTTTTCAATCCTTATAAATACCCTTTTCATCAATGACCTCAAAGCGATAATTTTTTCTGCTCATTGACGGTTTTCACTTATAAACCGATCTTGTTCATCATAAATATTTAAAACCAGAAGACATAGATCTTTGCGGAATCAACAAAAAGCAGTTTGATTTCTCCAAACTGCCTTTCTATCATTAAATTATAGAATTTAAAACTTAACGCTTTGTAATGGTTTACCGATTTCTTGCTCATAGCATTGTCTGTGTAGTAACTTTCAAAGTTCCTTCAAATTATTTTTGGAAGTTCTATAAATGTGTTGCCCACTGATAGCAATTTGAGGTATTGACTTTCACGGAACGAGATATGCCTGAGATTCTCGTGGTTTCTCACTGCAATAGAATGACTCAATGCATGATGAGAAAAAGCATTAACTGGGCACAACCCTGCGGATAATTGCCATCAAGCATTATCGTTCCTAGTTGTTTAGCTGACTTAAACGTGAATTTGCTTGGAATAGTTTACAACGGTATCAAACACCTTGGTCATCTTTGCAAATAGGTCTTGAATAAGTTCACTGGCCCTCTTGACATAAGCAATATCTAAATTAACATCTAATGATTCTACCACAGGAACCATCAATTGTGTAACATTTACATATTCACTATATCAGGTACGACCAAATTATACATGCTTTTTAAGGGACGTAAATAGGAACTGTTTACGCATGATCATATACTCTGCAACATGCGGTATGATGCACGAATGAGTCCTAAGCTAGGTGTATTAAAAGTAATGAAGTATAGCGCCTTGTTTTTTCGACCGTGGCCGGTGTGTTAAACCACCATTAAGCTTCTTATCATGTTCTTCTTCCGTTGTTTTAATTGAGTTTTGCTTTAATACAGGATACGCGATAGCCTGTTTGTGTTACTTCAAAGAGTATATCCCAATGCATCTGTGTATCATAACGATTGGTGTACCGTTCTAAGAGACCAAATACGCCTTCAATTGTATCAGAATCGGAATCGTCAATTTCATCGCCATTTCTCTACTTCCATGCTATTTAGAAGGACGCACACCATCAAATTCGAAGGATTGGCATCTGCATAAGCAATCTTAGGCACATTGATGTGGTTCATCGTCTTGAATATCACACAACGGCTGACAACACCGATAATATCTTCAAGACCTACGAGACCAACCATACCACCGTATTCTGTCTAACCGTAACGATAGATACGACGAGTTCTATGTATTGCTTGTGCAGTGTAGATAACTACATTACCTCGGCACGATTAAAATATCTCTCGTTTTTACATTTACTGCAAATCCTTACGCTTGGTTAGGACGTTCCATGAGGTCATATGCTGGGAACTACCTGAACAAGCGTGGAAATTCGTATCTATCTACGCGCGGTAACATTGGCATGACTTTAGAGGCGAACCCAGGGTGCTGTCAACAATCATGTTTTAGCGAAAATACAGTCCACATGACGCGGTGCCTGGCCTCTTTGGCTCACGGTCTACAAGTTAAATACATTGTCGTTAGCTCAGTTCCACTTGGTCTAGATTTACGTGACCTTTCTTCATAACTAAATCATCATACAATTTCTTCTTTAGGTATGCAGGTCTGTGCCATTAGTATTTTGTTTTAATCTTCTAGCTTTGTGGAGATTTTGCTGTAATCCAAATAAACGGATATAGCACAAACAGGCACCTTCCTACAATGCACGGCAATAGGTATTTACGTATGCTGGTGGGAAGGATAAGCCCAATGGCTGGGTGCAGTTCACAAAGATAAGAACAATTAATGGCAATAGCAATAAAGTATATGTGCAAAGTGCCATGTACTATGTATTCATCACGATACAGTTGGTGATATTATCAAGCCTGCATATGTGCCAGTTCTGACAAAATAAAAATAAAAGTCAAAATCAAAACGTTAAATATATAAGGTTTGATAGAGCTTTAATAAAAACTCTCGATATTTTCAAGAGAATATCATCCTCTGCCTCTTTAGAGAGACGTGAACTGAGGAGAACTTTTTTGCAACCACGAAAAGGATAATTAAAATATACATACAAGACCAAACCCTATGGGTAACAGGCCATCTACACTACTCCATCTTAATTCAACAAGCTGAATTGAGAAAACAAGTTAGTTTTATTATAACAAAATTTGTTTTCTATATTACAAGTTCAGATAACATGCCAGATTTGTTTGCCAATCCTTTTAACTTCTTTGAGGTCTAGTACACCTTTAGCCAATAGTTTTTGCGAATATCTGCACAGCTCGAGTTGTTCAACAAGGCCCTTTCTTGCAGTGATGTGCCCTTTGGTCTCGTTTACGCAGTAATCATGCAGATATAGGTTGTACCATGTCCACGTGTTTTCATTTCATCTACGTCTACCAGCGATGGCATGGGGGACTGTCACACGTTGTAGCCAACAGGTTTTCTGAACAATATCGAAGTGATGAGGCATTCTGGTTGGTCCGTCATATGCTCTGGGAGTAATGCGGACGCTGAGCCAATGTTTCCTCTAATACCTTAGGAACTTCAGTTAGGACTTCTCCATCTTCTTAAATGGGGCTTTTTGCAAATCGGTCCTGCGTATGATGAGAAACAATGGCTTCTAAAGCTCTTTTCTTTTGGGGTGTCAATCATTAACTACTAAGAACACAGGAACCTTTACGTTTTAATTGTTCAATAATGGCGGTTGTCCAAATTGCGCTTATTCTGCTACTACAATAAAGCTTTTTAAGGACTCAATGGTAATCTACCAGATTCACCTAGTTTATGTTTTGACATGCACTAGCGTTATCGAAAACGTTTGTTTGCTTCGTCTGCGCTATACACAGATATTGGTTTGCGCGTTTGGGGCCCTCGGATGCGATGTGTCGCCTGGCCAGAAGACAATATGGAATTTGCCAACATTAGGGCGTCTCTGGCGACAAGCCGTTAAAAATGTTCGTTTCTTGAAATGTGCGTTGCATCTCACGCAACCAAGGTTACCTGGTGATTTCTGCTGGTACGCATCTCTTCATCATTCTTGTAAATATATGGTCGTTAAATAATTCTCAGTTCAAAGCTATCATGTATTCAATGACATTCTGCGTTGCTCTGAAATAATCTTCAAGTAATTCCTCTTCTGCTGTGATCCTTGGTGGAGACGAGGACGTACATCGGTAGGTCTATCTGTCATAACGATATTCATATTTAAAACAATGAATTTTAGCATTATCTTGAGTAAAATACTCATTCATCTTCTTTTGAACCATATACGCGACTTACTTCATCACAGATGTGCGTATAACAACATAATATTGGAATCCTCTTGGTCCTTCATCATAGCTAATATTTATGCCATGTATCCTTTCGCTATATTCTTTGGATACTGCGTTGGTTTCTGCAGTCTCTCGCATTAACACGTTCGGCGTTATGCATCGTAGCTTTTACAATGCGACCTACTACTAAATCGTGACGAACAACATCTTTGATAACAAAATGAAACCATAATAATACCAGGCACATGACGCAATACCTTTTCAGCCTCATAGAAGACCAGACACAACACGTAATTTGGCAAGTCAATTTGTAATGCTTATACCGTTCACGTCTTCCATTTTTAGAAGTTGTTACCTAGACAGGATAAGAACATCTTCATCTGTTCGGTAATAATGTTTGAGCTTCATCTGAGAATAACGAAGGCTTTCTTCTAGTGCGACCACATGCCCGCGCAGGTGGTGCCTGCTGCCTCGATGGTACCACCCACGTTCCATAAACGTTGTACTTGCTCAATGCCAAACATTTCGCGCAATGCATCATAAAGGGTCTCAAATATGGGTCTACCTTATCGCCGGGTAAAGCCTAACCGTTCTACCGGCCTCTACGGGGCGAGTCAAAATAATTTATCTACATTGCGGTTTTCCATTAGAATCGCGACTAATGCTGGCTAAGATGTTTACCTGTACCGGCGGGGATAATGCAAGGTAATGGTATTTTGCAGATATTTATACCACATAGTATTTTGTTAACTGTTTAGGCGTATATTTTTACCACATGTTTACGGATAAGGTATCTTCAAACATAGTATATTACAGCATCTGCTTTGCCATTAGCAGCAGGTTTTGTAAGCAATACGAACTTGAGACTCAGTGATGGTACTGCCTTCACGGCGGTATAAGAACCTGAAAGTTCTTCTAACGTGCGATATAGAGGGCCTCTACTTGTTTTTTCAGCGCACTTGATAACGACAGTATCACCACGTGCCACTACATCTGCGAGATGACTTCCAAGCATCATGCGGTTATCGATTATATTGACCTGGTATGGATTGTGCTAGGTCATATGTTGAAATGTAAAACGATCGCTCATATAACCTCTAATCTATAAACTTACGAACGGCTTTGCCATTTAAATAATCATAAACGTCACCTTGATGAGCATCTAGTTCGTCTAACATCATCAAATTCAATCTTGAACACGCCACCACCCCATGGACCAATTCATAGTAAGGCGTATTATCTGGGTGCTCTCCGCAAGACATAACAAGCTAATATCAGGATGTAAGTGACGTACAAAAATTCACAACCGTCGATATTCTTCGGCTACTAATTAAGGTGAATTACTCGCTGATGCGTATGTTATTTCACTATATATAAAGCATGCAGTTTAACGATCTGCGCCAGGGCTGACAAAGTTGAGCCTTCTATGGTATCTTTCATCTCTAAGCAAATTAATGACAATCACGGTTGTGAATTCCTGTGCGCAATACGGCATCAATAAACTGAGCTAAATCATGACCACGATTAATCTTCTCAAAGGGTATCGTAATTGACGGTTGCAAACCTATTCAATATAAATATCGCTTATGAAGCGATCTCTAATATCAGCTATGTCTAAATATTCATCTGGCAATACCAATCTGGTCGTGTTGCAATATAATACCACAGCTTCGTCGATACAGCCTTGCTTTCCATATAGCTTTTTAAAGTCATCAGTCCAAATAGGTATTGCTAAAGTTTTTTGATAATAGGTCTCGGTGCTGCGCGCCGCGGGCAATGTGAGCAATGTTTTCCTCTAATTGCATGCGCACTGCAACCATGTCATCAGCGGGACGATTTTTCGCCTTTTTGCACCGATTTCTATGAAGGTACATCCTACACACTGAACAAAATCTCGATTTGGACATTGGCAGGCAGGCAACGAACAATTTAAACCTTCTCCCCTGGACTTGTTTATATTATTTAGTCGCACGGTATCGTTTGTGATCGTTATCGGTCGCAGCGCTCCTGTTAACTAACAATCATCGCTTGCATGGCAAGCCTCATGTCCAGGACGTATAAATGGTTTAACCTCTTTAACAACGTCAGTGCAACTGTAAATGGTGTACTAGGTACATTATCATACTTGTCATGTGCCGTATCTTAGACATAAAGCATTTCCACATATTGTTGGCGAATCTTGCGCCACTCTTTAAATGTATAGTTTGGAGCGTCTCTACTGGGATGCAATCTCTTCGTTGCGCCAGAATGCTTCCTTCTTTTGTAAAAGTTCCGCTTTGTCTTGCTGGGCGGCCACATTCGCCAGACAACACACTCGATAACTTCGCAAGTGTCAAACGCTGCTGAAATTCATTTTCTTTGTGCGCGCCCCAGACAAAAATTATATAAGAACTCGATTTGGTCGATATCTTTGAGACAACCTTGTGATTTTTCAACTGAGCCAAGCTTGTGTCATTCACAAAAAATAAAGGAAAAAAGCGTCTTTTAGGCTCATTGGTAGAATCGCCACTTTTCTGTGGTCGGTGCATGCCAGTTGTTACTGTATCTTCACGCAGTTATGGATATCGGTATGTTCCTTAATAAACTTACTACCAATATAACCAAGACAGTTCTAAAACGCTCACTATTATAGAAGCGTTCAAACCTTTCAAAGTGCTTCAAAGAAACGAACGTCATATGGCAGCCATGGCGTTGCCAAAACCTCGTAAGGTGCTAAGGATAAACAATGTATTGGTATTCCTCCATAAACATACACCAGAATACCCAAAAGTTCAAAAAACCTGACTGCCGACGCATGAGGTTGTAAGCTTCATCGTCGTTGAAGGATAATCCAAATCGTGCTTTATTTTTCGTAAGGTAAGCCTACAATTAAATCCATATGAACATGAGTTCTCACCTTCCAATAATAGGTCTAATTGCCTTTTGAATGTACGGCCAATCATTATATCGATTAATAGCATCCAAGGTTTCTTATGTGTGCTGTACGCCCGCACTAGATTTACAGATTGCCATTTAGTGTTCTAAAGAATATTGGTTCCCACTACTATGAGCTCTGGTTCCATTTCCAATGGAGTTCGTCTCTGTATCTGCATCACATAAATTCCATCATGAGTTGATGATGATGTGGTGCCTGATTAAATGTTCTATCTACAAATTTAACCTGTTTCACCTTGTGATCGATAAACCATTACTTAACTCTTTTTAATGTTCTGTCTTGTGGGAAGAACCGTACTGTATTCTTATTACCAGATAAACAATATGACAGGAGAATGGACAACGCAGGGAAAGTTCATAATAGATGGTTTATTCTAAATCTCCATATCCTCTCTTCTACATATGGGAATGGTATAGTACTAAGATCTTACCTCTGCAGCCTCCAGTAGAGCCATAGGTTCATACAAATATGACGTCCTCACACCGAATTTCCTTCCTCCGAGCCATGCACATTTTCAATGCTTTTCGTAGAGTTGGTAAAGAAGCTTCTTCTCCTTCACCTTGTACTACATAATCTACCAGCATCGATGAAATTTCATCTATGCCGAGCATTCTTCTGGTCACCTAAATGATGCCCAATATCTGGTCGCACGCTTTCACCATGTCACCACATGTAAGGTCATTTCGATGTTCAAATACCTTGAAGCAAAGCAATACATCTATATTGCGCTCTGTAATATCATGAGAATATAAAACGAGGCATATTAATAGTATTCTACTATATCGTATGCCTGTCCGTGAGCTTGCCATAGGCTTTGAGATAACGCAAAGCCAGGGAGGAATGTATAAATTTGAGTTTTAATGTGGATAAAACTACGTTCATAGGTCCTTTAAATCATCGAATAGCTCAGCCACCGTCTGAAACCTAACAACCATATATATATTATACCATTAAAGAGCCCAAGATAAAAGGAAACAATAGCACCCACACTAAAATGACAACCCCTACACAGAGAGGATATAATGCCAAAGAATACAGCAATTGCTAAAACAACAGCTAATATGATAGTAAATGATGCGACTAATAACTTGTACCTATTAAAGCTATATACCTTAACATGTGGACCATATTGGTTATATTCTTCACTGCGTTGATCTTCGTTCATATCACTAGGTCTTGAGTGCAGGCGGAGTCCCAACTTCTTCAATGGTTTACACCATCAAAATCACAGCGTTCATCATCAGATATTGAAATCTCACGGCACACGTGTATTACTACTGTGCGTATCCACTACGCTCACTGCTTCTATATGTATTTGAGTTGTTGTTTATATTGTTGATCGTTCATCATTAAGCCCTTTATATGACAAAATAATAATTAATTTTATACAATGACCATGCCATATTTTTACGATAAAATTGCAAATAAATATCCTACAGATATGGTTATATATCTATAGGGGATATTTTTATTTATGCTTATGCATTATATACTAACGGACAAATTAGTCTTTCAAGTATTTTGAAAACAATTCTGTTTACCATATGCTACAGGGTTGCTTGCGGCCTTGGTTGCTCATAACTTGACCTACTAAGGAAGCCAATAGCTTTGCCATTACCACCCTTGAAGTCTGCCACTGGACATGGTTGTTAGCAATAACTTCTTGTTTTGATTTCTTCGATAAACGCCAGTGTATCGATGATTTCAGGCCTTCTTCTTTTACGATAGTATCTGCATCCTTGCCGGGATTCCACATGGATACGATAACTTTCTGCTTCGCAATTTTACCAGAGATTGTGCCTTTATCGGTAAAAGGGCAATCATACCCGTACTTTCTGTGGACTTACTTTAGATTCAGCAAATGTTAAATACTTTCATTAATCATTTGGACAAGTCACCAAGCATCCAGTTAGCAACAGTCTTAGCAGAGGCGCACACTTTTACAGTAGCATCAAGAAATCTGCTGTTTTACGGGATACAGTAAGTTGCTTAGCATCTTCACGAGACAAGCCATGTTCAGATACAAAGCGTTCAATCTTAGCATCTTGTAATTCTACAGCGACGCACGACGTACTTCTTCGATTTTTTCGTCTGTAAGTACAATCGGTACACCAAGTCAGGTTCAGGAAGTAACGGTAGTCGTTTTCTTCGTCTTTCCCACGCATACCAATAGTAATACAGCGAGCATCATCCCAAGCGCATTTTGCCGATACACTTTGCCACAAAACTCTCGATTAACGGCAGCGCAATGCTTTCATATTCAACGCCTTTTTGGTCGCGCTGTTAAAGGTTAACGTTCTTGGTTTCTGTGGTAACGCAAACTCTTTGATACCGCGCAAACATGCAGATACATTACGGTCACCACGTAAAGGAACCTTCCTTTCCCGCGACCGTCAGATACTTCTAAGTACTGTAAAAATGGAGCGTGATTTTTCAACATAGGCTCTTGCTTCTGCACCGGAACGAATATTATCTGGTTCCGGATACCACGTTTCGAAGAGGTACACCAATGCGGTTATGATCAACGATGAAATTTAGAATCGGAAATAGTGTTACCACTTGCAGACAGGTTACGCATCTTTACTTCCGTGAATGCGTGGCAAAGCCTGCAATGCGTTTTAGTTTCACCATTGCCGCCGATGCCTAAATGATATTTAAGCAAATTGGCAAATCGTGGTGAGATGTTTGATGATTTTTAAGGCAAATCACGGATGGTAGTAGTTTTTACGGTCAGGTTGTTAAGTTCAGAATCCCTACAATTCAGTACTAAACCTACTTTGATAGCAAATTCTACTACTTGTTTGTTATATAACAGAGTAACCTAAGCATACAGGCATATGTGTGTTTGATAATACTTTAAATTCAGTGTTGTACAGAAGATTTTAGACTTAGTCTTAAGCTCTGTATGAACCTCTAAATAACATTGTTTCATTTTATACTCTGATATTTCTTCTTGGACCAATGGATCGTTGCTTTTTCATAGGTTATAAGACAGTATTAGGTGCAGTTGGTGTTAAAGAAATGAAATCCACTGAAGAATGCTTCATCAAATTCTCATTTTAATGGTGACGTACTTTCAATGCTTTCAAATAGTAAGCATCCTTAATAGCTTGACGCTCAATACATAGAGTACCTAACAAGATACGGCGTTGTACTTCTTGACCAAAACCTTCTGTACAGTTTTTGGTGAACATATCTACAAGTTATCTGCAGATAAAACGCGCCACCATAGCACACCGTCATAACAGGGGCGGTCGGGGCTGGCCGCATGCCAATGCGATGATACGCAGTACGCAGACGACGCATATTTAGAAGTTGGTAAAACCTCAACGATTTCAGCACCTAATTGCTTTTTCGCTGTTTCGATAAACATGCGGCACCCTCAGAGCTTGTAAGACCTTCTCGAGAATTCTTTTGGTGCATAATTTCCAGATTTTTACATCATTTACACAAAATTTTATAGTGTAATCTACAAGTGCCTGAACGATAATGAATACGCATCTTTTGAAGTTGCATCTGTTACATGCAGACCAAGGATGAAAATAGTCAAGCCCATAACGAGATATTCATTAGTATGTTGGTTTCAAACTTCTAGAAAGGATCTTTGGTTGCATTTTGTAGGCCACCTATTATCCAGAGCAAAGCCAAGCCTTGAACCATTTGGATACAGCCAGTACTCACTGGGAGCCGCCTGGTACGCAATCAACATTCAGGGTTAAGTAGTTTTAAGCTAATGCAGAGTTCTCTGTGATACCACCGTAACAATCGTCATATTTTCAAGCTAATGTAATGGTTGTCTTTGCAACGTTCAATACTTTAAATCATTATATGGAGCACAAGAATTTTCCAGCGTATTTGGTCTGCACATGCGGTTCATCTTTAATACAAATAATGCTGTTTTTCAGGAATGCGCAATGGGAAATAACTTCACCTTTAGCGGTGCTTCATCTACAAGCAGCTGTGGCAAAGCGTGGGGAATCGGGATAGAGTACGCATGCAGTCGGTTCCACTTTCGCGCTATAATGCAATAACGGCATTCGTCAATTCAGCAGCGCTGATTTCTTTATTCACTGGTTTCTTGTGCAATTGGTGTTGCCAGCGAAACCTCCTATTCTTATTTAACGCGAGGTACTTTAGTACCATCCTCTGCTTCTGGAGCATTGGATAAAAACTAAATCATGATCGAGGATGGTTTGTTCATCCTCTAAATACATTGTGCAATGTGGTACTGCTTGACCTAGGCTCTCCACCATCAGGATCTATTGCATCTAAGTTAGCAACATGATCAAGATGTCGGATAACTCTTTCTCCATGTCATGGTGCTTCCTTAACTTCAGCATTAAGTAAGGCGATTTTTTCATTTCCTGCTTACAGCTGATTTTCATCCGAGACACATCCTTTCATAATTACTTGTGCCAACATAGATGTGTTATTTTCAAAAATGTATATCTATGATTAATATTAAACCATTAGCTCACATTTGTAGCTCTTTTTGCTTGTATTTTCCCATTAGTATATATATCATTGAAGTAATAATATATAAACATATAGTAATAACTTTCTTAAGAGGTAATATAAAACAGCTTTAGTATTAATTTTCTTATTCTAATACCACTTACGTCAAATGCTATATCATTAAACGAATTAAAGAAATAATCTACATGACTTGTATCTGCCTCTAGTTCAGGTGAATGAATGTGATAACGATACTGATAATGTCATTAGATATGCACCACCGTACTATGTTATAAGCTCTACATCATATTTAATATCTTATGAATATAATGTTCTGTCAATTGCATAATACATATTTTTACTGATTATAACAATAACGTATCAACTTTACTTGAAAAACACTCAGAGCAAGTTTGGTAGTCAAGTCACACAATACCAGTATCAAATATAAAACCAATAAAATAACTACTCTGTTTGTAATTATAACGGAGGTATATCAAGAAGGTCAATTTTAAGAAATGAATCGGCAAAGATTCCAAATATTATCGCTTTGCATATGAATCACTTGTATTCGTTTATAAATCTTATAATACTTATTTATTCCATCAAAAATTCAAAAATTCTAATAACAAAAGTGTTAATCTATGGTTAAAATCTTTTCTATATATTATTAATACTATTTCCTATCACCACTAATGCCATTCACTTCAAGAAATAAGGGATAATCAACAAGATTCAAATACATCTTTGAGATAATGAAGTGGATGATACGGCAGAATCAATGTAGTATCAATGTTGTAAGATAGCCCTCATATTATGTCATAAACTCATCTATGGCCCCAGATTGATTATAGCAAAGTATAACGAAATAAATAGTACTGGCTGCTGACTACAGCTGAATGCCTTTCAACTTTGAAAAAGGCAGGGCAAGCAGAGTTTACTAATAGAATTGCGTCTCTGGGTATAAAACATAAGATTAATTCTATGCCAACATATGATTTTTCTGTATCCCTTCACTTATTCTGGAAATTTAACAACTCATTCTTTTATCTCTCCTAACGCCGCATTGCCTCGAACTGGCATAATGAATACTTTAATCCACCAGATAAACATCAAAGTTCAATATATTTCCCCTGTGTCATGATATCGCATGATTGTTTGGGGACTTTATCGGGAAGTGGTACAGTGGGACTGCTATACCAAATACGTAAAAGAAATTTACTTTTACCTGTGCGACGACATTACGTAGGACGGTATAATCCTTCTTTATAGTGTTTACTAATATAACAGGGCTGTAAAAATTAAATATCTTTAGCAGTTCATAGGAGTTCTACAAACTCTTCTTCGTTCATAACTCATATACTGCCAATTCATTTGCTTTTGATCAACTTGCTGCCACTATCTTCCCGGTAACAAGGGTTGGCTCACCAGATACAGAGACCTGTAACCTTTGCCCATGAGCTGGTTTTTGACTTCACTGCAGCCACAACCTCAAACACTGTAAGAACAACGATTTCGCCGTCCATTTGGTTACTGTGACTTCACCACAACATCTACGGTCATCTTAAGACGCAACGTGTTAAACCTTCAATAATGGCAATATAAAGGCGGGGTCATGACGTTATTCAACGATACTATCAGCCATTGTGGGACCGATTTCTTCTACCTGCAATTCTTCTTTAGTAATTGTCATGGATCGTTCCATAGATTTCACAACATTTACGAACTGTGTCCATTTGCTTTGACCAATAAGGACAGATGCGAGACCATATATAATACACACGGTCTAATCACGGATTTTAGAGTCTGCGATAGCTTTCACCATTCTCTGCAGATTTCTTACCCATCCGGTCATAGTAACAATTGATCTGCCGTTAAATGATATACGTCAACCACATTTGGCAATTAACATTGTGATGGTTTTCTACAATGCTAGGACTTCAAGACCATCTGTGTTCATTGCATCGCGAGATGCAAAATGAATGTTGTTCCTTTTCAATAGCGGGACGGTGTTTATTGGTGCACCGAACAGTTGCTTCACCTTCGACGAACTGCCGGAGAGTCGCATACTGGCGACGTTGGAATGGTGAAGGCACCTCCAGGGGTCAGTACGTTTTCTGGAACTACCGAATAACTTCTGGGCAATCTCTGCTTAGCCAGATGATAACATTGTGCGCAATGCGAATATCTTTTCATTGATGAAGTCCTGATTGTCGGAAGGTAACGGCTCACATTCGTACCGGATACGAATACTGATTCCAACTCACCTGTTGGCGTAAGAACGCCTGTACGACCAACATTAATTGTAATATCCTTAAGAACGGTTTCTACCACCTCTTCTGGAATGTGGCATACGCTGTTGCTTAGGGTCCTTTGCAGTACCGCCGCAGAACCTCTTGATCATCAAAACTATTGACCTTAGTACCATACCATCGGTATCGTATGGCAACTCATGTACCCCAGTAATTAATAGCCTCGATTACCTCGTCAATCGTTTACATACGATAATGAGTTACAGAAAACGCGATTTCTAACGCAGCCATTCCTCTTGGCTGCAAATATTAGCTTACACTTCAGAACCGATTGCGTGAGCAAAGTACTAAATTACGATAGCCATGTCTGGATCTTTGTTGACGTAAGAACATTTATGCATTGAGTTTACAAAGGTTGGTAAACCCTCTTCATCACGTTCTTCATTAATGCGTTTAAATTCGCTACTTATGACATATAAACTACCGCGAACCTCGATAAATTCAGGTGCATTTCGGTATAAAGGAATGATTTGCGTATTCGCACGTTGGCTGTAACATCTTCACCAACGCGACCATCACCACGTGTTACAGCACATACAAACATGCCGTTGCCATAGTGCAAATTGACGGCTAAGCCATCGTTACACAAGTTCTACTACGCAAGCAGAAGGCTTATGGCCCAATTCTTTTTTCTACACGACTAGCAAATGCACGCCGCTGTGTACTAAATACATTGAATATAAAGCTCAACATAGGGCCCATGAACGACCTTTTCAAGGAGCCTTCCACCTTCCTTACCACCCGTTGTGTTGGAGAAAGAAGCACAATATATTCAGGATGAGAGCTGTTTCTAAATCAACGGCTCGATATTTTTATCATTCAAAGTCGCTTAATAGGAGCATCTTGCGTAGTACAAAATACTGCGTAAAGGTTAGCTCTTGTTGTAACTCTTTAATTCTATCTTTCAGTTCATCTTCTATCGCACATACGAAATCAATTAACCATAAAATTGGAATTTAGCCATTACACCACACGTACACCTTGGGTTGGAAACTCCAATTACAGCTTCATGCCGACCGCCGCCGGTAACGGTGATAACTCCCTTCCCACTTACTATGAATAGCTGTATCGCCAGCCTTCGATCAGCAATCACCTCATTGCGAATAATTGGTTTTGTGATGAAGGATGGCTAGTAACACTCATATGTTTGTGGCACATGGCGCTTAATATCATCAGGTACTACGCGCTTTTGGCCATCTACTAACTCTTTGAATTTCGTCGATAAAGCGAGATGGCAAAATAACACTAGTGAAACCAAATACGGTACGCGTAGTAGCATTAAATATATAATTCCTTTCCTTTTTGTTAATACCATAGGCAAGACGACGTTCCTCTTCATTTCTCAGGGTTCATCAATTCTTGACTATGAGGGAATAAACCTTCCTCAAGCCTCCTAAAAATACAGTGGGAGCCAAACCTTTAGCGCATGTAATGTCGTGTCTTTAGATTCTTCTTGCTCGAAGGAATCTACATCATTTACGAGTGCTACTTGTTCCAGAAGTCTTCACTGTACCAGTTGGATTTGTATCTTGGAAGTCTTTAGCTACAGATAAAAAGCTACACCCGATATTCTCAGCGCGAGCCCTGTCTTGTGGATAAAGCCTCTTCTAATTGTGCCAAGTAACCGGTTCTATCGAATAGATTCTAAGATATCAAGCACAGTTTTCTTCCATTTCATGCGAGTAAAAATGAGATACCAAATTCATAACTTGCTTTGTCTTACCTTTAATCGTATCTACTAGATGCAACTGTGTTAATGTCATAAACAAGGACGTGCCATTTTGCGCGAGCATAATCTTATGATTTTTTTTGCCACTGTATTAGCACAATACACTAGCAGGTACATTGATGATACACGGTAAACTCAAATGTCGAATGGATTATATAACACATGAATATACCCAAAATGTCATAAACAACACATTAGCGAACTTTGTGCCCCCATTGTACATAAAGGCAGAACTCTCTTAATCAAGTGCTTCTTCAAGTACACGAGATTGAGCATTTGTGCAGTACAAAATATTATATCTTATAAGGTATACCAAAGCGAATATCGTGCTTTTTGCTTGATAGTATCGCCGATGGCTTGACTTCTTCATCATTCTGACCCCATTAATAAAATGCTGATTTTGGCCTTCTGCCATCTTATCTGTCCGCCAAAATTTTTCTTAGGACGACCTTCGTTGTTACCTCATGAAATAACAGCATTGAGTTGCATCTAGAATAATCTTAGTAGAATTGATAGTTTGTTCTGGATTTAATAGATGTGCGATTAGGATAATCCTTTTCAAAGTCTGGGATATTTTGAATCTGCACCACATAACATAAATACTTTGATCGACATCACCTGGCAATATTTTTTAATAGGGGATATCATTGACCGGCAGCAAATGTTGAACTCAGTTCTGTATCTTGATGTTCGTCAATCATAACATAACGGCTTTACTATATTTATACTAACACAGCTCATTGGACGCCTGCGTAATTTAACGGCTACCAATAAAGATAAGTCAAAATCTAGAGCATTATTCTGCGCAGTTCCCGTTCATACTCGTATGCATCAACAACCTTTGTTGGTAAAGTCTCGCTTGCTTTCTAAAATCTGAGCAAATAACAGTTTATTTTTGCATCAGATATGGCGCAATCCTGCTTTACAGGATAATATTTATCCGTCGAGATTCCCAATGCTTTAAGCGACCTTAATAACAACGAGAGTCAGATGTATCGTAGATTAGAAGTTACTGTTACATACCCACAAAAATTATCTAACTCAAAACGTAAAACTTGGCACAGAAGCTATGGAACGTGCAGCCAAATACAATTGGCACATACTACTAAACGCTTCTACACGGCTTTCATCTCCTTATTACTTTATTGGTAAGTAATCCGCTAAGATTTCATATGGATTAACACACGATAATAAATATGTACAAAATGCGAACTGTTAACACCAACGTGCACACCAGATCAAGCTACCGACTAAGGTAATAAAAAGGGCCTTCCATTGTATGTTGGGCATTCTTTGCTCTTTATTTAAACACAGTATTATTAATTCATCGGAACACCTATCGCCCTTACATATACCAATTTCATAATCACATAAATAGAAGAAGAACGTTGCAACAACGTTCTTCTTTTACCTGCTACTATACTATTTCACTTTCAAAATTGGTGGTACGATTTATTTTTACGGGAGACATAGTATTTGGCAAGAATACGCCATTGTCTTTTAACTTCTTTTCAAATGCTTTTGTTACTACTGCTTCCACATCACCACTGAAGTAATAATGTAGTGCTTACATCAAAATGTTTGTATTCAATGTAGATGCATCACTTGGTGTAGCACTGCGAAGAGCTTCTAAGGCTTTGTACTAATTCCTTGTTTAGCCAATACGTCTGTTGTATCCGCCTAACGGAAATTTGACCGATAGAAATCGTTTTACCGACTTCGGAGAATTCTTTTCATATCTGCTGGGAACGATATCATCATTAGTCAAATCCAAGTATCAGCACCGACTTTTTAACATATCAAGGCATAAGATTCGATGTCAACACCCGACGATTTCAGCGTTATGTGCATTTCTTTATCTCTTTACATGTTGGAGAGCAGGGAATAAGCGAGTATCGAAAATGATAGCGGACAACATCAAGCACACGCAATAGCTTCAAGGAATTTCTTGATTGTTTCCATGTACAATTTAGTAATATTGATTGTGTTAACCTACTGGTTCTAAACGCATGAATACAGGACGATGTTTCGAAATCACCAATGCGGTGATGATACACAACACCACACGTATTCTGGATTTGTAACCATCAGTTGTTTAGTTCGTTGTGATACTGTTAAACCTGGTTTGCACTTCTAAGAACAAACTCTTCCCAATTTTTAACAGTTGTGGGTGTTCGACAAAAAATGATTCAAAATATATGTTGTTTCTTTATTTGCTTCACATACAAGTTCTTGGTGTGCCCATTGATTATTTCATTAGCAAAAGGAAATAGCAGAACAAATAGAATCTGTATGAACTTTTGACACCTTACATCATTTTACTTCACTCATAATATACCTCTTTTTGCGTAATTTCTTACTTAATATCGACTTACGTCAATCCGATTTTTAACTCTGTTATTATATCGCCGTTACAACGCCACTACTAAGTAGTGACGTGTTTTTTATCATTAATTTATTGAATGTAGATGATTAGTCGTGATTTTTTGCGGTTTACGTCAACAAACCAGGTCCAGAATGTTCCGTGATGAACAACATTGGAATGATAAAGATACTACCAAACAATGTAGCTGTGGTCATCACACTACTGCTACATACCCATGGATGTGCGAGCACCAGAACCGGCGCAGTAGATGCGCTGGTGACACGCAAGGATAAACACCAAAGGATGTCATCAAGATTGGACGCAAACGAATTTTTGCGACTTCGATGGCGGCATCAACAACGTTCGCCACCACGCTCGTCAACACGAATACCCAGCATACTCGATCGAGATCGCATTTTGCTGACCAAACCAGCAAGGTTAAAAGAGACCGTCGCATGTAAATATCGTTGCTAAAGAATATCTGCCTGTGAAGTTCAACAAGAATGGTGTAAGGCTGGTAATACCTGGACGTTTTTTTAAGAGAACAATACGGCAAATGGAACCTTCCAGGACTCTTATAAAGTAGCAAAATCGGAGAATACGAATACTAGATTTCAAACCAGGTGTAGTTTGAGGCGGCTTTAATTCTTCACGAGATCGACACCTTGATCCTTATGTATACCTAGCGGTAATGTTTCAAGCTGCGCGCCTCTTTCAATGCGTTGACAGCATCACCGGAAGATAACCATTCGGCAGAGACCACCGGTTGTACAGCCAGCATTATCGGAAACAGGTAATGCTAGATGGCGTACCTGTTTCATTCCTTCGTAATATAGTTGAAGAGCGCTGGAACCATGAGGCCACTTTACTATTTCGACGGCCGCTGCCCATGACTGATCGACGTTTTTGACGGTATGCATCTTCGGCTTTGACCTACTTATAGTTTTTACCATATGTAGTGAAGTCATTAACGAATACTACATGAAACCTTGTAATGTAGTAAATATCAGCTAATGCCACCTGTCTTGAGCCACTTTCGCGGTTTACATCAAATTGTAAGGATAGTTGTAGATGTATCGAAGGTAGTGCTAAACAGATTGAATGGCGGGCTGCCCGCAGGCGCACGCTGAGGAGAATTCAATCGCGTTTCCGCCATAACGGTATCACGGCTTTGATGTACGTACTAAAGGCACCAGTAGTACCAAGCCGAGAATAGATGGTAGTTCAATGCAATAACTGTGGCTTCAGGGGCATTTGTGCAGCAAAGCCAAATGTTTGACCAATCACTTAGCATTAATGGATGTAACGTGTTGTACGATACTTCCAATCAGACATGGTTGCAAAAATTACACCAGCTTTTCAGATTTTTTGACCGCCACCTAAAGGTCAAGCACGCTGCAATAAATACTTCTTGGAACCATTGTATCCTTAGGCTTTTCAGGACCGTTTTACACCTTCCAGAAAAGATGATTTTAAGTGTAGCCATAGTACGTTCTGATGTAGCACCAGGTGTGGCTCATTAACGCCAATCATATAGTAACCATATCCTCTGCAATTTTGAGGATGTGAAACACAAACAGTACCACACTGCGAAATTAAAGAGCAATAAATAGTTAAAACTCCAGCATTTAGCTTAGACGAGCCAATTGAATACCATACCAATTGCTGAAAACGTTCTAGAGCATTGAATTTATTTAACTGACGATGCACCAAAATCTTCTACGCTCTTTGGGCGTGAGGTTTCAACATCGTAACGCCGGTGTTAACACAAGGGCTACAGTGCAGAGATAACAACAGACACAGCAATTGTTAGTAAATTGTTGTAAAGAGATACCTGTCCATACCACCCATATGAAGGCAACCGGTACGAATACCGCTACCAATACAAAGGCGATACCAATTACGGGGCCTTGTACATTTTCCATCCTTTAATAAGCCTGCCTCTTTAGAGACAAACCATTATATTGTAATTCGTACTCTACCGCTACTACTACGATAGCATCGTCAACTACGAACCGATAGCTAATACCATGGCAAATAGGTTAATGTATTGATGGAGAAATCTAATAATACAGATCTTGCTGGAAATGTGCCAAACAAGAATACTGGCACAGCAATCATCGGGACGTTGTGAGCGCTTAAGTTGTAAATGCATATGCTACAAAAAGAACGAGTATGCTTCTACAAAGGTATGCTCTACCTCATTGATGGGGGCACTAACGAATTTTGTGTTATCTCGCTTTACGTTATATTGCGTATCTGGTGGGAAGAGTTGGATTGTTCATCAACACCTTCTTAACATTAGCAATTGTTTCTAATGCATTCGCATGTTTGCGAAGAGAAATAGCAAAACACATATGCGCATGAGCGGACTTAGCAATAAAGTCATAGCCTTTAGCTCAATTTGAATGCGTACAACATCTTTAAATGTAACACACCTTACCACCATTGGAACTTTCATGTAATGTTACCAAATTAATTTCCAGGTGTCTAGGACGACCTTCAATTTTGATGGGATATTGGATACTTGTTTCCCCATTAGTAAGTTTTGACCTACTGTGCAACTGCGACCTGTGGTTTTGGCCATATGTTGCCGTTGCTAAATAAATAACACCATTAAGGTTTTGCATTTTGGCGGGGAATACTTCCAAATGCGCATAGCATAGTCAGAACCGAACTCTTGTGCAGAACCTACACCCTTAATGGATTTAATAGCATCCAATCATATAGTTGGTACCATAGTTCTTTTAAGGGCCATGAGTCATATGTACCGTCAGGAAGCTCAAAGGAATGCCATCGCCATATCGCCAGAAGTTTAGTAGTTGTAACTGGCGCTTGTACCTGCGAACAGGTATGACAGTCTTTGCTTGAACACGGTTTTGAGTGTTAACCATGTCCATATCAACATCCATGCCTTGATTAGACAGAACTGTCAAAGAATAATACCGTTACTAGGCGCTGCTAGATGTCATATAGTCCATATCTTGTACGCCTACGGTGTGCTTTAAGTAATAACACTGGCATGTCATTTACAACTTGAGCCGTTTTTAAGTATGGGCGGTATTAACTACGAACTGTGGGTGCAAGAGAATTTGCTGGATATCCAACGACTACCGGAAGGACTAATCGAAATGAGACCTGCAAAGGGTATAATGGCTATTACGATGGCAAAAGATAAGGTCGATTAATAAAATTTCGACACGATCTGGCCTTTATTTTGTAGCTTTTGGTGTTCTTTTGAAAGCAATTTAGCATTAACCTTCACCGTTTTAACCTTGGTTAATGCATAGCAACGATGATTGTGTCTCAGGCGCTAAACCGGCTTTAATAATTGTATCCTTTACCACTTGTACCGCCAGCTTCAACGCTTTTTGTTCTACTACACCATCAGCATTTACAACAAGGTAGCGCATCATGATTTGAAGAATAGCGCGACTGGTTCAGAATGACGTTTTTAAGTTTTGAAATAGGAGAAATTACTGTATAGCTTATGTTGGCAACAACAAATGATCGAGTTGGAAAGATGCTTTTCAACACAAAACTGCCTGTTGATTATTCGAGACTTTGCGGCTTGAACAATAGAACAGTTGATTATCGTTCACCATCAGCAAGTTTTAACTGAATATTTGGACCATTGAGTCATCGCCAGTTGGATTTTATGAAGTCAAGATATTCTTGCTCTGTCATACTAAATTCAACAAGATATAGGATCGATAGAATCAATATATGTAGTTACTAATATTTGTAGACACAGCAGCTAGATAATACCCATATCGATATCATCTTACATATTCTTACCAGACTTAAGTTTTCCACCATTGTATCTCGCCATAGTTATCTTGAGCAATTTTTACGGATGCTTGGTATGCATTGCCTTAAGCTTCCCAGTGTTGCGTTGTGTATCTCACGTTGTTGCGCAATAATATCTTGTTGAGAGCTAATGTTTCATAACGATTGGTCACTTCAGCATTTTATAGTTTGCATTGCTTGAAAGCGAGCTGCTTCACGTGCGAGGTAGCTTCGTAGGCGGCGAGAATCGATGCGATATAATGGTGACCGACTACAACTTGCTCCCATGGCTAACAAATTTTTCTAACTACGTAACCAGTTACGAGCATGTACAGCTACAGGTTTTCTGCAACTGCTGTACCGGCCTTAGGTTTGGTTTACTGTGCATCACTTGCAGTAATTTTGTATGCATTGACACTCACATCGCACCCTTGCTGTTGATTTAACACCACATCCGGCCAACTAATTGTGGATACAACGAGGCGCTGTGCGCGAATAACAGACTTCCATATCTCTTTGCGATAACTCATCTATGTGTCATAATTATAAATATCTTTATATATTTTACAGGATTCTGAACAAGTCAATTTTTTCGATACCCTTCCACCTTTATAAAACATAGATAAAATCTATGTAAATTCATGATCGTGTGTACAATCAAAGCGATAAAATTATTGACGTACAGATTGCTGTGCGTGCTCAATTAAATCTCTGTGCTTCGTGTGGTGAAATCATGGGGAAATAAAGGGGAACTTTCGGCAATAAATGCGTATTTTAGCAAACATATAGGAAGCTAAAAAGCTACAGAAGATTGGGCTAACTACTGCGTTTGTACAGTAATCACGCCTCTTCTAGCTTCTTAGCTTTAATATTGGTGGAATGAGGGTGAACCCCTGTGTCAGAAGTGTTGCCATAGACTTCTCCGAGCACAGTCTGATTGAGATATAAGGTTGCTACCGCTCACAGACAAGCACAACCCCAGTTCATGTTGTCGCCTAATTCATGAACAACTGAATTAAGCCGACCTACGGTTTGACGTCCATTCACACTTGGTAGGCACAAGTATGAGGACATGCTTATGTGACTAATGCAAAATTACTATTCTGCGGTTTAAATGTTTTCCCACCGTTTAACGCGGCCTCATGGGACTTCGACTCGCTTATCTATACCACGCACCCCTAATAAAACCTTCATCCCATTAGGTATTCTTAATTATAAGCCTATTTGTGATAGTACTTGTCTGATTATAGTATTCACCAGTTGTTGCCATTCACTACTCTTAGCCTTCTTAACCGCCCAGTTTGACAATTTTACCAATCCAAAGTTCTTTTATCCTGTCTTTGAAGTGGATATGTTATCTTTTATCATGATTATAATTGTTTCTGGCATTTGGTGATTGGCTACATAATCTATTTGTTCTTTGTGTGCATGACAGTCACCGTTAATCTAATTCTACTTTCACCGGCCGGTACTGTGGGTGGACAGATAGCTGTGCCAATAATTCGAATCATAGATAATCCAGATACTACAAGTGTACTCTTCATTACTTCCGATAAAGTATTGGGAGAAAGGTGGTATTTCATTGGTAGCATCAATTCCTATGGAAATCAATTGGTCTGCCATATAGTTTACATTTCATGTAAACGCTGTAAAACAGATACATCTGATTCAAGAACATGTGCTAGTGCGACTAAGTAGCCCCTATATCAATGAGGAGATAATGCTGTGGAGAATATAAGCTTCGACTCATATTATTTATGAGATAATCATGATGGTGCTATTTAGCGACTACATAGCCTGTAGAGCCTGAGTTTAAATGGCACCAAGTTGTATGTCTTCTTTTTTAAAGTCCAAAATAATGGTACTTGCCATGACAAAAGCACCAATAGGTTGATGATTTGCATGAGCATCATCTACCATGAGCAATGCATTGTAGTCACGGCTTAATTCATATAGTTATCTAACGGTGCAATATCCCCATCCTTACTAAATACACCATCTGTGACGATAAGCTTTCTCAGTATTTCGATCACTTGTTTTAATAAGTACTTTTAATTAATCTACATCACAATGGCTATGTAAGCAGCACGGCCCCTCTACTCAATCAACCATCTATAATACTAGCATGATTAAAGAATCACTAAAAAATGATAGTATCATTTATCCTTCACAGCAGAAATAGTTCCTACAGTAGCCGCCTATAACCGTATTAAATACAAGGAGCTTTTCATTGTAAATTTTGATAATTCGTTTTCTAGAATATAATAATGGAAACGTGCAGATACAAAAGGCGCGATCGCAGATCGGTTCATATTATTTGAGTCCCTTTCAGAGCCCCCTTCTGTGACACGAGGATCGAAAGTTAGCCCAAATAACTGAAACCATCATTAAATATTCTTTATCATCTCGTTTAACTCGCACTGCATCTATGGGACAATATTCTTTTAAGGTTCATAAGTGCTGATTCTGTTACGCCAGCATCTAATTATGTGAAATTCCGTACATGTTATTCCATTGAACAGTACAGAACGCTCTCCAAATACTCGATACACTTTCACTATCTATATGAACCGTACAAAACCGTACATATTGAACCCTAATTCTTTCATAGCAAATTCGATATTGCACCTTCCTGGCCACACCCAGCCCTGCTATAATCTGGATAGTAAGACCAACATAATTCAACAACACCCTCTGCGGATTGAACATGAGGCCAATACTAAAGCCTCCCTCATATGTTCATTGTCACCTAATGTCCATGAGAGTCAAAGGTCATGTTTCACACATACACCGCGATTGCCTTCATCTAGCGTTCACCGAAATAACGCATCCACTAACAGCCATGCGCATGGATACATCTAAATTTTTAACATACCGATGGCTTTCTAACAGCAGTTTCAGTAATAGTGGTGCCGCATAAAAGTTCCGTTGCCAATTGATGGGATTCAGGAATGCTACCAGTTTTATGTTCTCTACCCTTAGACACGGTCTGGGAAATCTTCTCCTGTGGGAATTAATCTACTGTAATATTTATAAATCCAGCAGTTCGCTGCTGTGATGCGGCAGTGCACGTTCAGCTAAGTTATTATGCGCTCAACTTCCTCTAATTTTACGATACGCTCTGCACCAAATATGGTGGCCCCTTTCATGGGGACCACCTGCTTGTGTACACGCATGCGTACACTATATAATTCACTCATTATGATACCTTTTATTGCGTTGTTACGATTATTGTGACTATGATTTTACGGAATACCTTTACAAATACAGGAGCCATAATAACCGTGAAAATCATGCCAGGCACTGCTAAGGTAACCATAGGTATCGGCTTTACCGTATATACGGACAGGTTAACCACTTCGGTGAGTGCAATTGGACTGAAATCATAATACCCCGATTAAGTGATTGTGGCACATCAAAGTTAAACCACAATGAAGACAGGTGCATGGCAATCATAACATTTAATATAGTTTGAGTACCTAGCGCTGAGATGACGAATGAGCATCCGCTAATATTTATCTTCTTAAATCCGAATACAGCACATATTGCCTTCAACGGGGCCGATAAATTGTTCATACGGAATGACATTGGGTACGCAATGGCCCTAATACGGTAATCCTGCTTGATTGAGCCGCGGCCTCTGATAATGTGAATGTTCTACAGTTCAGATGTTCCTCCCTCTGCTTAGAAAATGTCAACCACAAAACACGACTCTTTGTTTACGTTATAAATTTCAATATGCATATTTATCAACTAAAAATACGAATAAGTTGACAAATATCACACAAAAAAAATGTGATCATTACTCGTCTTTTACTGATACAATATTTTGTTGTAATTTCTTTAAGTCTCTTAGCAATGTCTCGCTTAGCATCGCGCTCTGCCATATCTTGCGGCATCGCCTGCTTTTACCACCACCGGTTACAAGATAACGGTTGCGCTACATAACCATGACTAAAATGAAATTAAGCGGCGCACTAAAGAGAATCACTTCTCCTTAACCTGAGCATGCTGTTTATTGATTTCAGATTTATGCATCAACAATTGCAGTTCGTTCAGGTTCATGATTAAAAGCGATTCCCTGTTCGTATGGACAATGTGAACTGTACAATAAAACTCTCACACCTTTATCAATGCGACAAAGCTATCTTTTAGATTCAGCTTACCTTGACATGGATTTAATTTCAGTACCTGTCAAAAGCAATACCGGCTTCATAGGTTTCATGAATATTAAAATGACCCAGGCCTTACGATTATCAGCAATAAGAGATGGACTAGATTGTTTCGCCATATATACCTCTATCGTTTACGTTTACTTTTGATTTCTTAGATTGATTGCGCTTCGATCATTTATTGAACTTCTTTGACTTGATTTGCCTTTACCAGATTTTTACTGAAAGTATCAACGCTAAGAATATGGCGGATTTGCTGCTATCGTCGTGAAGATTTTTACTGAATTTACTTGAAAAGATTTACGACCTTCGACTACCAAAGCTATCTCATTCTTGCATAGTCAGAACTGGCTACGCAATTGTTCTTGAATAGCCATTAGATTATTAACTTCACCTAGTACAAAGTCGATTTGTTTTCTTTTCTGCATCAGCTTTCACTAATGTAACCGTTACCTTTTCACCTAGTGATGGTTTTCGCGACACTCGCACCTGGCTTTTTAATGTTTCTTCATCGAAGAAATAATCATCGTTCATCATGCTCATATGCACGGGCTTCATCGATACCATTTTCTGATTCACAAACATCCCAAGGACGTAATGCTAAATTGTTCGCCAAAGACTTCTCCTACAAATGGAACCATATGTTGCGTCTTTTGGGGTTCACTGTATCTCGTTCAAGAGCCTCAGTGGCAACTTGTTCTTGTATAAATGTTCTACACCCACTAAGAAGGTTTCATCTACATCGCGTTTAGAATATTTTTTCAATGTATCCGCTTTTAAAGACAGTGAACCATTAAGTCTGGATATCGTCTAATAGAGATGTGAAATGCATTATAACATGTGGATGCCAAACAAAATAGCTGGCCCATTGTTGGTACTATGTTGCTTCTTGCATAGAGCACCAAGGTCATAATTTAAGCTACTTGCTCAATATCTTGTACTTTTACTACATCTAAGATCTTTTGGAAATCTCGTGAATTGATACACCATCAGTACTAAAGTACTAAGTTTGACCACTAAATAATTAAGCACCTTTTATCTAGTTTTTCTTCACTAGGATTCTCATGAATACGATATACCGATGTACGATGTGTATGCTCTAAATGTGTAGCCACTGTTTCATTGGCAATGAGCATACATTCTTCGATAAGTCGTTCAGCCATGGTACGATCTCGTTTTACGATGCGCAAAGGTGTCCCATCATGATCAAGTAATACCTTGTACTCAGGAAAATCAAAGTCCAATGCACCTCTACGGCGACGCATTGCATTAAAATTTTAAGTTTCTGCTAAATCATAGAAGCATAGGCATAAAAGTCTCGTCATCAGGAATAATATTTTCTTCCAGCGCCTTATACACTTCTTTATAACTACAACGACGGCCTACATGGATAATAGATGGTCGAATACGATAATGTACAACCTTACCAGTATGATCAATTTCCATCATGCACGTCATGGCATAACGGTCTTCATGAGCATTTAAACTACAAATGCCATTGGATAAAACCTCTGAAGTATCAGTACTACTCTCTATCAACTAAATAGCAAGATATTACCACGTTTGTAAGCCTCATTATCAATATTGTCGGATACTTCTAACGTTCCCATCTGCAATATGTACACCTAACTCATAGTACCATTTGGTAATTTTCGGCCACTCACAGCATCGTCTAAATCTTTTATCTTCCCATCAATAGTGACCGTGTGATAAAAGATACGTGACGGGGTCTTCTGTGAATAAAGTATCAATTTTCTTGCTCGCGCTTTGATAACATCATCGAAATTAGGCGGAATCTTATGATTAGCCATGATGCGGTTAATATCGAACCATCTTCCCGCCCATAACCAAGAATTTCAGTAATAACGCCTTCTGGCTTTTATCACCTTCAGGCCATTTAGTAATTTTCACACTGAAACTGCACCACTACGTGCATCTAATGTATTTTAAGTCTACGAAGATATCCAGTCCCAATTCATTGTATGAGGATAACAAGCCAAAGTGTTGTTGTCTATCGCAAGTACCAGTTTCATTGGCACGTTCAATAACATCAACGATGACGCCTTCTCGTTTATGTTTGGCAGCATAGATTAGAAAGAGTACGGCGAACTCGAACCTTGTCATTATGCATAGCAGTACCTTTATTTTGTTCTGCTGCCTTATATGTCTTCATCTTCAGGCATAATCTAGTACTTGGTTTGATGGCCCTTATAAATCCCTTCATATTCTTCATGTTGTTGTTCTACATGATGATATGCATCAGGTCGAGAAGATATTGGCTTACTCCTTCTCGAAGGCAAGCATTTTGCCGGAACCGATAACGCCAGGTGCGCCTGGAGTATGATTATCGTGGCGCATCTTCCTTGGTACGTAGTTTGTATAGATTTATAAAAGTCTAATACTTTTTTCTTCAAATTTTCACCTCCTCATTTGGTAAAAAGAAAAAAAGCGCAAGCGAGCTTTCATCGTAAATTGATTAATCGTGCCCCTAACACTAAGCTCAACACAGCAAAAGATAATAATCTATAAATAATGCAGTGTTTGGGCTAAAGCGTCTAAACCGCGTTGCTACCACCAAAAGAGGTCTGCACCAGATACAACTGTATGCACGCGTTTTGCTGTTTCGCAACAACCTGGGTAATAAGATGAATACGATAACTACAATCATTAAAAAATTTGTCGACCTGTCATCCTTCAATGGCTCTTGAGTCCAAAACTTCCGATGTTCATCTTCTCTAATTACGTTTAACCCTTTGTAACGCATTGTCTATGGGTTGACACTGCGATCTGAGCTCAACCATTTCTTGGTAGAACGTCCATCTAGGTATCCTTCGGACCTCCACTCGATTCACTGAAATATGACCAATATTGCGCTCAATATATTGATTCACTCTTGACTGATAATAAGATGTGGGTTGGTAGCACTTTGCTGAATAGCATCTCGATCGACGTATCCGATTCCTCTGTATATACCGTTTTATTTAAAGATGCCTTAAAATTTAAAGGTGCGTGTTTTTTGTCTAGTAATGACAATAGCCGTAATAATCTATCTGAATTATACAAAGCTCCTGCAAAAGCTCTAAAGGACGCTAATTTACATCTGTTTAAAATCTCATGTATATAAGAATAATCATCCCTTCTTGAATGATATCTTCGATACTTCTACAAAAGTAAGAACGCGCCTTTGCACGAACAAAGTTTTATATTTATTAACAATATAATCGATTGTAAACTCATTTTGCTCTTCTTGAACTATGACCTGACACTCATCGTCATTTCTTTGAGAGTGTAATCGGGCTTGCGTATGGTGTGTTCATATGTATCCCTTTACTGAATTGGTAGAAAACCAATATATTCATTATGCTGGAACTATATGTGATTTTCAACTATCAATGGCCACGCCGTTTCTCAACTTTTCCCAGCCGCCGAGATAATAACCCTCCTGCTTTCATTACGTCCATAAATTAATCTCGTCTGTGTTTGAGCCTTCATGCAATCGTTCCTCTTCGCATGTATACGAATCATATTTTGCAATTCTCGAGGCATTTGAGGCCATGTACAGATAAGAATTTGATTTTGTTCAACTCCATCAGAGGTGCAACATAACTTCATTCGTGTGTTGCCTTTCCGCAAAAATAACTTCTCGTTCAATAAAGGAATCCGCCGTTTCCCCCATCCTCAGTATACATACAGAAATCCACTCGTAATAATAGCCTCAACAAGGCCACCGATTTTTGTATATTTACCATCAATACAAAGTTCTTCATAGCCCTTGTGGTTCCGTAATTTAACAATCATCTCAAGCTCCATACGTGCATTGATTCATGAGCCAATTTCTTTGGAATGAATTGAGCGAAATATCATTATATCATCTACAATTAAAATATCTTTTAACAGATTACTTCTTGTCGTTGACGCACAACCTCGCTACATAAGACTGGTACACCTGGATGGCTAAAATTTAAATTTCACTTACATAGGGCCATTGGCGAAATCCACATGCCTCTTTGACAGCAGCTGTGCCTTTCCTTCGTTACCAATGACGATAACAGTAGAATTGTCATATCACACACCGCCCCTGTATAAAATTTGATACATATGAGCGCCCATGTAGCTTAAAAAACCTTGTTTTTGGAGTTGTTTGATGGTCGTGCCACATTGCCAACTTGCACTAATGGTATTTGTTCAATAACTTTTGTGATGTTTTAGCTACTGTAGCATTAATAGGGGCATTATGGCGCTTCGGAGCTAATTGCTTCGCGCACCTGCACTCAAGCGGTACGAATGATAGCCCCATGTTAATTGTGGATCGCCAGCATAAAATACCTGTCGACCAGTAAAGGCACTTCTTGGTTGATCTCTTGTAGCACTTCACCTAGTTCTTTTAAATTGGACAGCAGAAACAAGAGCGATAACACCTTGATGTGGTACCTCCTAAATCCATATTTATTCATTTGTTTCATAAGGCGTTGGGCTTTTGATACCTTGAGTTTGTAGATTCAATAATATCCAGCTGAGCCAGTTTACCCAACCTTATCTTCGCAGCCATAATGCGTTGAATAGAGACGGCCACTTCTACAAAACCTCTTTAACAAACCTGCAATATAATTATCTTTTCATACCTCGTAGAGTTATTGCTGAAAACTTGCTTCATAACATCATGGTAATCGCTCATCTTGGCGACTGCTAAAGAAATCCGGCAACACTGCTTCAAAGGCCGTACTACTACGATATTCTTGAACAAGACACTTTTCAGTACACATTGCTATTTCTAGCACGACGTTGCGCTTGTTCTGTAAAAGTATCCTCTATTCTAGCAATACCTTGCTGTGACTTACTTCTGAAATAAACTCAGTAGCACAATTATTGATAACAGCACGCTAATATTCATTTGCTACTCTTCTTTGCCATAGGTATACAGCATCCCAATATAGGCAAGCATATAACTGCATCGCTAAGCTCTCCTCTATATAGTACGTTTACGCAAACAAGCGGCTCCTTGTTCAAGAGCAAATCAACTTTATCCTTCGTCTTTAGGTGAAATTGTTTAAACTTCACGTTTTTCACCGATACTTTTGTGAGAGAATCCTCGTGGTAATACCGATTTCAATAAACGATAAAGATGCAGTCGCTAATGCCACATGTTTTCGCGACATGACACGAACAATATAACTTGCATTAATTCTTCGTATTCAACGGCGTTAACATGTTTGCCTTCCATGCTCAAGAATATAATAACCTCTGTCATGAACTTGAAGATGCGTTTAACAGTGATTAACTTCTTGGCAAACAACACCTTCTGGCCGGTCACAGCGGTAATAGATGTTGATTTCTTTTACAGGTGAACATGCAGATGTAGCTAAAGCGATGAAGTCATGTGCGCTGAATTCGCGCTCCTGTATTCTTTAGCTTTCCCTGTCGCGTTTAACTTCATCCACAGGACCTGGTTCCATTTTCAAAGGTACAATATAGATTTTTCTTATGCCAGTGCTTAAACGTTCTAGGTTGTTGCTTCATATAAACGTTCATCAGAAATCTAATGGACTGCGATAATGCGTTATCAACAAGAGTAGCGTAACTGCATCTGGGCTATATTGTTCTAAAATATCTTTACCAAGAAGAAGTTATTCAAGTTGAACATTTTTCAGAGTTAATAGTGATAGGAAGCCATTGTGTAACCAATAGCGTACACAGATATATGGTTGCCCAGGCGACCTTCAAGTTCAAACAATTTCATTTTCATGATGTGGGAAGATAATCTTCACCATGGAAGTCAAGTCTGTACTAAGTGCACAGCAATTGCAGAACATTCAGTAATGTTATGTAACCCTGGACAACTTCATTTAAGGGCTTTCTACAATATAGTTCTACTGGTTTTGACTCCACGCCAATGCAAAGTCCATGGGATTTTCTTACGGCCATCAACTTCGATACGAGCACCGCTTCCATCATCATCTAATGTACGGCGGGCAACTCACCATAATGTTCGTATCAACGCTATAATATACATCGCCATCGAGTTCTATAAGCATGGCACTTTTTTCAATCAATGTGAGATCGTAGCAATAATATCTTCGATATGTGTAGAAAACACGTGGATAAATATCGGCACGTTGGCCGCAAGGGCATCCGTGCCCAAATGGCTGTGTCAGTACAGCGGTTTGCAATAGTATCCCAAGATACGCCTTCACCGATAGATGTATTGATGGTTTTGTACTTCATCAGTACGATTTCTTTATATGTTACTGCAGCTACATGTTTCATATAGCGACAGTGCGTCCCAAGTTACAAATGGACGTGCATGCCAATGTGGGGATGATTTATATGGTTATCGCTTTACATACGTACATCACCTCACCTGGTGTTACAGGATTGAACACTACTTTGACGCGCGTCATAGTAATGCCATTTCTCTCCATGTTACCGATGCCTCCATTTTCATAATAAAAAGACCTCATCGCGCAGAGACATTCCGCGGTTCCACTCTGTTAGGTACCGGCGGGTGGTACCCACTCATCGCATAACGGCGCGTCACCGGATGACTACCTATAATCGGAATAATGCCGTGAATGCATTTCGTCTACCTATGCGCCAGACCCTCCACCATCGGTTCTCGCGCTAAAAGTTGGTTGTGAAATTTCTTTCGGTCTCGGCTTTGTAAATCCAGATATGAAATGTTTCCAATTATCCTGTAAGGTGTCAATGAAACAAGAAAACCCTCATCTTTCCTTGTAGCCAAAACAACGTATGACCGCTGTGCATATTTCGGACATGAGTTTGAAAGATGAGGATGATAATTAACTATTAAGCATTTCCAACTTCTCTTGATGCAGTGTGTTTACGTGAAAATACGCGAAGATGAAGCCTGTAGGATTATGAATGATGAGAATACTGCTACTACTTTTCTCTGCTTGAGGGTAAAATGTTAGCCTTTAAAGATGGGATAATGCTGCGCACTTCAATTTGCATTGCACGACGGAGAAACATCAGCTGAGCCGCATAAAGTACGTTACTACATAACCATGCATTTTGTATAAGCAAGCTGCGAAGATGATGAAACTTCCAGTTTCAGCAATTTGTTTTGATTCACTACGGTAACAGCGACCAAGATTGTATACCTTATGTGCTGTTGCGGGTTCTGGGTTAACGAATCTTCTGACCGATGGTAATTCAATACGATGCCAGATGATAAGTGCCAATACGATTTTACGATAAAGAATAAACATCGGCGTAAATTGGTTTCAATGGAAGATGTAGCTTTGCATACAGCGCGAATAAAGGTGCCAAGGTGGATAATAATGTAGAAACAGTCGTTGCAGATACAGATAACGGAACGTACCATTCGCAAAGAGATGTCATTACGATAGAGGCAGTACCACCAGGACATGCCTAACAAGATGAATCCGATACCAATTTCTGGAGGAAATTGAAAATAAAGGCTACCAGAAACGCAGCAATGGCATCCACAAAAATTGAATTACAGATACAAGGATAACTGTCGGTTGCTTAAATACATCAAAGACACTTGAGCTGTTAATGTTAAACCCATATGCCAAACATTACAAATTGAAGCATGTACGCAATATGCAGCGATAGCCGAAAAATACAGTTAATGGCTACACGCTAACACCATCAATAGCACGACCAGGAAAAGGGAAGCGCACCCAGACAAGTGGTTCCAAGAAGAACGAATAATACTCATAAATGCACTCACTTTCATAATAAATAAAAAATAAGGCATACAAGATTATTTTCAGCATTTCCGCAGAATAATCTCGTATATAAAAAGCTCTTTCTCATAACAATAGCTATGAGAGCTTTTTTTCTTTAGATATATTACTATTTTGTTAGCGCTAACATTGTCTAAGCGATGTAAGCATTTTCTTCACCAACAATCATAACAATATTATTCAAATCTGGACCATGCATTTGACGAACAAAGCTACGCGGATTGGCGCCGAATACGAATTTACCTTTCAAAGCAGTTTCTTTCATAACTGTAATGATTCTTTTACAACATCAGGTGTAATTTCATCAAATTCAGCCAATGCACTGCGGGTGCACCTAACTGTTGGTGCTGCTGTTTCTTCATTCAATACAGCACGCAATTCCTCGTGAGCCTTCTTCAGGAATACGGTTTCACCATAAACATGCCTACGCGATGCTGGTACGCCCCGCTGGCTAATATGGTCGCGGAATGTGAAACTTATAATAATGTCAACCAATCGTATCGCTTGGTTTCGCTATCTACGGAGCGAAGCCAACTTCGTTCAAATGGCAAACAAAAGATGGAATAACTCTTCGTCGCTCAAATTTTTCATATAGTGGAAGTTGATATCGTTTAATTTATCAATATCAAATACTCGGGTTCTTCGCTGCGGAGAATCATGGAAACTTGAATCAATTCATCTTGTGTGAGAAGAACTCTTCTTCCCCTTCTGGAGCCCAAACCAAGTTGTGCCAGAAGTTTACTAGTCGTCTGGTAACAGCCCAATTGTTTGTATTGTTCAACAGATGCTTAGCACCATGGCGTTTGGACATGTAATCTTTGCTCAGAATCGATGGAAATGCGACCATTTTTCGCACTTCGAGCCTAGTGCTTCGGCAACAGCCATTTGACGTGGAGTATTAGGATAAATGTTCTTCTGCACATGAATAACGTGAGTAATCCCCATCATATGATCGTCCATTACTACTGCAAGTTATATACAGGAGCCATCAGATTTTACGATTACAAAGTCACACCACACACCACCATTAGTTCAAGATGCATGACCGCATTATATCATCGAAAGCATATGTTTTTAGCTCAAAGGAACGCGCAAGCGAAATGGACGGTTACGACCTTCTGCAATATATTGTATTTGTTTCTTCATCTAAATGTTGGCTATTGGCCATTATATTTAGGTGTTTCACCACAATCAAATTGTTAACCATGAACAGCAGCATCTAATTATGGGTGTATTAGCACTCATACCTTGCCTTCATCCAACAAACGTTGTGTTACTTCTTTATATATAAGTCAGAACGTTCTGTTTGACGGTAAGGACCATTATCGCTTCACCACCATGTGCCTTCATCCCAGTTCATGCCAAACCATTGTAAAGGGAAGCTTTGATATTTTCTTCACTTTCACGTGTGGAACGAGAGCCAAATCTGCTTGTCTTCAATACGCAATACAAATGTGCCTTTTCCTTACGTGCTAATAGCCAGTTAAACAAAGCAGAACGAGCACCACCAATATGGAGATGGACCACGTCGAGCTTGGAGCAAAACGAACTTTGCATGGAACTCATGATTATACCTCTCTTCACATACAGAAACGACAGCTTATGCGGCAATGCCTTCGGCGCCCAATAACACCTAACATTTTCCATTCGTTGTCGCTTTTAATACTAATACGTTCTAATGGTATTTCAAAACAGATTGTAAATTCGCCTTCATCGTATCGATGTCGGCGGCTTTAATTAGTGTCTCGAAATAACCATAATGATCTATATTATAGGCTTGTAAACCCCGTTCTTTCAATAAAGGTGTAACTTTTTCAGTAAGCATGACTAGTACCCTTTTATACTGGTCATCTTCAAGGCGGAAATAATATCAATATCTCGTAAACCTGCAGCACCTAGCATGGCATCCATCAATGCATGAATGAGAACATCCGCATCGGAATGACCATCAGGGCCGAGTTCAGATTCGATATGAACACCGCCAAGAATACAAGGTCGACCCGCTTTTAATTGATGAATATCATAACCAAATCCAACGCGCATACGTGTATCCTCAATTCCTAAATATCGTTTAGCTACTGCAATATCATTCGGTGTTGTTACCTTTATATTACAATAATCACCTTCAACTATATGTACAGGCTTACCTACGTACTCAACTAATGATACATCATCTGTACCAAGATACTTCGTTTCATAAGCCGCTTGATGAGCCTCTACAAATAAGTCTTTTTGAAAGCCTTGAGGGGTTTGAATTTGATATAACTCACTACGCTGTAATGTTTCCAAAACATTATGATTCGTATCAACACGTTTAATGGTATCTGTAGCCGGAACACCTACAGTAGCAGCACCATAAAGATTAGCCGCCTCAGCTACATCACTAAACATATTAGTAGAAGCCAAAGGTCGCGCCCCGTCATGAACAAGAACTATATTGGTTTCTTCTGATACAGCCTTAAGGCCACAGGCTACAGAATCTTGCCGTTCTTTTCCACCCAGTACGATGTGTACAGGAACAGCCAAATCCAACTCTTGAATATGTTTTGTCATATACTCTTGTTCACCATCGGCTACAACAAGAATAATTTCATTCAAACCTTCAAGATTTGCTACATTTTGTAGTGTACGCTGAATAATAGAGAATCGACCTAAAGGAATAAATATCTTATTTTCTTTATATCCCATGCGGCGCCCAGCACCAGCGGCGAGAACAATACAACTAATTACCTTGTCCATTTTGTCCTCCATCTACACGAGCAAAGATCATACGACCTGCACTAGTTTGTAAGATAGATGTAACCATAACCTCTACGGTTTGGCCCACATAAGGTTTACCATCTTCCACAACAATCATAGTACCATCGTCTAGATACGCAACACCTTGATGTACCTCCTTACCTTCTTTCATAATTTGCACGCGAATCCATTCACCTGCAATGAGCGCTGGTTTAAGTACATTAGCGAGCTCATTAAGATTGAGTACTTCAATGCCTTGTACACGAGCTACCTTATTTAAGTTGAAATCATTAGTCATCAACTTCCATTGCTTATCTAAAGCGAGGCGCATCAATTTAGAATCAACTTCTGTAAGATCATCATAATCATCTTCCACCACTTCAATAGCTACCTTGTTGGCATCTTGCATCTCTTTCAAAATATCGAGACCACGACGACCACGATTGCGTTTTGTAGAATCTGCAGAGTCAGAAATGATTTGTAACTCGTTCAATACAAAGAGCGGTACCATGAGAGGTCCTTCAATAAAGCCTGTATTACATAGCTCCTTAATACGTCCATCAATAATAACAGATGTATCTAATAGTTTTGGAGTACTCGTCGTTTTATCAGATTTATGAGTGGAGAACATTTTAAAACGACTAGTCTTTTTATTCCCATCTCCGCCCCATTGTTGTACATAATTATTGTACATTTCAGGGCCCTTACGAGCCATGATTTTAAGGCCACTATATCCAAAGATAGCACTTAAAATAATAGGAATGTAAGGTCCTATAATAGGTACTTGATTGAATGCAACACCAATTAAATTTGCAATAATAAGACCGAATAATAAACCGATGGTGCCTGCAATCAATTCTTGATTTGGAATATGAGTGAGAATGCGTTCTAATCGTTTAGCAATCACTAAACCTTGTTTTAAAATGAATGAAGAAATTAAATAACCAATAATAACGCCAATTAAAGTACCAAGAATTAATACTGAAATACGTGCAATGGTCAATGACATATCCCCAAAGGACTCGAATTGAGACACCAAATATGGGTCGATAATAGGTGCTAAGCTATCCATTCCAACATAGGCCGCTGTACCTACGAGAATGGCTATTACATAGCGCAATATCCGATAAATCATTACATCACCTCCTAATTAAGAAAATACCAACTGCATTGCCTCTTGAATAGATTTAACGCCTCTAATCTTGATAGAACTATCATTATCCTTGATTTGTTTATAATTGCCTTCAGGGATAATAAACTTTTTAAAGCCTAATTTCTTAGCTTCATTGATACGCTGTTCAATACGTGGAATGCTACGAACATTACCAGTGAGCCCTACTTCACCTAAAATGACCATATCGGTAGGAACAATACGATTTTTTAAATTAGATACGATAGCAACAGCTATAGACAAGTCACAAAGCCGGTTCATTTACCTTGAGACCACCAATAACGTTAACGTACACGTCCTTATTACCTAACGTAAAACCACAACGTTTTTCTAATACTGCCAAAAGTACTATTAAACGATTAAGGTCATAACCGATTGCAGTTCTTCTAGGCACTACCAAAAAGCAGTCGTAACAACAAGGCTTTTGTACTCTCACAAGGATAGGCCTAACCCCTTCAAGATAAATCATAACATGCTGCTCGTCTTTCCTCATCGATCGTTCTGCCAACAAGGAAGCTGATGGATTAGATAACTCTTGTAACCCTTCCTCAACCATGGCAAAAATACCTGTTTCAGATGTAGATCCAAAACGATTCTTAATTGAGCGCAAAATACGGAATTGGTAAGACCGTTCGCCTTCAAAATAAAGCACTACATCCACCATATGTTCTAACATACGAGGACGCAATATTGCCTCTCCTTGGTAACATGTCCAATGATTACCGTTGGAATATTTCGTTCTTTACAGAAGCGAAGAAGGCGAGATGTACATTCTCGCACTTGAGCTAACACTACCTGGAGCAGAGATCGATATCTCCGGTATACATGGTTTGAATGGAGTCGATAACTCACTAAAGAAGGCGTCATTGCATCAGCTTGTTCAAGGATATGATCTAAATCTGTATCTGCAATAACTTGTAAACGTTCACTATTAATATGTAATCGTTCTGCCCTAATCTTAAGTGTGTAACTGCAGACTCTTCCCTGATGCATAGAGAACTGTACCTACAGTATCTAGCTACTTTTTGAGAGACTTTGCAATAGTAGTGTAGATTTACCAATACCTGGATCAGCCACCCTAACAGCATTAATGCACCGGTACTATGCCACCACCTAATACGCTATCGATTTCACCAAAGGTTGTAGATACACGGGCAATAGACGAAATTTCAATATCTGGTAAAGCTGTAGGCTTAGTCGTTTGATTCCCCTACACCACGGGAAGGTGTACGGCTATGTTTAGTTTCTTTAATATTCTTCAACTAATGTATTCCATTCACACATTGTGGGCATCGGCCCATCCACTCTAGAAGACTCAGCCCCACAGTTTTTGGCAGAAGAATACTGATTTTGCTTTTGCCATAATGCCTCAAAAATATTTTTAATAAGAGAGAAAGGTCATGAATGATAACCATTCATGACCTTTATGCATAATTTTACTACATGGTTAACTATCATCATTCTATAGTATACCATTTAACCCATATTTTTATATGAAAGTTATAACTGTATATTTTATATTTTTATACGCTGACAACTGATCCGTTATCCTTGACATCTACTTTTATAGTTTTTCCTTCTGTAACATCTCCTTTCAAAATAAGGTCTGATACAGGGTCCTCAATTAATCGTTGAATAGCTCGTTTTTAGTGGTCGAGCCCCATTGTAAAATCAGAACCTTCCTTAACGAGTAATTGCATCGCCTCAGATGTGATTTCTAATTGAAGCCTCACGCTCTTTAAGGCGTTTTTGTACACATCACTCATCAAGATAGAGACAATGTGTTTTAGTCCTCTTCAGTTAATGGCCGGAATACAATCATTTCATCAATACGATTTAAAAACTCAGGTCTGAAATGACGTTTTACAGCATCCATAACAGATTTCTTAGCTTCTTTAAAATCTATACTATTAGATTGATTTGTAGAAGATTCAGATTTTTTAGGAGCTAAGAATCCAAGCTCTGAAGAGTTCTTATGTAAAGCTTTAGCACCTAAGTTACTCGTCATGATGATAACTGTATTTCTAAAATCTACAGTTCTACCTTGACTATCAGTAAGACGACCATCATCAAGAACTTGTAACAAGATATTAAAGAAATCTGCATGTGCTTTCTCCACTTCATCGAGAAGAATAACACTATATGGTCACGACGCACCGCATCTGTTAGTTGACCGCCTTCTTCATAGCCCACATAGCCTGGAGGGGCACCAACCAAGCGTGATACAGTATGCTTTTTCCATATTCTGACATATCAAGTCGAATCATAGCAGATTCATCGCCGAACAAGGAGGACGCAAGTGCTCTTGCTAGTTCAGTTTTACCAACCCCTGTGGGACCTAAGAATAAGAATGAACCAATAGGACGTTTCGGATCCTTTAATCCAGCCCTTGCACGGCGCACAGCTTTAGCTACAGCAGTAACAGCATCATCTTGACCTACTACGCGTTTATGAAGCTCTTCTTCCAAATGGAGTAAAGTTTGGGATTCTTCTTCTGCTATTTTAGCCACTGGAATCCCAGTCCATTGTGCCACTACGGCAGCAATATCGTCTTCCGTAACTACTAACTTTTGATCACTTTCTTCTTTAGCTACAGATTTTTTATCATCGATTTCTTTAACTAGAGCTTGCTCTTCATCACGAAGCTTGCCTGCCTTTTCAAAATCTTGTGATGTGACAGCCGCTTCTTTTTCCTTCTTAACGGTATTGAGTCTATCTTCTAAAGCTTTAACATCTGGTGCCGCCGAGAATACCTTCATACGAACCTTAGATGCAGCCTCATCAACCACATCGATAGCTTTATCAGGCAAAAATCGATCTGTAATATATCTACTAGATAAGGTAACAGCAGCTTTTAATGCTTCATCTGTAATTTTAGCCTTATGAAAAGCCTCCTTAACGATCTCGTAAGCCTTTTAGAATTTCAAGAGCATCCTCTTCATTAGGTTCTCCTACTTGAACAGGTTGGAAACGACGCTCTAAAGCGGCATCCTTTTCAATGTGTTTTTTATATTCATCAAGTGTTGTAGCACCAATAACTTGGAACTCACCACGTGCTAAGGCAGGCTTCAAAATATTAGCCGCATCCATAGCCCCCTTCAGTGGCACCGGCACCAACTAAAGTATGAATTTCATCAATGAAGATAATCATATCATCATGTTGTTGAACTTCATCGATAGCTTTTTTCAACCGTTCTTCAAATTCACCACGATATTTTGCACCAGCTAACATAGAGCTAATACTTAAAGAAATAATACGTTTATTGCGCAAAATCTCTGGAACATTACCGGTAACAATACGTTGAGCCAAACCTTCCGCAATGGCTGTTTTACCTACACCAGGTTCACCAATGAGAACTGGATTATTTTTAGTTCTACGGCTAAGAATTTGAATAACTCGTTGAATTTCAGTATCGCGACCAATAACAGGATCAATTTTACTTTGTTTCGCAGACTCATTTAAATCTGTAGCGAAATCAGTTAATTCACCTAAGTCGCCATTGTTATTCGCTCCTTCTTGACCACTATGATTACCATTAGTACTAGAGCCAAGAATATGACGAATCGCTTCTACTATATCGTCGGTACGAATATTCATAGCCCGTAAAATCCCAACTGCAACACCACCGCCGTCGCTGAGTAAACCAAGTAGAATATGCTCAGTACCAACGTAATTATGATTCATGCGATTAGCTACTTGAACAGCTAACTCAAGTACATTCTTAACACGTGGCGTCATATATATAGATGTTGCTTTTTTATTACCGCGGCCCACTTGCTCTTCTACAGCTTCAAAAATATCTTCTGTAACAATACCAAGCTCTTCTAAGGCCTTAGCAGCAACACCATTTTTAACCTTTGTTAGGCCGATGAGTACTATGTTCAGTGCCTACATAGTCATGCCCCAACTCCAGTGCGACTCTTGAGCAAAGGGAAAAGGACTCGCTGTGCATCATCTGTAAATCGTTGCATCATATTATCACCTCATCTATCTATGTAAATTATAATTGTATCTCTTCAAATATATGTAAACAATGGTGGGAAACACCATTGGAATATCAATTGAGTATTTGTGAAATATATACTATTTTGAAAGTTTTTGACGTATTACTTTAGCTCTATAGCTATCGCGATCGGCCTCTGTTAAATCTTCATTACCTAAATATTTAGTAAGGAAATTAGGTCGAGTTATTGCCACCAACTCATTGAAGGTATCATTCCCCCAAGGTGGTAATATATCTAAATCTACACCTAATTGAATATCACTAAGTTTTGTTAATGCTTCTTTACCATTAACACGGCGTGCATATTGTAGAACGCCATAGGATCGCCACAGAACGTCTTCTAAAGCTTCTTTATCATTATGTAATAAAGATTGACGAGATTTACGCTCTTCTGCAATTATTCCTTCTACAATCTTGGTTAATTGCTCAATCGTTGCTTCTTCACTTATCCCCATCGTACGTTGATTGGAAATTTGGTATATAGCGCCTAAAGCCTCGGAGCCTTCACCGTACAAACCTCGTACAGAGTATCCCAATTGAATGATACTGCGAATGAGTCGTATAATTCGTCCAGACATAGTTAAGGCAGGCAAATGTAGCATGACAGATGCTCTTAATCCAGTTCCTACATTTGTAGGGCAGGCCGTCAAATACCCAAAGCGTTCATCAAAAGCATAAGGATGCTTTGCCTCGATAGCCTTATCAATTTGCACTGCACGGTCATAGGCCTGTTGCAATTGAAGTCCAGAAGCCATGGATTGGATTCGTAAATGATCTTCTTCATTCACCATAATTACAATGGATGCATCATCAGATACGACCAAGTTACGATATGGTAATTTTTCTTCAAGAGCTGGGCTCATTAAGTGTTTCTCTACTAATACAGCCCGCTCACTTTGACTTAACTGCTCTAGACTAATATTGGAATATTGATGTCCATCTACATCTTTCAAAGGTTGTAGCAACCCTCTAGAAATTGCATTTACTTTTTCTAAAGAAGATGTATCATTACGATTCGTAAATAATAGGCCATCAAAGTTCCGTGCCAAACGAATACGACTAGAGATTACAATATGATCTATCGCATCTAAATCGTGGTGTAACCACTGACTTAAAGGAGAGTCCAATATAGTATCTAACATAAGAACCTCCTACTCTTTACCGCCATCGATGATGGCTTCTAATTCTTTAATTTTATCTCTTAAGATAGCAGCCTCTTCAAAATTTTCAGCTTGAACTGCTGTATCTAATTGATGACGCAATCGCTTCACTTCATATTTAGCTTTAAATACATTAGTTCCACGACTAGGTACAGTTCCTTCATATTCAGAACTCCCTTGTATACGTTGTAATAAAGGCTCTATTTCACTATTAAAAGTCTCATAACATTGACCACAGCCAAACTTACCTACTCGATTAAATTCGTCATAAGTAATACCACACTGAGGACATCTCTTAGATTGATGAGATTTTAATAAGTTATCTGGATAAACCATGTTTTTAAAAAAATCATTGGTAAAAAAACTATCATCCCACATATCATTCATAAAAGAACTATAGGGGATAATTTCCCTCTTGTTGTAACTTTGCTAGCGCAAGTACCACAAAAAAATGTTGTTCCGTCTTTTGGTTATTGACGATATTAGTCATATGAATGGTAGCTTCATTCTTATGGCAATGATCACATATCATTGATCATCACTCCTTCCGTAGTGTATCCACCATTGTTGCATAGAGCTGACGAATTGCATCATTACGATGTTCAATATCGGTATTCTCGATCAATGTAGCAAAAGAATTATGCATCAATTGAGCTTCACGACGAGTAATTTTTCAGCTTGCAATAATTGAAACAATGATTGGTCTACATCTTTAATATCAATTAATGGATCCACTGTATTTTGACCTTCATAAATACGATAGGTTGTTACAGCTGGTAGAGAACCGGGATTTTCTGGATTTAATTTAGTAATTCGAATATATCCACCTAATCCACGCCTTGATTCCACATCAAAACCTCGTTCATTAGAAAATCGTGTGCTTAGTACATAGCTAATTTGCGATGGTGCGCAATCTAATTCATCGGCTAATTCATTACGTTTTAAGATTAATTTCTCTTGTTCTTCACGCATACGATCCAATATAAACTTTTTTTCTATTTTATCAGCTATCATACTCATAAAAAAACACCCTTTAAAATATATTTACTATAGTTTTTGACTATTTGTTTTTAATACAACTCCATTATATTCGACTATTTGACCTTAGTCAATATAAAAGTCAAACTTCATTGTATTCACATTTGACCTATTATGTACTTTTACATAATTTAAATTTAGTACAAGCTTGATTAAACATGAGTTTTTCTATATATTGTAAATAAGTCAAATCACTCTAAACGATTTTGACTTTTTCCTTTACTTTTTAATCCATTCTCCTATGATTGGACTTAATATTAATTTCTAGGTATAATAAATAAGATATTTTTTTCTGAAAGAAGGTGTTGTTATGGCAGAAGCATTAGGGACAAGAACTGTTAATTGATTTATATTCTGCTGATGAAGATGCAATCTCATCCGCTACAGCTGTACAAGAAAGTGTAGCAACCGCATTTGATTTAGCTGACCTTGATGTTGATGAAATCAGTTGTCAAGTTATGGACGAGGAGATCGCCCTCCTATCTGTTGCACCAGGCTTTCACTTTACATTGCACACGTATCCTGCTCTAGGCTATGTGGCTGTTGATTTATACTCTTTTGAGCAATCCTTACCGCTCACATTAATTATGAAAGCATTGCGTAAATCTTTCAGAGCGGAAAAGGTAAAAGCAACAAGTGTACAACGTGGCGACTTTGGTAACGAGCGCGATATGAAGCCACGTCGCAAAACTAAGATTACTACACTTGGTCGTGTTTCCCGTACGCGTATCCAACTCAAACAAACAGGTGGCAAATTAAAAAAACAAAGTGCTAAGGTTATCAAAACGTTAGCTAAAAAAAGTGGCCTAAAAAAATAACCTAAAAGGACTAACCTATTTGAACTGCACCTCCAAAAATTGTGTCCAATTTTTGGGGTGCAGTCATCGTTAGTCCTTTTTATTAGATGAAAATATATTGTTATATCACTATATCCATATCATAACAATATAAAGAACAAATGACATACAAAAAAGCTAGAGAAAAATCCTCTAGCTTTTTTTATTTAGGTTAATATGTGATTTATCTCATAGACAGCTTATCTACGAACCATCATTTCTTCTAGGTCCAGAACATCAGCAATTTCATCAACGTCATCACAGATGTACTCTGCATCGGCTTCTTTTAGTTCAGCTTCTGTACCATAACCATAAGTAACACCGATAGAAATACAGCCAAGTTCGTTAGCTGCCTCTACATCATACTTACGATCACCTACCATAAAGGCCAAACGACGACCATTGTCATCAGTTAAAGGATTGCCACAAAGTTTAAGAGCTTTTTCAAGAATCTCTTTCTTATGCAATAAACCAGCTTCATAATTTGCACCAACAATTACATCAAAGTACGGTGTTAATTCGAAGTGATCTAAAATGTCTTTAGCATAATGTTCAGGCTTTGCTGTAGCAACAGCAATAGTATATTGTTCTGTTTTGCATTTAGCCAACAAGTCTACAATATTCGGATATACTTGATTTTCAAATTTTCCGATTGTACCATACCGTTCACGGAATTTAAAGTATGTTTCTTCCGATTGCTCAAAGGTCATACCACAATGTTCTTGGAACGCATCTACCAATGGTGGTCCTAAGAATAATTGTAGTGTTTCTTCATCAGGTACATCATAACCAAAATGTTCCAATGCAAATTTAATGCTTTTAAGAATACCTTCTTGAGAATCAGTTAAAGTTCCATCTAAATCAAATAATATCGTTTTCTTCATATTATTTCTTTAAAGCCTCTTTCAATGTATGCCATGCAAGAACTGCACATTTAACACGTGCTGGCATGTTAGAAATATTTTGTAGTGCCATAGCATCTTCTAATTCTTCTAACTCATTTTCATCGGTAATCTCTTTTTTGATCATACCTAAGAAAACTTCTACCAAACGAAGAGCTTCCTCAACGGATTTGCCCTTGATGATATCAATCATCATAGATGCAGATGCTTGACTGATAGCACAACCAGAGCCTGTGTATGCAGCATCTTTAATAATGCCATTTTCCACATTGAGTTGCAATGTTAGGTCATCACCACAACTTGGGTTATGGCCATGCTCAGAATTTGTAAAATGAGCTAATTCATGTTTATTACGCTTATCTTGGTTATGTTCCAAAATAAGTTCCGTATATAATTGATCCATTTCCATTGATGGTAAATCTCCTAATCTTTAAAACCCATTACTGAACGAACTGTCTTTAATACTTCAAGGAAAGCATCTAAATCTTCCTTACGAGTATATAAGTACATACTTAGACGAGTGGATGCAGATACGTTGTAGAATGCACCTAATGGTTGTGCACAGTGGTGACCGGAACGAACACAAATGCCCTTAGAATCCAAAATTGTAGCTACATCATGAGGATGTACATCATCTACTGTAAATGCAATTACGCCGTGTTTTTCCTTAGGATTTTGAGAGCCAATTACGTGAACATGTGGCAATGCAACAATCTTAGGAAGAATATATGCTACAAGTTCCTCTTCATAAGCTTCAATAGCATCCATGCCGAAAGATTCTAAATAATCAATAGCTGCATGCAAGGAAACGGCACCATCAGCATTTGGAGTACCAGCTTCGAACTTGTATGGAAGCTCATTAAATGTAGCTGTTTGTTCTTTTACATACTCAATCATGTCACCACCCAATAGGAATGGAGGCATAGCTTCTAATAGTTCACGTTTACCATAGAGTACACCAATACCTTGGGATGCACACATTTTATGGCCAGAGAATACGAAGAAATCGCAATCTAATGCTTGAACGTCGATTTTTTTATGAGGTGTAGATTGAGCACCATCTAGAACAACAATAGCGCCTACAGAGTGAGCCTTTTCAGTTAATTCTTTTACTGGGAATTCCATACCAAGCACGTTACTAACATGAGCAAAAGCGACGATTTTAGTATTTTCATCAATTTTATTGATTTCACCATCTTTTAAATGGCCATGTTCATCAAGGTACATATATTCTAAGGTTGCCCCTGTTTGTTCTGCCACATATTGCCATGTTACAAGATTCGCATGGTGTTCAGCAACAGTAATGACAATCTTGTCACCTTTTTTCACATTATGAAGACCATAGCTATGGGCAATCAAGTTCATAGATTCCGTACTATTACGTGTAAACACGACTTCTTCACGTTCGCGAGCATTGATAAATTCAACTACGCGATCCCGTGCATTTTCATAGTCTTCAGATGCTTCAATAGCCAAAATATGAGAACCACGATGTGGATTACCATTACGTTGTGTCATATGTTCCACAACACGGTCAATTACGGACTGTGGAATTTGTGCAGTAGCACCGCTATCTAAATAGATAACGCGGTGCCCATTATGCTCTTTATGTAATATAGGAAAGTCTTTGTATGCTTCTGCAATTGGTCTCATAAAAACGCCTCTTTAAATTTTATTACGTACAGCTGCTAATGCTGCTTCTTCAATCGTTTCATCACCAATGCGATCAATAATAGGTCGAATCATAGATTCAACAATAATATGTTTTGCTTCTACTTCACTAAAGCCACGGCTCATGATATAGAACAATTTATTATGATCAATTTGGCCTGCACTTGCTGCATGGTTACCAACTACATTATCTTCTTTACACAATAAAAGTGGCAAGGAGATAGATTTTACTGTAGGGTCTAACAACAAGCAAGTATCTTCTTCCGCGCCTTCAGCTGCAGTTGCACCATGAAGGAAATCAAGAGTACCACGGAAGGATTTTTTAGAATTACCGCTAAGAGCACCTAAGGTATGAATATCACTGTAGGACTTTTTGCCACCATGACTCATAACCATAGAAATATCAAATTTTTGCTCTTTATTACCAAGATAAGCAATATCATGAATCATACGAGATTCTTGACCTACTAAATCGTGATAGTAATTCAAGATGTTTTCACTACCACCGATTTCAATATTGATGTATTCTACATCTGCTTTATCTTCTAATTTAGTGTATCGATGCTCGATATGTTGTACATGTTCAGGTAAAAGATTTACCTTTTTCACTACAACTTTACCAGCTTCTTTAACATCGTATTCGTTTAAATAGCTAACATTTGTCAATGCATCGCCAGAACCAGTTACATAGAATTGTACTTCTAATTCAGCACCTTCACCAACGATAAATTGGAAACGGTTTGCCACACGAGCATTAGCATCAATGCGGATACCTACTACTTCTTTTGCTTTAGCAGGTACATTGATAGCATAGCCTTCCGCTTTTTCCACTAATTCTAGAACAGCTTCTTTATTGGCACCTTCATAATTACCATCTAGTAATGCTGTACCAGTAGGTAATGGTGAAAGAATATTTTGATTCGCTTCTACAGCGATGGATTGTACCGCTGCATCTTCTCCAGCTAGAGAGCTTACAGTATGATTAACGCGTAACCATCTGAATGTCGGTCTAGGGAGTTCATTAAATAGTAATTCGCTCATAATTCCTCCTTAACCGATAGAACCTTCTAATTCAAGATTGATTAGATTGTTCATTTCTACTGCATATTCAAGTGGCAATTCTTTAGAGATTGGCTCTACGAAACCACGAACAAGCATAGCACGAGCTTCTTCTTCGCTGATACCACGAGTCATAAGGTAGAAAATTGCTTCATCGGAAATACGACCGATTTTTGCTTCATGACCTAAATCCACATTATCGTTTTCTACGATAATTGCTGGGATTGTATCAGATTGAGACTCAGCATCAAGCATCAAGGATTCACAAGATACAGTCGCTTTAGAATGTTCCGCTTTAGGACCAATTTTCAAAAGGCCACGGTAAATTGCAGCGCCACCGGATTTAGAGATGGATTTAGAGTTTACATTACTTGTTGTATATGGTGCATTATGTACTACTTTACAGCCTGTATCAAGGAATTGACCTTCACCAGCGAATGTTACACCTGTAAATTCAGCATGCGCACCTTCACCGTTAAGAATACTCATTGGGTACAAACAAGAAACTCGGGAACCAAAGGAACCAGATACCCACTCGATAGTACCGTTTTTACCTACTACACAACGTTTTGTGTTAAGGTTGTACATATTTTTGGACCAGTTTTCAATTGTAGAGTAACGCAATGTAGCATTGTCTTTAACGAACAATTCAACAGCGCCGGCATGAAGGTTAGATACATCATACTTAGGAGCAGAGCAACCTTCGATAAAGTGCAATTTAGCACCTTCTTCTACAATGATCATAGTATGTTCAAACTGACCAGCACCTGGTGCATTCAAGCGGAAGTAAGATTGCAATGGAATCTCTACTTGTACACCTGCTGGAACGTATACGAAGGAACCGCCAGACCAAACTGCACCATGAAGAGCAGCCCATTTATGGTCTGTAGGTGGAATCAATGTCATCCAGTATTTTTTTACGATTTCTTCATGCTCATGTAATGCTGTTTCAATATCAGTATAGATAACACCTTGTTTAACAAGATCTTCTTGAATACTGTGGTAAACAACTTCAGAGTCATATTGCGCACCAACACCAGCAAGAGATGTTTTTTCCGCTTCTGGAATACCTAAGCGGTCAAAGGTGCTTTTAATTTCTTCTGGAACTTCGTCCCAGTTTTCTTTCATATCTACTTTAGGCTTAACATAAGTATGGATGTTAGCCATATCTAAGCCAGAAATATCAGGAATCCAGTTTGGAATACCCATACGATTGTAGATTTCTAAAGATTTCAAACGGAAGTCAAGCATCCATTCAGGTTCATTTTTATTAGACCAAATTTCACGGATAATATCTTCTGTTAAACCGGCATCAGAAATATAAGAATATTCAAAGTCATTCTTAATATCATAGACACCACGGTCCATATCCGCGACTTGGGTTTTCTTTCTTTCTTCCATTGTGCCTCCTATGCTAATGCTTTGTATGCGTCGTAACCTTTTTCTTCGATTTCACGTACAAGAGAAGCATCACCAGTTTTAACGATCTTACCGTTGATCAATACATGAACATAGTCAGGTTTTAATTTTTGCAAGATTTGGTTGTGGTGAGTGATGATCAATACCGCATTGTCTTTGTTGTGGAAACGTTGTACGCCTTCGGATACGATACGAACCGCGTCTACGTCAAGACCGGAGTCTGTTTCATCAAGAATAGCCAATTTAGGATTCAAAATGGACATTTGAAGAATTTCATTTTTCTTGCGTTCACCACCGGAGAAACCTTCATTTACATAACGTTGTGCATAGGACAAATCAAAGGATAATTCATCCATTTTTTCTTTCAATTCTTTTTTGAAGGATAATGCACGTACATTTTCACCAGTAATTGTGGATTTTGCTGTACGAATGAAGTTTTCTACAGTGATACCAGGAATAGAAATTGGGTTTTGGAAGGACATGAAAATACCAGCTTTTGCACGATCGTTTACTGCATCTTCTGTAATATCTTTACCATCAAAGATAATGGAGCCGCTGTCTACAGTATATGTAAAGTTACCCATGATAGCATTAGCAAGTGTAGACTTACCTGCACCATTTGTGCCCATTACAACGTGAATTTCACCTTTATTAATTGTTAAATTGATACCTTTCAAGATTTGTTTATCTTCAACGGATACCTTTAAATCTTTTATCTGAAGTAATTCAGCCAAAATATTCACTCCTTTTTATTATGTATCCTCAATATCGAGGCATACAATCGTTATATGTAAAACGTATATACTGACACATATAAAAAGGCGGTACGCACTAACGTGAATACCGCCGTAATTCTCGCCAACTTAGCAAGTATGTGCATAACAATCTACAATTATTATACATTCTTATCTAAATGATAGCAAGATATTCCTACTAAAATATACAGGAATTAAAAGAATATCATATATTACATATATTGATAGGCTTTTAATAATATTCATTCTCATCCTATTCGATTCTCAATATTAAATTATAGGTTGGAGAAATCGAGAGTGCCAAACAAATCATCATATGTTTCAGCACGACGAATTTGTGTAACAGAGCCATCTTTATGTAATAACAACTCAGCAGAACGCAATTTACCATTATAGTTAAAGCCCATGGAATGACCATGTGCACCAGCATCATGAATGATGATACGATCACCAATATCAATTTTTGGCAATTCACGTTGGATAGCGAACTTATCGTTATTTTCACATAAGGAGCCTGTTACATCATATACATGGTCCTTAGGCTCATTTTCTTTACCCATTACAGTAATATGGTGATAAGAACCATATAATGCTGGACGCATAAGATTTGCCATGCAAGAATCAAGACCAATGTAATGACGATAAATATCTTTTTTGTGAATCGCTGTAGAAACTAGATAACCAAATGGACCTGTAACCATACGACCACATTCATAAGCTAATGCTACATCACCAAGACCATTAGCTACGAGAATTCTATTGTAAGCCTCTTCTACACCCTTGCTAAGCGCTTTGAAATCTACAGGTGTTTGTTCTGGTTTATAAGCAACACCTACGCCACCACCAAGATCGATAAACTCAACATTGATGCCAAGCTCATTTTTAATATCTACGGCAAGATTAAAGCAAAGTTCAGCCGTGCCAACTAAGCCATCGATATCAAGTTCATTAGAAACAACCATTGTATGGATACCAAAGTGTTTTACACCTTTTGCTTGTAGTTGTTTGTAGGCTTCAAAAATTTGTTCACGAGTCATACCGTATTTAGCTTCTTCAGGAAGGCCAATAATTGTATTGCCCCCTTCTTTTAAGGAGCCTGGGTTATAACGAACGCAGAACGTATCAGGCAAAGAACCATGATTTTTTTCTAAATATTCAATATGAGTAATATCATCTAGGTTGATAATAGCACCCATTTCTAGTGCTTTTTTATATTCCACATATGGTGTGTCATTAGATGTGAACATAATATCATGACCTGTAATGCCCACTTTTTCGCATAGCATCAACTCTGCCAAGGAAGAGCAGTCTGCACCTACGCCAAGTTTTTGTAACACACGCATAATATATGGATTTGGAGTCGCTTTTACAGCAAAATATTGTTTAAACCCTTTATTCCAAGAAAATGCATCGATGAAAGATTTCATATTTTCAATGATGCCTTCTTCATCGTAAATATGAAATGGTGTTGGATATTGGGCAATAATATTTTCTAATTGTTCAGCTGTAAACGGAACTGTTTTTGTATTCATAATAACCTCGCTACACAAATAAAAGACTCATCAAGCGACGAGTCTATTATCCTAATTATTATTTAAATAAAGCTTTATCTAGGCTATAGCGTCCTGCACCTGCAAAGAATAACATAAGTGCACCAAAGCCCATTTGAGATGGATAGTCCCAACTAAAGAAGCTGCCACTAAGATTTAATATCGTGGCCACTGCTAATGTACTAATAAGTAGCAGTGATCCGATCCGTGTAAATAGACCAATTGCTATAAGTACATCACCTATCATTTCTGCATATCTTGCCATAGTACCTAATATTTCATAACCACCAGGTACACCTAATGGTGCCAACATAGCTCCAACTTTATAAAGGCCTTCAGCACCGCTCAAATACTTTAAATATCCATGATAAAACATGGATATACCAAGTGCCAAACGATAAACTAAGAGGCCAAAATTAACATAATTAGGTTTACTTTTAAAAATAAAGCTCAACATAGTAATCCTTCTTTCAGGTTAAACAACATCGAAATAATTCGATAACCATATTATAAAGGTCAGTAACTACCGTGTCAAACTAGACTCAATATTAAATTCTATAGAATTATAACATATGTTGTATACAAAATCAATTTTATCGATTTGATAATCCTCATATAGCTGATTTAGATACATACAAAAATAATCCTAATGAAAAAAAGTGAACATATAGTTCCTAATTCATTAGGATTATTCTAAATCTTATAGATTATGCGCGAAGCAGTTGATTACATCATACCGCCCATGCCACCCATTGGAGGCATTGCGGGTACTGCAGCATTTTCTTCTACTTTGTCAGCTACGATTGTTTCAGTAGTCAATACAAGAGATGCAATGGATGCAGCATTTTGAAGAGCAGAACGTGTAACTTTTGCAGGATCCACGATACCAGCTTTTACCATGTCGATGTATTCTTCAGTCAAAGCATTGAAACCAACGCCAGCTTCAGTATTTTTAACTTTTTCAACTACAACGGAGCCTTCAAGACCAGCATTGTAAGCGATTTGACGAAGAGGTTCTTCTACTGCACGTTTAACAAGATTGATACCAGTTTGAACATCACCAGTAGCTTCCAATGTGTTCAATGCAGGGATGATGTCGATGAATGTAGTACCACCACCAGCTACGATACCTTCTTCAACAGCAGCGCGAGTTGCGTTCAATGCGTCTTCGATACGAAGTTTTTTATCTTTCATTTCAACTTCTGTAGCAGCACCTACTTCGATAACTGCAACACCACCGGACAATTTAGCAAGACGTTCTTGTAATTTTTCACGGTCAAATTCAGAAGTTGTTTCTTCTACTTGTGCACGGATTTGGCTTACGCGTTTAGCGATAACGTCTTTATCGCCTACACCATCGATGATTGTAGTTTCATCTTTAGTGATGCGAACTTGACGAGCTGTACCAAGATCTGTAAGTTCTACAGAATCAAGTTTACGGCCCATATCTTCAGTGATTACAGTACCACCAGTCAAGATAGCGATATCTTCAAGCATAGCTTTACGACGGTCACCGAAACCAGGAGCTTTAACAGCTACAGCTTTGAATGTACCACGCAAACGGTTTACTACCAATGTAGCCAATGCTTCACCTTCTACATCTTCAGCGATGATAAGAAGTTCTTTACCTACTTTTACAACTTTTTCAAGTGTTGGCAACATATCTGCGATAGCACTGATTTTACGGTCAGTAATCAAGATATATGGGTTATCCATAACAGCTTCCATACGATCAGGATCAGTTACCATGTAAGGGGAAATGTAACCGCGGTCGAATTGCATACCTTCTACTACATTTAATGCAGTTTGCAAGCCTTTGGATTCTTCAACAGTGATAACGCCGTCGTTACCTACTTTTTCCATAGCTTCAGCAATCAAACCACCGATTTCTTCGTCAGCAGCGGATACGCTAGCAACTTGAGCGATTTCAGCTTTACCAGAAACTTTGATGGAGCGTTTTTTAATTTCTTCAACTAAAGTTTTAACTGCTGTTTCAATACCTTTTTTCAAGATCATTGGGTTTGCACCGGCTGCTACGTTGCGCATACCTTCTTGAATCATAGCTTGTGCCAATACAGTTGCAGTAGTAGTACCGTCACCTGCTACGTCATTAGTTTTAGTAGCAACTTCTTTAACTAATTGAGCACCCATGTTTTCAAATGGATCTGGAAGTTCGATATCACGAGCAATTGTTACACCATCGTTTGTGATTGTTGGAGAACCGAATTTTTTATCCAATACAACATTACGGCCTTTTGGTCCTAATGTAACTTTTACAGCATTTGCCAATTGATCAACGCCACGACCTAAAGCGCGACGAGCTTCTTCATTAAACAAGATTTCTTTTGCCATATGTATTACCTCCTAGATAATAACAGTATCTAAATGTAAGGGAATTTATATGCCCGTAGGCAATATAGAATATATCAATAGTATGTTTAGCTCTATACAGCTATAAATTAGCTATTATAATACTGCTAAGATATCGCGTTCGCTAATGATCAAATGAGTAGCGCCATCGATTTCTAATTCGCTACCAGCATATTTTGCGAACATAACAGTATCGCCAACTTTAACTTCTGGAGCTACACGTTGACCATTGTCATAAACTTTACCAGCACCTACAGCTACTACTACACCTTCTTGAGGTTTTTCTTTTGCTGTATCAGGAAGGAAAATACCACTTTTAGTTTTTTCTTCTTTTGCTTCTAAACGGATAAGAACGCGGTCAGCTAATGGTTTTAACATATGATGTCACTCCTTATTTACTAGTTATTATTTACAATTTATTAGCACTCTAAGTTATCGAGTGCTAATCACATGTATTATTATAACCTATGTCAAAATAAATGCAAGCAGAAATTTTGATTTTTTTGACTTTTTAGTTTTTTTATTTGATGTTAGACATAAAAACTAGTATAAGTTTTATCCTTATACTAGTCTTTTTCATCTATTTAGAAACTTGATTAATTAATGCTTTACAAATATTAACAATACTATCACGTTTCTTCATACTTAGGGCTCGGATACGATTATATGCTTCCTCTTCAGATATAGAGTATAACTCCATCAATATACCTGTCCCCTTTTGAATGATTTTACGATCTTCTAATGACTGTTCTAATTCAGCCATTTTTCGCGCAGCTCAATATCACTATTATAACGCCCTAAGGCCATTTCTAAGGTGGGAACTAATTGCTCTTCACGTACAGGTTTTATTAAATATCCATAAACGCCAGATTCTCTAGCCTTATTAATTAAATCCTGTTGACTATAGCTTGTTAATAGTACAACTGGTGCTTCATGGTGAAAGCCAATTTGACGTGCTGCTTCGATGCCATCTAACTCCGGCATTTTTACATCCATTAAAACAATATCAGGCTTATATTCTCTACAAAGTTTAATGGCTTCCACTCCATTAGTGCCTTCTGCTACAACTTCATGACCACAGGATTCAATAATATCGCGTAGATCCATACGTATAAGGGATTCATCATCCACTATTAAAACGCGCATTTACTTCTCCTTCTTCATATGTATTGTTACGAGTACACCAACGCCCGTATTTTCTACTGATAATTTACCTTTTAACTCATGGGTAACTAAATTATTAATAATAGTTAGTCCTAAGCGTTTGTTTGAGTGAATAGAAAACTCTGGAGGTAATCCTTTCCCCGTATCAGAAAAGGCTAATACAATATATTCCTCTGACTCTGTAACAGCTAGACGAATCTCTCCGTTTTTACCATCTAAGCCATGTTCAAGGCTATTGGTAATTAGCTCATTAATTATGAGGGATACATAACTTGCCATATGAGAGGAAATCAACATATCCTCTCCACTATAAGTAAAGGTAACATCTTGGTCTTCTCGAACCATACTCATACGCAATAAGCGACATAGCTCGTCATAAATTGATCGGATACCTATATAATCCTCGTCATAATGGGATACAATATCGTGAACTAATGCCATACTTTCAATACGATTTATTCCCTCTTGCAAGGCTTGTTTAACCTCAGGTAAGCTAGAACGTCTAGCCTCCATACGCAACAATCCAGCTACCGTTTGTAAATTGTTTTTTACACGATGGTGAACCTCTTTAATAATCGAGTTCTTTACCAGTAATTCTTGTTGCTGCTTACTTTCACGGGTACAATCGTGAAGGACGAGGAAACAACGTGTTTCATTTCGGCCCATAGCAATAGGAATCATATGTTGACGAATGACCATATCTTGATAGATTTCTTCACTAGTGTATATGGTTCTATCATCTAACACTTGTTGGATGGCTGAAACTTTTAAGGTACTGCTATAAATTGATGAACCTACTAGTCGTCGATCAAAGCCTAGTAGATCTACTAATTGTATAGCCGCCTCATTACCATATAGAATTCGATGAGAATCATCAAAGATGATTAAACCATCAAAGTAAGAAATCGGTTCGTACGATTGTATTTGCTCATCCGTAGCAGTCAACATGAGCCGTTGCATCGTATCCGACAAGGTATACTCTTGCTCATATTGCTCTATCTTAATAGACGGAGACACGGTAAAAGCTATGCCCCCAATAATACGCCCACCATTATCTACAACGGGAAAAACATGTTGTCGTTGATCATGTTCTACCCCAATAAGAGGTTGTCCACTTTCCAGCATAGAATGCCATGTATTATTCCCTCTTAACTGTCGAGTAATAACACCTTGCTCACTCCGTTCAATACACAGCATATCGGCACGATGATGCATAGTACCTTGTGAGGACTCTAGAAGAGGTGTAAAAATCTGTATCCTTTGACGGGTCAATGACTCGCCAAAGGATATAAGTTTACTAATATGCTCTAATAATGAGGTTTGTAATGGACCTAATGGTGTTGTATTTAAAATATCTTGACCGATATCCACGATTAATCCTCTTTCCAAGATACATGACCAATTTCAACACTTGGTTTTGCATTCAATGTTAAATCTGCGAATTTACCCGCTTGAGCCATATAATAAGCGCGACAACCAATCATCGCTGCATTATCAGTGGACAAAATTTTATGAGGCTTGTAATAGGTAAACCCTTCTTTTTCGCACATCTTTTGTAATGCTGTTTGTAAACCTTTATTAGCAGAAACACCACCAGCTATAGTAATACGAGTTTCCCCCAATGTATGCGCTGCATCTCGTGTTTTCTCAACTAATACATCTACAATCGCCTTTTGGAAGGACGCTGCAACGTCTGCTTGATTTATCGGTTCATTCTTATGCTGCTTACTATTTAAATAGTTTAATACCGCAGATTTTAAGCCACTAAAACTAAATTCGAAATTACCAGGCTCACTCAAAGCCTTTGGAAATTCAATAGCATCTGGATTACCTTCAAGAGCTAATGCATCGATATGAGGGCCACCTGGGTAAGGGAACCCCATAACACGAGCAATTTTATCAAATGCTTCCCCCGATGCGTCATCCCGAGTTTGTCCAAGAATATCAAACTCTTCATAGCCTTTCACATGCACTAACATGGTATGACCACCAGACACGACGAGGCTTAAAAATGGAGGCTCCAATTCTGGATTAGCTAAGAAATTAGCAAAAATATGACCTTCCATATGGTGAACTGGTATCAAAGGAATACCTGTAGCAAAGGATAACCCCTTTGCAGCAGCTACACCAACTAATAATGCCCCTACAAGACCTGGGCCATAGGTAACGCCAATATGGTCTATATCTTGTAACGTCACATTTGCATCGCGCAATGCTTGATCTATAACCGGTATAACTTGTTCAATATGATGGCGTGATGCGATTTCTGGTACAACACCACCAAATTTTCTATGAATAGGTACTTGGCTAGAAATTACATTAGATAAAACAGTACGCCCATCCTTTAGGACGGATGCAGATGTTTCATCGCAACTACTTTCCAAGGCTAATGTGTAAATACTCATTCTATTTCCTCTGAAACGAGAGACATAATATAAGCATCCTCTTTTGGCTCTGAATAATAATCTTTGCGAATTCCCTTAACAGTAAATCCTAGATTTCTATACATTGCCAAGGCAGGTAAATTAGATATGCGTACCTCCAAGAAGATTTCATGCATCCCTCTATTCAAACATTCTTCTATTAATTCTTTAGTAAGTTTTGAGCCATATCCCTTACCACGGGCGGAAGGTAAAATAGCAATATTCGTAATCTGTCCTTCATCGTATACGAGCCAAGCACCAGCATAGCCCACAATATGCTCATCTTCACAAATGACCATATATAGCTTATTATCGGCCCCTTCAAGTTCAGCAAGTACAGATTCTAAGCTCCATGGAACAGAAAAGGACTGTTGCTCTATATCATAAATGGATTGAGCATCATCTACCGTAGCTAACCGAATCTCCATTATTCTACTCCTGCTGCTTCAGTGACAACAACCGTAGGATTTTGGTTTAACATGTCTGGATTATCCTTATGTCGTTCCTCCCATAAAACCTCTGCTTCAGAACGACGGATATAATAAGGAACCATATCCATTGGATCACATATCTCTTCTCGGATAACTAAGTCGCGTCCCGCTAAAAGTAAAGAGCTAGCTTTGGGAATGCGTTGTGAAATATCTAGAATAGTCAAATTAGTATCGTTTTCGTCTAAAAGCTTTTCAATGCGCTTGATACCATCACCTAAGAATAAAACCTCTTCCTTAGTTTCTCGGAACTTTTCTAATAAATCACTAGCTGCAATAACAAAGGGTTCCTCTTTACATACTAGCTCATTGTTTTCATATCGATATAGACCAGCATATACATGCTTTTTCTGAGCATCGATCACAGTACAGATAGTTCTATTTGTATATGAAACATTATGAGCCAAACTATCCATGGTCATCACACCATACAATGGAATTTGTAAGGCATAAGCCATAGCTTTTGCAGTCCCCATACCAATACGCAATCCCGTAAATGAACCAGGACCAATACTAACTATAATACCTTTTAGTTCATTCTTTTTTACTTGTGAGGCTCGCAACAACATGTCGATGTGAGGTATTAGCTGCTCAGAATGAGTTAATCCTGCTTGAATGGTTAGTTCACCAATCAAGTTTGTTTCATCCATTAAGGCCACACTCGATACGAGCGAACTTGTCTCAATTCCCAACCACATATGGGCCTCCTATATCTACTAAATCATCTTTTGTAAGATAATCACTACTTAATGTAATAGATCGGCTTGTATCATCAATACGAGTCAGATATATCCATAATGTTTCATCTGGTAATTCATCAGAAAATTTATCAGCCCACTCCACAATGGATACACAGTCCTCTGTATATTCGTAAAAGCCAATATTTTCTAGTTCACTTATATCATCTAACCGATATACATCAAAATGATATAAATGTGTTCTATCAACATCGTAAGTATTCATGATGGCAAACGTAGGGCTAGTAATCTCCTCTGTAACGCCAAACCCTTTCGCAATGCCTTGGGATAGATGTGTTTTTCCGATCCCCAAATCACCAATTAAGGCAATACATAAAGGGTCACCACTTTGTTTGACCCATTTGCCTAATAATTGTCCAAATTGTTGTGTATCTTCAACTGTATAAGTCTCTAATTGAACCTGTGCCTTATGATTCATGAAAATGATTATATCCTTTCGCTTCTATGGTCTTAATCGTTTTATCCGGTGTTACCATCTGCACCTGAGCTGATCCAGATACAACTTCACCAATTATTGTAATGCCTGCTAAATTCTCTAATTTAGGAAGCAATGATTTAGGAGCCGTGAATACTAGTTGAAAGTCCTCGCCACCATACAATGCATAATCTACTGGATTAGTCTGCAAATACTTAGCTAATTCATAAGTCTCCTCATGTAGTGGAATAACTTTTTCCTCTATGACAATAGATACATTGCTAGCCGATGCAATTTCATTTAATTCACTACCGAGACCATCACTTATATCATTCATACTATGAATACCTAATTGTCTCAATTGTTGGCCCAATTCTATTTGTGGATCTGGACGTTGATGACCAACCTTGGTCATATGATAACCATCTAAATTATATGATAATGCGCCCAAACCTGTAGCAGCATAACCTACGTAATTTGTAATGCCCACAATATCACCTACTTGCGCACCACTACGCATAATAGCAGTTCCTTTGGGAACATCACCGATAATTGTTACGGTCCACACCATGGGCCCTTCCGTACGCACCGTATCCCCACCAAGTATATTAAGATGATATTTTGCGCATTGATCTTTTATACCTCTATAAACTTCATCAAGAATAGCCGTATCAACATATTCAGGTGCCGCCACAGATAGCACAATTTGACGAGGAGTGCCACCCATAGCAGCAATATCACTCAAATTGGCCGTCATGAGACGATAGCCTACATCATAGGGCTTCATATAGTGAAAGCTAAAGTGAACCCCTTCCACCATCGTATCAGTGCTAATTAATTGATCTGTTTCTTCCTTAGCACTATATACAGCACAATCATCACCAATTCCTGTAATCACAGTACTTGGATCATGTATCGTATTATCTTGAATGTGGCGAATGAAATTAAATTCCCCTACATCTTTTAATTGCATCTCATCACCTGGCTTCCGATTAGTATACATATTGTATTGTAACATATATAAAAGACAACAAAAATAGCAGATAGTTGATATATCAACTATCTGCTATCAATGAGCCTAACTTAATTATTTTTTAATTAGGTTTGTCATCCGTTTAACAGGATCTTTCGTATCAAAGGAACCTACAGTAGGTACCTTTTTACCATTGCTAACGAAGAGAACACCATTAATATTATCAAAGGATGTCAATGTATTTACAATGGCAGCCATTTGTAATTTAACAGTTAAGTCCCCACCATTACCTTTTACGAAAGCGTCATTCACTTCTACAGAAGCAATGCCGTCCTTTACAGTAACGGATGTAATTTTAATATCCTTGGAGAATACTGGATATTTTTGTGCTCTATCAGCTTTTTAACATCGCTAGAAGAAGCGACTTTGAGGCGTTACTTTGTCCGCCTCCATCTCAACAGTTGATTGTTTTTACCCCTGAGCCATCCTCTGTTGGAACAAAGAAGGCCATCTTAACCATTTCTTGAGATGTTTTTTTGTTGTTTCTGCATCCTTATTGACTTTCGTCTCTTGCACAGGTTCACTTTTACCTGTTGTAGGTGCTTGATTAGGTGTACAACCCGCTGCAAATGCAAGCAAACCTACGCAGAGGATCGACAGAACTTGTTTACGTAATTTCATCGATTAACCTCCAAAGTAACTAGCAATACCATTGGCAATGCGATTTGCAAAAGTCTTCTTGTGTTTGAGGAGATTGCAATACACGTTCTTCATTAGGGTTGGAAATAAAAACCAAGCTCTACAAGAACTGCAGGGCATGTTAGAATGTCTCAACACATATAAGTTACCTTCTTGAATGCCACGGTCACCATTGAAACCTGGAACGCTAGCAATTTGAGATTGTACCTTTTGTGCTAATCGAGCATCATTGCCTGTTTTACTATAGTAGTATGTTGCAATACCACCAACACTTGGGTTGTTGAATGCGTTAATATGCACACTGATGAGCGCATCAGAATTGCTACGGTTTGCTACGTTAACACGAGCACCCAATTCATCAACACCACTTGCATTAGGACCGTATACGTCTACGTCTGTAGTACGAGTCATAAGCACTTTAGCGCCACGATTTTCTAGAGCTTTTTTTCAAGTACATAGAAATCGGTAGTGTAATATTTTTTCTCTTGTACACCATGCAGTCCCAACGGCACCAGAGTCACTACCACCATGACCTGGGTCAATCGTAATTGTTTTACCAGATAGACCACCGCTAATAGAATAATTACCGGATCCTGTTGGCATATTTTTCGCAGGATGTGCAGAAGGAGATGGACGTTTGCCATAATAAGCAGGTTTAGGTGCCACACCTTTTTTCTGTACATCTACAACGATGCGATACGGTTTCTGATTAACCGTATCTTTCTTTAGGGAAAAATACCTTTACATCACTCGTATCGATAGATGAAGGTGTCTTGATTGTTACCTTCACATCTCTGCCATCTTCTGTGAGTCTAGCAGAACTAGCTATGCTAGAGTCCATATTGATATTCGCTTTAGCAGTTTTTTTAGCTTTGTGTTCTTTAAGGTAACAGTCGTCGTTTTCCCATCTTTGCTAATCGATGCAGACGCTTTTACCGGTGCTGACAAATCCATAACCATACGAACATATGGTACCGGTGCATCAGTTCGGGTCACCCATCGAGCATCTTCAAGATTAGCGCCTTTTGCTGAGTCAAGAATAGTGGTATCGCCATCAAGACAGCAAGGCACATAAAAAAATAGTTTACGCAATACATTCACTCCAATCTAACTGACATACGTAGTGTCCAAACCATAGAGATGAGTCGATGATATCTTTTGTGAATCAAAAGTCTCATCGTTCCAATCTATCCATAAACTAATGTTAGATTATAGATAGATTATTTCATACAAACATGAAGATTAGTATGCCGATTATACATATTACTATATAAAGTCTTTATACAGTACACAAAAAAATCAGTTGCTTAAAATTAATTTTTTTGTGCTATGCAATCGATACTAACGTTCAGTTGTAATTTGCCATTCATTCCCATCCGTACTAATGTGAATACGTCCCATCGTATCTGTACGGTAAATGGCAATATTGTTTTTCCTGCAAACGACGTAATGTTACATCGTGAGGATGACCATAACTATTATACATGCCATTTGAAATTAATGCACTTTCTGGTTTAATAGATTTCAAAAAAAATCTTCAGAGCTACTTGTGCGAGAACCGTGGTGACCTACCTTAAGAACACGGGCAAACAGTCTAGAGTTCTGCTCTTTTATGAGTTTTTCTCTTCTTGTAATTCTGCATCACCAGTAAAGAGCATAGAGAATTTACCAAAAATTAACTTACCTACAATAGAGTTATTATTAAGATCAGGCGCTCCTTTTTTTATCTGTTAAAGGTTCAGTCCAAGGTGCATATACAACAAATACCGCTCCATGACCAAAATCCACTACATCACCACTACGCAATGTAGACCGTTGGATTTTTATTTTTATCAATCCATTTTTTTCATAGGTTTTTATACATATTATTATCAACAGAAATGCCATCATCATACACATGTTCAATAGGCATAGCTTTTTGCAATAGCATAGAAACCACCCATATGGTCAGCATGAGGATGTGTGATAATTACATTTTTTTAGTTTTTGTAACCCCCATAGACTTTAACTGTGCCACAATGTTCTCACGATGCTCTATGTCACCAGTATCGATCATACTATATTCATCGCCGACCTTGAGCAATATGGCATCCCCTTGACCAATATCTAGCATATATACGTCTAGGTGACCTTCAGGATTCGTTTGTTTCGTATCAATGGAATAGCCTTCATTTACACTAGTGCTATTCTGAGATCTTTGCATTGGGCACATCTTTATTCGTGCATCCTGCAATGGCAAAGATTGGAATGCATAGCACTAATAAAAAGGCTATAAATCGCTGTATTTTATTTGTCATTCTTATTCTCCCAATAATTCACTAATGACACAACCTATCGATGTACTTACATCACTAGGTGTATACCCCCAAGTTTTAGTATCACTTAGTATATCTGCACTTCGACTATGTACATAGACACCTAAAAATTGCACCATCTTGTAAGGAATAACCTTGGCTAATAAAACCTGCAATAATACCTGTTAATACATCCCCCATACCGCCAGTTCCCATACCAGCATTTCCGATAGTATTAACATATACCGTACCATCAGGTAGTGCTACAACAGAAGGAATTCCTTTTAGCACTAATACAACTTGATGCGCTTTAGCAAATGCTCTCGCCAAAGTAATATAATGACGTTCAATCCATTTTATTGGTAAATCTATAAGTCTACTAAATTCACCTAAATGAGGCGTCATTACACAGTATGGCAGATTTTTTTGTACCTTATATACGGACTCAATATGGCCATCGCGCAAAGCATCTTTATCTACAGCCCCTACATGCCCCCAATGCATATAACGCATCTGCATCAATGACGAGAGCGCCTTCACAGGAATCTATAGCTTGATTTACTACATCTGGAATATCTGTAGTGCGCCCCAAACCAGGACCAATAGCAACTACTTGACGTCCGTCATAAAGGGATTCATTTTTCATCGATAGATGTTACCATTACTTCCGGTATGATACGACCTTGAACAACTTGTTTTAATTGTATCTGGAACGCCTAATGTAACCTTACCGGCTCCACTGTGAACAGCGACTTCTGCGGCCAACATAGGGGCTCCCACCATATCACTAGACCCACCGACGATTAATGTATTCCCATTTACACCTTTGTGTGCCATAGGGACCCGATAATTAATTAGAGTTTCTGCTAAATCCGAATCAATAGTTATAGTACTATCTCGATCAACTAATACGTGTTGCCAAGGTGCGCCTAGCGGTGCAACAATAGCTGTGCCCCCTATGGCCTTACCAGGATATAACAATAAACCTTGTTTAATAGCTCCAAAGGTAACCGTATAATCATAGGTCAATGTTCCCTCTGAAATTTGACCAGAAGAAGCATCTAGCCCTGCCGGTACATCAATAGCCCACAAGTCAAAATTATATTGACTACGCATAGTATCAATATCATGCAAAACGTCAATGGTTAAATCCCGCAATCGGCCTGTTAAGCCTGTGCCCATAATGCCTTCTACAGCAATAGCCACATTAGACCAATCATTGAATTCGTCATACGTATCAATGATACCCCCCATTGCTTCACATCTTTCAAGTTGCACTGCAAAGAGATCACTACACTTGCTCGTATCACCTACCAGTACAATTTGTGCAGGTACGCCTTGTTCTAATAGATGACGAGCGGCTACAAGACCATCTGCCCCATTATTTCCTGTACCACAGATAAATAGCACAAAACTATTGATAGAACGTGCATTATCTAAGGAAAATAAGTCATATTGTCCCCATAAAGCATCTACAATGCCACGTCCTGCATTTTCCATTAGAATTTCCAAAGAAACACCTAACTGCTTAGGTACCTCTTGATCTATATATCGAGCATCTTCAGTTGTTAATATTTGCATCTTATGCTCCTTCAAGTATAACCGTGCTCATTGCATATTCTTTGCAATGGCTAATCGACACATGTATATCAGTATAACCTAATGTTTCATAGATTTCTTTGAAAGTATCTTGTAGACGAATTAAGGGCGCCCCCAATTCATCATGATAAACTTCTATATCTTGCCATGAACCATGACGCATTCCCGTTCCTAATGCTTTAATGAAAGCCTCTTTAGCAGCATATATGCCAGCATAAGACTCATAACGCCCTTTTTTTCTGCTTTCACAGTAATCAATCTCATGAGATGTATACACCCGATCACGAAATGATTTAGATTTCTCTATAGCACAACGGATACGGTCAATTTCAATAATATCATTCCCTAATTTCATAATAACTCCTAAATTACCCTAACATTTATATTATACACTCTTAAAGTGGATAAAAACATAGATAAAATCTAGACATTTACTGAAAATGGTAATGTAGGTAAGCTATAAATTTCTACCTTACCCTTGCGATTAACGGCCACATACATTTGACCATTACGATAATCCATATCTTCTACTTCCATACCTGACGCATAAGGAGTTATATTCTTAACAACACCTTCATCATCAACAGAAACAAAGGTTGTTAAGGTTGTAAATATAGTGTTACCATTTGCTGCATAGGCGCCATTATTATTTAAATCAGTATGCTCTGCATCAATTGTAAAAGCTACGAATTCTGTTAAAATTTTCATCGTAATAATTAATTGTACGATGAGAATTTGTTAAAGGCACAATCGATACATATTCGTTGCGCTCTTTATCAAAAGCAAAGTTAAATACTTTTTCTTTTAATTTAATAGGTGCCTCTACAATCATGCTATCAGCTTCAATAGGTGTAACGATATATCCATCTACAACAGCGTTAGTTGTATAGTAACGATTATTATTCGGATTATAGGTTAACGTATTCATATGGCCCAATAAACGTTTTTGACTATATTCATACTTAGCAACAACTTGTAACGTTGTTGGATTTATTTCATAAATAATTTGCTTTTGTATTATCTGAGTTTATACAAGCAAGAACAAATACATCTTTTTTTAGAGTTATAACAAAAGCCTTGGCATTGATTAACAGAACTATCTAATGGTATCTCAGCTAACCGTGTTAACGGTAAAGGCATTTGAACCGCACTTACAGGTTGTGCTAGCTTTGGTATGTCAAAGACATTAGCAATATATTCAATTACACCTTGATCCATACTTTCACCTCAAGCAAATAAAAATGTATATAACTGTATATTAATTCACAAATATAAATATAAAAAAATAGGCGGTAAGACAAAAGTCTTACCGCCTAAAAGTTGATGCCGGAGGTGGGACTTGAACCCACACGGTGTTACCCGCTTGATTTTGAGTCAAGTGCGTCTGCCATTCCGCCACTCCGGCGTCTCGGAACATTTGTTATTATACAGATATCCCAAAACAATGTCAACATATTTTTTATATTTTATCTAAAATATTTTTAACGGCTTCCATACCTACATCACATTGTCGCTTCCACGTAAGTGCTACCCCTGTTATATAGCCCTTGCGTGCATACTCCACATCGGTAGGAACACTTTCGGCACCATAATCAAGCTCGCCTGCTAACCAGTAATAATCTTGCCCTCTTGAGTTAATACGAGCATCGATAATATTACTATAGGTTTGTAAACCTTGACTCACCATTTTAAAATGATCCCAATCACAGGCCCCACGCAATGGGAAGTTTACATTTAATAAGCCATCAAATTGACCTTTAACATAGATCTTTTCAATTAATTCATGTATAAAGGGATGCATTTCATCCCCTCGTTCAGGAGAATACCGTTCAACAGATAATGCTAAGCCTGGAATGCCGTAAAAACAACTTTCCATGGCAGCAGAAACCGTACCGGAATACAATACATCCGATCCCAAGTTAAAACCATGATTAATACCTGAAATCACAAGATCAGGCATATCATCACTTAATAAATAACTAAGTCCAAACTTCATGCAATCAGACGGTGTTCCAGTTAGAGCATAAAGGCGAGGATTTTCATCCTCGCCATTGTACGCATCTAATTTTAAAGGAATCTCAGTCGTCAATGCATGGGATTTAGCACTTTGCTCATTGGCAGGTGCTACAACGGTAATTCGATAATATTGACTTAAGTACGATGCAAGATGGCGTAAACCATCTGCTAAAATACCATCATCATTACACATTAAAATATGCATAGTCACTCCTACAGATTCTATTTTTTATTCTTATTCATGTTTCCCATACGGGTCAATTTAACGTCATTTAAGCCAACAGCTCGCGTATGAACTGTATGAGACCACACCTTATTATGACGACGGAACCAGCCTAAAATATTTACAGGAATCCAAGAGTATACAAACAATGGATATAGTAAATAGTAGAACCAAATCTTTGGCGGTACCTTAATCTTCAATAATACGATAAGTGGGAATAAATATTGACCAACACCGATAATAGTCCATACAGACATTGGTAAAATTTGATACAAAAATGTTTGTATAGATTGGTGTGTAAGCATTGATGTAAGACAACACCAAGTACACAGTAGTCAACAATAGGAAATACGGTTGACTCACTTGGAAAATACCATCCAAAATCATAATATTACCTGTTTTAATACCTGTGGCAAACAACTTTGGAATATATCGTCCTGCACAGTCAAATTGACCTTGTGCCCAACGCAAACGCTGTTTACAAGATGCCATCATGGTTGTAACCTTTTCGTCGTATACGATAGCATCATGAGCCCAACACGTGCGAATACCATGAGTTAACAACTTCATGGAAAATTCCATATCCTCGGTCAAGCTATTACAATCCCAACCATATTCACGGATAATAGATGTACGTATACACATACCAGTACCGCCTAACGCTGTAGATAAACCAACACGGTATTTTGCTAAATGCCACATGTGGTTAACCATCCAAAATGCGATAGAGAATGTACCCGCAACCCATGAGTCCGTAGGGTTTTTAGAATTTAAGTAACCTTGAATAACAGATTCACCTTTTTCAAGATGATCATTCATTTCCAACATGAATTGTGGATGTACTAAATTATCGGCGTCAAAGATAAGAAATGCATCATATTTCCGATCCATTTGCTCCACGCGATCAAACATCCACCCCATAGCATAGCCTTTACCCACTTCTTCTTTATTGAAACGTTCATGCACATTAGCACCAGCAGCTCTTGCTACCTCAGCAGTCTTGTCTGTACAGTTATCAGCTACAACAAAGATATCGTACAGCTCATCTGGATAATCTAGACTTCGTAAATTTTTAACTAATTCACCGACTACAGCTTCCTCATTATGAGCACACACAACAATAGCAAAGGAATTTTTTGGGGTATAGTTTTTATGTACTCTAGACCGCCACATACCAATTACGGCGAGTACAAAATAATAAACCGTATAAATTACGATTATTACCTGCATAGGGATCAAAATCAGATCCAGTAGGTAATTCATACTATTCTCCTCCACACACTTATTTACGCACCATATTTAAAGCGCCATTAATAAGGCCAAACACTACATAGCCAGCAAAGATCATCACTGCCCATGTATGCCAATCATACACGAGACAAGCTATAACAAAAATGGCAGTAAGTACAATGGAAAGTTTATTAATATTTACCGCAGATTTACCTTTGAAGTCTGGATATTTTACTTCACTAACCATCAAGAAACCTACACCAATCATACAAACAACCAATACAAATTGAGGCACCTCTACGCCACACAATACGTAGGTAGCCGCCAAACAACCTGCAGCTGGGATTGGCAAACCTTCAAAGTAACCATGAACTTCTTCAGTTTTGATATTAAAACGAGCAAGACGGAATGCGCCTAATACAGCAAATGCTAGTAATGGAACATAAGCAATCCAACCTAAGCCATAAAGCTCTTTCATATATAACATATAAGCTGGAGCCACACCAAAGCCTACAACATCAGATAAAGAGTCTAGTTCACGGCCCATAGGACCTGCTACACCTAATGCTCTTGCTACACGGCCATCTAAACCATCAGCAACTAAAGATAATAGTACACAAATGGCTGCATAGAAAGTATTCCCTGTGGCAGAGAATGTGATGCCTAAAACACCAAAGGCTAAATTAGCACTAGTAAATAAATTTGGAATAATAGATTTATTCATGACGCAACCTCCCGATAACAGTGTCTCCACCTGTAATATGTTGACCTTTTTCCACGAACAACTCTACATCCTTATCCATGTAGATTTCAGTACAGGAACCGAATTTAATCATCCCATACAATTGACCGCGTTCAAGCACACTATCGAGATCGGTCCAAGACACGATACGACGCGCTAAAAGGCCTGCAATTTGTGTTACCAACACGGAAGTACGATCATTTTCAATACAAATAGTATGACGTTCATTTTCAAAGCCTACGCTGTCTTTAAAAGCAGGCAAGAAGCTACCCATTGTGTAGTGACGATATGTAATTTTACCATCGATAGGCGCACGATTAGCATGTACGTCAAAAACAGATAAGAAAAATAGTAACTTTTTTTACATTCTTTATGTAAGTAAATATCTTCGTATACATCAGAAATATCCATAATTTTACCATCCGCTGGAGATAAAATTAAATCTGGATCTTGAGGGATTACACGTTTAGGATTTCTAAAGAAATTGACGAAAAATAATGCCAGAATAAATGAAATAATCGCAATTACATAATGTCCTAAAAATCCTAATACCACCGTGATAATGAGCATAGCCCCTATCAGTGGAAACCCTTCCTTAATTATTGGTCCTGTAGGCACGATTCAACACTCCTCTATTTATTTCTAATAACGGTCCACATAAACTTTGGAATGGCCAACATCCGGCCAATCCGTTGAGGTTCTAAATATAATCGATACAACCATTCGAGACGATTGCGTTGCATCCATTCTGGAGCCCGAGGAATATTACCTGCCAAGACGTCAAAGGAACCACCTATGCCGATAGCAACAACGCCATCTAGGTGACTCAATTTTTCTGAAATCCATTGTTCTTGCTTTGGTACGCCTAAGGCAACAAACACTAATTTTGCCTTAGACTCCCCAATAGCCTTAACGATTTCTTGTTCTTCTGCGCTATCAAAGAATCCATCATGAATCCCTGCTATATTTAATGGTCCAACTTGGGCAGATAAATTATCAATTGCTCGTTGAGCAACACCAGGTGCTGCCCCTAAGCAGTATACAGGAATTTGCTGGTCAGTCGCAACTTTAAATAATCGTTTTGTTACGTCTACCCCCGTTACGCGTTCAGGCACATGTTCACCTTGACGCTCTGCAGCCCACAAAATGCCAGCCCCGTCGGGAACGACGAGACTAGCATTATTCAATATGGTATGCAATGTAGGATTTTCATTTGCCAACATAACCATTTCTGCATTAGCCGTGGCTACTAAATGTAGCCCCGGCTCTTCAGTTAATTGTAAAATACGTTGGACTGCCTCATCCATTGTTACACAATCGATAGGCACAGATAAAACAGAAATACGTTTATTCAATGTAATACTCCATTATCAACCACTATAATTTGGTGCTTCAACGGTAATGCTTACATCATGCGGATGACTTTCTTTTAAACCAGCCGCTGTAATTTGAATGAATTGAGTATTTTCAATCATTTCTTGGATGTTATGACATCCGCAATACCCCATACTTGCACGCAAACCACCAACCATTTGGAAAATTGTATCAGCCAACATACCTTTATAAGGTACGCGACCTTCAATACCTTCAGGAACTAATTTCTTAGCTTCTGTTTGGAAATATCGATCTTTACTACCAAGCTTCATAGCCCCTAAGCTACCCATGCCACGGTATACTTTATAGGAACGACCTTGATAAATCACTGTTTCCCCTGGGCTTTCATCAGTACCAGCTAAAATATTACCCATCATAACTACATTAGCACCAGCCGCAATAGCTTTGGCAATATCGCCAGAATATTTAATGCCCCCATCAGCGATGATAGGAATTCCATAGCGACGACCTACTTGAGCAGACTCATACACTGCAGTAATTTGAGGTACCCCAATACCTGCAATAACGCGGGTTGTACAAATAGAACCAGGTCCAATACCAACCTTAACAGCATCTGCACCAGCTTCAATAAGAGCCTCTGTACCAGCTGCAGTCGCCACATTACCTGCAATAACAGGAATATGAGGATAGGCTTGTTTAATTTCTTTCAATGTACGAAGTACACCTGCAGAATGACCATGTGCTGTATCTACAATGATTACGTCAGCCTTAGCAGATACAAGTGCATCAAGACGATCATATAAATCTTTAGCCACACCAACAGCAGCACCAACTAATAGGCGGCCACTACTATCTTTAGCTGAATTTGGATATTTTGTCGCTTTTTCAATATCTTTTATAGTAATTAAGCCTTTTAAGTTTCCATCGCCATCTACGAGAGGTAATTTTTCAATACGATGTTCACTTAAAATTGCTTTTGCCTCTTCAAGAGAAGTACCTTCTGGTGCAGTAACAAGGGAATCCTTTGTCATGCAGTCTCCGATTTGGCGAGTTAAATCAGTTTCAAAACGCATATCGCGATTTGTAATGATCCCTACTAGTTTACCATGTTCTGTGATAGGTACACCAGAAATTTTATATTTTCCCATAATTTCTGCTGCATCAGATAGTAAATTTTGAGGGCTTAAGAAAATAGGATCAACGATAACACCATGTTCAGAGCGTTTTACCTTATCAACTTCATGGGCTTGTTCTTCAATAGACATATTTTTATGGATAACGCCAAGGCCACCTTCACGAGCCATAGCAATAGCCATACGGGATTCAGTAACTGTATCCATCCCAGAACTAATCATAGGGATATTTAACGTAATGTCACGAGTTAATTGAGTTTTTAACTCTACTTGATGTGGTAGCACATCAGAAGCCGCTGGTACTAATAAAACATCATCAAAAGTTAGTCCACGCATACCGAATTTATCGTCTCTCATATTTAATTCCTTTCCGTATAATAAAACAAAACTACGACCCGCCTAGTCCACATTGGACTAGGCGGTCAGTCGTAGCTTAGCGTTCAGACCGCAAAATGCCGCCTTCCATATAATCATCTTTTTTCATATCTACGAAGATAACTTTTACTGCGTCAGCAGGTACATTAACGATATCAACCGTAGCTTTAGTGATAGCTTCACCTAATTGTTTTTTTTGTTCTTTTGTGCGCCCTTCAACGAGCTCTACATGAATAAGTGGCATATTGACCTCCATAGATGAAAATGAAATAAATTTGTTTGTTCTATTATACGGTATGAGGAACAGATACACAAGGGAAAAACCCAGATAAAATCTAATATTATCGCTACTTATGTACTTATTATTCCTACCTCTTAATTATACAATATTCTAAGAAATTTTTCACCAAATCTTTTTTCTAATTCTTCTTTCATTACAGATTCAAGTTTTTCCATTCCATGTTGGCTTGCAAAATCTAATACATCCTTGCGAGCCTGTACTAATATTTCAATATCTTTAATAATATTGGCAACTCGCAAATCAGGTAATCCCGATTGAGCTAAGCCAAATAATTGACCAGAACCACGCAATAATAAGTCTTGTTCAGCAAGTTCAAAACCATCCTGTGTCTGCTCCATCAATTTCAAACGCTCTTGGCTCACATCATTTTTTGAATCACTTACAAGAATACAATATGATTGATGAGATCCACGGCCTACACGGCCACGCAACTGGTGCAATTGAGATAAACCAAATCGCTCTGCCCCTTCAATGCACATAATGGTCGCATTAGGCACATTGACACCAACTTCGATAACGGTAGTAGAAACGAGTAGTGAAATATCACCCTTATGAAAGGCATTCATCACTTCATCCTTTTCACTTGGTTTCATACGACCGTGAACAAGGCCAACCTCATAGGCCTTGTAAAAGTACTCTTTTAGTTCCAAATACAGTTCTTCTGCTGCCTGTAAGTCTAATTTTTCAGATTCTTCTACTAGAGGACATACTACGTACACTTGACGGCCTTCTGCCATCTCTTTGCCGAAGAAGTTTCTTAATCGTTCCTTATAGGAGCTATCTACAGCATAAGTTTTAACCGGCTTACGTCCAGGTGGCATTTCTTTAATTAAAGAAACCGCTAAATCACCATACACAGATAATGTCATGGTCCGAGGGATTGGTGTAGCTGTCATAATCAACACATGTGGGTATGTACCCTTTTGTTGTAATCGTGCCCGTTGCTCCACGCCAAAGCGATGTTGTTCGTCGATAATGACGAGTCCTAAATTATGGAAGTTAACACCCTCTTGAATAAGAGCATGAGTACCGATGATCATATTAATTGATCCATCAGCTAACCCCTCATAGATACGCTCTTTTTCTTTTTTTGTAGTAGAACCAGTTAATAACTCTATAGTAATACCTAAATTACGACATACCTCTGTTATGCCTTCATAATGTTGAGCTGCCAAAATCTCCGTAGGGGCCATTAATGCCCCTTGGTAACCATTTTCGATGGCCTTCAATAAACTCAATGTAGCTACAACAGTTTTACCAGAACCTACATCACCTTGTAATAATCGTTGCATAGACGTTCATCTTCCATATCGATGCGAATGTCCTCTAATGCACGCTGTTGATCGCCGGTTAAGGAGAACGGCAAGTTTTCTATACATTGAGCCATTAAGTCTCCATTAGGCCCCATCTTAGATCCTTTATGACACTGCTCTTTATTCCGCAACAAGGCCAAACCAGATTGCATAACAAATAACTCTTCATAGGCCAATTGGTGACGCGCTTCTTCATATCGCTCTGAAGAAGCAGGGAAATGCATCATTTTAAAAGCATCATAGCGACTCATATATTGATGTGCTTCACGAACCTCAGCAGGCAAAATCTCTTGCAGTTCATGATTAGCGGCGAACCAATTACGTACCGATGAGCGCACCACAAATTGAGATACACCATCTGCAAGAGCATAAATAGGAACGATACCACGATCAGGCTCTCCACCATCCCCCAAATTTTCTATTTGGGTCGTATTCATTTGCATAGCCCCATATTGAAATTCCGCTTTGCCATATGCATATAAACGCTGACCTTTTTTATAAAAGTTCTTTTTATACCCTTGGTTAAACAAAACAATCTTTAGTGGACCAGTACCATCTGCAATGACCACCTCTAATATAGACAATCTAGGTCGAGGGCGTTTTTCTTGTACAGCAATAACATTGCCCATAACGCCACCGGTCATACCAGACTTTAATTCACCAATTCTATAAATTGTACGGCGGTCTTCATAGCTCCGAGGGAAATATGTCAACAATGATGTTACATTCGTAATCCCTAGCTTATGCAATTGTTTCTCCCGACCAGGACCAATTCCTTTAATGGTCGTTAACCGTTCATCCATAGAAACTCCTTTAAATATACGATAAACACTGAGGATATATCCAATTTCTGTATATCCTTGTGTAAAAGCCCATTCATATCATAGAATATGATATATAGTATACCTTATATTGTAGTATATTTCATAAAAAGAGCAATATGTACGATAAAAAAACACTTGCTTTTAACTATGTCTTTATGATAATATACTTTTTGTTATGTTATAGATTAAGCTTGGAGGTGGAAACTATGGCAAACCTTTGCGAAGTATGTGGCAAATCCACATCTAGCGGTATGAACGTGAGTCACTCTCACATTCGCACAAGAAAAACTTGGAAACCGAACATTCAAAGAGTACGGGCGGTTGTAGACGGTGCTACTAAAAAAAGTTAACGTATGCACTCAGTCGCCTTCGTTCTAATAAAATTACACGCGCGTAAAATAAAAAGTACATGTACTCTTTGGGGTTCTAGAGCCCCAAAAAAGCAGTTAGTTCATTTGAACTAACTGCTTTTTGTTATCTATATACCTATTACTAAAAGTCTTACAATGTAATATTGGGAATATAATACTGTTTAAACAACTTAATAGCATATTGATCTGTTAAGCCTGCTACATAATCAACCACATCACGGGTAGAGTAAAACTCTCGATTACTTTCACAGCCCTCCATATCGTCAGGATGCTCCATAAAGTGAGTAAATAAGTTTTTCACCACATGAGATGCCTTATTTCGATCGAGGAATTAAAGCTGGCGCCAAATAAACATTTTTAAACATAAATTGACGGAATAGATTCATTGTCATTTCTATATCGGAGGACATAGAAATAACAGGCTTATCTAAAGACTCACGCACCATATCTTCAACCATAGCGGTAATCATGCTGGATGGCGTCATACCAAAATGTTCACGCACTTCAAAAGGTAAGTTCTCGGCCGTCAACATTCCTGCCCGTTGCGCATCATCAAAATCGTGACATAAATAAGCAATGCGGTCAACGATACGAATAATTTGACCTTCTAAGGTAACTGGAATTGTTGCTCCTGTGTGGCCTACAATACCATCGCGCACAGCTGTTGTTAGATTAAGGCCTTGATGTTCACCATGCTTTTCTAACACCTCTACCATGCGCAAACTTTGTTCATTATGATTAAAATGGCCTACCATATCACGCAACGCATATTCCCCAACATGACCAAATGGTGTATGTCCCACATCATGCCCCATGGCGATAGCTTCTACCAAGTCTTCATTGAGTCGCAATGCACGAGCCACTGTACGTCCAATCTGGCCCACCTCAAGAGTGTGAGTCATGCGCGTACGATAATGGTCACCTGGCGCAATATAAACTTGTGTCTTATGCTTTAACCGTCTAAAACATTTACTGTGAATAATGCGATCCCGATCACGTTGAAATGCCGTTCTAAGTGGATCGGGAGCTTCCTCTATATCACGGATTGCATCGCGGCTTTTAGCAGCATAAGGAGAAAGGAGTAAAGCCTCCCTCTCCTCTATTTGTTCCCGTATATTCATTTACCCTCCGATGCACGGTTTTTATCGATCAATTGCATAACTAGAGATGCTGTTTCTTCGATAGATTTATTAGAAACATCTAGCACTTGACAATGTAAACGACGCATAATAGCTTTTGCATATTCTAATTCAGATTGAATACGCTCAATAGATGCGTAGTTTGCTTCGTCTTCAAGGCCGATAGCACGCAAACGTTCACTACGAATATTATTTAATTTGAATGGGTCAATAATAAGGCCCACGATTTTCTTTGCTGGAATTTTAAATAATTCCTCTGGTAATGGTACCTCAGGTACTAATGGCAAATTGGCAGCTTTAATCTTTTTGTAGGCCAAGAACATAGACAATGGTGTCTTACTTGTTCTAGATACACCAATAATAACTACATCGGCCTTTTCAAAGCCAGATGGATTTTTACCATCGTCATATTTTACGGCAAATTCAATGGCTTCTACCTTTTTGAAGTATTCTTGGTCAAGCTTATGAACCATACCAGCTGTCATACGAGGCTTTGTGGATGCAACAGTACCTACAGCATCGAGAACTGGGCCCATAATATCGACAGCAGGAATATTGTATTCCGCCACTTTTTCATGAAGATATTTACGTAAAGTCTCAGATACAATGGTATGACAAATAACATGATTACCACGTTTTGCATCTGCTATAACTTCATCAATTTGGCTTTCACTATCAATATAAGGAATACGAACAATTTCAATTTGTTCCTTATCATATTGACTCGCCGTAGCTCTTGCTACAGCCTCTGCGGTCTCCCCAAGGGAGTCCGATATTGCATAAATAATTTTTTCTGCCATTCTATCAACCTCAATGTATGCTACATTCTAAAAATACTTTCGCTACCGTCGTTTTAGATACACGGCCTACAACCTTTAAGCGTTTCTTGTTTTCCACATCCTCGCGAACGACGACAGGTAAACAATCCACTTCATAATCTATCATCTTCTGTGCAGCCTCTACTAATGTATCGGTAGGCTCCACTGTTATAACCTTGCTCACAGGGGTCATAATCATAGATATAGGCATTGTGTGCGAATCTGTTTGCCCCATAGAGGCACGCAACAAGTCCTTACGAGATACTACACCTACTAAATAGGAATCATCACACACTAGAATAGTCCCTACATCTTCAGTAAATATAGTAACAATCGTGTCATACAAACTTGTATCCCCATTGACTACGACGGCTTGAGATAATACATCACTTACCAGAAATGATTTTAATCGCTCTGCTGTTTGTGTTTCCTTTGAAAGCCCCACATAGTAATAACCTACATTAGGACGTGCATCTAAAACACCTAGCATAGTTAAAACAGATAAATCTGAACGCAATGCAGATCGTGTAACCTCTAAATGTTCAGCAATAGCACTACCTGTAACAGGTCCTTCTTCACGAACGATTTGAGCAATTTGTTCTTGTCGTTTCGACAGTTTCACACGGTAACCCCCTTTCATCTCTGTTTGTATTATATCCTAAGTTACCATTCAGAAAAAGAGGAGACCTACGGGCCTCCTCTTTTACCATAACTATATTATTACCAATTTAGTTCGTCAGATTCTTGACGACCACGACCAGTCATAGCATCGAGCATAATTCTTTGTTCGATTTGAGCCACCATTTTCTTAGTGCTTACAACTGCATCTGGATTAACAGAAATGGAGTCGATACCGCTCTTCACAAGGAATTCGCAAAGTTCAGGGTATACACTTGGTGCTTGGCCACAGATGGATACAGTTTTACCATCTTTATGTGCCACTTCGATAAGATGACGAATCGCTCTACGAACAGCTAAATTACGTTCATCGTAAATATGTTGAACTGTTTCGTTATCGCGGTCACAACCGAGAACAAGCATTGTCAAATCGTTAGAACCAATGGAATAACCATCTACATATTTATTGAATTGATCAGCTAAGATAATATTTGCTGGAATCTCAGCCATGAGCCAGATTTTAAAATCTTTACCGCGTACAAGGCCTTCTTGAGCCATCAAATTAGTTACAAGTTCAGCTTCCTCTACAGTACGGCAGAATGGAATCATAACTTGTAAGTTTTTGAAGCCAAATTCGTTACGTACCTTTTTAATTGCTTCTAATTCTAATTTGAAAGCAGGTGTGTATTTAGGATCGTAGTAACGAGAAGCGCCACGCCAGCCAAGTAATGCGCTGGATTCATGTGGTTCGTATTTGTCGCCACCTTTAAGGTCACGGTATTCGCTAGATTTGAAATCGCTCAAACGGACTACAACTTGGCGAGGAGCTAAAGCTTGGCATACCTTACGCATACCTTCTGCCAATGTATTTACAGCAAAATCACTGCGACCAGTTTCAATAAGGTGCAATGGATGTTCATGGATGAAAGTAGTCCAAATGAACTCTTCACGCATGAGACCGATACCATCGCAAGGCAATACGCCATGTTTTTCAGCCAAGTCAGGATCGCCTAAGTTCATGTAAATCTTAGTACCTGTTACAGGAACAGATTCAGCAACAACATTTGCAGTAGCTTGTGCTTCTGGCTTTTTAACGATATCTTCTAATACGCCATCATATACGATACCATTTGTAGCATCTACTGTAATCATTTGACCATCTTTAATGGATGTAGTTGCTTCATGGCTACGGCTCTTAGTACCTACGATACAAGGAATACCAAGCTCACGGCTAACGATTGACGCATGGCAAGTCATACCGCCTGCATCAGTAACAATAGCTTTCGCTTTCTTCATTGCAGGCACCCAGTCAGGAGCTGTCATAGCTGTGACGAGGATTTCGCCTTCTTTGAACTCATCAATATCCTCAGGATTGATGATAACATGAGCTTTACCTGCTGCATTACCAGGGGATGCTGGTAAACCTTTTACGATAATATCGCGATTACCTGCATCTAATGTGCTAGTTTTTTCAGATACTTCTGGTTTTTCTTTACGGGACCAGACTGTTTCTGGACGAGCTTGTAAAATCCAAATTCTACCGTCCCGTTCATCTACGCCCCATTCCATATCCATGTAGCAACCATAATGTTTTTCGATTGCTTTTGCATATTCAGCAAGCTCTAACACTTGAGCATCTGTAATCACTTGTTGTTTAGCTTCATCTGCTGGAACAACTTCTTCAACGCAATCGCCGTCAGCTTTACGAACTAAACGAATATTTTTGTCATTAATCATGCGGTCTGTAATTTCCATTTTAGCTTTATCTACACGGAAATTATCTGGTGTAACTGTACCTTGTACAACGTATTCACCAAGACCCCAAGAACCTTCGATAAGAATATTGTTATCATTGCCTGTTACAAGGTCAACAGTAAACATTACGCCAGCGACTTTTAGAGAATACCATCATTTGAACAGCTGCACTCAATGCTACTGTCATATGATCGAAACCTTGTTTTACACGGTAATATGTTGCACGGTCTGTGAAAGTAGATGCGTAGCATTCTTTTACTTTTTGAATAATAACATCAGCACCACGTACATTTAAATATGTATCTTGTTGGCCTGCGAAACTTGCATCTGGCAAGTCTTCTGCTGTTGCACTAGAACGAACTGCTACGAATGGATTTTCTTCGTTTACTTTTTTACCAAGTTCTTCATAAGCATGACGGATAGCATCTGCCAATTCTTTAGGCATTTCTTCTTCGCAAATCATGCGGCGAATTTTAGCACATACTTCACGCAATAATGCAGAATTTTCTACATCATCTAATGCATCAAGTTCAGCGCGGATTTTATCTTCCAAACCTGTTGCTTTCATAAACTCACGATAACCATGAGCAGTTGTAGCAAAACCGTAAGGTACAGGCACATTAGTGGAGGATGTCAATTCCCCTAAGGAAGAAGACTTACCACCAACTAAATTAACATCTTCACGTCGTAATTCATCAAACCAAAGTACGTATGCTGTTTCGCGATTCATGTGAGAACCTCCTAGATTAATTAGTGCAACACATTAAACCTTTTACACATAAATAGTATACCTTAATTTACAATCTGTCAATTTATATAGGCATTAATATGCTAATTAAACTGAATACAAACTAAAAAGATGATTGCCTAAGAATAGACAATCATCTTTTTAAATTATAACATTAATATTTAATAGTAATCTCTAATGTACAATATAAGACAAATATTATTATTGTAGTAAATAGAAATATGAGTTTGTTGATTTGTGTCAGATGATATAAGGTAAAAAAATTCTAATATACAAGTATAGAATATAACTATATTCCCTAATAAGCCCACAACATTCCACATAAGAAAGCTCCAATTACTATCATCAAGATAATCTAAGCTCAAAAAAATAGGATTGTAAATTAAGTTTAATACTAGCAAATAAGAAACATAGTCCCATAAAGTAAACTGATATTATTATTAGCTTTTTTTCAGGGATACAGTACACCATAACCGATATAGAATCCATAATAATAAAAATAGCTATGATTAATCTCAATAAAATAGTTATATAGTCAATACAAAAAAATGACGATAGTACCAAAGTATGAAAGTATCTCAACATCATTGATAAATGGTGCTATATGGAGAACATCAATACCTATATCCCCCAAAACAAGCTGTAACAATACCCAAGATACAGTATATAAAACCTAAAAGCACCTGTTAAAGTTGTAGTTTCAATGACTTGACTAATTCCAACAGATTGAGGACGTATAAAGAGATTAATAAAGGTTTGTAACATTATAATTCCTTTCAAGTTGGAGTTAAGAGATTGATTTGATAATTATATTCTGAAGTTGTGCAATACCTATAAATACTACAATAGCAAATAAAGTTATAGCAATCCTATTAACTTTTTGTTAGTTTATATAACAATACAATAAAAAGAAAGAGAATATATATCTCTGATAAATTAACTATTGTCTTTAAACAGTCCAATGCAACTTTCGTCCAGTATGGACTATACAAAGATAAAAAAATTTTTACTAAATACAAGAAAATCGATCTTATAATACTAGGGATTTGCTGTAAGCAAGATATTATTAAAGACACCTTAAATAATTTAGTAAAATTAATCTCTGTCCAAAAAGTTAAAATTAGCCCAACACAAACAAGCCAACAAAAGACTAACAACTATACTAATAATAAAATCGAAAAATATAGGGAAACAAGTTAAATCCAATATATCTATCCAGTGATAAACTAAACAAAAAAATTTGAATACTTTACGTATCCACCGTGTAGGGACTACTAGTATACTATTTATAAACCAAAAAGAAAGTAAAAGTAGTAAATAAAGATTTAATAGTTCCGTTTTCAATTATATTATTTGCACCAATTGAAATTGGTTTAAATATTAATAAAGCTAAAAAAATTTAATCATAAAAAAATAACTCTTTCTTTTACTCTAGCTTGTGATTACGGATATAGCGCCTAATACGTCCAGTTTTATCTTCAGATGAGAAAATCTTTAATAAATCTTATATATTGTTAATGTTAATAAATAAAATATCCATATTACCAATAAAAAAAGTTTTTAAATGTTTTTATTACAATTATACGCATATAAGATTAAAGAAAATATAAGCTAATGTAATACTTAAAATAATAAGGAAAGTAATTCTTTTCTACTTTATAGGATCTTTTATATGTTCCATAAACAACATCATTAAGCCAAGGAAATAATATTCCAACTAGACAGAAAAAAACAAAAATTATCAAAGAGTTGAAAATATAGTCCGGCATTTCAATTAATTTACTTAAAATTGTATCTAGTAAATTATTTATCAACATTCATATTCCCTATTTTTTTATAGACATTACCATCTTCACCAAATTGATTTTTATTTACCAACATAAACAAAATCACTATTAGCTTTTGAACCACTATTAACTTCTATATTATTTAACCACCTTATATATGTCTAAAAAGTTTTTCAGCACTCGACCCGTTAGTCCCCATATGGTGTATTGTTCATAGGGATAGAAATAGACGGAGTAGTTTTGTCTAATTTTCCAGTCAATGTTGTAGCCTTCTAATAAATGGAATGGAAAGTCCTTTAACGGTCTTGTAGCTATATCTAGATGACCTACAGTTGGCTCCATGTCTAATAGATATTGTAATGGAACGGTGAATACCTCTCCTACTTCATCAGGATTTGGTTTTAAATCACTTGTATGTAAACGTACGGCTACAGCATATAATTTGACACCTATCGCAGATACGAGACAGTCTAAATTACCAAGTAATTCAATTTGATCTAAATCTATGCCCAATTCTTCAGAGCACTCACGCATGGCAGCATGGGCACTGCTTTTATCATTAGGTTCACAGTGGCCACCAGGAAAGCTAATTTCACCAGGCTGACGGCGTAGCTTATTACTGCGTACAGTAAATACTACGTGATCTTCCCCATCGATTTCTAGTAATGGTACTGCTACGGCCGCAGTTATAACATCAATGTCGGTAAGAACAGTATGTTCTCGTTTTTCTAGGAAATTAGATAGTTTCTTGTCCATATATGATCCTCTTACTTTATAGTAAAAATTTATACAATATCTGTATAAATGTTTTTATGTATCAAATTAGTATTTTATATTTATCTTTTATATTCATTATACATTAACTTGTACCTAAATTTTGGAGTTACTATTAATAGATACAATAGAGGAAAATCTTATAAAGAAAATGGACAAAAAAACTGTGATGAGGTTTCTCCCCCATCACAGTTTTATATTAGTTAAATTTAATTTTCACAAATTTACGTTTACCAACTTGAACGATCATGCCGTCTTCAAGGGTAAGGTTTTTCTTCTGTATATTTTTTTCACCATTGACTTTGAAAGCACCAGCTTTAATGGATCGACGTGCTTCACCATTAGAAGCAGTCAAACCAGCATCTGTACAGAATTGTGGTACAAAGATTGGTTCTGTTGGCGCATCCATAGCGCATTCAGGAATATCTGTAGGCAATGCGCGTTGTTGGAATACACGTTTGAATTCCTCTTCTGCCTCAAGAGCAGCCTCTTCACCATGGTACAAACGAACGATGGTACGAGCTAATTGCATTTTAGCGTCACGTGGATGTAATTCACCACTTTCAAGACGTTTTTCCATGTCCTCTTGTTCTTCAATTGGCATATCTGTAACGAGCATGAAGTAGCGCATCATCAATTCATCAGGAATAGACATTGCTTTACCGTACATTTCTTTAGGTTCTTCGTCGATACCGATGTAATTGCCTAAAGATTTACTCATTTTTTGAACACCGTCAAGGCCTTCAAGCAATGGCATTGTGATAACAACTTGTGGTTCTTGACCTTCTAATTCTTGTAAATGACGACCCATTAACAAGTTGAAAGTTTGGTCTGTACCACCAAATTCAACATCAGCATGTAATGCTACAGAATCTTGACCTTGCATCAATGGATACATAAATTCATGAACACCGATTGCACGACCTTCTTTGAAACGTTTATTGAAATCATCACGTTCCATCATACGTGCTACAGTGTAAGAACTTGCCAAGCGAAGCACATCAGCAAAGTTCATAGATTCTAGCCATTCACTATTGTCACGGACCATAGTTTTTTCAGGATCCAACACTTTAAAGATTTGTGTTTTATAGGTTTCAGCATTTTTCAATACTTCTTCTTTTTGTAAGTGGTGGACGAGTTACACTTTTACCAGTAGGATCACCAATACGCGCAGTAAAACCGCCGATAACGATCACTACTTGATGACCAAATTCTTGGAACAAACGTAGTTTACGAAGTGGTACAGTATGACCCAAATGAATATCTGGCGCTGTTGGGTCCAAACCTAATTTTACAACCAAAGGTTTATTTTTCCTTAATGGATCTTTTCTATTTTTTTACAAGATCTTGTTCGTTAATTAAATCTGCTACGCCGTGTTTAATTTGGCGCACTTGTTCTTGAGCACTAACCATGATAATCCTCCTCGAAATACTATTGTTTTTAGTATACCATTATCTAAAAACTTTCACAATTATATATATAGTATTGGTTTTAAGCCATTTATGATATAATATTTATAACTGCGTAATAGAATTTACGTTATATTTACTAACAAAAGAAAAAAGAGGTGACTCTATGAGTAATAACTCAAATGCGAGAAGCAGCCGCCGTTCTAACGGTAGCGGCTCTACACCGAAGAAAACAAGTCCGAAGCGTCTATTTTGGATTTGTGCCCTTCTCCTTATACTCATCGTAGCCGGAGGTGGCTGTGGTTTTATCAGTGCCACACTGTCTAACCTACCAGATGTATCCAATGTACGTCCTTCCGCATCGTCTCAAATTTACGATGTCCATGGTAATCTCATCACAACGGTTCATTCCACAGAGAATCGATTACCAGTACCTTTAAAAGATGTACCAAAGGATTTACAAAATGCCTTTGTTGCTACTGAGGACTCTCGCTTCTACTCCCATCACGGTATCGACCCAGTTGGTATCTTACGTGCTGTATGGGTTAACCTTGTTCATAGTGGCGTATCTGAAGGTGGTTCTACTATCACTCAACAGTTAGCACGTAATGCATTCTTGTCTCAAGACAGAACATTTAAACGTAAAATTTCTGAAGCATTACTAGCACTAAAAATTGAACAACACTACACTAAGGATGAAATCCTAGAAATGTACATGAATCAAATTTACTTTGGTCAAGGTGCATACGGTGTACAATCTGCAGCTCATGTATACTTTGGTAAGGATGCTAGCCAATTAACGCTAGCTCAAGCAGCACTCATTGCAGGCTTACCACAAAGTCCTAACTACTACTCTCCATTCAATGATTTGGAAGCTAGTAAAAAACGTCAAGCTGTTGTATTAGGCCAAATGGTTAAATACGGTTACATTACACAAGAGCAAGCTGATCAAGCACGTCAAGCAGATTTAGGCTTAGTGGCAAAGCAAGAACAAACGCATGAAAAATCTAATGCATCTTACTTCATTAACTATGTTATTGCACAAGTTTCTGAAAAATATGGCGACGATGCAATCTATAAAGATGGTTTAAAAATTTATACAACTCTCGATATGGATGCTCAAAATGCTGCAGTTGCAGCAATGCAAAACCTACCAACTATGTATACTGACCAAAATGGTCTACACCAACCACAAGGTGCTATTGTAGCAATGAATCCACATAACGGTTATATTGTTGCCATGGTCGGTGGTCGTGGAGATGATGCCTTTAACCGTGCATCACAAGCGGAACGTCAACCAGGCTCTGCTATGAAACCATTTGTTTACTTAGCTGCTATTCAATCTGGTAAAACTCCAGGTTCCATTGTTGATGACAGTCCTGTTGATTTTAATGGATGGCGTCCTCAAAACTATGAACGAAACTATGAAGGCAATATTACTTACCGTTATGCATTACAACATTCTCGTAACGTACCAGCTGTAAAAATTGCTGATGAAGTGGGCATGTCTAAGATTATCGACTTAGCTAAAAAGATGGGTATTACTACCTTAACTGATGAAGATAACAACTTATCAACAGCACTTGGTGGTTTAACTCATGGTGTTTCACCATTAGAAATGGCAGAAGCCTATGGTGTACTGGCTAATGGTGGCGTCAAGGTTCAACCTACAGCAATCATAAAAATTGTGGATCGCAACGGACAAGTGGTGGAAGAAAATTCCATCCAAGAAAAACGCGTCGTTGAAGAAAAAGATGCGGCTATCATCACAGATATGTTAGAATCTGTTATCAATGGTGGTACTGGTGGCAATGCTGCTATCGGTAGACCTGCAGCTGGTAAAACAGGTACAACAGATGATGAAAAAGATGCTTGGTTCGTTGGATATACACCTGATTTAGTTGCTGCGGTTTGGATAGGCGATGACTACGGATCTGAAACATTAGGTATTACCGGTGGTTCAACGCCGGCAGTAATGTGGAGACAATTTATGTCGGCCGCATTAGCTAATACCCCTGCTTCTGACTTTAATGTACCTGCTAGTGCTCAAGCGGCTGTCAGCGAGGGCCATTATAACCCCTGCAAAAGCACAGCCTAAAAAAAGATGATAAAAAAAGACGAGAAAGCAGATAAAAAGACGATAAAGACAAATCAAAAGATGAAGCTGTAAAAGATGACAGTGGCTCAAAAGATGATGCGACTGAACAAAAAAATCTAATTCATCTAAAAAGCAAAAAGTCTAGTAAAAAGATCGTTAATCTAATACTCTAAAGGAGCGGAACATCTGTTCCGCTCCTTTTTATAAAAAGGTAGTAAGTTCAAAGAACTTACTACCTTTTCTATTTATATATATGTTTATGGCTATACCCCATAACCAATTCGATATACGATAATAATTTACTGTATTATATATAACTATATCACTATTGAGTAGCTTTATTTCAGAACTACATTGGTAGCTCCTGCTCCACCTTCGTCATAGCCTGCTGTTTCAAAGTGAGCTACATGCGGTAAGGTACGCAAATATTGATGTACACCTTCTCGTAATGCGCCAGTCCCCTTACCGTGAATAATGCGCACTTGATTAACACCACCAAGTAAAGCTTGGTCAATAAATCTACCAACAGAAACTGTCGCTTCATCTACCGTTTGTCCAAGAATATTGATTTCAGTACGAACCTCTTTTTGGCGTTGTACGGCAGAGCCACCCATACGTTTTCTAGTCTTAGGCATAGCTGCTTTTTGTTCCCGTTCAAGCTTATTTCCTTCTTCACGTGTAGTAGATTGTAATTCGCTAACCTTTACAGTAGCTGTTAGTCCATTAATATCTACATTTACCCGATTGCCATTGATAGCTAATACGGTACCTAATGAGCGTAAAGATGTAACATATACTGCTTGGCCTACCTTAATAGCATCTGCCGTCAAGGACTTACGATCATCATCTACTGGGGCTTCTGGTACATGTACATTAGAAATGCCCTTACGTGCAGCATTAATAGCAGATTGACGCTTATCCTTATTTGTTTCAGAGAATTGCGCTTTCAATTGCTTGATAATCGCTTCCCCTTCAACACGTAAACTACGTTTCATAGATTCTGCATCTGCTTGAGCTTTGGCTAAGATTTGTTTACGTTTTTCATTAAACTGTTTCTTTTCCTTCTCTAATTGACCACGCATACGACGTGTTTCATCGAGCTCTTTCTTTAACGCTCTTTCACGTTCAGATGCTTTACGAAGTTGTTCATTCAAATCTGAAAGAACCTCTTCCATTTCATGACTACCAAATTGAGATTTATACTCTGCTGCGCGCGTCACAATATCCTTTGGTAAGCCTAAGCGTGCAGCAATGCTCAATGCATGGCTACTACCGGCTACGCCAATATGGAGTCGATATGTAGGTTTTAATGTACGCTCATCAAACTCTACATGGCCATTTTCAATACCTTCCGTATGGTATGCATAATTTTTAAGCTCATTATAATGGGTACTTACCATCATGAGAGCGCCTTTTTTACGGAAGAACTCAAGGATAGATACTGCAAGCGCACTACCTTCTTCTGGATCAGTACCAGATCCAAGCTCATCGAGTAATACCAAATCATTTGGACCACAATGTTTAATGATAGAAATAACTTGTGTCATATGAGCGGAGAACGTACTTAAGCTAGCTTCAATACTTTGCTCGTCCCCAATATCAGCAAAGATATTATGGAATATTGGCAACATAGAGCCATGATCAGCAGGAATAAATAAACCACATTGGTTCATCAAGCTCAATAACCCTAAAGTTTTTAGGGATACTGTTTTACCACCTGTATTAGAACCAGTGATTAATAAAATACGATACGATGTACCTAACTGAATATTCGTAGGCACTACCACATTTGGTGGAATTAATGGATGACGAGCTCTCATGAGATTAACTGTTCTATCAGTACTCAAGATTGCTGGTACACCCTTATAGGAAATAGCAAGGCTCGCCTTACCATATACAAATTCGATGTGTGATACCTTTTCACAAGCATCCATCAAATCATTGCTATGTTGTTTTACAAGGGCTGATAATTCGCGGTAAATACGCAATACCTCTTGCTCTTCACCAATTAATGCCTCTTGTAATTCATTATTTAGATTCACCAAGCGCATCGGTTCAATATATAAGGTTTGACCCGTTGCAGAACGGTCGTGAATAAGACCATCAAAATATTGGCGATATTCCTGTTTTACAGGGATTACGTAGCGATTGTTACGCTGTGTAATGATCGTTTCTTGGAAATACTTCTGATTATCCTTGTCGTGTAAGATAGCTTGAATATCATTTTTGATCTTTTCCCGAGTTTTGATAATCGTATTTCTTAGGCTCGCCAACTTAGGAGATGCTGTATCAAGCAATTCCCCTTTTTCATCAAAGACGCGTTTAAAGCGATTTTCAATGCGATCTGTATTTGGCATATCCTGAACCCATAAGGATAGCAAAGGATATTCCATATATTTCGTTCTAAAGAACTTTGTCATCCGCTTATAAGCACCAATGGTTAAATAAATATCCCATAATGCTTCACGCGTAAGGACAAAGTCTTTACGACTCTTCTTACAGGACTCACGAATATCTCGCGTACCGCCTAACGGTTGTTCTACCTCAGTTTGTAAAGAACGCATGGCTTCTGCTGTTTCATCAAGGTTCTCTTGAATAGCTTTAGCATCCGTCATTGGTTCAATATGCATAGCTAATTCTTTAGCAATGGTAGAACTACAATGTTGTTGTAATTGTTCTTTTATATGGTGAAAGTCTAATACATCTTCGTTAAACAATGTACTACCTCTTTTATAAAATACCTCTAAAATAGTGGCCCCTTGTAATAGGTGTATCATCCTTGCCTACACTTTTAGGAGGAGCCTCTTTTGTTCCATTTTGAATGGATACATAATCTGCTACGATAGTACGCAAACGATGTGGCGCCATATGTCGACCATCGATGCGCAATATATGTAGCCCTTTTCGATGTAACTCAGGTACATAGGCACGCATATCCATTTCATGACTATTCATGATGTGCATGCGGCAATAAGGATCGGTACGAAGTGGAAACACTTCCCCTTTACGGTCCTTCAATGCATAGTCTTCGCTTACACATGGCATAGGACAGTTTTCCTTTTTACCAGTGCCCACAAAGCTTGCGATGGCACAGTATTCGGAAATCATCATTTCCGTATACCCATGTACCATGATTTCTAATGGCAATTTAGTAGATTTTTGCAAGTTAACTAGTTGTGCCAATGTTAACTCTAAGGATGGTGCTATGCTACTCATATTAAAGTCTTGCCATACTTGTAGTGCTGATCCATTAAATATATTAAGCCCTGTATCAGCTTCAATAGCACCTGTATACCCTAAATCACGAAGCCATAATAACGCTTGTGGCACGTGAATAGAAATGCTATCTGGTTTAGCCTCAACTATGGCCTTAAGAGTATTCATGTACACCTCAACTTCATCGTCTTTCACAACTCGAGGCGTAGCAAATACACAAGCACATTATGATCTTTACAAAGAGTAGCTACCTTTTCATAAATACTAAGTTCATAAGGCTTGCGTTGTAAACGGTCACCACCGAAGATAATCTTCTTAGCACCACCTTCAATAGCAGCTTTCTCAGCCTCTAATTCATCAACGCGAACACTCACCATAGGCTCTGTATACTGAATCGTATCCTTAGCTACTAAGGATGACATATCTTGAGGTTCTACGGCAAGTTCTGCCCAAGCTTTTTCATGATCTGTAATTAACAGAGTTTCTAAAGCCTCTACTGCATCGCGACGCAATGCATTCAAAACACTAGCAGGCCACATATATGGACCTTCTGGAATAGACATAGAAGCTAGAGTAAACAATGTATTACCTAATCTACCCACTTGATCTGTAACCTTCTCTAAACTAGTCGGTTTATTATTAGCATAAACCGGTTCAAACTCATTAGATACTGTCACAGTACGACCGTCGTTTAATACAAAGGTAAGATCTGTACAAGGCTGTTCTCGATCTGTATTAATAGATAGATACCCATGTACCTCTAATTTAGCACTAAAGTCTTGTAAGCCACGTTGTTTTTGAGATTTTGGCGTGGATGCTAAGAATACTTGTCCTGCTGCAAAGCCTTCATCAGGTTTACCTACAAAATGCTTTTCATTTACTAAGGACCAATTCTGATCAATTTGGTAGTACGTAATACTACCAGAAGCTTGCATTACCTTTAAGAGTGATCCTTTTTCAATCGGTTCTGTTAGGTACAAATGAACTTGTCCCTTTTTGACCTCTGCTTTGCCGATCAATTTCCCTTGATTATTTGGAGCTACAACGGTCATCATGGATTTCCCTACATGGTCTGTTAAGTAATCCGTAGAGAAGCCACGATTAAATCCTGATGCCAATGCATCAGCATCAGAAGAGTCTATATGAGCTGTATCTAAAATATGACGATAGGTCCCAATAACTTGACGCACATAGGAAACCTTTTTCATACGTCCTTCTACTTTAAAGGACGTAACACCGGCTGCAACGAGTTCATTCATATGCTCACTATAGTTAAGATCCTTTGGACTTAATAGATAGGCTTCATGTTTTGGCAACAAACTAGTACCTGAAGAATCCAACAATTCATAAGGTAAACGGCAAGGTTGTGCGCAAGCACCACGGTTACCACTACGACCACCGATGAAGGAACTCATTAAGCATTGACCAGAATAACATACGCACAACGCACCGTGTACGAAGACTTCAATTTCAGCTGTACAGTTTTTACAAATGTGTTCGATTTCAGCTAGGCTTAATTCACGGGCCAATACAACACGGGTAAAGCCGAGGCTTTCATAAAAACGAACAGCATCTAGCGTTGCCGCCGTCATTTGTGTACTACCATGCAAGTGTAATTTTGGAGCTACACGTTGCGCTAGTTTAGCAACCGCTAAATCTTGAACGATAATAGCATCCACACCAATGCGTTCTAAATCTTTTAAATATTCTTTAAGAGCAGATAATTCAGAATCGCCTATGAGAATATTTACCGTTACATATACAGACACATCTAGAATATGGGCCAATCGAATAGCCTCAGCTAGTTCTTCAATGCCAAAGTTTGCTGCATGAGCACGGGCATTAAATCCTTTACCACCAAGGTAAATCGCATCTGCTCCAGATTCTAACGCTGCTATAAAGTTTTCCATCGTACCGGCAGGAGCCAATAATTCCATGGACAATCCTTTCTACCTAACTAAAGGTATAACTATAGTACTAAAAGGGTTTACCATACGGTAAACCCTTTCAATATACTGCTTACAATTAACGTAATTTGCAGTTAATTTCTGCTAATGCATCGATAATAGCTTGAATATTACCATCAATATCCTCATCATTCAACGTACCTTCCATAGAGCGGAATTGTAAGTTGTATGCAAGGCTGCGATAACCTGCTTCGATATGTTCACCTTCGTAAACGTCGAAGATAGATGCACTTTCTAAATATTCTCCACCATGCTCTTTGATGATAGATAAAATTTCGCCACTAGATACGGACACTGGTGCAACGATAGCAAGGTCACGGCTAGTGCCTGGGAATTTACTGAAAGATGTATAACGGAATGCTGGAATCGTTAAGGATAATACGGCTTCCAAATCGATTTCAAACATGTATACTTTGCCAGGTAAGTCAAAGTTTTTGCTCACTTGTGGATGTAATTCCCCATACTGAGCAATCATTTTACCATCAACAACGTATTGAGCACTTACACCTGGGTGGAAGTATGGCTCAGTGCCGCGATTAATTTCATAACTTGTAACACCTAATTCAGCTAACAACGCATCTACAATACCTTTTACATCATAGAAATCTGTAGTGCGTTCTGCTTGATTCCAACCAGCTTGGTTTGCCTTGCCCATCAAGATACCGCAAGCCATAGGGCGTTCATGAGGTACTTCTGTTAAAGGCAATGCTTTTGGTTCATATACATTGGCTGTTTCAAATAACCAAAGATCCTTATTTTGTTGCGCAATATTGCGTTTAGCTGCTTCAATAACAGCTGGTACCAATGTAGTACGCATATAAGGGAACTCTTCAGAAATAGGGTTCAAGATTGGAATGGCAGTATAACGGCTATCCCCTTCAGGAAGCATCATGTTAGTAAGACCATCTTTATGCATGAAGCTAAATGTAATGATTTGAGTCATACCCAATTTAGCCAATGCATGAGTTACCTCTTTAGTAAGAGCCTTCTTAGGTGTCATGCCACCAGAGGATAATACGGCAACCGGAATTGTAGGCTTAATATTATCGTAGTTGTAAATACGAGCCACTTCTTCAGCGATATCAGGCATCACTGTTACGTCGCCACGCCATGTTGGAACGAGAGCAGACAATTTATCGCCATCTTCAGTTACAACGAACTCAAGGGCAGTCAAAATACGAACCATTTCGTCTTTTTCAATGTTTGTACCCAAGTAATCGTTAATTTGTTCTGCTGTGAAAGTAACTGTATGTTGCTCTACAGGATTTTTATATACATCGATAACGCCTACATCAACTTTACAAGTAGGGCAGATTTGTTGTAATAATTGAGCTGCTCTATCAATAGCATAGGCAGTGTATTTATGATTTACACCACGTTCAAAACGACCAGATGCTTCAGAACGCATGCCAAGAGCTTTAGCTGTACGGCGAATAGATGGACCATTGAATACGGCAGCCTCAAACAAAACGGTAGTCGTTTCATTTGTCACTTCACTATCAAAGCCACCCATGATACCTGCTACGCCTACTGGACGTTCTGCATCGGCAATGATAAGCATGGAGTCATTCAATTCACGTTCAGAACCATCAAGTGTAACAAGAACTTCACCATTTAGCGCGTCTTGCCACTAATTGATGACCTTTTACATGATCATAATCATAGGCATGCATAGGTTGACCAAGTTCTAACATAACGTAGTTTGTAACGTCTACTACATTATTGATAGGACGAATGCCACTGTTGCGTAAACGGTTTTGCATCCACAATGGAGATGGCTCAACCTTAACATCAGTTACTACGCGAGCAGTAAAACGAGTACAAAGATCATCCGCTTCGATGGATACAGATGCTTTCCCTTCAATGGACTCGCCATTTTCGTTAACCATAATAACAGGGAATAAAGCTTTTTGGTTTGTCATAATACCGAATTCACGGGATAAACCAACCATGGAGAAGCAATCTGCTCGGTTAGCAGTCAATTCAAATTCATACACTGTATCATTTAAGCCTAAAACGTCTTTTACATCAAGACCAATTGGTGTATTTTCAGGGAAAATATAAATGCCTTGAGCTTCTTCAGGCAATACTAAATCACTAGAAATGCCAAATTCTGCAACGGAGCAGAACATGCCTTCAGAAACTACACCGCGCAATTTACCTTTTTTAATCTCTGTGCCATCAGCTAAACGAGATTTATGGTACGCCACAGGCACGATTTGGCCTACTGCAACATTGGTAGCAGCTGTTACGATTTGTTTTGTAACAGGTTCACCTTCTTCAGTAAGGCATTCAACTTGGCATACTTGTAATTTATCTGCATCTGGATGTTTTGTAATCTCCACGATTTTACCAGTATAAATTTTCTTAATGCCATTATCCATAGCAATGACATCTTCTACAGGAATACCAGCTTGTGTTAATTCATCGGCCAATTCTTGAGCAGGACGATTCATATCCACAGGCACGTATTCGTTCATCCACTGTAAACTTGCTTTCATGAGTTCCTCCTAAAATTGTTCCAAGAATCGTACATCATCTTCAAAGAATAGACGTAAATCGTTAATGCCGTATAAAAGCATAGCAATACGTTCTACGCCCATGCCAAAGGCAAAGCCTTTAACCTTTTCAGGATCGTACCCATTAATACGCAATACATCCGGATGAACCATACCGCAACCCAAAATTTCAAGCCAACCTGTATGAGAACATACACGGCAACCTTCACCACCACACATTACACAAGAAATATCTACCTCTGCAGATGGTTCTGTGAATGGGAAGAAGCTTGTGCGGAAACGTACCTTTGTTTCATCACCATACATGTGACGTAAGAAGGACTCTAATGTACCTTTCAAATCAGCAAATGTAATATGCTCGTCGATGATGAGACCTTCCACTTGATGGAATACTGGGGAGTGAGTCGCATCATAGTCCCAACGGTAAACCTTACCAGGCGCAATCATGCGGATTGGACTATTAGGTTCATGTCGTTGCATTGTACGAGCTTGTACTGGAGATGTATGGGTACGCAATAAGAAGTTTTCTGTAATATAGAAGGAATCTTGCATATCACGTGCAGGATGATCTTTAGGTAAGTTCAAACATTCAAAGTTAAAGTAATCCTGTTCAATTTCTGGACCTTCTTCAACGGTATAACCCATTTTCATGAAGAAGTCTTCAATCATTTCATTAACCTTTGTCAATGGATGGATATGACCAGATTTTACTGCACGACCTGGCAATGTAATATCGATGCGTTCTTGTTCTAAACGAGCATTTAACTCTTCTGTTTCCATACGAGTTTTTACTGCCTCAAGTTCAGCCTCTAATGCTTCACGAACCGCATTAACAAGAGCACCAGCCTTAGGGCGTTCTTCAGGAGATAATTTACCAAGACCCTTTAGTAATGCTGTTACCTCACCTTTTTTACCTAGATATTTTACACGTATATCTTGCAACGCTTGTTGATCAGCAGCGCCTTTGATGGCCTCAAGGGCTTCTGCCTTAAGACGTTGTAATTCTTGTTCCATTAAAGCATCCTCCTATATTTAAAAGTCTAAACTATATTATACCAAATCAGGGTTGTCTTCTTCAATAAAACGCCATGGTAATTCAGGTAATGGCTTCTCTTCTAGTACAAAAAATGTACCGCGTGCTAAATGAACTAGTTCACCTAATTCATTATAGATACGTGCTGTAGCAACCATGGTTGTTTTACCACTGTGCTCTACATTAGCTACACCACGCAATACGGTACCGCCTTTAACAGCTTTCACATAGTTACCATTAAGATCAATAGTGCTAACAGATTTGCCCAATGTAAAACAAGCTGTTCCCATTACACTATCTGCTAAGCCAATACAAACAGCGCCATGCAAATCCCCTCTAAAATTGCAGTAATCTGTTTCATTAGTTTGTAAGGTCATTTCCGCATGACCTGGTTCAACCGCTGTAATCTCAGAATCTTTTACCCAAGAAAATGGATTTTGATCTCGTAATTCGTTGAAATATTCTAACAATGTTGTAGCCATAAGATTCTCCATTCAATATACTGACACATAGATTAACTAAACTTAATCCCCTTTTATATCAAAATGCTTGCATGAAATGATTTAGAGAGTTCTTGCCAAAAACCTCAATACAAACATAAAAATGGTGCGTTACATCATACATATTGTATCATGCAACGCACCATATGCGAATAACTCTATCTAATTATGTAGTATGTTCTTAAGAAAACGCATCTACAACTAAGGATTATTCATAATGTAATGCATCAATTGGATTAAGTTTAGCAGCTTTACGAGCTGGATAAATACCAAAAATCAAACCTATTGCCATAGAGAAGGCAAAGGACATTACAATCGTTGGTATAGATATAACCGTACTCATGCCCGAAGCCATGCCAATCAGCTTAGATGAGCCTATGCCGAGTATAATCCCTATAATGCCCCCCATCAAACTGATAACAACAGCTTCGATAAGGAATTGTGTAACGATAACACTATAAGTAGCGCCCAGCGCTTTACGTACCCCAATTTCTCTTGTCCGTTCTGTTACTGATACGAGCATAATATTCATAATGCCAATACCACCAACAACGAGCGAGATAGCAGCTACAGCGCCAAGGAATAATGTTAACGTTCCTGTAGTTTCCTCCATAGTTTCCATGATGGAGTTCATGTTCTGAATATTGAAATCATCTAGATTAGTATCCTTGATTCCATGACGTACGCGCAACAGGTTTTCAATATCGGATTGTAAACGATCGATACCGTTTTCATCCTTACCTACTACGTAGATCATTCGAAGATAATCAACACCTTCTACCCGTTCCATGGCTGTAGTATACGGGATAACAACCATATCATCTTGGTCATTACCCATAGCACCACTGCCCTTACTATTAAGGACACCAATGATACGGAATGGAATGTTTTTAACACGAATTTCTGCACCTACTGGATCTTCATCACCAAATAGATTTTTAACAACTGTTTTACCTACTACTGCCACACGTTCACGATTCTGTACATTCTTTTCAGATAAGAAGCGACCGGATTTCATAGACCAATTGTTTACATCTAAATAGTTATAACTAACACCAGATACTGAAGTAGTCCAGTTCTTATTTTGATAAATTACTACATACGAACCATTTGTCATCGGACTGGCAGCTTTTACACCATCTAGTTTTGCAATCGCTTCGTAATCAGAAACCTTTAAAGACTTCATAGAACCTGCAGAAGGTCGAACCCCTGGTGTGCGTGGCGCCCCAGGCATAACCATCAATAGATTAGATCCTAAGCTAGAGATGGAGTTTTGAATATCTTGCTTTACACCATTACCAATAGATACTAAGGCAATTACGGCAGCTACACCGATGATGATGCCTAACATGGTTAAAATGGAACGCATTTTATTAGCAATGAGGGATGCCCATGCCATTAAGAAACTCTCTTTATACATGTGGCACCTCCTGTACAGGCGTCATTTTTAGATTTTTTGAATCCTCTACAATTAATCCATCACGCAATACTACATTACGACTTGCATAGGTTGCAATTTCAGGTTCATGAGTAACGAGGATAATTGTACGCCCTTCCTCATAGAGACCTCTAAAGATATTCATAACATCAATAGTCGACTTGGAGTCAAGATTACCTGTCGGTTCATCGGCCATGATGATAGCAGGATTATTCGCTAACGCGCGAGCTATGGCTACACGTTGACGCTGACCACCAGATAACTCAGATGGCAAATGATCCATACGATCCCCAAGGCCAACAGAGGATAACAATACAGCGGCACGTTCATTACGTGACTTTTTATCCATCCCTGCATAAATCATAGGGAGCGCCACATTCTCTAACGCTGTCAATTTTGTTAATAAGTTAAAACTTTGGAATACAAAGCCTATTTGTTTGTTTCGTACAAAGGCCAATTCATCGTCGGATAAGGTAGCAACCTCATCGCCATTTAGGCGGTATGAACCTGTTGTTGGTCTATCTAAACAACCAAGTATGTTCATAAAGGTAGATTTACCAGAACCAGATGGACCCATAATAGACACAAATTCGCCTTTGTTGACCTGTAAATCGATCCCATGTAGAACAGGCACCGATAATTTACCATTTACATAGGTCTTCGTAATCCCTTGTATATCGATTACTGCTTGATTCATATTCACCTACTATTAGAACGGTCCACGGCTATTATTCTTAGGTGCTGTTACATCACCACTTACGATGATTTCATCACCTTCAGATAAACCTTTTAGAATTTGTACATTAGTATCACCAGTTACACCTGTAGAAACAGCTGTACGTACTGGTTGACCATCTTTAATAACATATACATATTCCCCTTGCTTATCTGTACGCACTGCAGTAAGAGGTACTACCAATGTATTTTTAATATCTTCCCCAAAGATAGTTGCACGAGCCGTCATAGATGGTAAGAAATTGTTGGAAATATTTTCAGGAATTTGAACTTTTACGGTATAGTACACAACGCTATTGCTTGTAGCGCCCATATTGCCTTTTGTACCTTTTGCAATTTCAGATACGTAACCTGTGAAAGTTTCACCTGGCTTAGAGTCTACTGTAAATTCTACTTTCGCGCCCTGTTTGATACTACCAATATCTGTTTCATCTACAGTTAGGTAAATTTCTAAATCACTTAAATCTGCAATCGTAGCGATAATCATTTGTGTAGAGATGCCAGTGCTGATAGTTTGACCAGCTTTCAACGGTGTACCAATAACAGTACCAGACATTGGCGCCGTAATAGTAGCATCATTTAAATCTGCTGCTGCGCGGTCATACGTAGATTTTGCACGTTCATAAGATGTTACAGAATCATCATAAGTTTGCTGAGCGATAGCATTTTGATCGGCTAATGCTTTATAGCGATTCATATCAAGTTCTGCCTTAGCTAGTGCAGCACGAGCATCATCTGCAGAGGCTTGTAATTGACGTGTATCAATATAGGCAATCACTTGACCAGCTGTAACTTGATCATTTTCTTTAACTAAAACTTTTTCAAGTTTACCAGCCACATTCGTAGAAACGTCTACATAATTAACAGGGTTAATAGTACCTGTAGCACTAATACTTGTTTTTACATCACCCTTTTCTACCTTGCCAGTAGTATATAAGTTTTGTGTTTGCTTAGAACCTTCACTATGCATGTAGTAATATGTACCACCACCAAGAACACAAAGAACAACAGCACCAGCAATAATGCGTTTACGATGCTTTTGTAAGAATTCTTTCATTATAATCTCCTTATAAAAAGATGAAGATATTGCCAATAAAGTATCTATTTATGATGATACTATTAGTATTTTTTTAAATTATACAGTACCAATTACTTTTTATGCAATATAATTTCATTAATGAATAAATGATGATAAAAAGAAAATGACCCTTTCGGGTCATTAGATAATATCAACTGCTTAAGATTGATAAAAAGTGTATAGTCCTTATCATTGATAGGGAAATTAAGACTTTCTGCCTCTTGATAGGAAATAGGACGAATATGACCATCTATATAGCCCAATAATCGATTATCTGTACCATTCATCAATAACTCAATACAGGTTTCACTCATACGAGCCGCTAAAATAGCATCAAATGCAGATGGACCGCCACCGCGTTGTAAATAACCCAATACGGTCAAGCTCGGATCAAATTCCGTATGTTCCTTAATATAGGATTTAACTTCCCCACTATTATAAGCACCTTCTGCAACAAGTATCACACTATATTCTTTACCACGAATCTGTGTCTCCTTTAAATGGCGACACACCTCATGTAAAGGCATAGGATTTTCAGGAACGAGTACAATTTCTGCACCACATGCAAGTCCAGCTTTAAGCGCAATATGACCTGCCTTACGTCCCATTACTTCGACAATGGCTACTCGTTCATGTGAATTAGAAGTATCACGAATTCTACCAACCGCATCAACCACAGTATTGAGCGCCGTATCAAAGCCTATAGTATATTGAGTACCACCCATATCATTATCTATGGTACAAGGAATAGTCATTGTGGACATACCTAGTTTCGCTAAACTCGTAGCGCCTCGCATAGAACCATCACCACCGATAACAATAAGGTGATCAATACTATGAGACTTCAATATATCATAGGCCTTTTTTTGAACATCCTCATTTTGGAACTCTGGAAAACGAGCTGTTTTTAGCATCGTTCCACCTTGAGTAATAATGCCTCCTACAGAGCGGTTTGATAATGGAATAAATTGCTCTTCCATAATGCCTAAATAGCCACGCTCAACGCCGAACACTTCAAAACCTTCATGGATTGCTTTTCTAGTTAGCGCTCTGATGGCGGCGTTCATGCCAGGTGCGTCTCCGCCGCTTGTTAGTATTGCGATTCTTCTCATATCCATTACCCCCTTGTGGTGCATGTTGTTTGGATATAGCTTCTGACTTACGTCCTTTACCTTTCTGATTAGACGTCTTCTGTTTACGACGTTTATCACAGCAAGATATATTAGATCCTACCTTATTAGAACCTAATGTTTGAGAAGTTCGTTTATGAGCTTCTATTTTCTTAGGTATTCTACTATCATTTGTATTTCTAGTAACAGAATTATTTAGTTTTAGTTCTTGAGATGATTCTTTATCATCTCCATTGTTCATATCATTGGGTTGACGTCTTGCTTTAAATTGCACACCTGAAGCAAATAATTCATCTTCAATACGTTGCATAAAATCATAGGTCCGACCATTTGTTGTATCTAGTACAAAATCACACTGCTTATATACTGGTTTCCAGGATTGTATCATAGCGTGTACAAAAGCATGTACATTATTGTAATCCATAGTTGGCCGTTTCCCGATTCGGCGATTTACACGGCTCACAATACGAAATTGTGCAGCGCGAATACCAATAATATATGAGTATTTTTTTAATACTTTTAACGTACGATGTTCAATCGGAAAATTACCACCTACAGATATAACCGCTTCATGGTATAAGCATACCTTTTTAAGTACATCCATTTCAGCACGACGGAATGCTTTTTCTCCAATTTTCTTGAATATTTCAGCAATAGGCAACCCAAAACGACCTTCTAATACGCGATCAGTATCTACAAATTGCCATCCCTTGCGTTCTGCAAGATTACGACCGAAATGACTTTTGCCACTTCCCATAGAACCGATGAGCATAATATTGCGTTTTATTATCATCTATTTATGTGCCCCTTATTATTTCATATCCTTCATTGTACTATAAAATGCTACAAAAACAAAGACAGACTATAGACTAACTCTCTATAATCTGTCTCTATTAGTATTACTAAAAATAATTTATATGTTAAGACCTCATAATTGGTTTCACTGCACAATGTACATATACTACATTGCCTTTCCGTTCTATGTCCTCTATTTCTATACGGCGTGAAGGTTCTTTCTCATCAACAGTATTAATCCAGTTTATAAGTCGTTCTGTACTCCCTAATACAGTTAACTCTAATACACCTTCATGCTCATCAGTACTAACAATCATTAATGGTTCTCCTTGCAAAGAATCAAAAACACTTGTATTAGAACTCGTGTTAGATACCTTATTTTGCATAAATGACTCTAACAATTTGGCTTCCTTAGATACAATATAATCTGACTCAGCATGCATTTTAATAACATAGTTTTCTTGTCGCTCTTTCAATTGAGTAACTTTCTGATTTAAACTAATAAATCCATATAGTGAACTACTAATGATGATACTCCACACTATTACGATCATTAGTATCTTCTCTACTGGATGTGTTGTGCTCTCCTTTAGATCCTTCCACATGGAATGTGTATATACCTTTATCTGCTTTAACTGTTCCATGACACTCCATTCCTATTAGTCTGTGTTGAAGACTAGCTATAAACATACGACATGCGTCATCAGTAACACCTACACCATCCACACTAATCTGTCCATCTTTTATATGGAGGTGCTGTAAACTAATACCTTGCTCCATAGCTATATCAATGACATATAGGACTATAGTATTTTGAATCATAGATGATGTATTATTTTTTGAACTATTCTTAAGAATTTGATCTTTAACGGCTATTATATCTGCATACTGTTTCCCTATAGACTGATACTGTGGATTTTCTAATAGACTCAATAGCTCTGATTTTTCAGCTTTATAATGTTCGTAACTAGTCCAACAATAACCTAGAGATAATAATCCTACTATTCCGTATATAATACTCATTCCATATAGATAATATCGATATCTGTGCCACATACTATGCCAATGTAACGAACGAGGCATTAAATTAATGTGTCTATCCTTACCAGCCCAAGCCAATCCATTTAAGCCCCCTTGCTGCCATACCAATGGCCATATCCCAATCTAGTTGGCCTTGTTTACACCGATTACGACCACGACCTAAAAACAGTAGAGGAATATACTCCGTCTCTCCATATATAGAAATAATAGCTTCCATATCCTTTCGTTCCTCTTCAGTTAACTGTTCTAAACCATACAGCTTAATACCTTGTATTTCATCTACGCCAAACTCCTGCAATCTAGCCTCAAGCTGTTCTATCCCTTCTGATACATCGGTACTAGTAATTGGAATTCTACATTCTTGAATACATATATCGTTCCACCATAGCCATAAGTGTAAATCACCCTTTTCAACAACGCCTGTTACAGTCCCACTACGCCGCATCAAACTGTAACAAATAGGGATAGGCCAAAAATCGATTACATCTACTGGAGCATAAGTGTCTCGTATTCCTTGTTTTAACAGTTCTAATGAATGACGCTCTACAGCTACCATAAACATATGATAATTATGTCTTGGATATTCTCGACGACACGCATCCATTTGGAAGCTATCTCCATCAAAGCTAAAGTAATCCTCTACATTCCACTTGATGAACTCTTTCATATCAAAATCGTGGGGATCATAAGGCGCCACATGCATTTGTGTATCAATATTTGCAACAATACTGTAGGCACCATCATCTAAATCATACATTTCAATAAATTTTCGAATATCCTCATCAATAGGTGCACTGCGTTTCATTTCTAGTGCATCGGTAATGACCATAGTTTTATTTTCTACATGAGCTGTAACACATACAATACGTTCATCTGTAATGCATACTCCAGTATGTATTTTCTTTTTTCGTTTCATAGATTCACCTCAATATGGTTTCACCTTTATAACATGCATATTATTATCCTTATCTACCGTCACATACATATGTACTCGACTGACAATTTTGTAACGCTTCAATTTCCCATAACTCATAACATGACGAGGGTTTTCTGATACTGAGTCTGCTTCAATCGTTATTTCCACGTCCGCATCATCAGCTACTATTAGCTTTGCTGAAAGTCCCATGTATTACCCGCTCTACAATAGCCTACAAACCAATGTGCTCCACTTTGAGCTGCATAGTGTGCCTCTTCTAAATGCAATTCATCTATTGCATTACCTTCACAAATTTGACCAATACGCAGCCCCATAAAGGCTAACAATAATAAAAAAGACATTGTAAGTATCGCTACATATGTAATAAATCCAGCATTATTGGTTCCCATGTTCATGACTCGGTTCCTCATGATATTTATACCAATCATATATACTACTTTGACCTATAGAAACTTCATATATAGCTAATCCTCCATATCCAGCAGTATATTGCTTATCACCAGTAAATCGATTAGTAATATACCAACGCATGTGGATAGTTTCACTTTCATCTATACTAAATGGATGTTCTTGTGTATACCCCACATTTCGCTTATCTTTTGTACCTATAATGCGGCTACCACTAACCGGTTGCAAGCTGCCATCCGTAAGTTTTCTATACAGCGCATGGCGTTGTACAGTTAATGTAGTCCGTTTAGTATCGTGAACATATAAAGTCTTATTTCTATCCTCTACAGTTACCTGTACAGGATTCCATATAATTTGAGCTACAACCATACGCCTTGTATACCGGCCATCCTCCATCATCGCAACACTATCTATTAATTTTGCATTCCACATAACTCCGTAAAAAACTATCCCTAATAATAAGGTTAGAACGATAGTAGAAATAGTTATACTCATAAGTGTGGAATACAAAATAAAACCACTTTGTTTATCATGAGTACTCAACGTATTTCCTCCAAAACGAGAGATAAGCTAAACACAATAGTTTCATTATCTATGGCCTGTACAGTTAATCGTTGTAGGGCAATGCCATTTCTACGGTAGGTTCTATGTGTGTTTTATAAGTAATAAATTCCCTAGGGCTCATAATAAATTGAGAGTTATGAATCCCTTCCTGAATGTGACCTGTTTTGTAATACTGGGACTTACTTTCCTCTAAATATGTTACAGTGTCTTGTACTATATAATCCCAATAATAAGCCTTATAGATTGTCAGGGTCGCCATCCAAAATACAGATAGTATAACAGGCAATATAAACATAATAATGGCTGTTGATACTAAGGCATCTCCATACATAAATCCCTTAGTGTACTTCTTCCCATCGAATACGTCCCGTCTGCACAGATATCCATATACGATTTCTCTCACCACTTTCTCGATCCCGTAAAATAAGTTCCGTTCCATCATAAGGCAATCCTAGAGAAGAAAAAGAGATAATCGTTAAAGGTTGTACATTTTCAATCCCTGTAGGTAACGATATATCGACTGTATGATGATGCGCATCCTCCTCTAAGGTATAGCTATCTTTATTTAATATGAATAACATGCGCCCTTTCCCATTCGACTTATGACCAAGCATGGACCAAAGTTGAACCTTTTTTAACATATATACCACTTCTTGAGTACTTCCATTTAAGGTATAACGACTGGGCGTCGTAACAATAGGCAAAGACAGAGAAATCAAAAGTAAAAATAAACTAATAGCAATAATCCACTCGGCTAACAAAGAGCCAAACTGATGATGTATAGGTTGTGCCTTAACCATTGATATAACACCTCCATATAGGACCCGCCATGTAAGGCACACCAACCACCAAAGCATAGAAAGGGACCAAATGGAATATATCGATTACGATAGCTCGTTAGTAAGAGATAGAGAGAACCAACGCAAAAGGCTACGTAAAAAAAGCATATAATCTCCCAGGGCGTAAGCCACATGGAAATAGCAGAAAACCATTTCACATCGCCTAGTCCAAAACCTTTATGACTAATAAGACGAAGTCCATATGTAATAGTACCTACAGTCATAACACTTATGATTGTTATAAGCATAGACTTATCATTTAGAAAGCTGTACAAAATGCCACCTATAACAAGCACTAAGGCCCCTTCATCAGGTAATATATAGTAATGCATATCGATGGTAGCACCTGCTATGATGATGAATGAAAACACAGCATACAAAGCAACGTGAATAAAGGATATTACCTGGGATGAAACTATAATAGGTAGTACTATGGATGCTATATACACGATCAGGGCTATAACATAATGAGTCCCTTTCATACCTTGTCCTTCCATACAATCAACTATAGATATGTAAATCTAACGATTGATATAACTACATATATATGAAAACCTAAATCTACATATATATGAAAACCTAAAACTACATTCCTATCATTAATACATGCACATTAAATACTAAATACTAAATACTAAATACTAGTTACTTGATACTGATATTAGATGCTAGATGCTAAATTCTAGATATAAGTTACGTTAAGGTGCGTCAGGTGCTTTAACTACAACTGCTTTGCCGTACCGCCATTAACCACTTCATAAGTAATGGTATATTCCTTATCCTTTGGAGTCTTAACATGTTCTGTAAGATAACCTTCTTTATATAGATTTTCTACAGTTGGTGGTGTATCTACATTCTTGTCGATCATATAGAGCTGCGTTGCATTTTTTATGATTTGAATATCTGCCGTTTCCTTCGCATTTCGTGCTCTATCAGCAGCAGATAAAAATTGTGGCATCGCAATAGCTGCCAATATGGCAATAACGGCTACCACAACCATTAACTCAACAAGGGTAAAGCCCCCTTTTCTCGACTTCTTGAGATTTTCCCGAACACGAGAAATATGTAAGTGGTCTAAAACCCATTGACCACATAGTTCTAATCGAGAATTTAAACCATGAACCATATGTATAACAGAACTCATAATATCCTCCTTATAATGATTAAATAACAGCTATCCATTTATATTGACCTCTATTGTGCTAACTATAAATAGCTATTATGCAACTATAAATAGCTATTGTCCTCCCAACTTAGCAATAGATGTAAATAATGGATACATAACAGATACAACTAAAACGGCTACACCAATTCCCATTACAGTTAGCAAAATTGGTTCTAAAAGCCTCTCTAGTCGAGCGATATAT